>LNAP01002861.1_pt1 | contig 23646 bp, 17 predicted proteins | sample 602601 | NCBI WGS metagenome assembly LNAP01 (sample SAMN02440304, study PRJNA202911) | soil metagenome | biome: Subtropical and temperate rainforests or woodlands; isolation source: soil samples (1 kg each in a 20% v/v slurry with milli Q water) were... ...
GCCGCAGCCCCTGCAGTGGACCGGCGCCCGGCAGTCGCCACTGGGCCTGCGCGTGGCCGATGCCCCCAGCGCGTATGCGGCGCTGTACAACAGTCCGTCGCCGCGCACCGCCGAACCGGCGCCGGTGTCGCCGATGCCAGCCAACGATGGCCAAGGCGGCACGCCACCGCTGGGCTACGCGCTGGCCCAGCTGCACGGCATCTACATCCTGGCCGAAAACGCGCAGGGCCTGATCGTGGTCGACATGCACGCCGCGCACGAGCGCATCGGCTATGAACGCCTGAAGAGCGCGCACGACGGCATCGGCCTGACCGCGCAGCCCTTGCTGGTGCCGATGACCCTGGCCGTGGCCGAACGCGAAGCCGATGTCGCCGAGCGCGAAGCGGCCACCCTGACCGAACTGGGTTTCGACCTCACCCGCAGCGGCCCGCAGACCCTGATCGTGCGCAGCGTGCCGGCCCTGCTGGCCCATGCCGAACCCGGCGCGCTGCTGCGCGACGTGCTGGCCGATCTGCGCGAACATGGCCAGAGCCGGCGCGTGGCCGCCGCGCGCGACCAACTGCTGTCCACCATGGCCTGCCACGGCGCGGTGCGCGCCAACCGCAGGCTGACCTTGCCCGAAATGAACGCACTGCTGCGCGACATGGAAATCACCGAGCGCTCCGGCCAGTGCAATCACGGACGCCCGACCTGGGCACATTTCGGCCTGGCCGACATCGACAAGTGGTTTCGACGGGGACGCTGATGAAACGCGTGATGGAAGCATGCCTGGTCGCGCTGGCCCTGGTGCTGGCAGGCTGCAGCGACAAGCCCGCGCCACAGGCGGAACAGGCGCCGACTGCCGACACCACCTTCCTGGCCGACAACGCCATCTGGCAGACCGAGCGGCGCAACGCGCTGCTGGCGCCCGATGGCTGGACCAGCCTGGTCGGCCTGCACTGGCTGGAACTGAAATCCCACTACATCGGCAGCGGTCCCGGCAGCGGCATCAGGCTGGAGGTCGGCCCGCCCAGGCTGGGCCTGGTCCAGCAGCTGGGTGGCAAGGTGTACTTCACGCCCGAGCGCGGTGTGGCGATGACCGCCGACGGCCAGCCGCTGACCCGCCGCATCCAGTTGATCGACGACCAGTCCGGCAAGGCGACGGTGATCGGCTTCGATGACGGTGCCAACCAGATGACCCTGATCCGCCGCGGCTCGCGCCTGGGCCTGCGGATCAAGAGCGCCAACGCACCGGCGCGGCTGCAGTTCACCGCGCTTGAATACTGGCCGCCCGACCCGTCGTGGCGGATCCAGGGCAGGTTCATCGCCAGCGCGCCGGGCAGCACGTTGACCTTCACCGACATGGTGGGCAATACCGTGGCCGCGCCCAGCCCGGGCGTGATCGAGTTTGAGCGCGATGGCAGGCCGTACCGGCTGACCGCGATGGAGGGCGAGGACGGCGGTCTGTTCCTGGTCATGGCCGACCGCACCAGCGGGCATGGCTCGTATCCGGCCGGGCGGTTCCTGGACGCGCCGGCGGCCGATGCATCGGGCAAGGTCGTGCTGGACTTCAACCGCGCCTACAACCCGCCGTGCGTGTTCACCCGCTTTGCGACCTGTCCGTTGCCGCCGGCCGAAAACCGCCTGGACCTGCTGGTCGATGCGGGCGAGAAGATCTACACCGGGCCGGTGGGCTCGCACTGACTCAAGGCGATTGCAAGGCATGTTCCTGCGTTGTTGTGTGCTGACCGGCCTGCTGTGTGTGGCAGCGTGGTCCTTCGCTGCGTCCGTGGCGCCGCCGGTGCCGCTGCTGTGGAAGGCCAGCCATGGCCAGCACACGCTGTACCTGCTGGGCTCCTTCCACCTGCTCACGCCGCAGGACTATCCGCTCGCGCCCGAGGTGCAGGCGGCCTTCGCCGACGCCGAGCAGCTGCTGCTGGAGCTGTCCCCGGAGGAACTGGATTCGCCCGCGCTGGGCCAGGCCATGCTGGCCGCCGCGCAGCTGCCGGCGGGCGATTCGCTGCAGCGCCACCTCAAGCCAGCCACCTGGAAGGCGTTGCAGGCCTATGCGCAGGCCAACAACCTGCCGCTGGATTCACTGCAGCACCTGGAGCCGTGGCTGGTGGCCACCTCCATCAGCCTGCAGGAGATGGCCAGGCAGGGCCTGGATGCGCAGCTCGGCCTGGACCTGCATTTCGGCAACCTGGCCAGGCAGGAAGGCAAGCCGGTGGCCGGCCTGGAACTGGGCCAGGAGCAGATCGACATGCTCGATGGCATGTCGCCGGCCGAACAGGAGCAGTACATGGCCGAGACCCTGGACGATGCCGGCAGCAGCGGCGTCCGCGAAACCCAGCGCCTGCACGCGGCCTGGCGCGCCGGCGACGTGCAGGCCCTCAGCGACGGCCTGGCCGCCGACATGAAGCGCCAGTACCCGGCGCTCTACCAGCGCATCAACGTCGCCCGCAACGACGCCTGGCTGCCCAAACTCCAGGCCCGCCTCGATGGTCCCGGGCACGAGGACACCCTGGTCGTGGTCGGCGCCCTGCACCTGCTGGGCAGCGACGGGGTGGTCGAGAAGCTGCGGGCCAAGGGCTACGAGGTGGAGCGGATCTGCAAGGCCTGCAGGCGGCAGCCCAAGTGATGTCCGCGAGCCTTTCCGAAGCCGAAATGCGCCGCCGATACGCGCAGGCGGTGCAGGCCCTGAACCGCCGCGACTGGGCGCAGGCACGCCTGCTGGCCGAACCCCTGCTGCAGATGGTGCCGCGGCACGGCGGGGTGCATTTTGTCCTCGGCATGGCGGCTCTGGAAAGCAGGGACATCCAGGGCGCGTTCCGACACCTGCTTCAGGCCTCCAGGCTCAGCCCCACGCGCGCCGACTATGCCGCGCAGTTTGCCCGGGTCCTGTTCGAGTGCCGCATGCAGCCGCAGGCGATCGAGGAGGCTGAGCGGGCCCTGTCGCTGGGCAACCATGACCCCATGACGTTGAACGTTCTGGCCGTGCTGTTCACCCGGGCCAACGCCCATGAACAGGCGGTTGTTGCATTCCGGCGGGCGGTGGAGCAGGTGCCCAACGAGGCGGGGCTTCGGCTGAATCTTGCGACTGCGCTGATGGCAGTCGGAGACATCCAGCAGGCCATTGCCGAGTGTCAGCAGGCGCTGGCCACCAACCCCAGGCTGTGGCGGGCGCACCTGACCCTGGCCCAGCTGTCGCGGCAGAGCGAACAGGACAATCATCTGGAGCGGCTGACTGCGCTTTTGCAGGACCATGGCGACGATCCGGAGGCGGCGCTGTACCTGAATCTGGCGCTGGAAAAGGAGTACGACGATCTGGGGTCCTACCAACAGGCGATGAGACATCTGATTGCCGGAAAGCGCGCCTGGCGGGTCCGCCTGGACCAGACGCAGGAGTCCGATGCCGACATCTTCGAATCCATCATTCGCACGTGCGGGCCGATCCCTGCGTCCCACGTCGGTGCCCGGACGGGCGAGCCGATCTTCATCTTTGGCATGCCGCGCAGCGGGACCACGCTGGTCGAACGGATCATTTCTTCGCACTCGGCGGTGCACTCTGCCGGCGAGCTGCAGTCGTTTCCTGTGCTGTTCAAGCGCGCCACCGGTGTGCGCTCGGTCCTGGCACTGGATACGCCCATGCTGGAAGCCGCCGCGAACCTGGACTGGAAGGCGCTTGGGGAGGCATACCTGCAGCACACCCGCCCGCTCACCGGTCACACTGCGCACTTCATCGACAAGCTGCCGCACAACTTCATGTTTGCCGGCCTGATCGCCCGGGCGCTGCCCAACGCCAGGATGATCTGCCTCAGGCGCAACGCCGCCGACACCTGCATTGCCAACTTCCGTCAGCTGTTTGCGCTGAATTCGCCAAACTACAACTACTCGTTCGATCTGCTCGACACCGGCCGCTACTGGCTGCTGTTTGACAAGTTGATGCGCCATTTCCAGCAGGTCATGCCCGGCCGGATCCTGGAGGTGCACTACGAGGATGTGGTGAACGATCAGGAGGGGCAAACACGCCGTCTGCTGGAGCACTGCGGCTTGCCCTGGGAATCTGCATGCCTGCAGTTCGAGAAGAACGCCGCGCCGGTCTCCACCGCCAGTGCGGTGCAGGTGCGCTCGAAGATCTATCGCAGTTCGTTGCAGCGTTGGAAGCGCTATGGGCCGATGGTCGATGATCTGCGGGCCTTGCTCGAACAGGCCGGCGTGGACATCGGCCACTGACATCGCTACATCATCGGCCTGGATCAGCCGGCACCATCTGGATGCAGTCCACCGGGCATGGCGGCAGGCACAGCCCACAGCCGGTGCACAGGTCCTCCAGCACGGTGTGCATGAACTTGGCGCCGCCAACGATGGCATCGACCGGACAGGCCTGGATGCACTTGGTGCAGCCGATGCAGTCGGCCTCCACGATCAATGCGACCTGCGGTGGCAGGTGCTGACCGCGCTGGCGATCGAAAGGCTGCACCGGGACCTTGAGCAGCCGTGCCAGGGCGCGGGCGCCCTCGTCACCGCCCGGCGGGCAACGCTCCACGCCGGCCTCGCCGCGGGCCATGGCCTGGGCATAGGGACGACAGCCGTCGAAACCGCATTGGCCGCATTGGGTCTGCGGCAGCAGGCGGTCCAGGCGTTCGACCAGGTTGGCAGGCAAGGCGCTCACGGCTGGCGAAGGCTGCACGGTGCGCCGCAGCAGCGATGCGCTCAGCGCACCGGCATGCCGGGCTGGGCGCCGTCGTCGGCACTGAGCAGCGCCAGCGCGTCGCCGTCGAAACCGGCCGACAGGATCATCCCTTCGCTCACCCCGAAGCGCATCTTGCGCGGGGCCAGGTTGGCGATGAACACCACGTTGCGGCCGACCAACTTGTCTGGCTCGCCATAGCTGGCGCGGATGCCGGAGAAGATCTGGCGCTTGCCCAGCGCGCCGGCATCCAGTTCGAAGCGCAGCAGCTTGTCCGAGCCTTCGACGAACTCGCAGGCCAGCACCTTGCCGATGCGCAGGTCGAGCCTGGCGAAATCCTCCATGCCGACCAAGGCCGCGCCGTCCGCGGCAGGCGCCGGAGCCTGCACGGTGTCCTTGTTCTTGTCCTGCGGCTTGGCCGCCAGCGCAGGCGGGGTGGCGAGGGTATCCCTGGAAGCCTCGGTCATGGCGTCGATCAGTTTCGGATCAATGCGGGTGAACAGCGGCGTGTAGGGTTGGATGACGTGCGCGGTCAGCGGCGCGTCCAGGTCGGCCCAGGTCTGCACGGGCGCGGACAGGAAGGCCTCGGCTTCGGCACTGGTGCGTGGCAGCACCGGCTTGAGTGCGGCCGCCAGCACCCGGAACAGGTTCAGGCCCTGGCTGCACACGGCCTGCAGCTGGGCGTGTGCGCCTTCCTGCTTGGCGATGACCCATGGCTTTTGCTCGTCGATGTACCTGTTGGCCTCGTCGGCCAGCGCCATGATCTGGCGAATCGCGGCGGCGGCATCGTTGCGCTCGTAGGCCTCGCGGATCGGTGCCAGGGCCTGGACGAAGCGGGTGTACTGGGCGGGGTCGGGCAGCGCGTCGGCCAGCTTGCCGTCGAAGCGCTTGCCGATGAAGCCGGCGCAGCGGCTGGCCAGGTTGACGAACTTGCCGACCAGGTCCGCGTTCACGCGGGCGACGAAATCGCCCAGGTTCAGGTCCAGGTCGTCGGTGCCGCCGGAGGACTTGGCCGCGAAGTAATAGCGCAGTGCTTCCGGCTCCAGGCCCACATCCAGGTAGGTCCGGGCCATGACGAAAGTACCGCGCGACTTGGACATCTTGGCGCCGTCGATCATCAGGTAGCCGTTGACGTGCAGGCGCGTGGGCGGGCGGTGGCCGGTGCCGTGCAGCACCGCCGGCCAGAACAGGCCGTGGAAGTTGACGATGTCCTTGCCGATGAAATGGTGCAGCTCGGTCTGGGTACCGGCGGCCAGGTGCGACTGGAAGTCCTCGCCGATGCGCGCGCACAGGTTCTTGAAGCTGGACAGGTAGCCGATCGGCGCGTCCAGCCAGACGTAGAAGTACTTGCCCGGATGGCCGGGAATCTGGAAGCCGAAATACGGCGCATCGCGCGAGATGTCCCACGCACGCAGGCCGCCTTCGGCATCCAGCCATTCCATCAGCTTGGCCTTGACCCCGGGGCGGGCGACCTCGCCGGCCAGCCACTGCCGCAGGAAACCGTCGAAGTGGCCGACCTCGAAGAAGAAGTGCTCCGAATCGCGGATCTCCGGCGGCACACCGAGCGCGGCTGGATCAGTTCGGTCGGGGCGTAGGTGGCGCCGCAGTGCTCGCAGTTGTCGCCGTACTGGTCGGCGCTGCCGCAGTTGGGGCAGGTGCCCTTGATGTAGCGGTCCGGCAGGAACATGCCCTTGGCGGTGTCGTAGAACTGGGCCACGCTGCGGCGGCTGATGTGGCCGTCCTGTTCCAGCCTGGTGTAGAAGCCTTCGGTCAACTCGCGGTTGGTCTCGCCATTGGTCGAGTCGTAGTTGTCGAAGGCCACGCCGAAGGCGGCAAAGTCGCGCTCGTGGCTGGCCTGGATGTTGGCGATGAAGGCTTCCGGGGTGACCCCGGCCTGTTCGGCGGCCAGCATGATCGGGGTGCCGTGGGTGTCGTCGGCGCAGACGAAGAAGGTCTTGTCGCCGCGCAGGCGGCGGGCGCGCACCCACACATCGGCCTGGATGTAGCCGACCAGGTGGCCCAGGTGCAGGGGGCCGTTGGCGTAGGGCAGGGCAGTACTGACGAGTGCGGTGCGGGTCATGGCGATCAAGCGGCTGGGGTCGCCGATTATCGCATGGGCACCGCGCAGGCCTTCGGAAGCGGGACGGCCCGGATCAAGGCCGGGCCGTCCTGGTCAAGCGCTGCGGCGATGCGTCATTCGCGCACCCAGGTCTGGGCGCGGCAGATGAAGGCGATGCAGCCGGAGACGTCCAGCTTCTTGCCGCCCGGCTGCAGCTCCAGCTTGGACTTGTAGGTCTTGCCGTTGTTCGGGTCCAGGATCGTGCCGCCGGCCCATTCATTGGCGCCGTCCGCTTTGAGATGCCACAGAATGGTCATGCCCTTGATCGGCTTGTCCTTGCGCTCGCCGGTGCAGGCCTTGCACAGCGGGTTGGGCCCGTCGTCCGACTTGAGGATCTCCACCACCTTGCCGGTCAGGCCGCTGCCGTCGCTGGCCTGGCTGATCTCCACGATCGACCTCACCTCGCCGGTCTTGTCGTCGATGGTCTTCCAGCGGCCAACGGCGCCATCGGCGGCCATCGCCGCCGAGCTCGCGCCGGCCAGGGCCAGCAGGGACAACATGATCAGCTTGGTCTTGCGCATGACTCCCCTCCCAGGGGTTGAGTGGTGATGCTTTATACCGTAGCGGGGCGTGTGGTGGGCCACTTACTGTAAGCGCGCTCGATCGCCGAAAGATCCAGCCCTTTCACAAGCCTTCCGCAGTTGCGCTTCGCGATTCCCCCGCCATGGCAGCACATCCAGAGAGTGCGCCCGTGCCGGGCGCACCAAAAGAAAAGGCCCCTTGCGGGGCCTTTTCCGACTCTATGCGGCGACGCTGCTGCTTGGCATCAGAATTCGATGCGTGTCTGCAGGTATACCGAACGGCCATACGCGTTGTTCAGGTAGGTGTTGTAGGGCGTATTGGTGCTGGTTGGGTATGCAGAGGGATAGAACGGGTACTTGTTGAACAGGTTGTTCACCTGTAGCGAGACCCGCAGGCCTTCGGCTGCCCGGTAATCGATTCCCAGGTTGTGCGTGACGTAGGTGCCGAAGCGGCCTGCCTCGGCGCCGAATGCATTCACGGCATTCCAGCTGTTGGTCGCCTGGGCGACCCAGTTCGGCGTCGAGCCGCGCAGCAGCGTGAACCACGTCGTGGTCCAGTCGCCGACGTTCCAGCCTAGTGAGCCCTCGGCGCTCCATTTCGCCCCGTCGACATACATCTGGGCAGGCGAATCGAGGCGGTCGACCACGGGCAGGTCTGGGAAGTTCTGCAGTTCGTGCTTGAGCTTGTTGCTGTAGGAACCATTGAATTTCAGGCTGCCCCAGCGGCCGATGTCCTGCAGATAGTTGGTCTGCAGCAGCAGCAGGTTCAAGCGTTGTTGGGCGATGTTGATCCGTGGCGTGAAAACTTCCTCAAGCCGATCTCCCGGGCCGCGCGCGATCCAGCTGGAGACGTCACTGCAGGACGCGATCGCGCGGCCGGGCTGCCCGATAGAGCAATAGTATTCCTGCTCCAGGATGTCGCGGGCGCTGATCTGCCTGGGCTCGTCTTCGATCTTCCAGCTGTAGTAGTCGGCCGAAAAGGAGAACGTGTCCGTCGGTGCCCAGACGAACCCGGCGTTCCAGGTGTCGGCGCTGGTCGATTCCAGGCCGGTGTTGCCGGCGCGGGCAGTGATGATCTGCTCCGAGTTGTACGCGCAGCCGCTGATGTCGTCGGGCGTGTGCCCTCCGTTTGCAGGCAGGCTGCAGCGATAGTAGTCCGGTACGTAGCTGTACGCAGTGCTGCGCCCCTGGAACAGGTCTGACAGAGTGGGTGCGCGGAAGGCGGTGCCGTACTTGCCGCGCAGCAGCAGGCTCTTGATCGGCCGATACTCCAGGCCCGCGCTCCAGGTGAACTTGTCAAGCGTGTCGATCTCCGAAGCCTCGAATGCGTCATAACGCCCGGAGAGGGTAAGGGTAAGCTGCTTCCAAAATGGCAGGCGCAGCTCGCTGTAGCCGGCGTACTTGCTGCGGTGCCCCGCGCCGGCAATGGCCGAGGTACCCCAGAGCTCGCCGTTCAGCTTTGCGGCAGACGGTGAATAATCCCAGCCTTCGCTGCCGGCCTCGACACCGAACGCCAGGCCGGCGCTACCGCCGGGCAAGCCGAACAGATCGGCATTGGTCAAGATCGTGCGGAACAGGTTGTCCCAAGTCTTGGAACGGTCGGTTTCGTAGCCGGTGAACTGGTCCATCTGCGCCGGTGTCAGAGCCGAGAAGTAGGCCCGGTAGTCAGGTCGATAGATTGGGAAGTTGCCGTAGATCCGGTGTGTGTAAGTGCCCAGGACCGGCCCGAAGATGTTCTGCTCCCAATAGGCAGCAAGTGGGTCCGCGTACCGCGAGAACCCCACTTCGTCCAGTTCGTACTCGTTGCGGGTGAAACTTGCGTTGTAATCCCAAGATTCCCCGAATGAGCCTTCGATGCCGAGTGTCGCGGTATAGCTCTCGGTCTTGTTCCGACTCATGATGTCCTTGAAGCTGCCGACCTCCTCCGGGGCGAACGCGCGCTGCATGTACAGCAGCTGGCCGAAATCCGGATCGTAGTAGTCGTCCGAGCCGTACCAGAAGACGTTCGATCCGGCGAAGTACTTGGAGGTCTCGCGGTTGTAGAGCAATTCGCCATAGAGGCTGGCGCGGTCGTTCAGTTCGAACGTGGTGCGATTGAAATATTGGGTGCTTTCTTTCTCGTTGCTGATCGTGGTGTAGCCGCCGCTATACATCGTGCCGCAATATGCGCCGGTATAGCGGGGGCGCGTCTGGTAGCCCTGGGTGCCGCCGAAAAGCCCCTCGGGGCAACTGACCCCATCCGGCCACGGATAGCGCGTCCCGCCCAGGGAGGGCAGCAGCACGATGTCGCGCGAGGCAGCGATGTTCTGCGGGTCATAGCCGTCGAAGTTGTAGTGCTTCATCTCGTCGCGTTGATAGCGCCAGATCGGATCTTTCTTCTCATACTGGATCGAGTTGATCATGTTCAAGCGGTTGTCGAGCGCGTTGAGGCCGTTGGTCAGGCTGAAACGGGTGGAGGAGCCGCCGCCATCGCTGTAGCCGCCGGCACGCACGTTCACAGTGGTGCCCTCGTAGTTGGACACCATGATGAAGTTGACCACGCCCGCAAGCGCATCCGAGCCATACAGGGACGACGCGCCGCCGGGGATGATTTCGACCCGCTCGACGGCATCGATCGGGATGCCGCTGATGTTGTTGAACACGTCCGCACCGTTGTACAGGGCCGGGTAGTTCTGCATCGGCCGTCCGTTGATAAGGTATTTTGTGTAGCCTGGCGGCAGGCCGAAGAAGCTCACTGCCTCTGCGCCCTGGGTGAAGGTGTTGGCCGTCTGCCCGCCTTGCGAGCCTCCGCTGCCGAAGGTCGAGGAACGCAGCACGTCGGCGATGCTGGTGAATCCGCGCGACCGGATTTCTTCCTGGGTGACGACGATGACCGGCGTGGCTGTCTCGATCTCGCTACGAGGGATCAAGGAACCGGTCACGGTTACCCGGTCCAGGTCGGTGGCACTTTTCTTTGCGGCGCTTTCGTCCTTGGACTGGGCGACCGCGATCGCCGCCAGGGGCAGGGTGGCGGCAGCGAGTAACGCCGCAGTCAGGCGATGACGCTTGGGCTTGCGAAGGCCTGCGAAAGCTTGCGAAGGCTTGCGAAACATGGGGCTTCCTTGTGAGGGCGTGGTTGGCAGCGTCTGGCCGGTGGGAAGTTTGCGAGAGGCTCAATCGCAGGCCGCCTGCTGGATCAGTCCCCACTGACTTAAGCGGAAAATTAACATCGGATTAATGGGGTATGTCAATACAGGCAAAAATGTCATCTTTTATTGTTATGCGACACCTTTGGTGACTTCCGTGGGCGTTCTTGGGACCGATCTGGGGAAGTTCCGATCATTGGGGGACAATGGCGCCATGAACACTCGCGCACACCAGCCCCAGGGCGGCTTGCAGCCCCATCCCCGCGTCCGCAACGTCATCGCCATCGGCTCCGGCAAGGGCGGGGTGGGCAAGTCGACCACGGCGGTGAATCTGGCGCTGGCCCTGGCGGCCACCGGGGCCAGGGTCGGCGTGCTGGACGCGGACATCTACGGGCCGAGCATTCCGGCCATGCTGGGGCTGTCGGGGCGGCCGGAGAGCCCGGACAACAAGTCGATCGAACCGCTGCGGGCATTTGGCCTGGAAGCGATGTCGATCGGCCTGCTGATCGATCCGGACACGCCGATGGTCTGGCGCGGGCCGATGGCCACCGGGGCCCTGACCCAGTTGTTCAACGACACCCTGTGGGGCGATCTGGACTACCTGCTGGTCGACCTGCCGCCGGGCACCGGCGACATCCAGCTGACCCTGTCGCAGAAGATCCCGGTGGCCGGCGCGGTGATCGTGACCACCCCGCAGGAGATCGCCACCCTGGATGCGCGCAAGGCGCTGAAGATGTTCGAAAAGGTCAACGTGGCCGTGCTGGGCATCGTGGAGAACATGGCCCAGCACGTGTGCAGCAACTGCGGGCACGTCGAGCACCTGTTCGGCCAGGGCGGCGGGCAGGCGATGGCCGCCGCCTATGGCGTGCCGCTGCTGGGCTCGCTGCCGTTGGACGTGCGCATCCGCGAGCAGGGCGATGCCGGCGAGCCGGTGCTGGTGGCCGCGCCGGATTCGGCCGTGGCCCAGGCCTATCGCCAGGTGGCGGCAGCCCTGGTGGCCGAGCTGGACAAGCGCCCGCGCGCGGCCATGCCGATCGCGTCCTCGCTGCTCTGAAAGTCCGCTACGGCCGGCCGTGGCCCCTTACAATGCGCGGCTTAGCCACCGTAACGCACGGGAACCGCACCGCATGAGCATCAAGTCCGACCGCTGGATCAGGCGCATGGCCCAAACGCAGGGCATGATCGAGCCGTTCGAGCCGGGCCAGGTCAAACACGATGCACAGGGCCATCGCATCGTCAGCTACGGCACTTCCAGCTACGGCTACGACGTGCGCTGCTCGCGTGAATTCAAGGTGTTCACCAACATCAACTCCACCATCGTCGACCCGAAGCACTTCGACAGCGGCAGCTTCGTGGACGTGGAGTCGGATGTGTGCATTATCCCGCCCAACAGTTTCGCGCTGGCGCGCACGGTGGAGTATTTCCGCATCCCGCGCAGCACCCTGGTGGTGTGCCTTGGCAAGAGCACCTACGCGCGCTGCGGGATCATCGTCAACGTCACTCCGCTGGAGCCGGAGTGGGAAGGCCACGTGACGCTGGAGTTCTCCAACACCACGCCGCTGCCGGCGCGCATCTACGCCAACGAAGGCGTGGCGCAGATGCTGTTCTTCGAGTCCGACGAAGTCTGCCAGACCAGCTACAAGGACCGCGGCGGCAAGTACCAGGGCCAGACCGGGGTGACCCTGCCGCGGACCTGAGCGTGTAGTGACGGCTGCTTTGCGAGGCGAACGGCGCCGCTCTGGCGTCCGGGAATCAGCCCAGCAAGGCGCGCCAGTGGCTCAGTTGTTGTTCCAGCGCCTGCGCGGTGTGGCGTTGCGGGGTGCCGCTGCCCCAGACCGGGCCCGGCCAGGCGGGGTCGCCGGTGTGGCGGCCGACCAGGTGCACGTGCAGCTGGCGCACGCTGTTGCCCAGCGCGCCGATGTTGAGTTTCTCCACGCCGGGCCGGGTGCGCAGCAGCTGGCCGACCTGGTTGACCTCGGCCAGCAGCAGGCGCTGCTGGGCCCCGTCCAGCTCGATCCATTCGCTGGCATCGGCCAGGCGCGGCACCAGCAGCAGCCAGGGAAAGCGCGCATCGTCCATCAGCCGCACCTGCGACAGCGGCCCGTCGGCGACGAACACGCTGTCGGCGGCCAGGCGCGGGTCCAGGCTGAAATCGCGCACCTGCGCCGATCCGATCAGCCGACGTGTTTGCGCAGGAACGCCAGCGCACGGGCAAAGGCGGTCCTGGCGCTGGCCGGGTCGTACACGGCCGCACTGGCGTCGCGGTTGAAGGCATGGTTGGCCGGATAGGTGAACACCTCCATGTCCGGCCAGGCCTTGCGCTGGGCCTGGACGATGTCGGCGGGGATGTACGGGTCCAGCTCGCCGAAGTGGAACTGCACCGGCGCCTTGAGCGGCTGGTCCAGGAAGTCGCCATTGCGGCCGCCGTAGTAGCTGATGCTGGGCAGGCCCAGGCGCTGGGCGGCGAGCAGGGCCACCGTGCCGCCCCAGCAATAGCCGACCGTGGCAACCTTGTCCTGGCCGGTCGCCGTGCGCGCGGCCTGGGCGGCGATCTCCACCACGTCCACTGCGGCATCCAGGCCGATGGTGTTGGCGATCTCCAGGCCGCGCTGGGTGCCGGCCTGGTCATAGGGCAGTTCCAGGCCGGGCTCGACCAGGTCGAAGAACGCCGGCGCGATCGCCAGGTAGCCTTCGGCGGCGTACTGCTCGGCCACGTTGCGGATGTGTTCGGTCACGCCGAAGACTTCCTGGATGACGACCAGGCCGCCGCGCGGCGCACCCGCCGGTTCGGCCTGCCAGGCGGCCACCGGCCCCTTGGAGGTGGTGAGCGTGATCCATTGACCCATGGGCTGTCCCTCTTCAAGCAGGATGTGGGACGCGGAGTCTAAATGACCGCGCAGTACGGTTCCGTTGCGGGACTGCCGTCAGTGCGTCGCGCCGGGCGCAGATGCACGCTCAGCCGGCGTAGGACACGGCCACGATCACGAAGCTGGCGGTGCGCCCGGGCAGAGCCGCCTCGAACTGGTCGTCCACCTTCTTCTTGAGCATGGCCCGGGCCAGCGGCGAATCGATGCTGATGTGGCCCAGCGCCGCGTCGGTCTCATCCGGGCCGACGACGCGGTAGCGCGCGGTCTGCCCGGTTTGGAGGTCTTCCAGTTCCACCAGGGCGCCGAAGAACACGGCCTGCGGGTCCGACGGTGGCCCGGCGACCACGCGCAGGGCCTCCAGGCGCTTGCTCAGGTAGCGCACGCGGCGGTCGATCTCGCCCAGCTGTTTCTTGCGGTAGGTGTACTCGGCGTTCTCCGAGCGGTCGCCCTCGGCCGCGGCGGCGGCCAGCGCCTTGACCACCTCGGGCCGGCGCACCCGCCACAGCTGCTCCAGCTCGGCCTTGAGCGTGGCGTGGCCGGCGGGAGTGATCAGGGCGGTGCTTTTTTCGGCAGGCGGGCGCCAACGGCTCATGCGTGATGGGACGAGGTGTTGCGGAAGATGGCGCCGATTTTACGGCGTGTGCGTGTACCCGGACGCAGCGTCGGTGCAAGGCGCCGACACGCCAGCAAACCGGTCCGCTCAGCGTGCACGGCGGCAGGGCGACCGCGGCCACCGACGCGGTGCCGGGCAGGGAACAGTGCAAAAAGTTCGGAGCCAGGCCCGGAACGGTTTGAGTGGCCGCAGGCCGCGCGCTGCGCCGGCAGGTGCATGCCTCAAATCCTTCCATCTCCCTGCACAGCGCCGACGGTGTGGTCCGCCTTCGCCTGGCGCAATCGTCAACCCGATGACGCGTTCGGCAGCCGTGCCGAGCCCCCTGCGCCGCTGGCGGGTCGCTTCAGCGCGCACGCTTGAAGGTGTAGGTACCGTCCTGGCTGTGCAGCTCGTCGGCCGAAACCACCTCGAAGTGCACGTCCTGCGCGGCCTTGTCCTGCGGGTCCAGGAGCAGCAGGCCCGGGCCGGCCGCCGACCAGGTGCCGCTGCTGCTGAGCTGGGCGCCGCCGGCATTCAGGGTCTGGGTATAGGCGCCGTCGGCCTCGAGGATGAGCGTGGAGCCATTGCCTTCGAATTCGCCAGCCAGGGCCTTCGCATCGATCACCACGCCGGCCTTGTCGGTGACTTCGGCGGCCGGCGCCTGGTCCACGGCGCTGGTGGCGTCGGTGCCGGGCGTGGTTGCGGCCGGCGTGGTGGTGGCCTTGGTCTGGGGCGGCGTCGAGGCCTGCGGCGCGTCGGCCGGTTTGCAGGCGGCCAGGGCAAGTGCGACGGTGACGGCGAGCAGGGGCAGGCGGAGCACGGTCATGCGGCGGTTCCTTGTGTGGCACGGTTTCTTCAACGCACCTGAGGGCAGAGGCGTGCGGCAGCTTTGGCTAACGCCGGTGCCCGGCAGGATCGGGTCCATGGAGGCTCTATTTCGCGAAGTCGTTTCGATTCTAGGCGCAGTTGGCAGCCAGCAGTTGGCAGCCAGCGGTGCGCCGACTGCGGCCGCCGGCCCCGATCCCGACCGGCCGCTGCCGGGCCGGTCGCCTGCGACCCTTGCCGCTGCGCTGCGACCACGGCTACCCTGCCGAACCGTGTTTGCCTGTGTCGTGTGTCTGATGCCCGTTTCGCTCCGCGCCGTGCCGCTGCTTGCCGCGCTCGTCCTGCTGCCGTTGTCCACAGCGGCCCTGGCACGGGTCTCGGCCAGGGACCAGGCGGCCGCCGACGCCCTGGCCCAACGCATGCAGGCCGCCGAGAAGCGCTACACCGATGCCCTGGTGCTGGCCTCCAACAGCGATCCCAAGGGTCAGGCCGAAGGCGACGCGGCGCTGGAGGACATGGAGGACGTGCTGGATGCCTGCGCCAGGCAGAAGGGCTGCCAGATCCACACCCTGCTGGCCAGCTACAAGCGCCTGCTCAAGGAAAAGGTGGACGCCCAATCCGATGCCGAAGGCGACGACCTGGTCGGCGAGAACACCAGCGACGATCCGCTGGACGATGGCAGCGACCACAGCGTCCCGGCCGATTCCAACATCCCCGACTCGGCCCGGACCACGCGGCTGCTGGACGACCAGCGCCATCGGTTCGATTCGATGGTTGCCTACAACCCGGCCGTGCAGGCCGGCATCCGCCGCTGGCTGACCGACATGCGCGGCACCCTGATCGACAGCTACGAGAACTACCAGAACCTGCGTCCGCAGCTGCTGCCGGCCTGGCAGGCCACCGGGCTGCCCGAGGCGCTGCTGTTCGGGATCATGGCCAAGGAATCCAATGGCCGGGTGCATGTCAGTTCGCGCGCCGGCGCGGCCGGGCTGATGCAGTTCATGCCGGCCACCGGCAGCCGCTTCGGGCTGGGCCAGGACGGGACCGGCTTCGATACGCGCTTTGATCCGTACGCGGCGACCGAGGCGGCGGCCGCGTACATGAACGAGCGCATGGGCGAATTGGACCGCAACATCGAGTTTGCCCTGGCCGCCTACAACGGCGGCGAAGGCCGCGCCGCGCGGATTTACCGAGACCGCCCCGGCGCCAGCTTCTGGGATGCGGACGTGTACCGCCAGTTCCCGGCCGAAACCCAGGACTACGTGCCGATGGTGATCGCCGCGGCCTGGCTGTACCTGCATCCCAGGCAGTACGGGCTGAAATTTCCCAAGGTCGACGCCAGCCCGGCGCCGCTGAAACTGGCACGCACCGCCTCGATCTACGAGCTGACCATCTGCCTGGGCAACGGTCGTACCCGCGAGGGCTTCATGCGCGCGCTGCGCAATCTCAACCCGCGCTACCAGGCCGAAACCTGGATCCCGGCCGGGACCACGATCAACGCCAGCGCGCACATGGTCCGGCTGTACAACCGCCAGTGCGTCAAGGGCCCGACCGCCGAGCTGGCCCACACCCTGGTCACCGCCACGGTCGATTCGGCCATCAGGGACGACAGTCCCCGCACCACGCGCGTGGCCGTGGGCGATGTCAGCGGCGTGCCGGTCGGGGTGCCCACCACCGTGGCCACTGGTGCGCCCAGGCCAGCCAGGCCTCCGGCTGCGCAGGTCCGCAGCTACAAGGTCGCCCGCGGCGACACCCTGGGCAGGATCGTGGGCAAGTTCCAGTGCGACACCAGGGAACTGGCCAGGGCCAACGGCCTGCGCGCGCCATCCTATGTGCTCAAGCCCGGTCAGCAGCTCAAGCTGACCGGCTGCGATCGCTGAGCTGATCCGGTAGCCGCCGCCGACCGCGACATCTGGCGACCGGACGCGGGGCGCCTTGCATCCGCAGCGTGCAGGGGCGCGCAGGTGTCAGCGCGGTGACATCTGCGCCTGGACTGGCTGAACGAATGCCGTTGACGCGGCCGTGCCCCTGTCATCAGTCATGCAGGCAGCTGCGTTCACTGCCGGTAACCTTGTGGCCTGTCGCCGGGGGGCGTGCGGCCCCCCCATCCGGAGAATCATTGCATGTCGCGTAAATGGAAGATCGCCCTGGCGGTGGTCGTGTTGGTGGCGGTCGTGGCATTTGGCCTGCGCGCATGCGGCAGGAAGGGCGCGCCGGAGGAGACCAGGCAGGGCGGCCAGGACAGCACCAGGCCGGTGCCGGTGACCGTCGAGTCGGTGACCACCCAGGATGTGCCGGTGTACCTCAGCGCCACCGGCACGGTGACCGCGCTCAACACGGTCACCATCAATCCGCAGACCAGCGGGCGCCTGATGAGCCTGGAGTTCAGCGAGGGCCAGCCGGTCAGGAAGGGCCAGGTGCTGGCCCGGATCGATCCGCGCGAGCTGCAGGCCGCCTACGACCAGGCCGCCGCGGCCAAGAAGCAGAACCAGGCCCAGTTGCAGACCGCGCGCGACACCTACGCGCGCCTGACCGATCCGGCCTACGCCCCGTACGTGGCACGCACCGACATTGATACCCAGAAGAACCTGGTCGCCCAGTACCAGGCCGGCGTGGCCGCGGCCGATGCGGCCATGCAGGCGGCCAGCGTGCAGCTGCAGTACACCAACATCATCTCGCCGCTGGACGGCATCGCCGGCATTCGCGGCGTGGACGTGGGCAATATCGTCAACACCAGTACCACGATCGTGACCATTACCCAGGTCGAACCGATCTATGCCTCCTTCAGCCTGCCGGCGCAGGACCTGAGCGCGGTGCGCGCGGCCCAGGCCAGGGGCGAGGCGGTCGTGGCCGCGCTGGACAGCACCGACCAGCACGTGATCGCCAGCGACGGGGTCCTGGACGTGGTCGACAACCAGGTCAGCACCGACACCAACACCTTCCGCCTGCGCGCGCGTTTCCCCAACACCGATCATGTGCTGTGGCCGGGCCAGTTCATCAACGTGCGCCTGCAGGTGGCCGTCATCAGGGGCGGGCTGGTGGTGCCGACCCAGGCGGTGCAGCGCGGCCCGGACAGCGATTATGTGTACGTGGTCCAGCCCGACAACACGGTCAGGATGACCAATGTGACCACCGGGGTGGAAGTGGGCGATACCCACATCGTGGTCACCAAGGGCCTGAAGGCCGGCGACCGGGTGGTCACCGAAGGCCAGTTCCGGCTCAAGCCCGACGCCAGGGTCAATGCGCTCAAGCCTGGCCAGGCGCCGCCGGAGCCGACCGAGCAGGAGCTGCAGCAGGCCATCCAGGGCCAGCGCGGTGGCCGCCGTGGCGGTCCGCCGCGCTGATCCACCCCACGCCTGCGCTGCCTCGGCAGCGCAGGTGCGCCGCCTTCGGCGCGGCTGCACGACGATCTGACAGGACGGACTTCCCTTGGGCTTCTCCAGCATCTTCATCCGCCGCCCCATCGCGACCACGCTCCTGATGATCGGGGTGATGCTGCTGGGCATCCTGGGCTACCGCAGCCTGCCGGTCTCGGCGCTGCCGGAAATCGATTCGCCCAGCCTGGTGGTGACCACCCAGTATCCGGGCGCCAGCGCGGCGACCATGGCCGCGCTGGTGACCACGCCGCTGGAGCGCCAGCTGGGCCAGATCTCCGGCATGGAGATGATGACCTCCGACTCCTCGGCCGGGCTGTCCACGATCGTGCTGCAGTTCTCGATGGAGCGCGATATCGACGTCGCCTCCCAGGACGTGCAGTCGGCCATCCGCCAGGCCACGCTGCCCAGCGGCCTGCCCTACCAGCCCACCTACAACCGGGTGAACCCGGCCGACGCGGCGATCCTCACCCTGAAGCTGACCTCGGACACGCTGCCGCTGCGCGAGGTCAACCGCTACGCCGACTCGATCCTGGCCCAGCGCCTGTCGCAGGTGCCAGGCGTGGGCCTGGTCTCCATCGCCGGCAACGTGCGTCCGGCGGTGCGCATCCAGGCCAATCCGGCCATGTTGTCCAGCATGGGCCTGACCCTGGAAGACCTGCGCAGCGCATTGACCCAGGCCAACGTCAACGCGCCCAAGGGCTCGCTCAACGGTGTCACCCAGTCCTACAGCATCGGCACCAACGACCAGATCGAGGACGCCAACGGCTACAACAGCATCATCATCAGCTACCGCAACGGGGCGCCGGTGCGCCTGGGCGATGTGGCCAGGGTGGTCGATGGCGTGGAGAACGACCAGCTCTCGGCCTGGGCCGACGGCAAGCAGGCGGTGCTGCTGGAGATCCGCCGCCAGCCAGGCGCCAACATCGTCCAGACCGTGGCCGCGATCCGCGCGCTGATGCCGCAGCTCCAGGGCGTGCTGCCGGCTGAGGTGAAGCTGGACATCTTCTCCGACCGCACCGAGACCATCCGCGCCTCGGTGCACGAGGTGCAGTTCACCCTGATCCTCACCATCGGCCTGGTGGTGGCGGTGATCTTCGTGTTCCTGCGCCGGCTGTGGGCCACGATCATTCCCTCGGTCGCCGTGCCGCTGTCGCTGGTGGGCACCTTCGGGGTGATGGCCTTTGCCGGCATGTCCCTGGACAACCTGTCGCTGATGGCGCTGGTGGTGGCCACCGGCTTCGTGGTCGACGATGCGATCGTGATGATCGAGAACATCGTGCGCTACATCGAACAGGGCAAGAGCGGGCCGGAGGCGGCCGAGGAGGGCGCCCGGCAGATCGGCTTCACCGTGCTGTCGCTGACCATCTCGCTGGTGGCGGTGTTCCTGCCGCTGCTGCTGATGCCGGGGGTGACCGGGCGGCTGTTTCACGAGTTCGCCTGGGTGCTGTCGATCGCGGTGGTCATCTCGATGCTGGTGTCGCTGACCCTGACCCCGATGATGTGCGCCTACCTGCTCAAGCCCGACGCGCTGCCCGAAGGCGACGATGCGCACGAGCGCACCCACGCCGCCGGCAGGCAGAACCTGTGGTCGCGCACGGTCGGCCTGTATGAGCGGACCCTGGACTGGGTGCTGGCCCACCAGCGCCTGACCCTGGTGGTGGCCCTGGCCACGGTGGCGGCGACGGTCCTGCTGTACATCGCCATCCCCAAGGGGCTGCTGCCCGAGCAGGACACCGGCCTGATCACCGGCGTGGTCCAGGCCGACCAGACCGTGGCCTTCGACCAGATGCAGGCGCGCACCCAGGCCGTGGCCACCGCGCTGCGCAAGGACCCGGCGGTGACCGGGGTGGCTGCCTTCATCGGCGCCGGCACCATGAATCCGACCATCAACCAGGGCCAGATCAGCATCGTGCTGGCCGAGCGCAGCCAGCGCGAAGGTCTGGACCAGATCGTGCCGCGCCTGCACAAGGCCGTGGCCGGCATCCCGGGCGTGGCGCTGTACCTCAAGCCGGTCCAGGACGTGACCCTGGATACGCGGGTGGCGGCGACCGAATACCAGTTCTCGCTTTCGGATGTGGATTCGGCCGAGCTGCAGGTCCAGGCCGAGCGTGTGACCCAGGCGCTGCGCCAGCGTCCGGAACTGTCGGACGTGGGCAACAACGCCGCCAATGCCGGCCGCGCGCTGATGATCAACGTCAACCGCGACACCGCCAGCGCGCTGGGCGTGCCGATGCAGACCATCGACGATACCCTGTACGACGCCTACGGCCAGCGCCAGATCTCGACCATCTTCACCGCACTCAACCAGTACCGGGTGGTCCTGGAAGTGGCGCCGGAATTCCGCACCCGCGAGGCACTCATGAACAAACTGGCGGTGGCCAGCAACGGCAGCGGCGCGCTGACCGGCAGCAACGCCACCACCCTGGGCCAGGTGACCTCGTCCAACTCGGCCACCGCCACCGGCATCGGCAACGCCAACATCGGCATCAATGTGGGCACCGGTGGGGCGATCCCGCTCTCGGCGCTGGCTACCTCGCAGGTGGGCACCACGCCGCTGGTGATCAGCCACCAGCAGCAGCTGCCGGCGGTGACCGTCTCCTTCAACGTCACCCCCGGCTATTCGCTCTCCCAGGCGGTGGCCGCGATCAACCAGGTGCGCGAGCAGCTCGACCTGCCCGATACGTTGCGCACCGAGTTCATCGGCAAGGCCGCCGAGTACTCCTCCAGCCAGTCCGACGTGGTCTGGCTGCTGATCGCTGCAGTGGTGGTGATCTACATCGTGCTGGGGGTGCTGTACGAAAGCTACATCCACCCGCTCACCATCATCTCGACCCTGCCGCCGGCCGGCGTCGGCGCGCTGCTGGCGCTGATGCTGTGCGGGATGAGCCTGTCGGTGGACGGCATCGTCGGCATCGTGCTGCTGATCGGCATCGTCAAGAAGAATGCGATCATGATGATCGACTTTGCCATCGATGCCCGCCGCGAGGGCATGAGCGCGCACGATGCGATCCGCCGCGCCTGCCTGCTGCGCTTCCGCCCGATCATGATGACCACTGCCGCCGCGCTGCTGGGCGCGCTGCCGCTGGCGCTGGGCGATGGCATCGGCTCGGAGCTGCGCAAGCCGCTGGGCGTGTCCATCGTCGGCGGCCTGCTGCTGTCGCAGCTGGTGACCCTGTACACCACCCCGGTGATCTACCTGTACATGGAGCGCTTCTCCGAGCGCGTGCAGCGCTGGCGCAACCAGGGCGCGGCCGGCGATGGCGCGCCGCTAGCGGAGGCCGGTTGACGGTCGCCCCACGCGATCGCAACCGCGAACCGAGCCATGACGCGCCGAGTCAGTCTCTCCACCATCTTCATCCGCCGGCCGATCGGCACCTCGCTGCTGGCGATGGGGTTGTTCGTCATCGGCCTGATCTGCTACCTGCGCCTGGGCGTGGCCGCGCTGCCGACGCTGAGCATTCCGGTGATCTTCGTCCAGGCCAGCCAGCCCGGCGCCGACGCCAGCACCATGGCCGCCACGGTGACCGCGCCGCTGGAGCGCCGCCTGGGCCAGGTGCCCGGCATCGACACGATGCGTTCGAGCAGCTTCGAAGGTCGCTCGATGATCTTCCTGAGCTTCAATCCCAGTCGCGACATCGACTCGGCCGCGCAGGACGTGGCCGCCGCGTTGAGCGCGGCCAGCATGGATTTGCCCTCGGGCATGCAGCCGCCCAACTACCAGAAAGCCAACCCCAACGACGATCCGCTGATTGCCATGGCCCTGACCTCCGACACGCAGTCGGCGGCGGAGCTGTACAACCTGGCCGACTCGCTGCTGGCCCAGCGCCTGCGCCAGGTGGCCGGCGTGGCCTCGGTGGACATTGCCGGCGCGTCCACTCCGGCGGTGCGCGTGGACGTGAACCTGCGTGCGCTCAATGCCATGGGCCTGTCGCCCGACGACCTGCGCAATGCCATGCGCGCGGCCAACGTGGTTTCGCCGACCGGCTTTCTGTCCGACGGCAAGACGACCATGGCGGTGATCGTCAACGATTCGGTGCGCAAGGCGGCCGACTTCGCCAACCTGGCCATCGCCAGCCAGAACGGGGTGACCGTGCGCCTGAAGGACGTGGCCAGCGTCTACGACGGCCAGCAGGACGCCTATCAGGCCGCATGGTTCAACAAGAAGCCGGCGGTGGTGATGTACACCTTCATCCGCAGCGGCGCCAACGTGGTCGAGACGGTGGACCGGGTCCGCGCCCAGCTGCCGCTGCTGGAGAAGTACCTGCCGCCGGGCACCACGCTGACCCCGTATTTCGACCGTACCCCGACCGTGCGCGCCTCGCTGCACGAGGTGGAGATCACCCTGCTGATCAGCCTGGCCATGGTGGTGCTGGTGATGGCGCTGTTCCTGCGCCGGCTGGCGCCGACCCTGATCGCCACGGTCACCGTGCCGCTGTCGCTGGCCGGCTCGGCGGTGGTGATGTACATCCTGGGCTATACGCTCAACAACCTGAGCCTGCTGGCGCTGGTGATTGCCATTGGCTTTGTGGTCGATGATGCGATCGTGGTGATCGAAAACATCATGCGCCACCTGGACCAAGGCAAGTCGCGGATGGAGGCGGCCATCGCCGGCTCGCGCGAGATCGGCTTCACCATCGTCTCGATCACCGCTTCGCTGATCGCGGTGTTCATCCCGATCCTGTTCGCGCAGGGGATGATCGGCGCGTTCTTCCGCGAGTTCACCGTGACCCTGGTGGCGGCCATCGCGGTCTCGGCGATCGTCTCGCTGACCCTGACGCCGACCCTGTGCAGCCGCTTCCTGCAGCCGCACGATGCCAGCCAGGCCACCTCCAGGCTGGGCCGCCTGATCGAGGCCGGCCACGCGCGCATGCTGCGCCTTTATACCGTGTGCCTGGATTTCAGCCTGCGCCATGCATTGCTGCTGTCGATGACGCCGTTGATCCTGATCGGCCTGACCATGTTCCTGTTCACCAAGGTCCTCCCGCCGCAGGACACCGGCCTGATCTGGGGCCGCGCCCAATCCAGCGCCACGGTGTCCTTCGCCGACATGAAGAAGCGCCAGGAGCGCATCACCGACATGTTGCTGGCCGACCCGGCGGTCAAGGTCGTGGGCGTGCGCCTGGGCAGCGGCCGGCAGGGCTCCAGCGCACAGTTCAACGTCGAACTCAAGACCCGCGCCGAGGGCCGCAGGCAACCCACCTCGGTGGTGCTCTCGCGGCTGAGCGCCAAGGCCGACAAGTATCCGGACCTGCAACTGCGCCTGCGCGCGGTCCAGGACCTGCCCAGCGATGGCGGCGGCGGCAGCAACCAGGGCGCGCAGTACGAGAAGTCCCTGCAGGGCAACGACCTGCAGGAACTCCAGTACTGGCTGCCCAGGGTGGTGGCCGAACTGAAGAAGAATCCCAAGTTCCGCGACGTTGGCAGCGACGTGGAAGAGGGTGGTCTGCGCCAGAACATCGTGATCGACCGTGACAAGGCTGCGCGCCTGGGGGTGTCGATCGGCGCCATCGACGGCGCGCTGTACGGCGCCTTCGGCCAGCGCTCGGTG
>LNAP01001611.1_pt1 | contig 23644 bp, 27 predicted proteins | sample 602601 | NCBI WGS metagenome assembly LNAP01 (sample SAMN02440304, study PRJNA202911) | soil metagenome | biome: Subtropical and temperate rainforests or woodlands; isolation source: soil samples (1 kg each in a 20% v/v slurry with milli Q water) were... ...
ATCATCATCTTGCGGTCTTCGAGCATGTAGCTCACGCCGCTGGGGGTGCGCAGGTTGTCTTCGAGGACGTAGTAGGTGCCATCGCCATCGCGCACCAGGTCGACACCGGAGATATGGGAGTAGATATTGCGGTGCAGGTCCAGGCCGACCATGGCCTTCTGATAGCCTTCATTGCCCAGCACCTGGTCGGCGGGAATGATCCCGGCCTTGATAATGCGCTGGTCGTGGTAGATATCGGCGAGGAACATGTTCAACGCATTGACCCGCTGGATACAGCCGCGTTCGATCACGCTCCATTCACTGGCGGGGATGCTGCGCGGGATGATATCGAAGGGGATCAGGCGCTCGGTGTCCTGCTCGTCACCGTACAGGGTGAAGGTGATGCCGGCGCGGTGGAACAGCAGGTCGGCCTCACGGCGGCGCTGGGCCAGCAGTTCCGGCGGGGTGTTGGCCAGCCAGCGGGAAAAATCCTGGTAGTGCGCACGGCATACGCCGTTTGCGTCATTCATCTCATCAAAGAAAGATCGAGCCATTCCAATTACCTTGTCAGTGCCGGGTGAAAGGCTGCAGGCACTGCCGCTTTAGAAAACGCATTGTTATGAGCCCGTGGCTTTTGGCGCCAACGGACCTTGTCCTTACTTTCTTTTGGAGTCGGCTCTGAGTCGGGGGGTAACGTTTGCTCCTGTGTTCACCTGGGCAGGCAGGGGATTTAAGGAGTAAAGCAATGGCTGTGCCGAAACTGCGTTTATAGGGATTACACAGTGTGTAAGCCCGTTATCGGAGCGGCCTGCGCAAGTGCAGTGCGTGATATGCGCAGTCTGCGCCCTATAACGGTGCAGGCGATTGACCTGAACTTCGGCCATGGGCGGTTCTTCTAAGGAGATTAAGCACTCTGAGGATCAAAGATTGTGCCCAGAATCATCTCCCCGCACAGCCCGGAATCGGCGCTGACTGACCACACCGAACACAACGCCAAGATTTTCGGTTCGCCCAAGGACCGGCTGGACTTCTATCGCCGGGAAATCCAGTACGAAACCACCATCCTCGCCAACCGCACCGATGCCTACCTGACGGCGCAGTCGTTTTTGGTGATTGCCTTTGTGTCGTGCATGGGCAACCTCAACCCGGAGTGGGGCAAGCTGTTTACCCTGGTGGTTCCGCTGCTGTTGTCGATGCTCGGGGTGTTCAGCTCGCTCAATGCCTGGCCGGGCATCCGCGCAGCCTACGACATCATTGATCACTGGCACTTCAAGCAAAGCGAGTTGTTGCGCAGCGAGCCGGTGATGGGCATGGCCTACGATGAGTCACCGCTGTTCTGCGAGACCGAGTCGTCACACAAGGGTTATCGCAAGTCCTTGCTGTTTTCGGTGCGCACGCCGTGGCTGTTCATGGTGTTCTGGATACTGCTGGCGGCGTTTGCGTTCTATATCCAGGTGGACAATCCGGGGGCGTGACCATTGATCAGTACAGGTCATCCGGACTGAACTTCATCCACCAGTGCGGCACCTTAACCTTACACCATCGGATAAAGAGGTTCCCATGAGCACCCGTCACAGCCCAGACCCACACGTCAGCGGCAGGAACGATCCGGCCATCGATGACGAGACTCGCCAAGTGCCCGCTCCCGGCACCGCAGCCGCCGCCCCCAAGGACCCGCAACCCGCTACCGACAAGGTGGCCAGGGACAATGAGTACAGCCCGGACTTCAAGCCAGAGCGCGAGCCCAAGCCGCAGACCGACGCTGACATTGATACCCCGGGCGGCTAAGGCCATGCATATTCCAGCCGAAGAGGAACCGATCAATGATCCGGGCAATGAAGACCCCGGATCGTTGATGGATGATGCGCAAGTGCCGCTGATCGAGGAGGAAGAGGTGGCTGACGAAGGCAGTGCTGATGCCTAGCGTCAGCGCCGCATCAGTTAGCCAGCTTGTTATGTGATCCAAAGCGAGAGGAGCGTGCATCAACTCTGGTATCACCCACCTGCCAACGGCGGCAGCCGGCGCTTGACCGGGGTTTTCTTGACGATGGCGGTGTTGGTTTCGGCATAGCCGTTGAGGCGGTCAAGCAAGGTGTCCAACTGATCCATGGTGCGCACGTGCAGCCGCGCGATAAAGCAGTCGTCGCCGGTCACCTTGTCACACTCGGTAAATTCCGGGATCGCCTGGATCTGTCGTTCAACCTCCTGCAATTGGCCGGGCAGGGGGCGGATGCGCACGATGGCTTGCAGCAAGTAGCCAAAATGTTTGGGGTCGACCTCCACGGTATAGCCCTTCAACACCCCGCGCTCTTCCAGGCGGCGCAAGCGCTCGCCGACACTGGGCGAGGACAGGCCGGTTATGCCGGCCAAGGTCTTGAGCGAGCAACGCGAGTCGTCCATCAAGGCAGCGAGCAGTTGCTGGTCGATAACGTCAATCATCCTGGGCTCCTTAGGTAAACCTGAATTTTTGCCTAATAAGAATAGGCAAACACCGCCATTGGCCTTTCTCAGGCGCTGGAGCCTGATCGACGCAGATTGCCATAATTTAGCCTCATTCGTGGAGCTTAATCATGGACAAATCCATACGTCGCGGCTCATGGGAAATGGTTGGCGCCATGCTGATCTCCGGCACGATCGGCTGGTTTGTGCTGGTGTCTGGGGTGCCGGTCATTGAGGTGGTGTTCTGGCGTTGCGTCATTGGCGCCTTGACCTTGTTGCTGGTGTGCTGGCACCTGGGGTATCTGCGCAGTGCCTGGTTGAGTTATTCGACACTCGGCTGGGCCATGTTGAGCGGCGTGGCCATCGTGGGTAACTGGCTGTTGCTGTTTGCGTCCTATTCAAAAGCGTCGATTGCCATCAGCACGGCGGTCTATAACGTTCAGCCATTTATGCTGGTGATCCTCGCGGCGCTGTTGCTCGGCGAGAAAATCACCGTACAGAAGCTGGCGTGGCTGAGCGTGTCATTCATGGGCATGTTGGCTATCGTCACCGCCCATGGCGAGCAGCAGGGCAGCGGTGATCAATACCTGTGGGGCGTGGCCCAGGCGCTGGGCGCGGCCCTTTTGTATGCCATCGCTGCACTGATTATCAAGCGCCTGAAGGCTGTGCCGCCCCATCTGCTGGCGCTGATTCAAGTGAGTACCGGTGCGGTGCTGTTGGTGCCACTGGTTTCATGGCACAGCCTTTCGGCACCGGTTGATGCCTGGGCGGCGCTGTTGACACTGGGTATGGTGCACACCGGCCTGATGTATGTGCTGCTGTATGGCGCGATCCAAAAACTGCCGACGGCATTGACTGGGGCGTTGTCGTTCATCTACCCGATTGCGGCGATCCTGGTTGATTGGATGGCCTATGGGCATCGTCTGGGTTGGACGCAATGGCTGGGTGTTGCGGCGATTCTGCTGGCGGCGGCGGGGTTGCAGCGGGGATGGTGGTGGCGCTGGAAGTCGGATGTTTCGCCCTCTCATGCTAAGCGCCCCTTGTAGGAGCCAGCCAAAGCCAGCTCCTACAAAGGGGGACTCAGTGTGGTGCGCGGGGAATGGTCTTGAGCAAGTCCGCCGGGCTGATATGCCCTACGACTTGCTGTTGTACACCACTGCCCGGCAGCGGCAGATCGAGGATATGCCCCTTGATCTTGCCCACCACATGCATTTCGCACGGTTTGCAGTCGAATTTCAGGGTCAGTACTTCATCGCCGTGAATCAACTGCATCGGTGCGACCTTGGTGCGTACGCCGGTCACGCCCTTGGCCTGCTTGGGGCACAGGTTGAAGGAGAAACGCAGGCAGTGCTTGGTGATCATCACCGCCACTTCACCGGTTTCTTCGTGGGCCTCGTAAGCCGCGTCGATCAACTTCACGCCATGGCGATGGTAGAAGTCGCGGGCCTTCTGGTTGTAGACGTTGGCTAGGAACGACAGGTGCGACTCCGGGTACACCGGCGGCGGTGTGGTTTCGGTCTTGCGACCACCACGGGGGTGGGCCTCGACACGCGCAACCGTCAGCGCTTCGATTAAGTCGCGGCGCAGGGCCTTGAGTTGCGAGTTGGGAATGAAAAACGCCTGGGGGGCGTCCAGCTCGATTGCGGTGGCGTGATACTGGGTGGTGCCCAGTTGGCCAAGCAGGTCGCGCAAGGTGTCCAGCGCCTGTTCCGGCTTGTTGGCCACGCCGAACGGGCCGGGCAGGGTGGTGCTGACACTCACGCCTTCTTCACTGGTGGCGGTCAGTTGCAATTGGTCTTCGCGCAAGCTGGCCTGCCACGACACGCCAACCCGCCGCTCGGCGGAGGTCTTGAGCAACGCTTGCTGCCAGTTATGGTCGAGGTTGCGGTTGAGCGGGTGATTCGGTCGTAGTTGATGCAGGCCCGCCGGCATTTCGTTGGGCTCGACACGGTAGCGGTAGCGCTTTTCGCCGTCTTCTTCGAACTCACCTTTAGGCTCGGCGATATTGGCGCGAAAACCCACGACTTCACGCTTGATCAGCACGTTGAGGCCATCGCCGTTGGACAGCGGCTCATGGGTGATCACCTGCAAGTCGCGCTTGCCGGCTTTTTCCACCACGCCTACCGGCAGGCCGGTAAAGGTTGGGGTGTCGAAGGCGCCGATATCAATCTTGCGGTCACTGACGAAGTAGTCGGTGCTGCCACGGTGGAAGGTTTTTTCCGGGTCTGGCAGGAAGAAATGCGCGGTACGCCCGCTGGAAGCGCGCGCCAGGTCCGGGCGGTCTTCGAGGATCTCGTCCAGGCGCTGGCGGTAATAGGCGGTGATGTTCTTCACATAACCCATGTCTTTGTAGCGGCCCTCGATCTTGAACGAGCGCACGCCGGCGTCCACCAAAGCGCGCAGGTTGGCGCTCTGGTTGTTGTCTTTCATCGACAGCAGGTGCTTTTCAAAGGCCACGACCCGGCCCTGGTCATCCTTGAGGGTGTAGGGCAGGCGGCAGGCCTGGGAGCAGTCGCCACGGTTGGCGCTGCGGCCGTTTTGCGCGTGGGAAATATTGCATTGCCCGGAGAACGCTACGCACAACGCGCCATGGATGAAGAACTCGATGGCGGCATCGGTTTCATCGGCAATCGCGCGGATTTCCTGGAGGTTCAGCTCGCGGGCCAGCACCAGTTGGGAGAACCCGGCCTGGTCGAGGAACTTGGCCCGGTTCAAGGTGCGGATGTCGGTCTGGGTGCTGGCATGCAGCTCGATCGGCGGGATATCCAGCTCCATCACCCCCAAGTCCTGGACAATCAGCGCATCAACGCCGGCATCGTACAACTGGTGGATCAGCTTGCGGGCCGGCTCCAGTTCGTCGTCGTGCAGGATGGTGTTGATGGTGGTGAACACCCGGGCGTGGTAACGACGGGCGAATTCCACCAGTTGGGCGATCTCGCTCACGTCGTTGCAGGCGTTGTGGCGCGCACCGAAGCTTGGGCCGCCGATGTACACGGCGTCGGCGCCGTGCAGGATGGCCTCGCGCGCGATGGCGACATCGCGGGCAGGGCTGAGCAATTCCAGATGATGCTTGGGCAAGGACATAGTTTTTTTAGTCAGGCTTGTCACGGTTGAGGCGCGCATTGTAGCCGTGAATCGCCTGGCGGGCACCCGCTGGATGCCCAATGACGCGCCGGGCTCAGCCCTTGGCGGCCATCGCCGTGACTTCAACCCGCATGCCTTCGACCGCCAACGACGCCACGCCAACCGCCGCGCGTACCGGCCAGGGTTTGGCGAAGAAGCGCTTGTACACCTCGTTGAATGCGGCGCGGTCGGCCATGTCAGTGAGGTAGATGGTCAAGTGCATGACCCGGTCCATGCTGCTGCCGGCGCGTTCGAGGGCGACTTTGAGGGCTTGCAGGGTGCATTCGCTTTGCGCAGTGACATCGCCCAATTCCAGGCTGCCATCGGCGCGTACCGGGATTTGTGTGGAGACCAGGATGCCGTTGAAGCCGATGACGTCGGAGGAAATCGAATCCGGGTCGAGGTCGGGGGTGAAGCTGAGGTCGTGGTTGCTCATGGGGAGCCCTAGGTGAATGGAACAGCGTGGATAGTAAACGCTACGCACTAGTTATCGGCCGATAAATTATCCCTTGAAATAAATTATCGAATGATAAAATATGCAGCTGTACCGTCTCTAATCCGCACTGTCAGGAGAGAACATGGGAGTCCTAGCGCTCGACCATTTCACCATTCGCACCGAACAATGGGGCAAGACCGCCGAGTTTTTTGAACAAGTGGTTGGCCTGTCACCTGGGCCGCGCCCGGATTTTCGTTTCCCTGGCTGCTGGATGTACGCCGGCGGCCGTCCGCTCTTGCACATCGCCAGTATCGTGGGCGGTGACAAGGATCTGCAGGCCTATCTGGGCGAGAAGCCGGGCGGCTACGGGTCGGGCGCCCTTGACCATGTCTCGCTGCGTTGTGAAGGGCTGGAAACCGTGCAGAACCGCCTGCAATCCCTGGGCATCGCCTTTCGCGAACGGGTGATTCCGCAGATTGGCGAGCACCAGCTGTTTCTTGAAGACCCCAACGGCATCACCATCGAAATGATCTTTGACTATGTGCCAGGAACCCGGATTGTCGGCGAGGCCATGGCGAGCCTTGCCATTGGCCCGTCTGCGGAAGGTCGCTGATGGACTTCAAACGTCGACGTGTGATTCAAGCCCTGGGCAGCGCAGCGTTACTGGCGCCGCTGCTGGCCCGTGGCAATAACCCTGAGAGGAGCCCAACCATGGTACGACTCGGTGTGACTGATCTGTCCTTTCATCGTGCGACAGCAGCGGTGGTTGCTTCGGTATTGCAGCGCATGGGCTTTGGGGTGGAGCGTTCGTATGCGCTGCACGAGGCCAATTTCGAGCAGTTGCGTGCTGGCAGCATCGACATGATTGCCTCCGCATGGATCCCGTCCAGCCATGGGATGTACAAAGCCCGGGTGGAAGAGGTGGTCGCCACCCGCGAATTGGGCCTGCATTACACCCCGTATGCGTTGTGGGGTGTGCCCGACTATGTGTCGGTGTCGCAGGTGGACTCCGTGGATGACCTGCGCAAGCCGGAGGTTATCGCCCGTATGCACACGCTGATCCAGGGGATTGGCCCGGGCGCCGGGATTACCCGGTTTTCGCTGCGGATGATGGAGGACTACGGCCTTGCGGCGGCGGGCTACCAGTTCCGCACCGGCACCCAGGAACAATGCGTGGCGGCGTTCGAGGCGCTGGTCGAGGAGGGCAGATGGGGCGTGGTGCCACTTTGGCATCCGCAGTTCCTGCATTTCCGCCATCGTATCCGTGATCTCAAGGATCCCAAGGGGCTGCTGGGCAGTGTCGACCGTGCGGTGCTGTTGGCGCGGGTTGATCGCCTGGGGCGGTTCAGCGAGGCGCAATTGCAGGTGCTCGATAACATCCGTCTGAGCAATGCGATTGTTGCCGAGTTGGATTACGCCCTCAATCGCCAGGGTAAAAGTGCGGACCAGGCGGCTGAGGGCTGGCTACTGAACAACCCGCAGACTCTTGCCTCCTGGCTGGCGCCATTGGCCTGAACACAATCAAAACAGGAACCGATCATGACCACCCCTGAATCGCGTCTGCAGGCCGCCGGCATCACCTTGCCTGTTCCCGCCCCGGCCCTGGGTAACTACGTGCCCTGGAGCATTGTTGGCAATACCTTGATGACCTCCGGGCAATTCCCCTGGATTGATGGCCGGCTGCTGTACCGTGGGCGCCTGGGCCGCGACCTGAACCTGGAGCAAGGGTATGCGGCCTGTCGCCTGGCGGCATTGAATGCAATTGCCCAGCTCAAGGATGCGGTGGGGGATTTGAGCCGTATCCGCCAGGTCTATCGGCTGGAAGGCGTACTGAATGTGGCGGAGGATTTCCATGAGCACCCCAAAGCCCTGGATGGCGCGTCTGACGTGCTGGTCGAAGTCTTCGCCGAACAGGCCCGGCATTCGCGCATGATCTGGACCAACCCGGTCATCCCCATGGATGGCTTTTGCCTGGTGTATCTCTTTGCGGAAATCGACGCCCCGTAAACGGCCTTCACTACGCCTCGTTATGCAGGGCGCCATCGAGGAAGGCATTGACCCGCAGGGTAATCAGTTCGGTCAGGTTCTCAGGGACGGGCATCTGATACACCCACTTGCGCACCCCCAGGTAAAAGAAGCTGCTGTGGAAGCCCCACAGCACTTCGATCTCAAGACTCAGCGCGTGTTTATCCAGCGGGGCGGTCAGTTGCTTCTGATGACGCAGCTCTTCGATGATCGTCAGGAACACCGTCTCGTGTAATTGTTTGAGATAGCGCTGGTTCAACTCCGGGTCCTGCAGGCCGGCGTACAGGAATATCCGCACCCATTCATTGCTCAGGATGGTGCGGGTATAACCGATAAAGTAATCAATCAGCCGTCCCCTTAAAGGACGCGTGCGGTCCTTGAGCTGCTGCTCCAGCTCAGGGTCCCAGCGGTTCATGAATACCTGCTGGTACACCTGTTCGATGAGTAATTGCTTACTGGGAAAGTAGCGGTAGAGCAGGGGCTGGGTAACCTGCAGCCCCTCGGCCAGCTCGCGGGTGGTCAGCGCAAAGCCTTTCTGGGCGAAGAGGGTGATCGCCCGTTCGACCATCTGCTGCTGACGATCGGCTGCCGTGAGATTTTTTCGGCCTGGCGTGGTCGCCTTGTTGCTAACGCTGATTTTTGCCATTGTTGACCTATGCAGTGCCACATCTAGAAAGCGTGACAGAATCATACGCGTTGCAGCGGTCAACGTGGGCCCGCATCGATGTGGCCATCGACACCTTTACAGGAAGACTCCTATGCATTCATTCATCCGCGCGGCGCTGTTGCCAGTGGCCATTTTCGCCATCAGCGCACACGCCCAGACCGGACCTTCGTTCAAGTGCAGCGCAAACATGGCCAGTTCCGTGGAGACGCTGATTTGCGGCAGCGAAGCGCTTTCCGCCCTGGATCGCCAGATGGCGAGCACCTACAACACGGCGCTGAAAAAGGCCGGCAGCCAGGCCAAGATGCTCAAGGCCGAGCAACGTGGCTGGATCAAGGGGCGCAACGACTGCTGGAAGGCTGACGACAAACAGGCCTGCATTCGTGACAGTTACAACCAGCGGTTGGTTGAACTGCAACAATGAATCCTCCGCTGTTTGTTTCTCTGGATGGGCCCAAGGGCACCGGCAAAACCACACTGTTGGAAGCCGTTACAAAAGTACTGAGGGCAGACGCCAAAACGGTAATCCGACTTTGCGAGAAAAAAAGCGATCCCTTTAGACGGGAAACAATGACCCTCGTTAACAAGCTGGTGAGAAATCCCTGCCGGGATCTGGAGTTGCAGGTGTGTGAACGCCTCGCGGATAGCCGTGCATGGATTTCCCGACAGGTGCTGACTAAACAACCTCCGGGCAGCATTGTGTTGATTGATCGCTGGTACCCGTCTGATGCCGCGTTTCGGCGCATAGTCCCGTTTGCAGACATTCTCCAGTTGAACATTGATCGCAACGTGCAGGTGCCAGACCTGCACGTCGGGATTGTCACCGCCCCTGAAATTTCATGGGCGAGGGCCGCAGCACGACGGCGCGGGCTGAGCAGTACTGTGATGCATACGCTGGAAGAACATGTTGCCTGTACCCAGGCGTTCGAGCGAGCGGTTGCAGATCAAGGCTGGGTTTTATGCCGCAACGAGGGAACGCTTGAAGAGGCAACATTGCAGGTGGTTTCTGAGATTTATCGCGTGCTTGCCTGCTCATAATGGCGTGGTGAGCGAAAACGGGATACGCAGCTCCTCGACAGGCCCTGAATCCCGGCCGCACATTTCGTCGTGCGCGCATTGCTGCACCAGCACGCAAGGAAATGCCGGCACGGTCTGCAGCAAGTCGCGCAGGTGGGTGGTCGACCGCAGGCGCATCGGCTTGGCCGCATCATCAAGCAGGGTGAACTGGCCGTGATCCAGGCGGATTCGTGCCAGATAAAAACCACCTTCGAGTGACAGCAACTCCAGCTCGCGTATTTCGCCCTTCGCGGCCCGTTCGGTCAGTGCTTGCAAATTCAAGGTTTACTCCTTGCCTACCAGGGTAGGCGCTCGCCGTTATAAGCAAAAAAATTGCCGCTGTCGGCAGCAGTCAGACGGTCAATCAGCGATAACAACTCGCGGGCAGCAATGTGTGCCGGCCTGGCTGCCGAGGCACCACGAAAGGGCTGTGAAAGGCCTGAAATAACGGTGCCTGGATGCAGGCTCAGCAAGCGGGTTTGCGGGCGGGTTCGCGCCAGTTCGATCGCCGCGGTTTTAATCAACATGTTCAACGCGGCCTTGGAGGCGCGATACGCATACCAGCCGCCTAAACGGTTATCGCCGATGCTGCCAACCTTGGCCGAAAGCACCGCTATCGCGCCACGAGGGTCGAGCAGTGGCAAAAAGTGACGCAAAACAAGCGCTGGTCCCAGGGTGTTGACCTGGAACACTGCCTGAAACGCATCCGCCTCAATGGCGGAGTAACTCTTTTCCGGCTTGATTTCTTTGCGATGGAGCAGGCCCGCAGCATGCAGGATTAACTGGTACGGGGCTTCTTCAGCTAATTCGGCGGCGGCTTTGGCGATACTCTCGGGCTCTTCCAGGTCCAACCCCGGAAGACTATGACGCGTCAGTTCGCGAACAACCGAGCAGCGTGGATCTTCTTTGAGCAACTGACAAAACGCCGTGCCAAGGGCTCCACTGGCGCCTATCACTAAGGCGCGATAGCCGTCGCCAAGTGAGTTCATTTCGAAGGGGCTGTTCATGAGTAGCGCTCTAAGGCTGCCTTGTTTTCAAGGTGTCCGACGCGTCGGGTGCGTGTTGTGATTCCGGCACTGCGCAACGGTTATCGACACATCGACGTCGCCCATCCGGGTGAGGCAACCACGCCAAATGGGGGCGCAAGCGGCAGAACAGCCGATAACCGAACGCCAGCAGCGGTCGAAGTGCACGCCAGGTCAGGGGGCTGGCCCAGAATCCCAGGCCGGCGGCACGCCAGCTCCATAGGGTGGCGTCCAAGCCTTCAACCCAGCGGCCGTCGGCGAAACGGGCGTGAAGTACGGACTGCATGTGCTCGAACGTAAAGCCAAGGGCCTTGGCGTCAAATTCAGCGCTGTTTAAGTCAATAAATAGCAGTCGGCCCTCTGTGGCGTGTCGGCGCAGGATCTTGATTTCGCGCGCGCACAATGGACAGTTACCGTCAAAGTACAGCGTCAGTGGCCAAGGATTTTTGTTGTACATTGCACTATACCTTGTATAGGTTTTATCTAAGATAGGCCTAAAATAACCACCTGACAATGTGCGCAATGCTTATGCGTGTTAACCACGGGCCAATGCCATCCGGCTACGCACCCGCAATTGACGCGTGGCGAGCGCATAGGTATCCAAGAGTCTTATCGAGGTATTTGCATGGCTACGCGCAACGATAGCTTGGTCCGCCACCTTATCTGTATTGCTCTTATGCTCCAGAGCGCGGACATATTTGCCGATTGGCGTGAGGCGATCCCCAATGCCCATCTGTTGGGCAGCGGGGATATGCGAGTATTCGGTTTCTCGGTCTACAGCGCGCAGTTCTGGAGCCCACGCCTGATCGCCGGTGAGCCGCTGGTTGCAGATGCACCTTTTGCGCTTGAACTCACCTACAGCCGCGCTATTAGCCGCGACGATCTAGTCGAGGCCAGCATCAAGGAAATCCGTCGCTTGTCACCCTACGGCCTGAACTCAGAGCTGATGGGCCGCTGGGAGCGGGAAATGCAGCACGCGTTCGTCAATGTGCGCGCAGGCGACCGCATCACGGGCGTTTATGTTCCTGGAGAGGGCGTACGGTTTTACTTCGGCGACAACCTAAGGCGCGTGGTGAGGGATGAAGCTTTCGCCAAAGCCTTTTTTGCCATCTGGCTTGACCCCCGAACACGCAACCCGGAACTGCGGGCCCAGTTGCTGGGTGGATCCAAACCCGGGGGGCGTTGAGGAATTGCACAATTGGATAAGCCGGGTTTGTCGAACCGGTGGGTGAATCGCCTCGGGTTTTGTAGACACCTCGTTGTCTCAAACTGAGGCCAATTAGGAGATCCATAAGCAACCCCGCGTTACCCCGAAGAATTCAAAATGCAAGCTGTCAATCAAGTGACCGAAAGAAGCTGCCTGTCGCTGATTGAGCGGCTCGTCTCCGCGTGTCGACGCATAGCCTCTTTGCCTGGGTAAACCCAGTGGGTATTACGTCTGATTGTCTGAGCTGCAATCGGCACGCGCTAAAGACGACCAGCGATTGCCGGGTTTGATCAAGCATTCGTGGCTGGAGAGCGGCGGCGTTTATGGCTATCGCAAAATCCATGACGATCTGCGCGAGGTCGGTGAAGACTGTAGTCGCCTCGCACTATTAGAGAATCCGGGGCGATTCAACCATTGAACAGTTTGGAGGCTCAGTCTCCAGTGCGAGCAGCACCCAGTGCAACAATGGTTTTTCTCAATTGACGGCGGTGCATATTGGCGGTTGTGCTTGAGCAAGCGCATACAGCGGTCTGGGCCGAAGTCGTTCAACGGCGTTATCCCCCGTTGAACGCAGTGATGATAGCGGCGCTTATATTGCCTAGTGAATGGGTGGGGGCATAGGGGCCCACCTCCGCACAGCCTCGAGCGAATCAAATGGTCCGCTGTTGAAACATATTCTTGCCTTGGGAGCATGCTCATGAATTGTGTTGATGAGGCGTTCAAAGAGGCGTAGATACGCGGCATCAGTACGAACGCCTGCTCCGATCAGGACGCAATCACGTTGTTTTTCCTGAAGAAGACTGAGAAGGAGCGTTTCTGCGGTCTGTTCACTTTGGATTAAGCCTAGTTCAGTCGCGTAGCCGAGGCTTTCAAACGTGTTTTTATCAGTGTCCAGAGCGGCCTGAAGTTTCTCGTGTGTCAGCCCTGGCCATTTGCTGTAATCCACCGCGTCGGGGTGCCAGCCGACGAGAAGTATGTTAATTGCTTTGCTCATTAATGTTCTCCAGTTAAAAAGTAGTTTAGCTTTCTGAAGGGGAGAAAAGGTGCTTGCTCCAACCTCCATTGCTAAGTGAAATAGCGGATCGTTGTCCTGGGTTTGTTATTGCTTTCAACCCCACTTCATTTCATCTTTTGCAACCTTGGCCCCAAGTTGTAGCGCAATACCCATACCGGCATCGGGATACAATTAGGTCATGGCTTCTATCATTGCCGCGCTGTCGGCGGCCTTGGTAAGCTCATGCTCGAATGCGAGTAGATAGTCGCGGGGTATAGCCCTCCAGATTGAGGGCGGGTTCGTCAAAGACTTCGGGAATCACTAGTATGTTTGCTCCTGAAGACTTGACAGTCCGCAGCCGTACGATTCATAGGAAGTTGTTGGAGGGAGATAAAGTATCTGCTCTTTTTAGAATCAACGTAATAACTGCGAGGTTTGGAATTTTTTGCTCTACATTTCTCGAAAGTTGTCGGATGCACATAAATCGCAAACCACAAACTCTTCGATCTATGTGTAGTGTAGGCTGAGCTTTTGATTTATTTTCTATAATCTCATGAAGAATTATCATTGGCGATGAATGGGTGTGCTTGGTTTCAATGATGGACTCTATTTTCCATGAAGGCCTCTCAGCGAGACGTATAAAACGGCACCGCTGGCAAGGCAAATGATTCCTACCCAGCGGTAGATGGTGGTCCCGTAGAACGCAGCAGAATACCCGCATGAAACGTAGCGGATCCCGTCGCATCTAAGTGTGAGTAATTGTGAATTAATGACTTTTGAGCCTTTTTTTGCTCGAAATTAATGTAACTTGCGCCGCGCGTTTACGTCGCTGAATTTAAAGTGAATCTATTTTCAACGAGAACAACACTGGCCGATGCATATGGCAATCGACTGGAACCCCTTACTATCAAATCAGCTCAGGTCAGCAATATGAACAGGCGCTCAATCGCTATTACGCCTGATAACGTGGCCGCAGCCTATTGGCGTTATGCCTTGCCCACGGTCATGGCAATGTTGGTCAGTGGTTTGTATCAAATCGTCGACGGGATCTTTATTGGACATGTAGTGGGCGCCGAAGGGCTGGCAGCCATTAACATGGCGTGACCCTGGATCGGCCTGATGGCCGGTGTTGGCCTTATGATTGGTGCGGGAGCGGGCGTTCATTGTTCAATCGCCCAGGGCGAAGGGCACTTCCAGAGGGCCAAGGGCTTTCTCATACAAGGCTTGTGGCTGTTGGTATTATTCGGCGTTGTAGTTGGCGTCTTGATCATCGCTGGGCGCGATAGCTTGCTTGCTTTGCAAGGTGCCAATGCCACCGTGCAGCGCCATGGCAGTGGCTATTTGCAAATTATCGGTTGGTCCTCACCGTTGGTAATGGCCAGTATTGCCATGCCCATTCTGGTCAGAAACTTGGGTGCTCCCATGTTGGCCACCATCATGATGCTTGTCGGCGCACTCACTAATATAGTGCTGGACTACGTATTTATCGTGGAGCTGGGCAGGGGGCTGCAGGGGGCGGCCATTGCGACAGTCACCGGCGAGTCCCTCTCGGCGCTGATCGGCTTGGTGTTTCTGTTCACTCGTTACAGTTCCCTGCCATTAAGCCTGGCCCTGCGCGAGTTTGGCCTACAGCCCGTACCCTGTCGGCAGATTCTGCTTAATGGGTTTTCCAGTTTATTGATGTACCTTTACGCCAGCTTCGCCGCGTTATTGCACAACACCGCGTTGATGCATTACGGCAGCACCGTGAACGTGGCGGCCTATGCCATAACCGGGTATTTAATGACGGTTTATTATCTGCTGGCCGAAGGCTTGGCCAGTGGTATGCAACCTCTGGTCAGCTACTTTCATGGTGCGGGGCAATCGGCTTTAGTCCGTAAGGTGTTCTTTCTGGCCATGCGCTGGGTGGTGGGCACGGGCGTGGTGTTGGTACTGATGATTCTGATCTTCCCACACATTGGCACGCGAATATTTATCAGCGACGAAGACCCTGCGTTGGATGTGGCAGCCATTGACGCTGTTCGCCTCCATCTGTTTGTGCTGTTTCTGGACGGATTCTTAGTACTCGCCGCGGCGTATTATCAAGCAGTCAGCGATAGCAGAAGGGCGACCATGATTACACTGGCAAATATGTGCATTCAAATTCCATTTTTGCTGATACTGGCGCCCTGGCTCGGGGTTGTCGGTATATTACTGGCATTGCCGCTGTCGACCATTGTGCTGGCGACGGGCGTGGTCACGCTATTGCGTCGGTAGTTTTCACCGCGTGTTGGTGTAAATAACTAACATCTCGATAACGACCTGCGTCGCCTCGAGCGCTGAAACTTTTTAGCGTCTGCGCCTTCTGCACTCGATAAGGCGTATTAAAAGCACCGAGAAAAGAAGTGTATTGGTGTGAAAAGCTGTGAAAAAGTTCAGATTGATTTCTTTATGCATTGTTTAGCTGTCATATTTTATGAGGTCGGAGATCACACTACATTGGTGTCCGCGCTCATATCAAGGGGGAGGCTTACACCCTTAATGACAATCAATAATGGATGGAAATCAGTAATGAATAAAGGAATCTCGGCATTCTGTGGTGTGGCTCTAGCGATGTCTTGTGGCATGGCCAGCGCTGTCACGCCAGTAACGGGAGGCACAATCAAATTCACCGGTTCCGTGGTCAACGCGGCTTGTGCAGTGAGTGCAGCATCTTCGCAATTGACAGTAAATATGGGGCAGGTACGACTCGCGTCCTTTACGGGGGCGGGGGTTGAAGCATCCAGAACACCTTTCACCATTGAGCTGCTGGACTGCGATACAGTTATTTCGCAAACTGCGAGTATAAAATTTCAAGCAACCGCCGCCGATGGTTTTCCAGCTTTTGATGCGGGTATGGGGAGTGGCAGGGCCCAGGGCATTGGCTTGCAGATCAGGGACCAGAATGGCGTTGTTATTACTCCCAATACCGGGGTAAGTACGGAGACCCAGTTAATTCCGGGTCGTAACATTTTACCATTTCAAGTGAGCTATATTTCTTTGCAGGATGCTGTTGTAGCAGGCGATGCAAGCGCCAATATTGACTTCGTTGTGAACTATCAATAACGGAGGTGAGGAATGGTTATAAAGTGCCCGGGCGGGCATTTTATAACTAAACGAACTTGCAGGCAGGGGGTGTATAAGCTTGAACGTCTATAGAGTGTCTATATGGATCAGCATTTTGATAGCCTTTTTGACGATTTCGGCCCATTCAGTGGTGCATGCTGCAGGCGGCTCTAATACTGTTGTAACACTTCCTGGTGGAAGAGTCGCAGTGTTTGGCGCCGTGACCACTGGGGCCTGCTCCGTCAGTATCAGTAACTCCGACAAGATAGTACTCATGGGTACTGTGAGAAGTAATCAGTTTACGGGGGTTGGCAGTGACAGCCAGGCAGTACCCTTCTCCATTCAGCTGGATGACTGTAACAGTAATGTCAGTGAGTCTGTTGGGATCAGCTTTAGCGGCATCGCCAATGAGGAGGATTTGCAGGTATTGGCAATTAATGGAGGAACGGACGCAGCGCAAGGTATTGGTCTGGCGTTATTTGATGCTGATAACCAGCTGTTAGCAGTCAATGCCGATCCCGTTGAGTATGCGCCGTTGAGCAAAGGTATCAATACTTTAAGTTTCTTTGCGAAGTACCGATTAGTAGAGAAATTTTTGCGCCCTGGGATTGCCAACGCGACAGCCGACTTTACCCTGGTCTATCAGTAAGTGAAAAGATGTAAAAATGCATCGTGGAAATTGATGAGGAATAGATTTTGGACGTTTTTAATGCGTACAAAAAAAAGATGGTTGCCTGTGTTGCACTCTTGCTGTCGTTAGTCTCGACTGCATCTTTCGCCGGAGGGGTAGGGCTGGGAGCGACACGGGTTGTTTATCCGGCAGACAGCAAGCAGGTTTCTCTGTCTGTTAGTAATACAGATAAAAATAATGTCTATTTGCTGCAATCCTGGATTGATACCGCAGAAGGTGGGGTCACGCAAGACTTCATGGTGACGCCCCCCCTGTTTGTCATCAAGCAAGCAACAGAAAGCGCACCCGCCGAGAATACCTTGCGCCTGGTCTACGCTGGTCCGCCCTTGGCACAGGATCGTGAGACGCTGTTCTGGGTCAATGTCAAGGCGATCCCTTCGACAAAGCGGGATGCCGATGATGGGCAGAGCAAACTCCGGCTGGCTGTGGTCAGTCGCATCAAGCTTTTTTACCGACCCAAAGAGTTGGCAAACGGGCTTCAGGACTCAGCATCGAAAGTAGAGGTCAAGCGTGTGGGTAACACCTTGGCCATCAATAATCCAACACCTTATTTCATCAGTTTGATCAAAGTATCAGTTGGCGAGCATGTATTGGACAACACCATGGTCGCACCTTATGGACAAGGGAAGGTCCGCGTGCCGGAAAATGCCAAAGGTGAACTTCACTATTCCTTTATAAATGATTACGGCGCTTTGATAAAACTGAAATAAAGCAGCGGTAAATCCTGGTCTTTCTGCATTTACTCAATGAGCTTCTTAATGGCGATTCGTATGTGTTCGTCCTTTAATAAGCCATGAGCCACTACTGAAAATGATACGGATTGAAGCCGGCCACTTCGTGTGAGGTGCTGTCAGATAGTGCGCTGGAAGAAGGCTTATAAACCTCGATATTTATATGGATAAAATAACTAGGGTGTGCGGAATGAGATGGTGTCCCCGACCGGCTAATATGGATTTAGCCACTAAGCGTCCTGCAGTCAACGTGATTGCTTTTCGTTATACCAAGATCTATGTGTATTTGATCGCCTCGATTTATGGGGGTTGGGTACACGCCGATCAGTACTTTGATCCGGCCTTTCTGTCCGACACCAAAACGAAAGTTGCAGACCTTACCAGATTCTCAGCTGCGGACGCTATTCAGCCAGGCACCTATCGAGTCGACGTCTACTTGAATGGCGCGTTTATCAATACCCGTGATGTGGTGTTTGAGGAAAATCAATACTCGAAAGACGGCGCTCCTGCGCTTGCTGCGTGTTTCAGCGCTGAGGAGATCAAGGACTTCAATATCAACCCTGCCGCTGTCCCGGGTTTAGAGTCTGTGTTGCCGGGTAGCTGCGTTCAATTACAGTCGTTAATGGCTGAGGCGCAAAGTCGCTTGAACCTGGAACAGTTGCGGCTGGACGTGAGTGTGCCCCAGGCGATGTTGACCGGTAAGGCCAGGGGCTTCGTACCTGTAGAAGAGTGGGACAATGGCATTAGTGCACTTTTGGTCAGTTACAACTTCACGGGCGCCCACAGTACCGCCTCCAACAGTGCTTCCAGTGATAACTATTTCTTGAACCTCAATACCGGACTGAATATCGGTGCCTGGCGCTTGAGGAATGACTCGACGGTTGACAAGGGCAATGGCTACTATTCGGATGCCGGCGTCAGTTGGAAAACCCTGAACAGTTACGCGCAACGTGCGCTACCGGGGATCAAAAGCAGCCTGATACTGGGGCAGACATCGACATCGAATACGGTTTTCAACAACTTCAACTTTGAAGGGGCGCGGCTGCTGTCGGATGACAACATGCTGGCGGACAGTGAAAGAGGTTTCGCTCCGGTAGTCAGAGGGGTTGCCAACAGCAACGCCGAGGTGACTATCCGTCAGGGCGGGAACGTAATCTATCAAACCTACGTAGCGGCCGGGCCTTTTACGATCAACGACCTCTATCCAAGCTCGTCCAATGGCGATCTGCAAGTCAGTGTGCGTGAAGCGGATGGTCGAGTGAATCAATACAGCGTGCCATATTCTTCGCTGCCGGTTTTGCAACGCGAAGGTCGGCTCAAATACGATCTGGTTGCCGGTACGCTACGGGGCGCTGATTACCAGAGCAGCCCAACTATCCTCCAAGGCACCTTGGCCTGGGGGCTGCCCCACGGCCTGACCCTATACGGCGGTGTACAGAATGCAGAGAAATACAAAGCGTACTCCTTAGGCGCGGGGCAGAACCTGGGAGACTGGGGAGCGTTGTCGCTGGATGTGACTTCGGCCCACAGCATTCTGGCGGACGATAGCCAGCATACCGGTTATTCGATCCGCATGTTGTATGCCAAGACCTTGATAGGTTCCGGTACCAATTTCAAGTTGGCGGGTTATCAGTATTCCACTCGTGGGTTTTATAACTTCAGTGATACGGCCAGTAAAATGATGGAAAGGCGACCGTCGGTTATAACTCAAGACGGCGAAATTTATCAAAAGCCTGAATTCTACGACTATTACAATTTGAATTACCCAAAGCGCAGCAGTGCACAGCTCAATGTTTCTCAACCATTGGGCGGCTTTGGTTCTGTGTATGTCAGCGGTCATCGGCAGACATTTTGGAATACCAAGGAAGTTACCGACCTGCTGCAGGCTGGTTATCACACCTCGCTGAAAGGGGTTAATTATTCCCTTTCTTATAGCTATAACAAAAGCGCTTGGGTTGACAGTACGGATCAGGTCTTTGCGCTGAGTGTCTCCCTGCCATTGGGCGACGGCGCATGGACGGGTAAACGAGGTCCGCGAAACAATTCTGCGTATGCCAATTATGGGCAGACACTCAATAACAAAGGTCATGCGCTATACAGCGCGGGCGTGACCGGCACTGCGCTGGAACACAATAATCTGAGTTATGGCGCACAACAAAGTTATAGCGACAAGGATCATGTAGCCAGCAGTAACGTGAATGCACATTATCGGGGGGCTTCCGGTAACGCCAATGTCGGCTATAGCTACAACAATAGCAACAGCAGTAGTCGCCTTAATTATGGTTTCAGTGGCGGTATCGTGGCTCATGAGGATGGTATGACGTTCAGCCAGCCGCTGGGGGAAACCAACATCCTGGTTAAAGCTCCACTGGCCAAGGAAGTGAAGCTTGCCAGCGGTGTGGGGATAAAAACCGATTCTCGCGGTTATGCCGTGGTGCCTTCAGCTTCGACCTACCGACAAAACAGGGTAGCCCTGGATATCAATTCGCTGGCCAATAACATCGAGTTGGACAACCCAGTCGCCTACGCCGTGCCGACTCAAGGTGCTCTGGTGCGTAGCACCTTCGCTGTGCGAGTCGGGGTGCGTGCACTTATGAATATTACTTACAAAGGTATGCCCGTGCCTTTCGGTGCGAGCGTGACCCAGGCGGCAACCCCTGGCGATAACATTGTGGGTAACAACGGTCAGGTATTCCTGTCCGGCCTTGCTCTGGAGGGGCAATTGAAGGTGTGGTGGCAAGACGGCCCTGGAGGGCAGTGCACGGTTAACTACCAGCTGGACGAGGGCAGTGAACTTAAAGACATCAGCAAACTGGCGGCGGAGTGTGTGTAATGGAAAAGCGCTTTCTTTGGGTGATTGCAGGGTGGACCTTCTGTCATCACGCCGCGGCCTATGACGTGCTGGTGAATATCAACGGGGCGATCGCTGCTAACGGTTGCATGGTTTCGTTCGCTTCGCAGCAGATGACGGTGGACTTTGGTAATGTCGCCACTAAACAGTTTTACGCAAAAGGCATTCCTTGGGGTAAGCAGAAGTTCGTGATTGGCCTTGAAAGATGTGGTGATGACGCAACGGCGGTGAAGGTATCTTTTAAAGGCAATGCCGATGCAGATGACGCCGATCTTCTGCAACTTACCCCGGGAGAAGGCGTTGCCAAGGGCCTGGCGATTGAAATACTCGATATGAACAGTGCAAGTATTCCAATTAACAGCCAGGCATCGGCTATTCCGATCAGCCAGGTAGAAGGGGACAATAAACTATTGTTTTATGCGCAGTATCGCTCCACTGCGAGTACGGTTACCGCTGGGCCCGCCAACGCGACTGCAAATTTTGTTTTGGAGTATCAGTAATGAGAGTTTTCATGACGGCGATGAGCAAGGGCGGTGCTGTTGTTCTTTCGATGCTGCTGTTGTTCACGTCTAACAGCACTTTGGCGGACCTCTTTGATTCATACATAGGTACCGAGAACGTTGTCATCCAAAAGCCTGCGCTCAATAGCTCGATAATAGGTGAGGCGTTAACTGGTTGGATTAACAGCGGTATGAAGAAAGTGGTAGGAGGTTCCAGTTTGGGTTATGGGTCGTATGGCCTGACAATTAGTTCTAGTACGTCAGATGTATCTTACTCTGAATCTGGAAAAAACTATACCGTATACCACGTTGCCCTGCCTAATGGAAGTCCATCAGGTATTGGATTTGTCTTGAGGACATATTCAAAAGATTGCTATTTGGGCGGTGGTACTTGTTCAAGTCCTGTGCTTCATGTACAGGATACATTTAACGGCTACAAAGTGTTTCGAGATGGCGGCTTTTGGGCATACGACATACATTATGAATATGAAATAAAGTTTATTACAACAAGTCAGGATATAGAGCCCGGCCCATATCTTCTGGGTGGGAGTAATATCGGGTGGGGTAATTTTGGTACTCTGGGTAAAGAAGATGTCGCTACTGTGCGTTTAAATGCGTTCCAACTGGAGTATAAACAGAGCGGTTGTACGGCCAGTCTTTCGCCGGCTGTCATTAATATGGGCGTAGTTTCTCCTCTACTGTTCACCGGGGTCGGCAGTACAGTTGCTTCAAACGCGCCGGTAACCGTCAGCCTTCAATGCAGTACTCCTGACATCGGGGTTCTGGTAACCATGACGGACCAAAATAATTCAAGTAACTCTACAAATAAGCTGCAGTTGACACCCGGCACCGCTAGTGCCACCGGAGTAGGCGTTCAGTTTCTCAAGGACGGCGGTTCACCGGTGATTTATGGACCTGACTCGAGCTTTGTTGACTCAAGCTCCGCAGCCCAATGGCGGGTGAAGGATAAGGCCACACTGAGCAACACTGCCCAGTTTGTACTGACCCCGCAGTATATTCAGACTGCCAGTTCCATTACCGCTGGCGAAGCTAACGCAGTAGCCAGCATTACCTTTGCTTATGATTGATTCGAGGTTTTGCCTTGGTACGCTCTTGTCGAACGACAATAGATAGTGACCGGTGCAGCGGATTGCAGATGCGTATGCCAGAGCATTGAGGTTTAACTAAGCAAGAACAGCGGTCTGCGGCTTACGTGCCATCATCCTGCAAGGGGAAAACACCCTATCCTGGTCGATTAACGACCAGGATAGGGTGCAAGGCTAAGAAGCGGCTATTCGGAGGTTACACCCTTTAACTTATCGTTTTGCCGCTGGCGTTTTTCCGGCGTCAGGACGAGCTCTGCGCGATAAATAGGGATATCTCTCGGCGCTTCAAACCCTAATTGGACCTGCTTACCTTGGATCGTCAGTATCCGGATCTTGATGTCGCTACCCAGACAACCGGCGTCACCGACCTTGAGTGTAATAATTTTCACGCGTGATTCCTCCATGACATATTTCCGTTCGCACATGATCTACCTGACCATCGTTTAACTTAAGTCAAAAGCCGTGAAAAACCTGGCATGCGCTCGGTTGATCACCTCGCACACTGACGTGATTGGATTTGAAGTGAGGCTCAAGGTGAATGAGCCAAAAGAAGCATGTTTCAGGTTAATCGCAGCGTGTATTGAATTAGGCTGACCGTCTTGTCGAGCGCTTGCCTGGTCACAGGGCAGCCCACTTATAGCGTTCTCGAAAAGTATGTGTTAGAGGCGGAAAGAGTGATGGAAACAATATCAGCCGTTGTGCTGTCGGGCCGTTGGTGTATGGGCGGCGAAATGGCCGATATTTTAGAGGCGGAATCTGTCAACGTATTGATCAACACCGAGTGCGCGGCACAGGTTGTTGAGGCTGCGCGAACACGGCTTGCGAGTATTGCAATTCTGGACCTTGCCACCTTCAATATTGAGGGCCTTGAATTGATCAGGCAGCTGCGTGCCGGCAACCGCGAACTGAAAATTATTGTGCTGACACAGCAAGACTCCAAGCATTTTTCGGCGCGTTACCGCCGTGCCGGGGCGACGGTGTCGTTACGTGTCTCAAGGGATGTGCGGGGGCTGGCATTTATTCTTCGGGCCATACGCTCGGGCTACGCCTATTTTGACTTTATTAACGCACCTATCAAAACGCGAGAGCGGTCGTTTGCCAATGAAACTGATTTGATTGCTACGTTGACGGATCGCGAGCTAATGGTATTTCAAGGATTGGCGAGGGGGTTGAATAATAGGCAAATTGCCGAACACATGAATATTGGCAGACCTCATATCAGTGTACATAAAACCAATATTTTTGAAAAAATGTTATTGCAGTCGATATCGCAACTGCAAGCGTTAGCGGCTCGCAATAAGCTGGGATGATCCCGTGTGACTAGTCGTGAATCATTCTTCTTCATTGGCGGCAGACTGCCTGAGGGCTAAAGTTATCCCTAACAGTCTGCTAAGCGACGAGCGTAAACGCAGCCAGGGGTATATTGATGATAGATAAATTCGGTGTAAGGGCACTAGTAGCGACGTTGATGTCGTTTGCCCTGCTAGTAGTAGCCGCACCGGTTGCGAGTGAAGGTACCCTCCAATTCGGCGGCAGGTTGGTGGCGCAAACGTGTACGATTGCTGTCAATAACTCAACATCTTTTGCGCCTTTAGTTCAATTGCCCAGGGTGAGCCGTAAAGGAATGTCGGTGGAAGGAGAAACCAAGGGTGGCACAAGGTTCACGTTTAAGTTCTCGGGGTGTTCATCCAGTTTGGTGACTAAGGCCCGTGTGTATTTCCAGCGTGGATCGA
>LNAP01001613.1_pt1 | contig 23640 bp, 22 predicted proteins | sample 602601 | NCBI WGS metagenome assembly LNAP01 (sample SAMN02440304, study PRJNA202911) | soil metagenome | biome: Subtropical and temperate rainforests or woodlands; isolation source: soil samples (1 kg each in a 20% v/v slurry with milli Q water) were... ...
AGAACCAGCGCTCGCCGACCAGCACGGTGTCGCCGGGATCGAGCAGGGTGCCGAGCGGCACCACGCGGCGCATCGCGCCGTCGATGGTGGCGTGGGTAAGCGTGACCTCGTCGCGCTTGGCGCGCGGCGAGAAGCCGCCGGCGATGGCCACCGCGCTCTCCACCGTCATGTTGGGCACGTAGGGATATTGCCCGGGCGCCGCGACCTCGCCAAGGATGAAGAACGGCCGGTAGGCCTCGATCTCCACCGCCACCGAGGGCTCGCGGATGTAGCCGTTGCGCAGCCGGCCGGAGATTTCGCCGGCGAGGCCGGCGGCGGTCCTGCCGCGCGCCTTGACCGGGCCGATCAGCGGCATGGCGATGACGCCGCTGGCATCGATGGCGTAGGTATTGGTCAGGCCCTCCTGGCCGTAGACCACGACGCGCAGCCGGTCGCCGGTGTCGAGCCTGTAGCTGGCGTCAAAGCTGGAGACGGCCGGCGCGCTGTAGCGGACCGGTGCGGCGGCATAGGCTGGCGCGCCGTAAGCCATGGCATCAAGACCGCTGTGCGGCTGAACCATTGCCACCGGTCCCGACCTGCCCATGCAGCCCGACAGCGCCAGCAAGGCTAGCGCGGAGATCACGAAGGCGCGGGCGCGTCGCATGGCAAGAATCCAACGTCAAATACCTGCTCCAACTAAAGGGGGCTCATGGTTAACAAAACGTGAGCCCGGTACACATGTAAGCGGCAAGCCCGAAACAATGGCCAGATTAACCGCCCGGCAACCTTAATCGCATTTAATCGGCGTGCGAGTAGGTGACATAGCGTTCGGTAGGAGTCTGCGATGCGTTTGGCATTCTGGCGTGGAGGCAAGGGTACTGTCGCGGTCACCAAGACCGCCGAATTGCCCGTTGCAACGCAGGCCACGGTCTCGCAGGCGACCATCCCCGCAGCGCCGCCGGCGTCCGGCGATCTCGACATGCGCGTGCTCTGGCAGGCGTTGCGACGCAAGAAGGCCTGGGTGATCGTTCCCACGGTTCTGGCGGCGGTTCTCTCGATCGCCGCGGTCAACCTGATTACGCCACGCTACAAGTCGGAAGCGCGCATCCTGATCGATGGGCGCGAAAACATTTTCCTGCGGCCGAATGGCGAGCGCAACGAGGAACGCACCGCGCTCGATGCCGAAGCGGTGACCAGCCAGGTGCAACTGCTGTTGTCGCGCGACCTTGCCCGCGAGATCATCAAGAAGAACAAACTGTCCGAGCGGCCGGAATTCGATCCGGTGCTGCAGGGCATCGCGCCGCTGAAGACGATGCTGGCGCTGATCGGGATCGGGCGCGATCCGTTTTCGCTCACCCCCGAAGAGCGCGTGCTCGACGCTTACTTCGACCGGCTGACCGCCTACGCCGTCGACAAATCTCGCGTCATGGTCATCGAGTTCCAGTCCTACGATCCCGATCTCGCCGCCCGGGTCGCCAACTCGATCGCTGACGGCTACCTCGCCATGCAGCAGGGCGCGCGGCAAAACCAGGCCAAGTCGGCAGGGCAGTGGCTTTCCGGCGAAATCGACAGCCTGCGCAAGAAGGTCGCGGATGCGGAGGCGCGCGCCGAGGAGTTTCGCTCGAAGTCGAGCCTGTTCATCGGCACCAACAACACATCGCTGTCCAATCAGCAACTGGGCGAGATCAACACCCAGCTCAACAACGCCCGCGCGCTGAAGTCCGACGCCGAGTCGAAGTCGCGGATGATCAAAGAAGTGTTGAACAGCGGCCGGCCGATCGAGTCGTCGGAGGTGCTGAATTCGGAGCTGATCCGTCGGTTGTCCGAACAGCGCGTGACGCTCCGCGCGCAGCTTGCCGAGCAGTCCTCGACGCTGCTCGACCGGCATCCGCGGATTCGCGAACTGAAGGCGCAACTGGCCGATCTCGACCGGCAGCTGCGCGAAGAGGCCGCGAAGATCTCGCGCTCGCTGGAGAGCGATGCACGCATCGCCGCCGGCCGTGTGGAAGGGTTGACCAGCAGCCTCGAACAATCGAAGCGTCAGGCGACGTCGTCCAACGGCCAGGACGTGCAGTTGCGCGCGCTGGAGCGAGAGGCCAAGGCGCAGCGCGACTTGCTGGAATCCTATCTCGCAAAATACCGCGAGGCGACGACGCGTGAAAACATCGATGCCGCGCCGACCGACGGCCGGATCATTTCCCGTGCCATCGTGTCGAACACGCCGGCCTATCCGAAGAAGCTGCCGATCGTGCTGATCGCCACCCTGGCGACGCTGCTGCTGACCTCCGGCGGCATTGCCACCGGCGAATTGCTGCGGCTGACCGCGCCGAAGCCGGCATTGCCGCCCGCGGCTCCGATTCGCAGCGAACCGGCTCCGGTGGTGCGCGACACCCATCCGGAGTTGGCTGCGGGGGTCAGCGAGATCGAGCGCCTTGCCGATGATCTGCGCGCCTCGGGATCGGCGGCCCACAAGGTCACGTTCCTCGGCACCGGTCCGAACGATACCATCACGCTGACCGCGCTGACCCTGGCGCGTCTGCTGTCGCGCCATGCCAAGGTGGTACTGGTCGATCTCTCGGTATCGTCGCCGACGCTGGAGGCGGTGTCGAACGACCCCGCGGCGCCGGGGCTGGCCGAGCTGATGCTGGGCGAGGCGTCGTTTGGCCAGGTGATCACCAAGGACAAGCTGTCGGCGGTTCACATGGTCAGCGCGGGGCGCGCCGGTGCCGACCGCTCGCTGCTGCAGTCTCCGCGGTTGACGATGGCGCTTGACGCTTTGTTGCGGGTTTACGATCACGTGCTGCTGGATGCGGGCAGTGCGGTCGACCTGCCGGCCGGCCTGCTCACCACGCAGGCGCGCGCGGTCGTGGTATCCGATCCGTCGATGGGCAGCGAAGCGCGGACCCTGATGAGCGAACAACTCAAGGCAGTCGGCTTCTCCGACGTGACGATGCTGAGCAAGCCGTCGGCGCCGGCCGACCCGATCGTGCCCGGCCCGCGGGTAGCGGCGGCCTGAGCGGCCGTCGTTTCATTGCGGGAACGGCGCGTCAGCGCGCCCGCAAGCGGCGCAGCTTCTGCGCCAATTGCATCAGCGCAGGCGTGTGCTTGACCAGACGCTTCGCCCCGGTCAGCCACGACAGGCAGCGTGCCGCAAGCTGGCCGCGCGCGGTGAGGGGGATGAAGCTGTCGAAGATCGGCTCGTCATCCTTGCAGAACAGCCGCTTGTAGTCGTCCGATCCGATGCCGAGATCCAGCGACGTCACGCCGCGCGCGGCATAGAAATCAATGATGTTGCGCATCAGGATCAGGCCGGGGCTGTACTTCGCATTGCCGGACAGCGTGTAGGTATTGAACATCATCGAGAAGCGGCCGGCGTCGGCGACACCGGCGAACATGGCGATCACCTCGTCGTCGCATTCCAGCGCGTGGATATCGATAGCATGGCCGCCGCTCTCGAGCGGAGTCAGGCAGGCGGTGCGAATGAAATCCTCGACGCCGGGCTCGGCGAACACGTTGGGCAGTTTCTGTTCGGCCATCCGCACCGGCTTGACGGTGAAGAAGGCATCCAGCACGCGCGCGATGCCGGCATCGGTGGTGGCGATGCCATAGCGATAGCCGGGCAGAGGCAGGAACTTCTTTTCCTTGCTCTTCAGTCGACGGCGAAACGAGGTGCTGACGTAGTCGGTCGTCGGCGCGCCCGCGACCATGGTCAGCACCGGGCAGGCGTTGACCGAGCCCTGATGCGGCAGCAGCGCCATCGGATTGGCGATGCCGGCCCAGTGCGTGGGCTGCCGTGCCAGCATCAGCACGTCCACCTTGCCGGGATGCCGGCGGATCCCCGCCAGCAGCGCGTGCATATCGGCGCGGCTGGCGCCGGCCGCGAAATCGCGCTGCCACAGCGGCATGTTGAAGGTGATGTGCTTGCCGCCGAAGAATTCCGCGATGCGCACGAAGCCTTGTTGCCGCACGAGCAAAGGCATCAGCAACAGCGGCTGGTCGTTGGCGTCATAGGCGATGACAATGAACGGCTGCTGGCCTTCGGCCACGCCGATGTGATCCTGCCAGGCGGCCTGGAGATCGAAACGCTGATAGGGAGTAAAGAGCCCGGACCGTTCGAGGCCGCGCCAGACCGCCTCGGCTTCCCGCAGATCGTGCAACAGGTCGACACGCGCGATGCGGCTGGCATGCGCGTCAGCCCGCGCGTCCGATGGGCTCTCGATCACAGCAGCCAGGGTCATCGCACGGCCCGTCCTTGAGGGAATATTTACATTTTTCGATTTCCGGCGACCTTCGCAAAGAAATCTCAACAAACAGTAATGACAATGGGTTTCCGGGGGGACGGCGGCGTCCGCACCGGGGGCCTTGACGTGTCGCAGGACGGCGGAGCGCTGGCGAGCCTGAAGCTCGAGCTGGCCTGGTTCAGCGGCCTGCCGCTGCTGATGTCGCGGCGCTATGGCGGCGCCGGCGTCATTCTCCGGCTGCAGCGCGTGCGGCCGGCGCGGCGCGACCGGTTTCAGCCGTTGCGCTCCCGCGAGATCACGCCGGCCTTCCTCGACGCGCTGCTGCGCAAGCTGCGGCGCTGGAATTTCGATATCGTGGGGATTGACGAGGCATGCCGCCGTGCCGGGCAGCCGAGGTCGGCGCGCCGTTTCGTCTGCCTGACCTTTGACTGCGGCTATCACGATCTGGTCGCGAATGCCTGGCCGGTGCTGGCGCGGCACGCGGTGCCGTTCACGGTGTATCTGCCGACCGCGTTTCCCGACGGCGTCGGCGAGGCATGGTGGCTGGCGCTCGAGGCGGTGATCGCGAAGCGGGACCGCATCAGCCTGATGATGGATCACCGCGAGCGGCATTTCAGCATCCCCACCGTCGCGGAGAAATATCAGCTCTATGCGTTTCTGGAATCCTGGATGCGCGCGCTGGCGCCGCAGGATCGTTCCGGCGCGATCCACGATCTCTGTCTGCGCTACTCGGTCGATCTGGCGGCGCTGTCGCGCGAGGAGTCGATGCGTTGGGACGAGGTGGCACAACTTGTCGCGGATCCGCTGGTGACGATCGGCAGCGCCACCGTCAATTACCCCGCCCTGAGCAGCCTGACGGATGCGGCGGCGTTGCGGGAAATCACTATGGGCCGGGCGGTGTTGGAGGCGGCGCTGGGCTACGATCCCGTGCATGTCGCGTTTCCGTTCGGCGACAGCAAATCCTTCGGACTGCGTGACGTCACGATGGCGCGGCAGGCGGGATTCGCCAGCGCCGTGACGTCGGTGCCCGGTGTGGTGCTGCCGGATGGCCGATCCAATCTGCACGCGTTGCCACGATTGACCTGGGACGGCCGGCGGCGATCGCTACGCGCGCTGCGGGTGATGCTGTCGGGAATGGCTTTGTCCGCCCGATGATGACGCCGATCAGGCGTCCGGTCGCGACATCCAGCTGATGATCGGCATTGCGGGCAATACCCAGCCGATGCCGGCCACGACGTAGAAGATTGCCTGGTACAGGCCGGAGGCGGCCAGCCACGGCGTCTGCGCCACGGTCATGCCGAGCAGCGACCAGACCACCACCAGCACGAGCAGGAAGATGGTTCCGAAGAATTTGCGGGTGCGGATGGTCATGACGGAAATGTGCGGTCCGGAACTGGGAGATGGCAGCGCGCGCCTTGGCGGGCATGAAGCCGCGGACTATAAGGTGCCCGCAAATCCATTCAAGACGTGCTTTGAACCCTGGCGCCCATGACCGGTATCTCCCTGCAAGACGACAAGCGGCTGCGGCCGGTGCGCTGGTGGCTGATCTCGGTCGCCGCGCTGATCGCGCTGATGGTGCTGGTGGGCGGCGCCACGCGGCTGACCGAATCCGGCCTGTCGATCGTCGAGTGGAAACCGGTGACCGGCACGCTGCCGCCGTTGACGGCGGAGGCCTGGAACGCCGCGTTCGCCGCGTACCAGAAGATCCCGCAATATCGCGAGCTCAACGCCGGCATGAGTCTCGATGAGTTCAAGACCATCTTCTGGTGGGAGTGGAGTCACCGCCTGCTCGGGCGGGTGATCGGGATGGTCTATCTGCTGCCGTTCCTGTGGTTTCTGTGGCGCGGCGTGCTGACAACCGAGCTGAAGAGGCGGCTTTGGGTGATCTTCGGTCTTGGCGCGCTGCAGGGTGGCGTCGGCTGGTGGATGGTGGCGTCAGGCCTGACCCAGCGCGTCGAGGTGTCGCAATATCGCCTCGCGACACACCTCATTCTGGCGCTGGTGATCTTCGCCGCCATCGTGTGGACGCTGCGCCGGCTGACCGCGCGTGCGCCGCTGCCGGTGGTGCCGCGGCTGAAAACCACGAGCGTGGCGCTGCTGGGGCTGACGTTCCTGCAGCTCTATTTCGGCGCGCTGGTTGCGGGGCTGCGGGCAGGGCGGGTCTTCAACACCTGGCCGGAGATCGACGGCGCATTGATACCCTCGGCGCAACGTCTGTTCTTCGAGCAGCCATGGTGGCGCAACCTGTTCGACAACACGTTGACGGTGCAGTTCGAGCATCGCATGACCGCCTATCTGCTGCTGGCGATTGCGGTGCTGCATGCCGTCGACGCCGTGCGATCGCGGGCCGGCACGGCCGTCGTCAACGGCGCAGTGGTGCTGGCCGCCGCGATCACCCTGCAGGCGGTGCTCGGCATCCTGACGCTGCTGCACCAGGTGCCGATCGATCTGGCGCTGGCGCATCAGGCAGTGGCGATCGTGGTGCTGATGCTCGCCGTGTTCCAGGTAGCGCGTATGACAGGACAGCCCGACGCGTTGCCGCAGAGCCTGCGTTTGGCGCCGGGACAACCCTGATCGTCCCTGATTGTCGTTCCGGGTTCGCGCGCAGCTAACGCTGCTCGCGCCCGGGAATGACAGTAGGTGGCTAGGCGCTCAGCGCCTGTTCGAGATCCGCGACTAGATCTTCCTTGTCCTCGATGCCGACCGACAGGCGGACCACGTCGGGCGCCGCTCCCGAGCGGGTCTTGGCGTCGTCATCGAGCTGGCTGTGCGTGGTCGAGGCCGGGTGGATCACCAGCGAGCGGGTGTCGCCGACATTGGCTAGATGCGAGAACAGCTTCAGGTTCGACACCAGGCTGACGCCGGCCTCGTAGCCGCCCTTGAGACTGAAGGTGAACACCGCGCCGGCGCCCTTCGGGGCGTATTTGCGGGCCAGGTTGTAATAGGGACTGGTCGGCAGGCCGGAATAGTTCACCGCGGCCACCGCCGGATGCGCCGACAGAAACTCAGCCACAGCCTTGGCGTTCTCGCAATGTCGCTGCATGCGCAGCGGCAGGGTCTCGATGCCGGTGAGGATCAGGAACGAATTGAACGGCGACAGCGCCGGGCCGAGATCGCGCAGGCCGAGCACCCGGCAGGCGATGGCGAAGGCGAAGTTGCCGAACGTCTCCTGCAACTTGATGCCGTGATATTCCGGCCGCGGCTCGCTCAGCATCGGATATTTGTTGTCCTTCGACCAGTCGAAGGTGCCGGCATCGACGATGATGCCGCCCAGCGAGTTGCCGTGGCCGCCGAGAAATTTGGTCAGCGAATGCACGACGATGTCGGCGCCATGGTCGATCGGGCGGATCAAGTAGGGCGTCGCCAGGGTGTTGTCGACGATCAGCGGCACGCCGGCCTTGCGCGCCACCGCGGCGATCGCCTCGATGTCGGTGATGCTGCCGCCGGGATTGGCAATGGACTCGATGAAGATTGCCTTGGTTTTCGGCGTCACCGCGCGCTCGAAGCTGTCGATGTCGTCGCTGTCGGCCCACACCACGTTCCAGCCGAAACTCTTGAAGGCGTGGCTGAACTGGTTGATCGAGCCGCCATAGAGTTTTCGCGAGGCGATGAATTCGTCGCCGGGCATCAGCAACTGCTGAAACACCACCACCTGTGCGGCGTGGCCCGACGCGGTCGCCAGCGCAGCGGTGCCGCCCTCGAGCGCCGCGACGCGTTCTTCCAGCACTGCCGTGGTCGGGTTGGTGATGCGGGTATAGATGTTGCCGAACGCCTGCAGTCCGAACAGCGAGGCGGCGTGGTCGGAATCGTTGAACACGAACGACGTGGTCTGGTAGATCGGCGTCGCCCGCGCGCCTGTGGTCGGGTCGGGCTGCGCGCCGGCATGGACGGCAAGGGTGGCAAAGCCTGGAATGCGGTCGGTCATGTTCTCTCCCAAATCGTTTCGGCCGGTTGCGCGGCATGCTGGTTGCCGCGGCCTTCGTCGTCAAGATAGCGCGGTCAATCCGCGGCGTTTCGGTACGTCATGCTGCTGCAGTGCAAGAACTTGGAAGGAAATTGCCGCAAAGCTGCATCAGGTGGAATCGGACTTGTCCTTCGCTGCGCGATCCGCCGCTGCGGTGCCGCCGCCGCCGATGCTGCCACGGTTCAGCGACAGCCGCATGCCCTGGATCGGAATCGGTGCGCGCTTCGAGCTCAGCGTGCGCGAATTGACACCCATCCAGGAAATCTCCGAGGACAGCCGGCCGTATTCGATCTTCGGGCAGCGGTTCATCACCACCTTGATGCCGGCCGCCTCGGCCTTCGCCGCGGCGTCGTCATTGCGCACGCCGAGTTGTAGCCACAGCACCCTGGGCAGTGGGTCGAGGGCCAGCACTTCGTCCAGCACCGGCATGATGTGGTCGGCGTTACGAAAGATGTCGACCATGTCGATGGGGCGATCGATATCGCGCAACGAGGCCACGAACGGCTTTCCGACCAGGCTCTTGCCGACCTGGCCGGGATTGACCGGGATCATGTCGTAGCCGCGCTCGGCCAGATACTTGAAGACAAAATAGCTGGGCCGGACATTCTGCGGCGAGGCGCCGACCATGGCGACGGTTTTGACCGAGTTGAGGATCTCGCGGATATAATCGTCGTTATAGGCGTCGTGGTTCATTTCTGATTCCAAACAACTCTGACCTCATGGTGAGGAGGCGCTCTTGCGCCGTCTCGAACCATGCGTGTAGGGCGTCTCCCAGCGAATGGCTTTGCCATTCGCTGGGAGACGCGCGCGAAGAGCGCGCTCCTCAGGATGAGGACGGCGTTACCTGTCCTGCCACGTGGGCGCGCGTTTTTCGATGAAGGCGCCGATGCCTTCCTCGGCATCGACCGCCATCATGTTTTCTGTCATCACCTCGGAGGCAAAGCGATAGGCCTCGGCCAGGCCCATCTCGGCCTGGCGATAGAACGCTTCCTTGCCGAGCCTGATGGTGTGCGCGGATTTGCGCGCGACCTGCTCGGCCAGCGCGATCGCGGCGTCGCGTTCGGTGCCGGCTGCGACCACCCGGTTGACCAGGCCGATCTCGCGGGCGCGTCCCGCACTGATCGGCTCGCCGGTGAGCAGCATCTCCATCGCCTGTTTTCGCGACACGTTGCGTGACAGCGCCACCATCGGCGTCGAACAGAACAGGCCGATGTCGACGCCGGGGGTGGCGAAGGTGGCATGTTCGGACGCCACCGCGAGATCGCAGCTCGCCACCAACTGGCAACCGGCTGCAGTGGCGACGCCCTGTACGGCGGCGACCACCGGCTTCGGCAGCCGGACGACGGCCTGCATCATGGCGCTGCAGATCGACATCATGTGGGAGAAATAGGCGCGGCCGCGGTCGCCGTCGGCGCGATGCGCAGTGAGCTGCTTGAGGTCGTGGCCCGCAGAAAAAACGCTGCCGCTCGCCGCGATGACCACGGCGCGGACCGCGGCGTCGCCGGCGATTGCATCGAGTTCTGCATGCAACTCGCCGATCAATTCCTCGGACAGGCTGTTGCGGGCCGCCGGCCGATTCAGCGTGAGAACCGCAATGGCGCCGTGCGCCTCGCGCAGCAACAGAGGCGGTTGCGGTGTCACCGCGCGAAGAGGCTGAACCATGTCGGGTTTCCATCGGCTGGGCAGGACCGTCATCATAATGTAACAGGACGCAACAGGCGAGAGCAGGGCAGGGAACATGACGAATGCTAAAATGAGCGTGGCCGATCTTGAGGCGTTCCTGCACCGGGAGTTTCCGCAGGCCTTCAGCAGCGGCGACATCGCCATCGAGAGCGCCGACGGCACCACCTCGCTGCTGCGCCAGACCTATAACGAGCGGATGCTGCGGCCGGGCGGTACGGTGTCCGGCCCGACCCTGATGGCGCTCGCCGATTACGCCATGTACGTGGTCCTGCTGTCGGCGATCGGCCCGGTGGGTCTTGCGGTGACCACCAGCTTCAACATCAATTTCCTGCGCAAGGGGCAGCCGGCCCAGGACGTGCTGGCGGCGGCCAAGCTGTTGAAACTCGGAAAACGCCTCGCCGTGGGCGAAGTGATCCTGTTGTCAGGCACTTCGCCGGATCCCATCGCCCACGTCACCTCCACCTATTCCATTCCAAATGCTGGCTGAATTCAGGGGTAATATAGCACCTTATTTATAACTATATGGTTTTGCTGGATAAAAATGCGCACTTCGGCATTGACGCGCGCGGCTGGCTTATCTAGAAACCGCGGTAGTTCGGCGATCGCGCCGATGTCCCCCTTTTTACGGATTTTCACATGAAGACGTTTTCGGCAAAGCCCGCCGAGATCACGAAGAAGTGGATCGTCATCGACGCCACGGGCCTCGTGGTCGGCCGGCTCGCCACGCTGGTCGCGATGCGCCTGCGCGGCAAGCATCTCCCGATCTATACCCCGCATGTTGATTGCGGCGACCATGTCATCATCGTCAATGCAGCCAAGGTGGTTCTCACCGGCCGCAAGCGCGATCAGAAGGTCTATTATCATCACACCGGCTTCATCGGTGGCATCAAGGAACGTACCGCGAAGTCGATCCTCGAAGGTCGTTTCCCGGAGCGCGTTGTCGAGAAGGCCGTCGAGCGCATGATCCCGCGCGGTCCGCTCGGTCGCGTGCAGTTCGGCAACCTGCGCGTCTATCCCGGTGCAGAACACCCGCACGAAGCCCAGCAGCCCGAAGCGCTCGACGTCGGCGCGATGAACCGCAAGAACAAGAGGGCCGCATAATGTCGGATACCATGCAGTCTCTCGACCAGCTCTCGGCGCTGAAGGTGTCGGCTCCGGATGCTCCGACTTACGTCAAGAAGGTCGACAAGCAGGGCCGTGCCTACGCGACCGGCAAGCGCAAGGACGCGGTTGCCCGCGTCTGGATCAAGCCGGGCGCCGGCAAGATCCTGGTCAACGCCCGTGAAGTCGAGGTGTACTTCGCGCGTCCCGTGCTGCGCATGCTGATCCAGCAGCCGCTGGTCGCCGCGGCCCGTGCTGGCCAGTACGACGTGATCTGCACCGTTGCCGGTGGCGGGTTGTCGGGCCAGGCGGGCGCCGTGCGTCACGGTATCTCCAAGGCGCTGACCTGCTTCGAGCCGGATCTGCGCGGCGTGCTCAAGAAGGGCGGCTTCCTGACCCGCGACTCGCGTGTCGTCGAGCGCAAGAAGTACGGCCGCGCCAAGGCGCGCAAGTCGTTCCAGTTCTCGAAGCGCTAACGGCTTCGTTCAAACTGTCTGCGAATTCAAAAGGGCGCCTTTCGGGGCGCCCTTTTTTGCATTCAAATTGCCGACGAATTGATCCTGATTTTCCTGAAAAGTTTTGTCTGCGCGCAAACGGATTGCCAATCCGGGCATCGTAGCGTCCGCTGTGGCGAAAGCCGTTCTGATTCTAACTCCTCGGAATCTTGCAACAATTGCCGGTGGCCCGTTATGTCGCTCGATCCATCCACGCTCTATCTGGTCGCAACCCTGGTTGCTGCGATGCTGGGTGCGATGCTGCTGTTCTTCGGACGGCAGGAAAAAATTACGGCGCTCAACTGGTGGGGATACGCCTATTTGCTCGGCGCGACCTCGGTGGCACTGTGGACGCTCGGGGGGGCACTTTTCGGCGAATTCGTCTCCCTGGCGCTCATTTCGGTCGGTTTCGTGGCCTGTGCGATGGTGTGGAACGCGGCGCGGGTATTCCACGGCCGCCAGCCGAGCCGCGGCGGGCTGTTCCTCGGTGCGATGGCCTGGCTGGCCGCGATCGCCAGCCTGCCGGCGGAGTCCGCAGCGCTGCGCATGACCATCGGCGCCGGCATCGTCGCGGTCTATGCGATGCTGACGGCGAGCGAATTGTGGTCGGAACGGCGCAAGCCGCTGCAGAAGCGCTGGCCCACCGTCATCGTGCCGCTGCTGCACGGCGTCGTGCTGATGCTGCCGATCGTGCTCGGCGATCTCCTGCATCATGACAGCGGCAGCTTCACCGCCAGCATCTGGGCCACCGCCTTCGCCGTCGAACTGGTGCTCTATGCCGTGGGCACCGTGTTCGTGATCTTCATGCTGGTGTCGGAGCGCACGGTCAGCGCGCACAAGGCGGCGGCATCGTGCGATCCGCTGACCGGCATGTTCAATCGCCGCGGCTTCGCCGAGGCGACGTCGCGCATGATCGAGCGCGAAGCCAAGGCCGGGCGCCCGGTGACCGTGATGATCTTCGACATCGATCATTTCAAGTCGATCAACGACCGCTTCGGGCACCCCGCCGGCGACGAAATCCTCAAGCTTTTCGCGGCGGTCGTCACCCATACGTTGCGCATCAGCGACCTGTCCGGTCGCATCGGTGGCGAGGAATTTGCGGCATTGCTGCCATGTTCGCTCGAAGAGGCGCTGCACGCCGCTGAACGTGTCCGTGAGGCCTTTGCCTCTTCCGGCATTGCGGTCGACAACGCGCCGGTGGATACCACCGTCAGCATCGGCGTCGCAGGCGGTCCGAGCGGTACCGAACTGGACGTGCTGCTGGCGGCCGCCGATACTGCGCTGTACCAGGCCAAGCGCGCCGGCCGCAACCGCGTCCAGGCCGCGGAGGAGCAGCCGCTGTCGTTGGAGCAGGGCCGGCGGAATATCGCGGGACGCGCGGCGGCAGCGCCTGCGCCTGTCGTGGGGCCGCATGTCAGCGTCCGCGCGAGCCGCGCCTGAGGCCGATTGTGCATCGCAGTAAGATTCTCTTTACCATTCAAATCTTATTGTCGACGCATGATCACATCGCGCGATACGTCCCCGAATGCCACCTTGATGGCCCTTGAAGCTGCGGTTGTCGCCACGCGCAGCGGCTTCGCCTGCATGTTCTCCTCATCGGACGAGTATGAGAGCGCGGTCATCAGCGAGCGGCGGGCGCAGGGCCGTTATGGCGCGCCGCGCCGCAACTGGCCGATGCTGGCTTTCGCGACCGTCTCCGTGACCATCGCCGCGGTCGTGCTGCTGCTGGCTTGACCGGGCGGGCGTGCCACGTTGTTCGGCGCACCCAAGGTGCGCCCTTGCATTTAGCGTGCTTCACCCGTGCGGCCGGCTGCGCTAAGAACGTCGATCACAACGAAGGGTCGCGTACGCCATGGTCACCGAAATTGCACTGATCGACGTCAAGCCGGGTTCCGAAAAAGACTTTGAAGCTGCCGTCGCCAAGGCGCGGCCGCTGTTCCTGCGCGCCAAGGGCGGCCAGGGCTTCGAATTGCATCGGTCGATCGAAAAGCCGTCGCGCTACCGGTTGCTGGCGAAATGGGAAACGCTGGAGAACCACACGGTGGATTTTCGCGGCTCGCCGGATTTCGCCGAATGGCGCGCGCTGGTCGGCCCGTATTTCGCGGCGCCGCCTGAAGTGGAGCACACCGAGACGGTGTTGAGCACGGCGGGATAGGATGCGCGCAGATCCTGTTGCGGTGACGCGGCCGATCTGGCTCACGCCATGATGTCGAGCAGCGCCTTTGTCATGCGATCATCCGTCCTCATCAGCTTGGCATTGGCGGCAAAACTGTAGCTGGCGATCATCTGGCCGACCATCTCCTGGGAGAGGTCGACATTGGGCGCGGCGACGAGGCCGCTTGCGTTGGCGAAGGGGGCCTGCGGATCGGAGACCGCAGTCGTGGACGGCTTGGCCGTCGCGACGCTTGTGGCGGTGCCTCCGCCGGCACTCGCGGTCTGCACCAGCACCAGCGGTGCATAGGCGCGTGCTGCTCCTGCCGGCACCGCGCCGGTGGCATCCGGCAGTGTGCCCGTGCTTGCGACATTGGCGACGTTCGAGGCGGAGACCTCGATGCGACGGGTCGCCGCGTTCATGCCGGACTGGGCGATGGTGGAGATGCTGCTCATCAAGGGCTCGCCCGACTGAAGGTCTGGCCATCACTTAATCCGCGCTGTTCTAAGCAAGCTTCAATGCCAGCGGCGCGATTCCCGTGTTGGAGACAACGGACCGTTTACCAATCGGTCTGGGCGGGCCTCGGACTATTTAGGTCGCTGCCGCAGCCAGGCGTCACCACCAGTGCAGCGGTCTCGGCTACGACAGAAGTCAAACACAACCTTGACGATCGCCCGTACGGGGCCGCCGCAGCCGGCGCAGGACGAGCCACGCTCAGACGGCCCAAAGCGGCGTAGCTTGTCAAAATAATGGACAAATATTTGGCTTATTGGATATTATATAGACAATCATGGCGTGGTTGGGTCATATTTTAAATATGACCGCGATTGAGCGACCAAATCCCGGCTTTCTCCGCTCTCCGTCCGCGCAGAAAGTCCTTGCCGAGCATGCCGGCGACGCCGCATTCGCGACGACGCTGGGCAGGGGTTTGGTAGTGCTCGAGGCCTTCGATGTCGGAGGGGCGTTGCTCGGCAATGCAGACCTCGCGGCGCGAACCGGGATTTCGCGGCCGACGGTTGCGAGGTTGACGCATACGCTCGCCGAGCTCGGCTACCTCCGTTACGACTGGAAGCGCTCCAAATACCGCCTTGGCGCCCGGGCCCTCCGGATGGCCCATCCGCTTCTCGCCGGCATGGAGTTTCGCCAGGCCGCTCGACCGCTGATGCAGGAGCTCGCCCAGAGCGTGCGCGGCACGGTTTCGATCGGCTTACTCGACGGCGCGTCGGCGATCTATGTCGAGACGGCGAGGTCCGGAGACGTCGGCACGCACGTGCCCGACATCGGCATGCCAATTCCCGTCATTCTGACGGCGATGGGGCGGGCGTCGGCGGCGACGTTGCCGGCCGTGGAATTCGCACTCCTCGAACAGTGCCTGAAATCGGACAACCCGGACATATGGTCCGCTTATCGTGACAAGTACCACGCCGGAGTCCGGCAATGCGCCGAGCGAGGGTTCTGCACCTGCTATGGCGAATACATGGCGACCATTCATGCGGTCGCCGCTCCGTTGTTTTACGCGCCAACCTTGAAGCAATCCTTTGCCATCAATTGCGGTATCCCCGCGTTCCGACTGCAGTCGGGACAACTGGAGTCTGAAATCGGCCCGCGGATCAAGGCACTCGCCGACAGCATCCGCTCGCTGGTCAACGAGGCCGGGCCGATGATCGCGCACAACTAGCGCACAGCAGAACGACGGCAAGATCCTTCGCCAAAGAAGGACGCCGGGATGAACGGGGAAACGATATGGGCGGGCCGCTCGACGGATTGAAGGTTCTCGACATCGCGACCATCATCGCGGCGCCGCTTGCGGCGACACTGCTGGCCGACTACGGGGCCGACGTGCTCAAGATCGAGATGCCCGGACAGGGCGATGGGCTGCGGTCGTTTCCGCCGCTCAAGGATGGCAAACCGCTGTGGTGGAAAGCGGCGAACCGCAACAAGAAATTCGCGACGCTCGATCTTCGCACCCCTGAGGGGCTTGCGCTGTTCAAGCGGATGCTTCCGCGCTTCGACGTGCTGATCGAGAACTTCCGTCCGGGCACGCTGGATCGCTGGGGACTGTCGAAGGAGGTGTTGTGGTCGATCCAGCCGCGCCTGGTGATCTTGCGCGCCACGGCGTTCGGGCAGGACGGTCCCTACAACAGCAGGCCCGGCTTCGCGCGGATCTTCGAAGCGATGGGCGGACTGACCTACCTGACCGGCGAAGCCGACGGCGAACCGACCCATCCCGGATATCCGATCGGCGATTCGATCGGCGGCCTGTTCGGTGCGGTTGGGGTACTCGCCGCTCTGTGGAAGCGAGCGCGCGATCCCGATGCCCCTGGCGAGGAGATCGATCTGTCGCTGACCGAGGCCGTGTTTCGCCTGCTTGATGTGCTTGCGATCGAATTCGATCAGCTCGGTTTCGTCCGCCGCCGCATCGGCAACGCCAATGGCTATTCGGCACCGGCAGCTGTGTTCCGCACCTGCGACGATCGGTGGGTCACCATGGCGGGTTCGACCAATGCACTCTACGCGGCGAATTGCCGGGCCATCGGAAGGCCCGACCTGATCACAGATGCGCGTTTCTCACGCAACGATCTGCGGGTGAAGCACGCAGCGGAACTCAACGGCATCTTCTCTGCATGGTGTGCTGATCACACCCTCGATGAGGTGCTCGCCGAGTTCGTCGCCGCGCAAGGGACGGTCGCGCCGATCTACTCGATCGACCAGATCGCAACGGATCCGCAGGCGATGGCACGCGAGATGATCACCCGTGTTCCCGATCGCGATTTCGGCTCGGTCGCGATGGCAAATGTCGTTCCCCGCTTCACCGTCGATCCCGCGCAATCGCGCAACGCCGCCGGTGACCTCGGCCAGGACAACCACGAAGTTTACCGGGACTGGCTGGATCTGTCGAAAGAGGAGACGGAACGGCTCGCAAGCAAGAACATCATCTAGGTCGAGTCACAAACCGGCGGCGGCGGGTCGCGGTAAGCCGGTCGTCATAAAAATGCACAAGGGAGGGAGCGACGATGCCAGCAGGCAAATCCATCACCCGTCGGACGTTGATCGCCGGCGCAGCCGCCGGGTTTGCGGCAGGCCTTGGTGTCACGGCGCGCGCGGAGGACAATTGGCCGTCCCGTCTGGTCAGGCTGATATCGCCGTACGGGGCAGGCGGCGCCAACGACATCTCGTTGCGCATTTTGGCCGAGTATTTCGGCCATCGGCTGGGCCAACAATTCATGGTCGAGAACCGGCCGGGCGCCGGAACGCGGCTTGCCAACGAATCCGTCGCGCATGCGCTGCCGGACGGATACACGTTCCTCTACGTCGCGGCGCCCTACGCGACGGCGGAGGCGCTCTACGGCAAGCTGAATTACGAGCGCAAGGAGCTGCAGCCGGTTGCCATGGCCGTGACGGCTCCGATCTTTCTTGTCATCAGCGCGGAGGCACCTTTCAAAACCCTTCCGGAACTGATCGCTTACGGCAAGTCGCAAGCCAACGGCTTGACGTTCGCATCGCCGGGCGCGGGTTCGCAACCTCATCTCGCGGCCGAGCTGCTGTTCAGGGACGCCGCGGTGAAAGGGATCAATGTCCCGTTCCGGGGCGACTCGATGGCTTACACGGAGCTGCTGGCCGGGCGAGTCGATGCCACGGTCACCGCGATCAGCACCGCCTTGCCATATATCCAGAGCGGCAAGTTCCGCGTGCTGGGCGTGGCGGCGGCCGAACGCAGTGCGATCTACCCGCAGGCTCCGACCCTGCGGGAGCAGGGGCTGCCCAATGTGGTTGCTTCCGGGTGGTATGGCTTCATGGCCCCGGCCGCCACGCCGCGCGCGATCATCAATCGGTTTCAGGATGAAATCGTGCGTGCGCTTGCCGATCCCGACGTGAAGCAGAAGCTGGTGGTCCAGGGATTGGAAGCGCGCGGCGGCACAGCCGCGGAGTTCGAAAAATTCATCGACGACGAGACGCGCAAGTGGAGCGAATTGATCCGCCAGGCGGGCCTCAAGGGAGAATAGCGATCCGGTTGGGACCTGCCTTGTCCTGGATTCGCTTCGGATACAGCGCCGCCCGCCGGCGCTGGGGCATGAACAACCAGGGCTGCCGCGACCGTCACGGTCAGCCCGGAAATCCCGAAATCAACATTCGTGAGGTCAGACGCGATGAGCAACAACATCCTCAACCTGGCGCTGGCATCTGTGCTTGCCGCCGCCCTGTCGGCTTCGGCCGCTTCGGCGGAGAAGAAGTACGACAACGGCGCCACCGACACGGAAATCAAGGTTGGACAGACGGTGCCGCTGAGCGGACCGGCATCCGCCTATGCCACCGTCGGCAAGACCCAGGCCGCTTATATCAGGATGATCAATGACGAAGGCGGTGTGAACGGACGCAAGATCAACCTGATCCAGTATGACGATGCCTACAGCCCGCCAAAAACCGTCGAACAGGTCCGCAAGCTGGTCGAGAGCGACGAGGTGTTGCTGACCTTTCAGATCATCGGCACGGCCCCGAATGCCGCTGTTCAGAAATATCACAACGTCAAGAAGGTGCCGCAGCTGTTCGCCGCGACCGGTGCCTCCAGGTTCACCGACCCGAAGAATTTTCCTTGGACGATGGGTTTCAATCCCAGTTACTTCGTGGAAGGCCGGATCTACGGCCAGTACATTCTGAAGGAGCATCCGAACGCCAAGATCGGAATCCTCTATCAGAACGACGACCTCGGCAAAGACTACCTCAGCGGCATCAAGGCCGGGCTCGGCGACAAGGCCGCCAAGATGGTGGTCGCGGAAGCCTCCTACGAATTGTCGGAACCGACGATCGATTCGCAGATTCTCAGGATCAAGGATTCCGGCGCCGACCTGTTCTTCAGTGCCTCGACCCCCAAGCAGGCCGCGCAGGCGATCAAGAAGATCGCCGAACTCGGCTGGCACCCCGTGCATATCGTGGACATCAATGCGACCTCGGTGGGTGCAGTGATGAAACCGGCTGGGCTGGAGGCCTCCAAGGGCATCATCAGTGTCGGCTACGTCAAGGATCCGGCCGATCCCAACTGGAGCAACGATCCCGGAGTGAAGCGCTATTTCGCCTTCATGGAGAAGTATTATCCGGAAGGCGACAAAAATTCCAACTTGAACGTCTATGGCTACATCACCACCCAGCTCCTGGTCCATGTGCTGAAACAGTGCGGTGACGATCTCACGCGCGACAACGTGATGTATCAGGCCACGCATCTCACCAACGTGGCGCTCGACGTGCTGCTGCCCGGGATCGCCATCACAACCACGCCGACCGACTATCGCGTCAACAAGCAGTTTCAGATGGCGCGTTTCGATGGCGAACGCTGGGAGCGCTACGGAGGCATCATTACCGACGCGGCCAAGGAATAGGTCAGCACCGACCTGACCGGCCGGAGCGATATCTGGGCCGGTCCCGGCGGGGCGCTTTGATTGCCGCGCGGAGTGCCGAGCACGGCCGGCTGACGCCGGCCTCAGGCCGCTTTCGCTACCGGCGTGGCTTCGTCATTATCCTCGCGCAGGAAGTCGATCACCACCTTGACGATGGCCAGCACTGGCAGCGCCAGCGCCAGCCCCCACACGCCGAACACGATGCCGAGCATGATCTGGAACGCGAACAAGGTGGCCGGCGGAATGTCGAGCGCCTGGCGCTGCAGGATCGGGGTCAGCACGTAGCTCTCCATGGCGTGGACGCCGAGGAACAATACGAACGCGCTGGCCGCGGCAACCCAGCCCGAAGCGAGGCTGGCCAGCACCACGATCAGCCCGGCGAGCAGGGCACCCACGGTGGGAATGAACGCCAGCAGCCCGGCCTGGACGCCGAGAATGAAGGCGCTGGGCACCCCGATCAGCATCAGTCCGATCCAGGTCACGCCGCCGACCACGACCATGGTGATCATCTGTGCGATCAGCCAGCGCTGCAGGGTGTCGCTGATCCGGTCGACGATCTCGGTCATCGGCGCGCGATGCTGCTTCGGCGTGAGATGCAGCAGGCCCTTGCGGTAAACCCCGGGCTGCGTGGCGAAAGCGAGGCCCAGAAACAGGACAATGAAGAAATTGCCCAGCGCGCCGACGGCGCCGAGGATGATCTTCAGGGTCTGGCTGACGATCGCGCCGCCGCTGGAGGCGAAGGCGCTGGCGCTTGGCAGATTGTTGGTCTTCGTCTCCGCCGTGGCTGCGGGCGATGGGGGCTTGGTCCCGGCATCCGGCTTGGCCGCAGCGTCGGCCTCGCTGCCGAGGCCGCCGAAGTCGAGATAGCTGGTGTCGACGCCGTGCCGTTCGAGGAACGATTTGACGTTGACGATCTGCGATTTCAGCGTGGTGCTGAGGACCTTGGTCTGCTCGGCGATGGTCGAGCCGCCGAGAAAGACGATGCCGCCGAGCAGCGCGGCAAGCAGCAGGCAGACCATCGTCAGACGCAGCGCGTGGGGGCCGCCCATCACGCGGCCGAACAGGGCGGTGAGCGCATTGAGCGCGACGCCGAGCAGGATGCCGGCGAAGATCAGGAACAGGGTGGCTGAAAAATACCAGGCGAACACGACGAAAACCGCGAACGACACGGTCGCGATGCCGCCGACGGCGATCGCCCAGGCCAGATCGCTGCGATTCTGGACATTCTCTTCAGGGGGCACGTTCGATCCTCGGTGCGAATTTCGGGTACTCTTTCGGCAAACCCGGCCGGGATCAAGCGAAGATCGTGCGCCGGTCCGTACCGCTTCCGCCAACGGAAAGGGCGCCCTGTTGCCGGGGCGCCCTTGATCTTCACGCTGTACCGCGCGGGAAGCCCCGCGACGGCATTACTGCGAGTAGTACATGTCGAATTCGACCGGATGCGGGGTCATTTCGTAGCGCATCACTTCGGTCATCTTCAGCTCGATATAGGCGTCGATGAAGTCGTCATCGAACACGCCGCCGTGCTTGAGGAAGCCGCGGTTCTTGTCGAGATTTTCCAGAGCTTCGCGAAGCGAGCCGCACACCGTCGGGATCGACTTCAGCTCTTCCTTCGGCAGGTCATAAAGATCCTTGTCCATGGCCGGACCGGGATCGATCTTGTTCTTGATGCCATCGAGGCCGGCCATCAGCATCGCAGCGAAGGCGAGATAGGGGTTGGCCATCGGGTCGGGGAACCGGACCTCGACACGCTTGGCCTTGGGTGAGGTGGTGTAGGGAATGCGGCACGACGCCGAGCGGTTGCGCGCGGAATAGGCCAAAAGCACCGGAGCTTCATAGCCCGGGACCAGACGCTTGTAGGAGTTGGTCGACGGGTTGGTGAAGGCGTTGATGGCCTTGGCGTGCTTGATGATGCCGCCGATGTAATGCAAGCAGGTCTCGGAGAGGTCGGCGTACTTGTTGCCGGCGAATACCGGCTTGCCGTCCTTCCAGATCGACTGATGGACATGCATGCCCGAGCCGTTGTCGCCGAAGATCGGCTTCGGCATGAAGGTGGCGGTCTTGCCGTAGATGTGCGCGACCTGGTGGATGCAGTATTTGTAGATCTGCATCTGGTCGGCCATGTGGGTCAGGGTGTCGAACTTCATGCCGAGCTCGTGCTGGGCAGAGGCCACCTCGTGGTGATGCTTCTCAACCTTGACGCCCATCTTGGCCATGGCGCCGAGCATCTCCGAGCGCATGTCCTGCACGGAATCCTGCGGCGGAACCGGAAAGTAGCCGCCCTTGGTGCGGATGCGGTGACCGAGGTTGCCGCCCTCATATTCGGTGTCGGAGTTGGTCGGCAGCTCCGAGGAGTCCAGCTTGAAGCCGGTGTTGTACGGGCTCGACGAATAGCGCACGTCGTCGAACACGAAGAACTCGGCTTCCGGACCGACCATCACGGTGTCGCCGATGCCCATCGACTTGACCATGGCTTCGGCCTTCTTGGCGATGCCGCGCGGATCGCGGTTGTAGGGTTCGCCGGTGGAAGGCTCGAGGATGTCGCAGGTAATGACCATGGTGGTCTCTGCGAAGAACGGATCGATGGTCGCGGTTTCCGGATCCAGCATCAGCATCATGTCGGATTCATTGATCGCCTTCCAGCCGGCGATCGAGGAACCATCGAACATGGTGCCCTCGGCGAAGATGTCTTCGTCGATCATCGAGATGTCGAAGGTCACGTGCTGCCACTTGCCGCGGGGATCGGTGAAGCGCAGATCGACGTACTTGACGTCATTGTCCTTGATGGACTGCAGGACTTCTTTGGCGGTCGTCATGAATACCTCTTGTGTCTGCAGACGCCTTTTTCCACGGCGAGGGGGCCGCATGGTGACGTCTTGATGCTGCGGATACCGTCTTAGAACATCGTCCTAGATGGCGTCGAGCCCGGATTCGCCGGTCCTGATGCGAATCGCTTCCTCGATGTTGGAAACGAAGATCTTGCCGTCGCCGATCCGGCCGGTCTGCGCAGCGCGCCTGATGGCATCGATGGCCTTTTCCACCAGATCGTCGGAAATCACGATCTCGATCTTCACCTTGGGCAGAAAGTCGACGATGTATTCGGCGCCGCGATAGAGCTCGGCATGCCCCTTCTGGCGGCCAAATCCCTTGGCCTCGGTCACCGTAATGCCTTGCAGACCAACTTCCTGGAGGGCCTCTTTCACCTCGTCGAGCTTGAACGGCTTGATGATGGCTTCGATTTTCTTCACTGAGCGTCTCCCCGGCACTTCCACTATTTCAGGCTGCACGTTGCTTCTGGAATTGCGCGTCTTCGCGCAGACTGTTCGATACACTGCTTCGGACATTCATGCGCTGTCGCCACGCCGTCCCGGTGTAATCTCGCCGGAAGCGGGACGATCGGCCACCTCTAAGTTTGCCGGTGAGCACGACGGATCCGAAGCCAATTTCTCCAAAAGCAGGGTCCATGCCAAGTTGATCAGGAGGCTGTTTTTGGAGCATTATCAGATCACTAACATGCGCATGCCAGCTTCCGCACCCATTCGCCTGTCCATAAAATAAGCAATTAGCATAATTTGCGGGCAGCGTCGGGGCGGGGCGCGCGTCAGCTGGGCGAATTGCCTCTGGATGAGGCGCATAGGAAGTATTCATGGAAATTCTCACAGCCGCCGAAATGCAGCGGGCCGATCAATTGACCATCGCCGAGGGCATTCCGGGTTTTGCGCTGATGCGCAATGCCGGACGCGCCGTTGCCGATGCCGCGGCTGATATGGCCGAGGACGGGACGATCCTGGTGATCGCCGGCCGCGGCAACAATGGCGGCGACGGTTTTGTCGCGGCGGCGGAGCTGGCGGCGCGCGGGCGTGAAGTCGCGGTGATGCTGCTGTGCCAGAGAGAGTCCCTGACCGGCGATGCCGCGCTGGCGGCTGCCGAATGGAAAGGCGAGGTGTTGCCATGCAATTCCGCCTCGATCGGCGCGCCGGCGCTGATCATCGATGCACTGTTCGGCACCGGCCTCGACCGGCCGATCAAGGGCGATCCCCATGCAATGATCGAGGCGATCAATGCCAGCAGCGCTCCTGTGCTGGCGGTCGACTTGCCGAGCGGCATCAACGGCACCACCGGCGCGGTGATGGGCATCGCGGTGCGCGCCACGGAGACGGTGACCTTCTTCCGGCCGAAGGTGGGGCATCTGCTGCTGCCGGGCCGCGTCCAGTGCGGGCGCCTCCGGGTGGTCGATATCGGCATCGAGGCCGGGGTGCTCGACGAGATCCGGCCGATGACCTTCGAGAACGTCCCGGAACTCTGGGCCATGTCCTTCCCGGTGCCACGGATGGACAGCCATAAATATGCCCGCGGCCATGCCATCGTGGTGTCCGGCAACATCGCCGCCACCGGCGCGGCACGGCTTGCCGCGCGAAGCGCCCTGCGGGCCGGGGCAGGGCTGGTCACGGTGGCATCGCCGCGCGATGCGCTGGCGGTCAATGCCGCGGCGCTGACCGCGGTGATGGTGCCGCGCAGGTTCTTGGGCGCGTTCTCAGCTGCCAGGGCGCCGAGCGCGAGACAGCCGATGACGAGGCCGAGTAGCGCCTGGCGAAGCGTGCCGCCGTCGACGAATTCCAGGTCGCCGCCCATCGGC
>LNAP01001615.1_pt1 | contig 23639 bp, 18 predicted proteins | sample 602601 | NCBI WGS metagenome assembly LNAP01 (sample SAMN02440304, study PRJNA202911) | soil metagenome | biome: Subtropical and temperate rainforests or woodlands; isolation source: soil samples (1 kg each in a 20% v/v slurry with milli Q water) were... ...
GCCGATGGTAGTGTGGGGTTTCCCCATGTGAGAGTAGGTCATCGTCAAGATTAAATTCCAAAACCCCTATCTGCGCATGCAGGTAGGGGTTTTGTCTTTGTGCCCGATTTTCCCCCTGTAGGAGCGAGCATGCTCGCGAAGAACCGGAGAGCGCCACGGAATATCAGGCCCCAGCCTTATCGTTAACGCCCACCGTCGAAACGCCGCCCGGAGCATGCTCGCGCCTACACACTTAAAGAAAATGACACGAAAGCGATCACTCCGTTTTGGTATGGTGCAGCTCGTTTTTTTAGCGGCCCGTTTTCAAACCAGGGATCGGTGTTTTTTTCCAAAGAGTTGCCACAGAAATGCCTCAGCCGATTCCGATCAAAGACCACGAAAAAGAGACGCGACTGGTCAACAAGCGACTGATGGCCTGCGCCTTGTTAGTCGGCGCCATTACCTGTGCTCTGGTGGTGCGCCTGTACGTCCTGCAGGTGGTGGAATTCGAGTATCACTCCACGATTTCCGAAAACAACCGTGTGCATGTGCTGCCGATCACGCCTACCCGTGGCTTGATCTATGACCGCAATGGCGTGGTCCTGGCGGACAACCGACCCAGCTACAACCTGACCATCACTCGCGAACGCGCCTCCGATGTCAACCAAGAGCTGGACGAAGTGGTCAACCTGCTGCACCTGCCGGCTGAAGACCGCACGCTGTTCGACAAGGCGATGAAACAGGCGCGGCACCCGTTTGTGCCGGTAACCTTGTTCTATGAACTGAGCGAGGAGCAGATCGCGGTGTTGGCGGTCAATGAGTTCCGCTTGCCGGGCATCGATGTCGAGCCGCAGTTTGTGCGCCATTATCCGTTGGGCGAACACTTCGCGCATTCAGTCGGCTATGTCGGACGGATCAACGAGAAAGAATCCAAGGTGCTGGATACGGTCGAGTATCGAGGCACCCAATCCATCGGCAAGACCGGGATCGAAAAATTCTACGAGTCGCAACTGCACGGTCATGTCGGTTACGAGGAAGTTGAAACCAATGCCCAGGGCCGCGTGTTGCGCGTACTCAAGCACACGGACCCGGTGCCCGGTGAAAACATCGTCCTGAGCCTGGACGTCAAGCTGCAGGAGGCCGCCGAGCACGCCTTGGGCGATCGTCGTGGCTCGGTGGTCGCGCTTGATCCGTCGACCGGTGAAGTGCTGGCCATGGTCAGCAACCCGAGTTTCGATCCCAACCTGTTCGTCACCGGCATCAGCTCCAGGGAATATTCGACGCTACGCGATTCCATTGACCGACCGCTGTTCAACCGCGTGCTGCGCGGGCTCTACGCGCCGGGCTCGACCATCAAGCCCGAAGTCGCGATTGCCGGGCTCGACGCCGGCATCGTCACGCCGCAGACCCGAGTCTTCGATCCGGGGTATTACCAACTCCCGGACTTCGATCACAAGTACCGCAACTGGAACCACAGCGGCGACGGTTGGGTGGACATGGACGCGGCGATCATGCGTTCCAACGACACCTACTTCTACGACCTCGCGCACAAGCTGGGCATCGATCGGCTGCATGACTACATGGCCATGTTCGGCCTCGGGGAAAAGGTCTCGCTGGACATGTTCGAAGAGTCTCCCGGCTTGATGCCGTCCCAGGCCTGGAAGCGCGCCACGCGTCGTCAGCCATGGTTCCCTGGTGAAACCGTGATCCTTGGCATCGGCCAAGGCTACATGCAGGTCACGCCGCTGCAACTGGCCCAGGCCACGGCGCTGATCGCCAACAAAGGCGTGTGGAACCGTCCGCACCTGGCCAGGACCGTGGACGGTGTCGCGCCCGTAGACGAGCATCCGATGCCGAACATCCTGCTCAAGGACCCGCGCGACTGGGAGCAGGTCAACCACGGCATGCAGATGGTCATGCACGATGCCCGCGGGATCGCCCGCGCGTCGGCAGCGGGGGCGCAATACCGTATTGCCGGCAAGAGTGGTACCGCGCAAGTGGTGGCGATCAAGCAGGGCGAGCGTTATAACCGCGAGAAAACCCGCGAGCGCAACCGCGACAATGCCCTGTTCGTCGGTTTCGCCCCGGCCGAACATCCGCAAATCGTGATTTCGGTGATGATCGAAAACGGCGAGGCCGGCGGTCGTGTCGCCGGCCCTGTTGTGCGGCAGATCATGGACGCCTGGCTACTTGATCAGGACGGTCATCTCAAGCCGCAATACGCAGTGCCGAGCAAGGTACCAGGCGATCCTCACGTCTGAACCCGCGTGGCTCAACTTTTACTCTCTCGATTGCTCAATAGCCGGATGTAATCCGGCGTCTTGCGTTCGCTATAGATGATCCCATGTCATCCATCCCCTGAAGAACCATCCTTTGTCAGGCCCCTGTGTTGCGCTCTTTAATGCCCGGAAAGCTGAGTGATCACGATCACTGATTTCAACAATAAAAGCGCTTTCTGGAGTTTGTATGCACAGTGGTCCCACGCTATTGCTGGTGTTGTTTTGCGCCATCATTCTGATCGTTTTTCTGATCGTCAAAGTGCGTGTCCACGCATTCCTGGCCCTGACCGCCGCGAGCTTCGTGGTGGGCATCGGTTCTGGTATGCCGTTGGCACAAATGGCCGCGGCCTATGAAAAAGGTGTCGGTGGAACACTCGGGTTCCTGGCAACCATCATTGGCCTGGGCGGCATACTCGGCAAAATGCTGGAAGAGTCCGGTGGCGCGGAACGCATCGCCCAGACCCTATTGAGCGCCCTGGGTAAGGAGCGCGCGTCATGGGCGATGATGCTCGTAGGGTTTATCGCGGGCATACCGGTGTTTTTCGAGGTGGGCTTCGTCCTGCTGATTCCACTGATCTATGTGGTGGCCAAAGAGACCCGGATCAATCTCCTGTACCTGGGCGTGCCCTTGGCGGTGTCGCTGATGGCCGTGCATTGCATGTTGCCGCCGCACCCTGCCGCCATGGCGATCACTGGAATGCTCGGTGCCGATGTCGGCAAGGTAATCATGTATGGCCTGATTGTCGCGCTGCCGACGGCGATCATTGCCGGGCCGCTGTGGATCAAGCTGGTCTGCAAGAGTGAAGCGCCTGACACTCAACAAGCGTTTCTGGAAGAACACTGCGTCGACAGCGCGACCCGTGACCTGCCGGGCCTTGGCGTGACACTGCTGACCATCCTGTTGCCTCTGGTGTTGATGGTCGGGAAAAGTCTTGCCACCGGACTGCCCCAAGACTCCGGGCTCGCGAGCATCGTTGCGTTCCTGGGCACGCCGCTGATAGCACTGTCCATTGCCGTGCTGTTCGCTTACTGGGCGCTGGGTTTGCGCCGCGGCCTAAGCATGCCGGAGCTGCTCGTGCACACTCAGAAGTGCTTTCCGCCACTGGCCGGCATTCTGCTGATTATTGGTGCCGGTGGGGCCTTCAACGGCATCCTGGTCGACAGCGGCGTCGGTAACGCACTGTCCGCTTCCTTGACGCAGTTGAACATGAACCCCATCGTCCTGGCGTGGTTGGTGGCGGGCCTGATGCACTTCGCCGTGGGTTCGGCAACGGTAGCCATGATCAGTGCTGCGGGCATGGTGATGCCGATGCTGGGTGCTCATCCAACGGTCAGCAAGGAAATCATCTGCATTGCCATCGGTGCTGGCGCCATTGGCTGGACCCATGTCACGGACTCCGCCTTCTGGGTCGTCAAGGAGTACCTGGGTGTCTCGCTCGCCGAAGCCTTGAAGAAGTTTACCTCGGCTACGGTACTGGCTTCTTTGGTCGCGCTGGGGCTGACCCTGCTGCTGGCGCAGTTTGTTTGATCCAACCCGTATTTTCCGCCTGATTGTTTAAAGGAACTCGCCATGATTTTGGGCAAGACACTTGAGAACTGGTATGCCACTCATCCTTTGATTCGCGATCTGGTCGCGCTGCAACAAACTACCTGGTTCAACTCTGCCGTGGCGCCGGTTGCGCAAGCGCTTGGCGATGTGGGATTGACGGCTGCCGATGTAGCCGATGCCAGCGCGCGACTGACGCGCTTCGCTTCTTATCTGCGGCGTGCGTTTCCAGAAACGCTATGCAGTGGTGGCATTATCGAGTCGGACATTTTGCCCATGCCGAACCTGCAGCAATTGCTCGGTGAGCGCTACGGCAAGGCGTTGCCAGGGGCGCTGTGGCTCAAGCGCGATAGCCATCTGCCGATTTCCGGCTCCATCAAGGCCCGCGGCGGTATCTATGAAGTGCTCAAGCACGCCGAAGACCTGGCCTTGGCTGCAAATCTGCTGACGCTTGATGACGACTACGCGGTGCTCGACAGCGATAAGGCGCGGGCCTTTTTTGGCCAGTATAAAATCGCCGTTGGCTCGACCGGCAACCTCGGCATGTCCATCGGCATCATGGGCGCTGCGCTGGGCTTCCAGGTGACCGTGCATATGTCGGCTGATGCGCGGCAATGGAAGAAGGACAAGTTGCGCTCACACGGCGTGACCGTGGTCGAGTACGCCTCCGACTACAGCGTGGCCGTTGCCCAAGGGCGTCAACAAGCGGAGTCCGATCCGGCCTGTCATTTCGTCGACGATGAAAACTCGGTCAACCTGTTCCTCGGTTACTCGGTGGCCGCCGAGCGACTTAAGGCGCAATTGGTCGCAGCCAACATCAGCGTGGATGCGCAACACCCTTTGTTTGTTTATCTGCCCTGTGGCGTGGGTGGCGCGCCTGGCGGCGTGGCGTTCGGCTTGAAGCTGGCTTTCGGTGATGCGGTCCATTGCATCTTTGCCGAACCCACTCATTCGCCCTGCATGATGCTGGGGGTCTACACCGGGCTCCACGACGAAGTGAGCGTGCAAGACTTCGGCATCGATAACGTGACGGCTGCGGACGGCCTGGCGGTCGGTCGCGCTTCCGGTTTTGTCGGCAAGGCCATGCAGCGCTTGCTCGATGGTTTCTATACCGTCAGCGACGAGGAAATGTACAGCTTGCTGGCCCTGATGGAACGCAGCGAAGGGGTGCGCCTGGAGCCGTCCGCGCTCGCCGGTGTGCCCGGTATTTCCCGCGTCCTTGCCGATCAACAAGGCTACCTGGCTCGCATAGGGCTGGACAGCCAGGCCATGGCGCGAGCGACCCATCTGGTTTGGGCTACCGGCGGCAACATGGTGCCTCGCGACGAGATGGACGCTTACCTGGCCAAGGGGTCTCAATTGCTGGCCAAGGGCTGATCTCGACCCGAGCGACTTGGGCACGACAGGCTAGCGCTGATTCAAGCGTAAAACCGGATGTGGCAAGATAACCGTCCTGCTACACCCTGGACGCCTGAAGGAAAACCGTCGTGCTCAATCTTCCTCCGCGTATCAGTTCCAGGCTCAACAGCAGCCAGTTCGCGAACCTTCACACCTTTCTGGTGGCCGCTCGGCATTTGAGCTTCGCCCGTGCGGCGCATGAATTGTGCCTGACCGCCAGCGCCGTGAGCCACCGCATAAGTCGTCTGGAAACGGCGTTGGACATGAAGCTATTCCAGCGCTTGACCCGGCAGGTCACCCTCACCGATGAAGGCGAGCGGATCTTCGAGATCCTTCAGAATGCGATGGGCGAATTGTCCGAAGCACTCGAGCAATCGTCTCAAGCGGAAGTGGCCGGTTCCCTCGCGGTCTATGTGAGGCCTTCCATCGCCCAATGCTGGCTGGTTCCCCGGTTAGCGGACTTTGTCGAACGATACCCCTTGGTGGCGTTGGACCTGCGCGTCGGCAATGACAATGTCGACTTTCGCACCCGCAAGATCGACCTGGCCCTGTACTACGCCAACGGCGAGTTCCCCGGGCTGGTGAGCCACCGTCTGATGCGCGAGCGGATGGCCCCGGTGTGCAGTCCCGAGTACGCGCGAAGTCATCGTCTGGAGCAGGACCCGCAGAATTTGAGGCACTGCACGACACTGCATGACTCCCTAGCCTGGGATCATGCCGCCTACGATGCCGAGTGGACGCTCTGGGCAGAGCAACACGACATGCTCGCGGCACTGCCCGAACGTAGCCTGACCTTCGATCGCTCTGACTTGAGCGTGACGGCAGCCATGAACCACGTCGGTATCGCGATTGGCCGTCAGCAACTGGTGCAAAAGCGCGTGGACAGCGGTGAGCTGGTGCTGCCCCTCGCCGGATTCAGCCGCTCAGGCCACTACGACTATTATCTGGTCCACCCGCCGCTGGGGACGGTGCCCAAGCGATTGCTGGTGTTCATGAACTGGTTGCGGGAGTGTGCGCGTGAGTCGTCGCCTTTGGATGAGCACGACGACACGTTCTGATGGTAATGCTGTTCATTGGATTGGGGGCATATCCGTTGCTGCGGCGCCCAAATCTAAAGCCAAAGCGAGGCGGCCTTACAGTCGACCTGATCTTTGCAGATACCCCCAATTCCCTGTGGGAGCCAGCCTGCTGGCGATGGACCTCGACGATAACGGATCGCGTTGTCTGGACGTCCATCGCGAGCAGGCTCGCTCCCGCAGGGGATCGCGGCCGGCTCACTGTTGCAGGATGAACGTCGCCAGGCTACGCAAATCGTCCGGGCTTAACTGCGCGAAAGGCGGCATCGGGATATCCCCCCATTTGCCGCTACCGCCGTGCGCAATGCTGGACGTTACCTTGGCCAGTGCCTGCGGGTCATTGGCGTACCTGGCAGCCACATCGTGATAGGCCGGCCCGACGACCTTGTGATCGATCGCGTGGCAGGACAGGCAAGCGTTGTTCTGCAGCAGGGCCGTGGCGTCGACTTTTGCCACAGGTGCTGCCGTGGTTTGGCCTGGCGACGGATACGAGGCAGCCTGCACATCGGCATCGCTCGCCCGGGCACTGCCGTAGGTCGCCGCCAGGTAGGCGCCGATGATGGTCACGTCCTGATCGCTGATCGGAGCGCCGTACACGTGCTGCATTTTGCCCGCTTCTGCCGTCCACTGCGCCAGGCTCATGCCCGGAGGCTGGAAGCTGATGTAGTCGGCTGAATGGCAGACGGAACATTTCTGCTGGGCCAATGGGTAGCCAGGCAGCGCACTGGGTTTGAACGTAGCCGTTTCGGGCGGCAGGGTGATCGACAGTGGTGCTGCGCTGGCCATCCCGGTCAGGCAAAATTGCGTCGCGCACAGCAAGCGGGTCATGAGTTTCATGGGTTTCATGGGGCTCTCCTCAGGCGACGGTCACGTGGCTGGTTTCGACGACGTGGCGTCGGTAGCCCGCAGGGTTCCAGTCGGCTTGCAGCGGTTGTGACTCGCCCGCGCTGTTAGTGGCTCGTACCATCAACTGTGTGGCGCCTTTGTGGGTAAAGGTGATCGCCAACATCCACTCACGGAACGAGAAACGGCCAAGGTCCTGCCCAAGCGTGGCTTCACGCCAGAGCTTTCCACCATCGATGGATACTTCCACCTTGTTGACCCCGGCACCGCCATCGAACGCGATGCCCTTGAGCACCACGCTTTTTTTCAACGGCAACACATCACCGGTTTTCACGCTGGTGATGAAGCTGCGTACCGGCAGCTTGGAGATCGGCCGGGTTTGTGCCGGCGTGGTGCCGGGGGCGATGCAGAAACAATCGTTATCCGGCACGCGGTAACCTTTAGCCATGAAGAAACCGTCGTACTCATGGTCGACGACTTCGATCTCGCTCAAGTGCTTGACCCAGTACGTGCCGAAATAGCCGGGCACCACCAGGCGTATCGGATAACCATTGAGGAAGGGCAGGTCGGTGCCGTTCATTGACCAGGCGATCATGGGCTCACCGTCCATGGCATGGCTGATGTCCAGCGCCTTGATGAACTCCGGCGTGCTTGGTAACACGGGCTTGTCGAGGCCGCGGAATGTCACTTGCCTGGCGTCGGCTTTCACCCCGGCCTTTTCCAGTACAGTCTTGAGCGGCACCCCCACCCAGCGCGCATTGCCCATTGAGCCGTTGCCCAACTGCGCGCCGAACACCCGCGGCATCGAGAAACCACGACTGTTCCCCGAGCACTGATTGACGGCCACCACTTCTACAGGCGGTGCCAGAGACTTGAGCTCTGCGAGGGACAGTGACAACGCGGTGTCGACCGCACCCTTGACTGTCAGCCGGTAGCTGTCCGGGTCGATGCTGGTCGGGAAATTGGCCAAGTGGTAACGCACGAAAAAGGCGTCATTGGGGGTGATCGGCCCTTCGTTGAAAACAGTGAAGGGCGTTTCCAGGTGCGGCGGGCGAGTGGTCACCAGGGTCAGCGGTCGTTTTTGCGGGTATTGCACCAGCGGCCGTGGGCCCGCCGCAAAGGTCACTTCTTCGGCGGTTTCGTCGGCTGCCCTGGCGATGCTGGCCAAGGGCGAGGCGGCCAAAGCCAGGGTGAAGGCATCGCGTAGAACCCGTCGACGGGTTGGCTTGCTGTTATCGACAAAACTGAACTTCATTCTGCGCTCTCTCTGATTGTTTTTTTGAGATGCAACCGATGACCCCCATCAGGGCGCAAAAGCATCGGTCTAGACGTGTCGCGTCACTGTTCGATGAGCAAACCAGTATCGCCAGGCGCAGGTTGTCTGCTTCTCATTGGGCGTCAGGGAGTTAGCAATCGATGACAGAGGCCACCCATGCGGGAACGACAGTGTGAAGCAAGGCACGGTATGACCGGCCCGTGACAGGACCGTATCGAGCGACGCCCGTTGTCACCAAATGTGCCGGCGCTGTCGTTCGATGAGATGCGCTCAGGCGACCTGAGGCTTACATTCCAGTCAACGTAATCGCCGTAGTGCACCCAGAACGCTGATTGGAGAAAAAAAGCATGGCCCAAGTCGTACGATTTTACGAAACCGGTGGTCCCGAGGTTCTTCGCTTTGAAGAGGTCGAGGTCGGCGATCCAGGTCCTGGCGAGGTTCGTCTGCGCCATGTAGCGGTCGGCCTCAACTATGCCGACACCTACTTTCGTAATGGCACTTACCCGATCCCGATGCCCAATGGCATCGGCGTCGAAGCCGCCGGTGTGGTGGAGGCAGTGGGCGAGGGCGTGAGCAATGTGGTGGTCGGCGATCGGGTCACTTACACCGGCTTTATCAACACCCTGGGCGCCTACAGCACCGAGCGCCTGATCCCGGCTGCGCCGTTGATCAAACTGCCGGAAAGCATCTCCTTCGAGACGGCGGCGGCCATGACCATGCGTGGGCTTACCTCGGCGTACCTGATGCGTCGCATCTATGACTTCAAGGCCGGTGACAGCATCCTGCTGCACGCTGCCGCCGGTGGTGTCGGCCTGATTGTCTCGCAGTGGGCCAAGCTGCAGGGTCTGAACGTAATTGGCACCGTGTCCAGCGAGGCCAAGGCTGAACTCGCCCGGGCCCATGGTTGCGATCACGTGATCAATTACAGCCACGAAGACGTGGCCAAGCGCGTGCGTGAATTGACCGACGGTGTCGGCGTCAACGTGGTGTTCGATAGCGTTGGCAAGAGCACCTTCGAGGGCTCGCTGGACTCCCTCAAGCGTCGTGGCCTGATGGTCTGCGTCGGTACGGCATCGGGCCCGATCCCGCCCTTCAGCCCGGCACAACTGGCGATGAAAGGCTCGCTGTTCATGACCCGTCCGGCACTGGCCGATTACATCGCCGACCCGGCAGAGAAGGCTGACCTGGCCGGTGAGATCTTCGGCCTGGTCGGCAGCGGCAAGATCAAGATCGAGATCAACCAGCATTACAGCTTGCTGGATGCCGTGCAGGCTCACCAGGATCTGGAGTCGCGCAAGACCACTGGCTCATCGATCTTCGTCATCTAAGGAGGTCTGCCGCCATGCAAGTCGAACAACTTACCTGCAGCATTGGCGCAGAGCTGACGGGCGTCAACCTGGCCGATGCCGTCCATGACGACGGCCTGTTCGCCGAGATCCGCGCCCAGTTGCTCAAGCATCGCGTGCTGTTCCTGCGCGACCAGGACATCAGTCGCGCCGAGCATGTGGCCTTTGCCCAGCGCTTCGGCGAACTGGAGGATCACCCGGTCGTCGGCAGCCATCCGGATTACCCAGGCCTGGTCCAGGTCTACAAGGACCCGCACAGCCCGATCGATCGTTACGAGAACTCCTGGCACACCGACGCCACCTGGCGCGAGGCGCCGCCGCTGGGCAGCGTGCTGCGTTGCGTGGAGTGCCCGCCAGTCGGTGGTGACACCATGTGGGCCAACATGGTGGAGGCTTACAAGCATCTGCCGGACGAAATAAAAGCGAAGATCGAAGGCTTGCGTGCCCGTCATAGCATCGAGGCGACCTTCGGTGCGGCGATGCCGATCGAGAAGCGCCTGGCGCTGAAGGCCAAGTACCCGGACGCCGAACACCCGGTGGTGCGCACTCATCCAGAGACTGGCGAGAAGGTCCTGTTCGTCAATTCCTTCACGACTCACTTCACCAACTTCCACACGGCCGAACGTGTGCGTGTGGGCCAGGATTTCACCCAGGGCTCGTCCGAGCTACTGCGTCACCTGACAAGCCAGGCCCACATTCCGGAGTATCAGGTGCGCTGGCGCTGGAAGCCCAACAGCATCGCCATCTGGGACAACCGCAGTACACAGCACTACGCCGTGATGGATTACCCACCCTGCCATCGCAAGATGGAGCGCGCCACGATCATTGGCGAAAAGACTTACTGAGCAACTCCACCTGCACCCATGCCAAGGCCTGCTCCGTACAGCCTGTCGGGCAGGCAAAAACAAAAACAGGAGATAACCATGCAGTTTTTCGACGATTCCCTGCACCCCGATACCATGGAAAAAGTGGTGATTACCGTCGCCCCTTACGCTCCACAGTGGATGCCTGGCGACTTCCCGGAAGACATTCCGCTGACCATGGACGAGCATGTGCAGGCGGCGGTCGACTGCTATGAAGCCGGCGCCACCGTGCTGCACTTGCATGTCCGCGAACTGGACGGCAAAGGGTCCAAGCGCCTGTCCAAGTTCAACGAGTTGATCGCCGGCGTGCGTGAAGCCGTACCGGACATGATCATCCAGGTCGGCGGCTCGATTTCCTTTGCCCCTGAAGGCGATGGTGCCGAAGCCCTGTGGCTCTCCGACGATACCCGGCACATGCTCGCGGACCTGACGCCCAAGCCGGATCAGGTCACGATCGCGATCAACACCATTCAAATGACCATCACCGAGCTGCTGTATCCGGAGGGCATTGAAGATACCTCCCTGTTCGACCCGGCCACCCATGCCGCCTATAGCGAAATGACCGTGCCGGCAGGTCCTGCCTGGGTCGCCGAGCATCTCAAGCGCCTGCAAGCGAGCAATATCCAGCCGCACTTCCAGCTGACCGGTATTCATGCCTATGAAACCCTTGAGCGCCTGGTGCGCAAGGGCATCTACAAGGGGCCATTGAACCTGACCTGGATCGGCATTGGTGGTGGCTTCGACGGCCCGAACCCGATGAACCTGATGAACTTCATCAATCGTGTGCCGGATCGTTGTACCTTGACCGCCGAGTCGCTGCTCAAGAACGTGCTGCCGCTCAACACCATTGCGTTGGCCATGGGCTTGCACCCACGCCTGGGCAATGAAGACACCATCATCGATCAGCACGGCAAGCGCTTCTCTTCCGTGGAGCAGGTCAAGCAGACGGTGCGCATCGCCCACGAGTTGGGACGTGAAATCGCCACCGGCAAAGAGGCGCGCGACATCTACCGTATCGGCGTGCAGTACAAGACCGTTGAAGAAACCCTGTTGGCCAACGGCATGGCACCGAACCGCCAGCCGAATCAGAAGGGCGTACCACAACGCGGGTAATCCGGTTGGCGGGGCAGGGTGCCAATGGCGTCCTGCCCCTGCTCATCTCTACGCGCGGGCAAGACCGAAAACAATAACAAAACGGGTGCTAGACACCGAGGAGGCAGCATGGCGTTTCACCACAGTACAGTGGCCGATGAGATGGATACTTCGATTGGCATTCCGCGACGGTACGCCTGGATTGTGTTTGTGCTGACCTTCGGTCTGTTGATTTCCGACTACATGTCACGGCAGGTACTCAATGCCGTGTTCCCGATTCTCAAGAACGAGTGGACGCTGAGCGACGGCCAACTCGGTCTGCTCAGCGGCATCGTCGCACTGATGGTCGGCCTGCTGACGATTCCCCTGTCGCTGCTGGCCGACCGCTATGGCCGGGTCAAGAGCCTGGCGCTGATGGCCGCGCTATGGAGCCTGGCGACCCTGGGCTGCGCCCTGGCACAGAACTACCCGGAAATGCTGTTTGCGCGTTTCATGGTGGGCGTCGGTGAGGCGGCCTACGGCAGCGTCGGCGTCGCCGTGGTGGTGTCAGTGTTTCCCAAAAGCATGCGAGCGACCCTCGCCAGTGCCTTCATGGCGGGCGCCATGTTCGGTTCGGTGTTGGGTATTTCCATTGGTGGGGCAATTGCGGTCAAGCTGGGCTGGCGTTGGTCCTTCGCCAGTATGGCGCTGTTCGGCCTGGTGTTGGCGGCGCTTTATCCGATCATCGTCAAGGAAGCGCGCATTGCCCCGCAGCGCCTGGCCACGCTCGCCAGCAAGACCGATGTGACGGTCAAGAGCCCGCTGCGCACCTTGTACGGCACGCGATCGGTGATCGCTGCCTACATCGCCAGCGGCCTGCAGACATTCGTGGTCGGCAGCATGATTGTGTGGATGCCGAGCTATTTCAACCGCTACTACGCGATGGGCGAAGGCAAGGCGGGCGTCATGGCGGGCGTCATGGTGTTGTGCTGCGGCGTCGGGGCGATTCTGTGCGGCATGCTCAGTGACCGCCTGAGCCGGCAATCGCCGTTGCGCAAGATCGAGATGTCCATGGTGTTCTGCCTGGGCAGTTGCCTGCTGATGTCGCTGGCACTGGTGCAGTCCGTTGGCCCGTTGCAGTTGGTGCTGATTGGCCTGGCCATGCTATTGGTGACTGGCGTCAACGGCCCGACCATTGCCACGATCGCCAACCTGACCCATTACAAAGTGCATGGCACCGCGTTTGCCACCCTGACCCTGGTCAACAACCTGCTCGGCCTGGCCCCAGGGCCTTTCCTCACTGGCCGGGTGTCTGATCTGATCGGCCTGCACGGCGCCTTCCAGTTGATACCGCTGATGAGCATCGCGGCAGCGGCGGTGTTTTTCTACATCCGCTGTCACTATCTCGACGACATTGCCCGTGTGCAGGGTGAGAAGGTCGCAGAGGCGCCCACCAAAGCCGCGATGGAGGTGTCGTCGTGACAGGGACATTGCGTATCAATGTGTTCTTCGACTTCATTTGCCCCTGGTGCCTGATTGGCAAGCGTCAACTAGAACGCGCACTCACGCAGTTGCGCGCCAGCCACCCGCAAGTCGAGGTGGAACTGGCCTGGCATGGTGTGCAGCTGCTGCCACACCTGCCGGCGCAGGGCGTGCCTTTTGTCGAGTTCTACCGCCAGCGACTGGGCAGTGCCGAGGCGGTGCAAAAACGCCAGGCGCAAGTCCGGCAGGCCGCGCAAAGCGTCGGCTTGAGCATCGACTTCAGTGGCATCAACACCATGCCCAACACCGCCGATGCCCATCGTCTACTGGAGCGTGCCGCTGAACTGGGCAGCGTAGCGCAGCGCGATGCCCTGTTGGAACGGCTGTTCGCCGCCTATTTTCATCGAGGCGAAGATATCGGAAACAGTGCCACCCTGCTGTCGATCGCCGAGTCCTGTGGCTACCCGCGCTCGGCCCTGGCCGACTGCCTGGAGGGCGCTCGAGCCCCCTACAACGATGGTGGGATGAGCGCCAGGGGCGTGCCGTATTTCATCTTCAACCGTCGCCAGGCGTTGTCCGGTGCGCAGCCGGCCGAGGTGCTGTTGCAGGCCATGCACCAGGCCCTTGAGCCGGACGTTGCCGGGAGTCAATCGGCATGAGTCGGCGCATCGCGGTGCCGCCCGAAAAAGTCCCGGCACCCGGTATGCGCACGCTGTTCGAGCCTGCGGGCAGCAGCCTGGCGCTGTTCAATGTCGCCGGCCAGCTCTACGCCATCGACGACAGCTGTCCGCACCAGGGGGCTTCACTCTGCGGGGGGCGACTGGAGGGCCGAGTCATCCAGTGTCTTGCCCACGGCCTGCGCTTCGACCTGGTGAGCGGCTACCTGCTCAATTCGAACAGCGTGAAGGTTGAAAGCTACCCGGTCGAGGTGGTCGACGGCCAGGTGTTCATCGTCATCGCTTGTAAGGAACCCAGCTTATGAGTGCCATTGCACTGGCCTATGTGCACAGCCGTGCTCAAGAATTGATGCCCGGTTTTATCGTCAGCCTGATCGTTGCCGCAGCGGCGAGTTTCCTTTCCGAGCACTATGGCGCACCGGTGATGTTGTTCGCGTTGCTGCTCGGCATGGCGGTGAATTTTCTCGCGGGCGACGGCAAGTGCAAGGTCGGTATCGAGTTCACCTCAAGGACAGTGCTACGCATCGGCGTGGCATTGCTGGGCATGCGTATCACCCTCGAACAGATCGCCGCGCTGGGCTGGAAACCGGCGGCCCTGGTGGTGATCTCGGTCGTGGTGACCATCCTTGTTTCGATGGTGGCGGCCAGGGCCTTGGGGTTCCAGCGTCTGTTCGGCATGCTCACCGGCGGCGCTACGGCCATTTGTGGTGCCTCTGCAGCATTAGCATTGGCGGCGTCCTTTCCCAATCATCCGCAGAAGGAGCGTGCCACGCTGTTCACAGTGATTGGCGTGTCGGCGCTTTCGACCCTGGCCATGATCGTCTACCCGATGATCGCCAACTGGCTCGAGCTCGATCCCCAGTCGGCCGGGGTGTTTCTCGGCGCCACCATCCATGACGTGGCCCAGGTGGTGGGTGCCGGCTACAGCGTGTCGACCGAGACCGGCGATACCGCCACGGTGGTCAAGTTGATGCGCGTGGCCATGCTGCTGCCGGTGATCGTTTGCGCGGCGATGATGTCCCGCACCCAGGGCGTCGACCCGACCGGCAAACGACCGCCGTTGCTGCCCTGGTTCGCCGTGGGCTTCCTGATGCTGGCGTGCGTCAACAGCACCGGTTGGATAGCCCCGGTGGTGCAGGGTTCGATTAATGAGTTGTCGCGCTGGTGCCTGGTCATCGCCATCAGCGCGCTGGGCATGAAGACCCAACTCAAGGAACTGGCTGCGGTGGGGATCAAGCCCATTCTGCTGATGGTGGGGGAGACCGTCTTCCTGGTGCTGCTGGTGCTGTTGTTGATGCGTTGGGGTTTGTAGGCGGACGCCCCCCGGATTTGCTCCTTTTTGCGGTCGTCTGTTTCGGCAGATGGCCGTTTTTTTTCAGGTGTACATATCCATTCCTGCGGTAACGGCCGCTTATGGTTTCGCCCTTACGGCGACTCCCTTTTTCAAACGCCAAAAAGTAAGCAAAAGGCTTTGCCCCACCACTTGGTGCCTCGCTGTGGCTCGGCATGCCCTCACTCCGGCATTGCTCCGTGGGTCACCGCGCTGGGCCATCCATGGCCCAGCGCGGCTAAACCGGCGTCCTGCCGGTTTCCCCACTGCGCAATACCTGCGTTCGGCCATCGTGGTTAACGGGGCACCCAGATCAAAAACAAAAGCGAGGCGGCCTTAAAGCCGACCTGACTCTTACGGGTGTACCTGATCCCCTGTGGGAGCCAGCCTGCTGGCGATGAACGTCAACGATAACGCGCCCTGTCTGGATGAACGCGTTGTCTGGACATTTTTCGCGAGCAGGCTCGCTCCTACAGGGGATCGCGGACAGACCTGCAATCAGGTCGGCTGTCAGGCCGCCTCGCGTTGGCTGTTGATCTTGATCTGGCTTTTGATTTTCTTGCCCCCTCGAGAGGCCGAGTGGAGGTTCTGCGCAGTGGGTAAGCCGGCATGGATGCCGGTTTAGCCGCGCTGGGCCAGGGATGGCCCATCGCGGCGACCCACGGAGCAGGACCGGAGCGAGGGTATGCCGAGCACTAGCGAGGCACCGAACGCCAGGGGCAAGAGCCCTTGATTACTTGGGGCTTTTCCAAGTGACTCGCCGTAAGGGCGAAACCCTAGGTGGCCGTTACCGCAGGAATGGATATGTACACCCCTGAAAGACAATCATCGGCTGTCAGGACGCCTTCGCCGGCAAGCCTGGCTCCTACAGGTGTAGCGATATCGGTATTTCCCCGGCCGCGAGGCGTATCAAGCTTCCTTGCGCGGCACGATCTTGCGTTCGCTGCGCCAGGCCGCTGGCGGCATGTTGAACTGCGATATGAACCAGCGAGTGAATGAGTTGGGCATGGAGTAGCCGAGCATGTCGGCGATCCGTCCCAGCGAGTACCCGGGGTTCTCCAGGTAGCGCACCACCAGGTCGCGGCGCACGCTACTGATCAAGTCGCTGAAACTGGCCCCTTCCTCTCCCAGGCGGCGCTGCAGGGTGCGCACGTTCATGCCCTGGCTCTGGGCAATTTGCGCAATGGTCGCCCGGCCCATGGGGAGCAACAGGTAGATGGATTTGCGCACTTCGAACGCCACGGAGTGGTCGTCCTTGCCCAGCAGCGAATCCATGTAGCGCTGCGCGTGTCGGGCCATGGCCGCATTGGCCAGGGGGATGGGGGTGTCGAGGTTGGCGGCGGGACAAACGATGCCGTTGAACTCGCAGCCAAACTCCAGTTTGCAGCCGAAGATCCGTCGATGCACCGAGAGATCCGCCGGAGCGTCATGGGAGAAACAGACACTGATCGGGTGCCAGTGCGTGCCCAGCAGGGCTGCGCAAAAGCGATGCATCACGGCGATGGCCAGTTCGATGGATTGGCGATTATTGGTGCCCATGTCGGTCACCAGTTCTTCGCGAATGATCACCGTATTGCCGGTTTCCTCGACGAAAATCGCCAGAGTCTCGTTGATCAGCCGACGGTAATGCACGATCACATCCAGCGCATCGCGAAGGGTGTTCTGGTGACTGAGCAACAGGCTCACTTCACCAAAGTCCGCCAGTTGACGCAGCTCGGCCATGCGCAGGCCGAGGGTTTCGCAACCACTCAAGCGCGCCGACTTTTCCAACAGGATGATGCTGGCGGTGGCGGGGATGCGTTGGCTCTGATCGCTCAGGAGTGCAGGGTTCAAGCCCACCTCGGCCAGCAGGGCTACCGCGTTCAGTCGCAGATGGCGAGCCACATCCAGGTAGTTGGTCAGTACGGCTGTTCGTGCTTGTGCGGGCATGGCGTAACTACATTCCAGGTGGTGAAAAATGCGCTCTCGCTGTCGCGGGTACCTGCCAGTTATAGAGACTTGGCGATGAAATGAAAAGCGCCCGGCGCGGTAAATGTACCGGGACGATTGTGCGTCGCTGTCACCAAAAGGGAAGTGGCTGACGCTAAATGTAACCCGTTCGGACTAGGCGAATCCTACTGTGCTGCTGACAGGGTTCGAAACGTTGGCGGACCCGCTCGATGGATTGTTCGAGGGTAAAAAACGCGATGAATGACACCACGATTTTGATAGTGCCGGGCTTGCGCGAACACGTGCCGGCGCATTGGCAAACGTTGCTGGAAGCGAAGCTGGAAAACGTCCGCTCGGTGGCGCCACTGGAAGAGAACAAGCTCTGCCTGGCAGCACGCGTGGAAGCGATCCAGGGCGAGCTGGAGAAGATTGCCGGTCCGGTGATCCTGGTGGCCCACAGCGCCGGTGTGCTGATGGTTGCGCACTGGGCGGCTCGTCATGACCGTCCGATCAAGGGCGCCTTGCTGGCCGCGCCACCGGACCTCGAGGCCAGTTGGCCAGAAGGTTATCCAACGCCAGAAAGCTTGCGGGCCAATGGCTGGGATCCACTGCCCAAAGGGCCGCTGCCGTTCCCGTCGATCGTCGCGGCCAGTACCAACGACCACCTTGCGAGCCTCGAAGCCGTGACCCGGATGGCCGGTCAATGGGGCAGCCAACTGGTCAACCTCGGTGCCGTAGGCCATCTCAATCCTGCCGCCGGATATGGCGAGTGGCCGCAGGCCGAAGACTTTATCCGCACGCTGGATCGCTAGACGCAAACACCTGAACAAGCCGCCTGAAAAAACTCGCATCGACGCCAGGACCCGATACGAGCCGTTGTGAGCGCCAAAAAACAAAAACAACAAAAAACGGAGACAACGCAATGCACACCACGACAGGTTACCGTCCTCTACGCCTCAGCTTGCTGGCCAGCGCCACACTGCTCGCCTCCCTGCCGGCGGCCCATGCCTTTGAACTCGACAATGGCAGCGAAGACTGGGCCGTGCGCTTCGATAACACCCTCAAGACCAGCTACGGTCAACGGGTGGAAGGCCAGAACTCGAAGATTGCCAACGCCTCCAACTACAACGACGGTGACAAGAATTTCAGTGTCGGCAGTGCAGTGACCCAGCGGGTCGACCTGTTGACCGAACTTGATGTGGTCTATCAGCGCAAGATGGGCTTTCGGGTCAGCACCGCGAGTTGGTATGACCATGCCTATGACAATGTCGGTTCCAATTCCAACCCTTTTCCAGGGCAGGCGGACAATGCGGGCAACCTGGTCGCGGCGCGTCAGTCCGGATCGATCCAGCCGGGGGATTCGCTCAACGGCCATGCAGCCCGCAAGCATGGTCTGAGCGGATACACCGATCGTTATTACAACGGTCCCTCCGGCGAGATCCTCGATGCCTTTGTGTTCTACAGCACCGAGGTCGGCGAGGAGTCGATGTTCAGCGCCAAGCTTGGCCGGCACAACATGTACTGGGGCGAGACCCTGTTCAACGCGGCCAACGGCATCAACTACGGTCAGTCGGCCCTGGACCTGGCCAAGTTGTACAACGTGCCGGGCACCGAAACCAAGGAGCTGTTCCTGCCGCGCAACCAGCTTTCCATGTCGTTCACGGTCAATCCGGAGCTGACTCTGGGCGCGCAGTACTTCCTCGAGTTTCGCAACACCCGCCTGCCCGAGGGTGGTACTTACATGGGCGGCTACGACATGTTCGGCGAAGGCGGGGAGGTGTTCTGGCTGCCGGTACCGACGGCGCTGAACGGCGCCGGGGCTTTTTACGCTACGCCGCGCGGGCATGACCTCAAGCCGCACAACACCGGCGACTTCGGCTTGATGGCCAAGTGGAGCCCGCAATGGCTGGACGGTACCCTCGGTTTCTACTACCGCAACACCTCGGACCCCATGCCGGTGGTGCTGATCAATGCGCCCAACCTGCAAACGCCAGGTCTGCCAGGTCTGACGGGCACTGAATACCTGGCCGCTTATGCCGATGACATCGACATCTACGGCATCAGCCTGTCCAAGGGTGTGGGCCCGGTCAGCGTCGGCCTCGATGTGAACTATCGCGAGAACATGCCGCTGCTGAGCAACTTCACCACCATCAACCCGACATTGAGTGCGCAGGCGGAACAGAGCCTGGTCAACGGCGACAACCTGATCAGCGCCATGCCCGGCAGAGGCGACACCGGAACCGCCCGCGGCAAGACTTTCCACGTGGTACTCAACGGCCTGGTGAGCTTTGGCAGTACCCCGTTGTGGGACTCATCCTCGTTGGCGGTCGAAGGTGCAATGACCCATCTGGTGAGCGTCGACAAGGGTAAGCAGTCCTTCAAGGGCAACTCCAGCTACCAGGGTGTCGACAAGGTCGACACCAATGCCTACTCCATCTCCACCAACTTCACCCCGACCTGGTTCCAGGTGTTCCCGGGGGTCGATATGTCCATGCCCATGTCCTACAACGTCGGCCTCAAGGGCAACTCGGCCGTCCAGCTCGGTGGCAGCGAGGACGCCGGCAGCTACGCCATCGGCGTCGCCGCGGACGTCTATCAAAAGTACAAGTTCGACCTCAAGTACGTGGACTCCTTCGGTCCCTTCAATACCTGTGAAACCGGGTTCGACAACAACACCCCCGGCAGTGGTGGCCAGTACCGCTGCATTCCCGGCCAGATCACTTCGCAGGCAGGCCTGGCGCCGCTGCTCAAGGACCGCGGGATGGTCACGGCCTCGTTCAAAACCACCTTCTGATTGACGCCCGGATTACAACAACAAGTGGAGAGAATTCAGATGAGATTGCTAAATTGCGTGCTCGCAACTTCCCTGGCGGCTGTCATTGCCGGTCAGGCCAAAGCGGCCGTATCGACTCAGGAAGCCGCCAAACTGGGCACCAGCCTGACCAGTGTGGGTGCCGAGATGGCGGCCAATGCCGATGGCTCGATTCCAGCCTACACCGGCGGGCTGACCACCGCGCCAGCCAGCTTCAAGGCGGGCGATGGCATGCGTCCGGACCCCTTTGCCGACGAGAAGCCGCTGCTGGTCATCGATGGCAAGAACGTCGACCAGTACAAGGGCCTGTTGACGGCCACAACGGCCGAGTTGGCCAAGCGCTACCCCACTTACCACATCAACGTGTATCCGACCCATCGCACTGTTGCCCTGCCTCAGGCAGTACTGGACAACAGCGTGAAAAACGCCACCGGTACCAAGTCCCTCGAAGGCGGTTTGTCCATCGATAACCTGTTGCCCGGCGTGCCGTTCCCGATCCCGACTTCAGGCAGCGAGGCGATGTGGAACCACCTGCTGCGCGTCGGCGGCAACCGCAACGTCAAGTATGACTCCTGGAACGTCGATTCGGCGGGTGTGCCGACCCTGTCCACCACGGCGCTGTCGTTCTCCAACTATCCGATCTACGACGACATGTCGAAGCCGTTCAAGAGCACTGACGTGTTCTTTCAGATGAAGCTGTATTACACCGGCCCGGCGCGCCGTGCGGGCGAGGCGATCATGCTCAAGGATACGGCCAACCCGTTGGAGCAGCCACGCCGCAGCTGGCAGTACCTGCCGGGCCAGCGTCGAGTCAAGCTGGCGCCGGACCTGGCCTATGACACGCCTAACCCCGGTACTGGCGGTGCCGGTACCTACGACGATGTATTCGTGTTCAACGGTGCGCTGGACCGCTTCGACTGGAAGCTGGTAGGTAAGCAGGAAATGCTCGTGCCCTACAACACCTACAAGCTGACCTACGCCGTGGACGTCAAGCAGCTGACCACCCCCAACCACATCGCGTCCGACTATGTGCGCTGGGAGAAGCACCGCGTCTGGGTGGTGGAGGGCACCCTCAAGTCCGGCGCGCGGCACATCTACCAGAAGCGCCGCATGTACCTGGATGAAGACAGCTGGATCGCGCTGGCCTCGGACCAGTATGACTCGAGCGGCAAGCTCTACCGTGGCTCCTTCGCTTTCCTCAGCCAGAGCTACGACAAGAAGATCCCCGATGTCTCGCCGTTCATGATCTACGACCTGGTCGGCGGCTCGTACAACATCAACGGCATCACCGGCACCTACGGCGGCATCAAGTACATCGAGCCCCTGTCGAAGGCGCAGTGGGCGCCGGATGCGCTGGCAGGGGCCGGTATCCGCTAAGCGTCAGGCGACAAGAGTCCGGGGCGATCGGTAGGGACCCCCGGCAGCGTGACTGGAAGAAGGACGGCCTGAGGGTCGTTCGTCTTGGGTTACCGACTCCGACGCCGGGCTGCACCTTGTGTGCATCGCGGCGTCTTTTTCCTCGAAGGTGCGGTATGGGTACCATGAAAAATTTCCTGCTGGCGCTGCTGTGCTCGGTGCTGGCGTTATTGCAGGGTGTCGCTCAGGCGGCTGCTTATGTCGATGTGCTGGACCTGCCGGCCAAGCCCAGCCCTTTGGCCGTGCGCAGCCCGTTGATCGGCATCGCGCGCGCCGGTGAGCGCCTGGTCACCGTTGGCCAGCGTGGCCATATTCTTTATTCCGATGACGCCGGCCAGCACTGGCTGCAGGCAGGCGTGCCGCTGGGCAGCGATCTGACAGCGGTGTTTTTTCCTTCTGCCAGGCAGGGCTGGGCGGTGGGCAACGACGGCGTGGTGCTGCATACCAGCGACGCTGGCGTGACCTGGGAAAAGCAACTCGACGGTCGCCAGATCGGTGAGTTGCTGATCAAGCATTACGCGGCGCTGGCCAATGCCGAGCCGGGCAACGAGCAATGGCCGCTGCTGGTCGCCGAAGGCCAGCGCCTGGTGGAGCAGGGCGCGGACAAACCGCTGCTCGACGTGTGGTTCGCCAATGACCAGGTCGGCTATGTGGTCGGCGTGTTCAACCTGATCCTGCGCACCGAGGACGGCGGTCAGAACTGGACACCGTTGCAGGATCGCACCGACAACCCGCAAGGCTTGCACCTCAACGCCATCGCCTCCACCGGCGACAGTCTGTACATCGCCGGCGAGCAAGGCCTGTTGCTCAAATGGGACGGCCACGCCCAACGCTTCGCCGCCGTGCCAACACCTTATCAAGGCAGCTTCTTCGGCGTGCTCGGCAAGCCCGGCGAAGTGCTGGTCTACGGCTTGCGTGGCAACGTGCTGCGCAGTACCGACGGCGGCCAGAACTGGGCCGCGCTGGACACCGGCCTGCACGTCAGCATCACCGCCGGCCTTGTCGATGCCCGTGGCCACTACCACCTGTTCACCCAGGCCGGGCACGCGCTGGTCAGCCAGGCGAGCGATCGGCTGCAGTTGTTGCCGCACCAGGACCTGCCACCTGTGGCCGGGGCCACTCAGGCCGGTGACGGTTCACTGGTGGTGGTGGGTAGTCGTGGTGTACAGGCACTGTCCGTCGAATAAGACCTCGAACAATCAGAGCGAGAACCCAGACATGGGCAATATCAAACAAGACGCCATGCCGGTGATCCGCGAGCTGCGGGATTTCGACCGCCGCTCCGGCAACCTGCTCGAACGCCTGGTGTTCAACTATCGGCCGCTGTTCATGCTGCTGATGGCCCTGGCCACCGTGGTCGTGGGCTTCATGGCGGTGACCCGCCTGGAACTGCGCCCCAGCTTCGAAAAGATGATTCCGCAGAGCCAGCCGTACATCCAGAATTACCTGGAGAACCGCCAGTCGCTGCGCGGCCTGGGCAACTCGGTGCGGGTGGTGATCGAGAACACCCAGGGCGATATTTTCGACCCCGCTTATCTTGAGGTGCTCAAGCAGGTCAACGACCAACTGTTCCTCACCGAAGGCGTCGACCGCTCCTGGATGAAGTCGCTGTGGAGTCCGGGGGTGCGCTGGACTGAAGTCACCCAGGAAGGTTTCCAGGGCGGTCCGGTGATGCCTGATTCCTACCGCGGCTCGCCTGGAGACATCGAGCGTCTGCGACAGAACATCGGCCGTGCCGGCATCGTCGGCAGCCTGGTGGCCAGCGATTTCAAGTCGAGCATGCTGATCGTGCCGCTGCTGGACAAGGCCTCGGCCACGGGCCAGAGCATCAACTACCATCAGTTCTCGCGATTGCTCGAAGAGCAGTTGCGCGACAAGATCGAATTCGCCGGCGACAGCGCCGCGCGTAAATCCGGTGAAGAGGGCAAGGGCCCGTACAAGGTGCGGGTGATCGGTTTTGCCAAGCTGATGGGCGACCTGATCGATGGTTTGATCCAGGTGATGATGTTCTTCGGCCTGGCCGTGGTCACCTCGCTGGTCATCATCTACGCCTACACCCGTTGCGTGCGCAGCACCCTGTTGGTGGTCGGCTGCTCGCTGATCGCGGTGGTCTGGCAACTGGGCATCGTCGCCTGGCTGGGCTACGCCATCGATCCGTACTCGGTGCTGGTGCCGTTCCTGATTTTCGCCATCGGCGTGTCCCACGCGGCGCAGAAAATGAACGGCATCATGCAGGACATCGCCCGTGGCACCCACAAACTGATTGCCGCGCGTTACACCTTCCGCCGCCTGTTCATCGCTGGCGTCACTGCATTG
>LNAP01001616.1_pt1 | contig 23636 bp, 16 predicted proteins | sample 602601 | NCBI WGS metagenome assembly LNAP01 (sample SAMN02440304, study PRJNA202911) | soil metagenome | biome: Subtropical and temperate rainforests or woodlands; isolation source: soil samples (1 kg each in a 20% v/v slurry with milli Q water) were... ...
GATTGCGCCTGACAGGGCCTCCGACGGCCTTCTGGACACTGAGAAAATCACTCAGCAGTTGATTGCCATCGCTTGCTGCGTTTTTACACGGTCTGGGCCAATAGCTGCCTGTGGCGAGGATTCAGCGAGCCAAGAGCGATTCAGGAGATGGCTAACAGCTCATCCCAAAGGTGGCCCGATATACACCCCCGAAAGCCTAGCTCGGTCAAAGCTGAACACATGCGCATGTGGGCTTTCGCCGCACCGGCCAACAAGGGGTATCAGGTGATCGGGTTTGCCTTCAGCCAGCAGGACTTGCCCTCCGCATATCGGACATTCACTTGAAAAGCGCACGAACCTTGTCCAAGGTCTCTTAGCGTCGTCACGGTACATTTCGAGTTCAGCAGAGTCCTCCTTAAGTGCAAGCAACGGAGCCGGAGCTTTCACAACTCGATTGTCCACTAGTTCAACCCAGGGCTGATGCACGCCGCGCCATATGAACCAGGCAAGAAAGACCACTAAAACACTGCTTGCGAGCTGGCGTAGCGTGAGTGCCTGGTCAATCGTGGAAAGGCTCCATAACAGTGCCAAAACCCAAAGCAGCAGAGATCCCATACCAAGCAGCACAATGAAAAACATCATCAAGCCCTGCCAACTCCGGTTCTCCAGTACGCCCCTACGGAAAATAAGCCGTAAAAACAATGCTGGCTGCACCTCACCGTTTTCCGTTCTGGTGTAGACGATCGGCATATGCGCCTGCCCTACCAGCGAGCTGTTATCACTAGTTTCAACCGGCCGAGTAGAGAGCCAGTAAACACGCTGATTGCCTGATCCGCCCTTCCCGTCACTGCTTTCAATGATAGGCAAATGCTTCAAGCCCATTTGCTCAGCACGTCGCCGAATCGAGTTCATCCGGGCGTCCAAGAATGTTTCTAGAGTGGCAGTTGATAGCCAGCGTGCCGGGTCACGGCCAGCGGCTGCCAGCTTCGGATCTAATATTTTAAGCAACGTCGCCCGATCAAAGGTCTGGGGGTCCTCATTACCCTTCTCCAGGGCAGCGATGCTGGCCTCAAGTAGGAATTGGATTACTTTGTAAGCTTTCACTTCCGGAGCAGGCGACTTCCGCAGCTCTTCATCCAGGCAACGCATCACTTCCAGCACAAGCCCTCCCGAAGCCCCGTAAATAAAGGGGCTAAGCATCTCCATGAACCCTCCCGAACCCTTTATGTAGGGTTCGGGGGAGGTTCTAACCTGCTCGCATCATGACTCTTGAAGCCGTCTTTACACCAGAGGCCTAGCCCATGAGCATGTTCGTTGCACTCGATTCAAACGGCCAACTGATCACTATTGAAAACGCCATCAGCGGGCTTGCTTGCAATTGCACCTGCGCCTGCTGCGGTGAGCCGGTAGTCGCCCGCAAAGGCCAAATCCGTGAGCATCACTTCTCCCACCACTCGAACAACGAAAGCTGCTTCATCCAGCGCGAAAGCCTGCTGCACCTGTACGCCAAACAGGTCATCCGCAACCAACTCGGTCTACAAATCCCCCCGATGCCTGGCACTTGGCCGGCGAGCGTAGATCAAACCAGCTGGTGGGATTTCGAAAGAGTGGATGAAGAAGTGCCGCAGCAAGGATTTCAACCAGACCTGGTCGCCCACCTTAGGGATGGCAGCCAACTGTTCATCGAGGTTGCGGTTACCTCGTTTATTGGGGAGGAAAAGCTGGAGCGGATAAAAAGAGCCGGCATTAAAACCATTGAAATTGACCTCAGCGAGCTGCTGTTTAACAAGCAGCCCATTCCCTCCAAAGAGGTCAAAACCTATATTCTGAAGCAAGCACACAACAAATCTTGGATTTTCCCAGAACCACCGCCAATACCTATGCCACACGCAATAGAATGGCTATCCCTTCCGAGCAAGCCACTTGCAGCAGGGCCCGAAGCCAAATGCATCGAGCACCGCTATACGATCATGGGCATGTGGGTATCTGCCCGGATACTTCCTACAGGCTCAGTTGCCGTGCGCTCCTGGTCATTCAACCCACAGATAACTGAACTGCTTAAATGCTGGCGTAACCAGCTTGGCGGCGAGTACAACCCTAGATTCAAGAACTGGATCTACTACCCTCGATCTCGTGAAGAAGTGCTGAATCGCCTGCAGCAGTTAAATGAAAAATCCTGAGCAAACGGTCCGCCGCCTAGAGACATTCGACTGCGCCTATGGGCCATTAGCGGTCCAATATGAATTACTGCTTTTGTCCCTCAGCCATGCGAGGCAACTGGTCAGCATCGATTAATATCACTGGAAAGTGCATGGCAGATTTCCAAATCTGCACGCCGCACGTGCTCCTAACCTCCCGCTGCGCCCCGTTTTTCGCCACTATATTGCGTAGCTCCGCCGGAATAGGGTTCCATCCGCACATCAAGGATGGAGACCCTCATGTACCTGGCTGAACTCACCATAAAAAACTTCCGCAAGCTGCGTGACGCCAAGCTGGAATTCCAGCCTGGACTGAATGTTCTCGTCGGCCCAAACAACGTGGGAAAAAGCGCCGTAGTGGATGCTCTCCGGACCCTCTTGGCCGGACATGAGGAGCCTTATCCCCGTCTCGATATCGCCGACCGTCATCGGCCTACAGAAGGCGAATCAGAAGGCGACATCAGCTTCCACTTCGTCTTCAAGGATCTCAGTCACGACGACGAAGCCGACTTCATCGCGGCTCTGCAGCCCAGTACTGACAACTCCATGGAAGCGCACATCCACGTCAGGTACACCGATGCAGATCAGACTGGCCGCTTCCGGGTGAAACGGTGGTGTGGAGATCACCAGGACATCCCGCTCACCTCGGACATGATGGAAAACCTGCGCGGCGTCTACTTACAACCTCTGCGTGATGCGGCCCAGGGATTACGTCCAAGCCGCAACAGCCAACTGGCTCGCCTGCTCCACCTCCTGACCGATGATGAAGGTCGGGAGAAGATCAATACTGCGTTGAAAGAACTAGATGAGCAGTTGCAGCAGAACGAGGCGATCAAAAGTACTCATGCAGCGATCTCCACGCGGCACGGCTCCATGATGGGTGAACAGTTGGCGCAGGTACTAGCCGTCGGACTCAGCGCAACCGATTTCCAGCGCCTTTCCGCACGTCTCTCCCTAAGTGCTCAGTCCATGGAGATTGAGCAAAACGGCCTTGGCTTCAACAATCTGATTTTCATGGCAGTTGTGCTCAGCGAGCTGGCCAAGAATCCTGAAGCAGCGTACCGAAGCTTAATCGTGGAGGAGCCGGAGGCCCACCTCCACCCCCAACTGCAGCGCGTTCTCCTGAGATACCTGGCCGGCATTCCGACCAAAGAAGGTGAGAAGCCAGTGCAATTGTTCGTCACCAGCCACTCGCCGAACTTCGCCAGCAATTCGAAACTTGAGTCTCTGGTGTGCTTAGTGGAGAACGAAGCCGGCGTGAAGACCTTCTTTCCACGTGATGTTCAGTTCGCGAAAGGCAAGCGGGAGAAACTGGAACGCTACTTGGACGTGACCAGGGCTGAGCTGTTTTTCGCCCGCCGCGTCATTTTTGTAGAGGGCGCCGCAGAACTCATGTTGGTCGACGCGCTCGCGAAGGTTTTGGGATTCGACTTGAGGGAATATGGCATCAGTCTCATCAGTGTTGAGGGGCTGAATTTCGACTCGTTCCTGCCGCTGTTTGGAGAGAACGGGCTGCGAATTCCGGTGTCGGTCATCACCGATGCTGATCCGTTCGAAGAAGAAGAGGTATCTGAACCCGCTGCGGCTGAGCGACCTGAGGAGGAAATCCAGGAGGAGCTACTCGCGGTGGCAGCCTATCTCGACGAAGCAGGTGCAGAAAACGGGGACGCCGCCGTACAGCTCGCCGACGAAGGTGGCGAGTCGAAGAAAAAGAAAAAGAAAAAGCTAAAAGCTGCCTATCCCTCGCTTGGCGAAGCTGTTCGGATATCGAGCAACACGCTGAAAATGAAGGAATCCGAAGATCAGTTTGTGAAGGTGCACCACGGGGTGAAGACCCTTGAGTACGACCTGGCGCTACAGGCGGAAAACCGGGATACGATGCTGAAAGCATTGGCCGAACTTCATCCCAGGATCTCTGTGGCGCTGCGGAAAATCGTAGACGGCGTGCCAGACAACACTGCCAAAGCCAAGGCGCTGTTCTGCGGGATGTTCGAGCGCAAAGACACCAATAGCAATGTTCAGAAGGGCCGCTTCGGTCAAGCGCTTGCCGAACAGATTGCATTAACGCCAGGATTCAAGGTCCCAGAGTACCTCGAGCAGGCTATTCGGCACGTTTGCCAGGGAACGGACAAGCCATGAAGCTATCCGATGAGCAGAAAGCTGTAATCGAAGCCTCCTTAGAACCGATGGCAGTCACTGCTTGCGCCGGCAGTGGTAAAACAGCCACCGCTATTCGGCGGCTGATCGCCATTCGGCAAAAGCTGGCCGATCACCGCGGCCGTGTCGTGCTGTTGTCGTTTTCCAATGTGGCCGTGAATACCTTTAACAAGGGCTATGCAGAGCTAGCCTCGGATCTGCCGGATGACGCTAATCGCAAGCGCGTAGAAGTGGACACGCTAGACGGGTTCTTCACCCAGCATGTTCTGCGCCCCCATGCCTACCGCACCATGGGCGCCACGCAAACCCCCTATCTTGTATCGGGTTCGGAAGCGTTCTTAAGTAGCTTCCAGTACTGGAAGAGCAAAACCGAACGCCCAATCCCGATCAATGATGTGCAGGTAGGCGTAGAGGATGGAAAGTTGATCTTCTTCATCGACACCAGAGGGGCGGTGGAAAAGCTTGATTACGGAAAGGCTCAGGTGCTCATCGAAAAGCTGGGGCGCACTGGCGCATATACCCATGATCTTGGGCGCTACTGGGTAGTTCGAACGCTGCTTCAACAGCCTGCCATTCTGAGGGCATTGGCTACCCGCTATCCCCAGATGCTGGTCGACGAATCGCAGGATCTGGGCACGATGCACAAAGTTACCTTGGAAATACTCATCAAGGCGGGCGTGCAGGTATCACTGATCGGAGATGTTAACCAAGGCATCTTCGCCTTCGCCGGCGCTGATGGCATGTTTTTGAAAACCTACGCCGACCGCTCGGGAGTGAAAGACTACAAGCTTACGCGCAATTACCGCTCCCTCCCTCCGATCATCGATATAGCCAACCGCCTCTGCGGCCGAAACGACGAGCCAGACAGGCAACCCGGGCAAGGTGGCGCATTTTTCGTAGGGTACAAGGACGCCGAGCTCCCTAAGCTAATCAGCTCTTTCAAAGCTCGTCTCGGCGAACTGGGCATAGAGGAGAAAGACGCAGTCATTCTCAGCAGGAACACAGATCGCGCCGCCAAGCTTGCAGGAAAAACAGAAGCCCCAGGACAGGGAGTTGTGAACCTTTTTGCAGAGGCTGCATTGGCCCGCGATCAACAGCATCGCTATCAGCATGCTTTCCGTCTGGTATGTAACGCGGTTGTGAGTCTGATCGACGATGCCCCGCGCGGACTCAGCTCGGCGCTGCAGGGGGCGCCCCATGAAGCCTGGATGCTTGGGCTTAGGCGGTTGCTGTGGGCATTTACCCGCAATACCGAGACTGGGCTACCGTCCTGTTCGCTCCAAGCCAAAGCACAGTGGCATCCGAAGCTGGTCGCAAATCTGCGCGCCTTGCTTACTCAAACTGATCAACTGTTCGGGCTGAAAATAGTCTCTGCGTTCGGAAATAAAATGGCCAAGAAGCGCTTGGAGGACGTCGCGCTCAGCGGTGCCAAAGCTGATGACCAAGAAGCTCATGGCTTAAGAGTTGAGACTGTTCACCAGGTTAAAGGCGAGTCCATCGGCGCAGTGCTCTATGTCGCGACCAAGGCCAATATCACCGCCTTGCTGGCCGGCACGGCTACGGAGGACGGCCGTATCGGCTACGTGGCACTGACGAGAGCGAAAAATCTCTTTTGGCTTGCCGTCCCCAACAGTTGCCTGGGCGCAATGCGCACAGACTTGATCAACGCGGGCTTCATTGAGGCCGCAGCACAGTAAAGATGAGCTAACCAAGCTCGGTCGATCATGCGTATTTGCACCTGCGTGCCCAGTCACTTGCATTGGTTCTGACCGGTCTTTCGCATGGCTAAGGGGCGCAAGCAGCCATTCACGACCAGCAGCTATCCGGCCAAAAGCAGCCGATCATGAGGGCAGCTAACGGCCAGTCGATTATAGAGTCAGTTCTGAACGCCTAGTTGGCGCTGTCCGCATACTGGGTAAAGCACTGCAGAGGCCGAAGCCCCCCACTGAAGAACTATGCGAGCGCCTGACAGTTTTTCATGCGGATACTCACGCAATGCCCGGCAGATCGAAAAGCGGAAGAAATGGGCGGGGGCTGAACCTCTCATGGATCACATACCAGGTTCGCCGCCCCCTTCCTTCGTCGATGCAGCGCCGGTAACGACACAATCCGCGCTCAGCCATCTTCTGTACCATTACATTTATCTTCCTTCCATGATTCCATTTTTGGCTTCCCTCGTTCGAACCAAACTACACCTTCAGACCTTCTCCATGCTGCATGAGAATTTCCTCCGCCTGGCCACACGCCTCGCTCTGCTACAAACGTCCACACGCACACCAAATCTTTATCTTTCAACAGTCGCTCAAATATGTCCTGTCGTATGTAGGCGTGTGAACCATCGTCAGGGCCCATGCTGCTGATGAATTGTGGCTTCCCTAGCGCATCCGCATAGACACGTGGATCTGAGAGCATCGGGGTAATGGAGAGCTGATTTGCCAACCAAGGGGCTGGTAAATGTGCAGAGGCTCCGTCCGGAAGGGAGGCATCCAAATGGGACTCCCACTGATATTTAAGGCAGGGAAATGCCACCTCGAGCTCACCTTGGTTATGAAAGTAGGCAGGTATCCACATCAATTGATCCCAGGTAAAGCGCCATGGGGCCTCAAGCAGATAGCCTTCGTCCGTGCAACTGCGTCCCGACCATCTCGAAACATCTAGAGAACGCTGAGTGCTCAGAAAGCGAATCAGCTGTTTGTGATCTTTTTTCCTGACAACGACAGGCATGAGGAAACGCCATTCCTGCAGACGTAGCCCGTGCTCTCGGCTCTCTCCATCATCGTAACGATTCGCCACGGAGCGATGCTCGTAAAGGACTAGCCATTTTTCCCCTGCCTCGTCGGTTCGACCTACAAGGCTTGGCATCCCGAGGCTAGGGTCAAGCTTGAACGGCCATTCCTGTAGGCAGTCTTCGGATACTTCCTCGAGAACAATTGGTGAGATATCTACAAAATCAGCACTCGCATCGGACAGCCCTTGAAGAACAGTAGGGTCGATGTCTCGATGGAAACCTAGATCGATGGATGAACGGTAATCACGTGTTCCATCGACTCGCGCTTCGGAGAGCCAATTACTATCGGCTAGCCGGCAAAGGAGTTCATCGAGCGCAAGCCACTCATATTTGGCACCAATCCGCTCAAAGAGTGGCCTCTCGCGGGAATAGCTGTGACGGTGAGAGCTATCCGACGGGAAGAGTTCGTCTGTCCATCCGAAGTCATAGGCGCGCTTTGCGGCCCACCGTTTGGCCGCCGCCATGTCGACACCTTCCAACGTGCGCGGATACTTTTCCGAGCGGGCGATGCACCATCTGAACTCGTCGGTAAATCTTCTTTTTTCGTCAACATTCAGTAGATCAACTAGCTTCTTCTCTAGCTGCTGAAGCTCCTCGGAGTGGTCATGCGCCTCGAGTGCCTCGAAGTCCTCAAGCGCCTCGGGCTCCTCAAGTTCCTCAAGCTTCTCGAGTACCTCGACTGGGCGGAGCAAGAATCGGAACGGATTAAATTGGAGAGCACTGATCGCATCGACGATTTCTTGCCTGTCTGGGTAAGGGGCAATTACCTCTGTATCGAATCGCTCGTTCATCTCAGATTGTGTGTGGGGCATTTGAGAAGTCAAAGCAACGCTCGAAAATGAGCTGACACGATGCTTGATCTCATCAGCGAACTCACTTATTCCGCCAGTGCAAGAACGCTTGATTTCGTCACCTCCAGCTTTTGTGGCGACATCATCGAGAAGAGCTTGTGAAACAGTAAATTGAACAGGCTGAGATTTATAAGGTGGCCTACAGGCACTGAGATTGACCTCGGTAGGCAGGCAACGATGGTGGGCAGCCAGCTCAACAATCCCCGATGCATAGTCCCTCAGCATGATCGATAGCGGAACGCACTGCTCAGAGAAAACCATCCGGTAAGCTACCGGGGCGTAATGCTCCAACCGCATTGGAGATGGATCGATACAACATGCGCCATAACTAGCCCCGTGCAACCGTTCCATTACGTAGAGATCATCAAGGCCAGCGAACCTCTCGCACAGTTCACCGTAGAGCTCGACCTTCGAAAGCAGCAATGCGGATAGCGCCTTGGTCGCTTTGTCTCTGATTTCTCTATGCGATGCCGCCGTCAGCCACGTGACCGCAAGCCCGCAAAGAAGCTGTACGTGCCGATCCGTTTTCTCGGTCTGACTGGTCAAACACCAGTCCAGGAGGCGGCGGATCGTGCTGCCATCCGCCATATCGAAGTCGTTAATTTTCACTGTCCAGAAAGCATCACGCTCTGGCATCGTTTTAATAATCAGAATGTCGTGGAGTAGTTCAGCGTTCCAAGGATGATCAACGTTGGCACAGAGTTCGATCAGCACGTAGAGCTGGCTATCATCGACATCCAAGATAGCCTGGTAAATTTGCCAAGTGCGCTCCGTGAAAGCATTCGAACCACGCCAACGCAAGCTCTCCAGAAAGGCGCCTCTGACCGAGTCCTCGTTGATCCAGATATCGATATCTCTCGGAAGCACATCCAAAAGCTCTGAGTCGAAACGCTCAGGAATTTGGATAGACAAGGCTTCAGCCAGACCAGCCCACTCCCATTTGAATCTGTCGCCGTCAAGAATGAAGCTCAAAACCCCATTCTCCAGTTCGCGCCTTGGATCCGTCACACCCTTGAGCAGAGCGTCCGCCATGAGGTGGTCTTGGAGTCGCTGGAAACTGAACCTCACGATATCCCCGACCGGAGTAAATGGATCAATTTCAAGCTGGCGCGGTGGTGGGTCGAGTCGGAAAATTCCGTTCTTCTGCAGGACGTCAAACCAGGTTTTGGAAGGTGGCGAAGGAAAACTCGAAAATGCTTCCGTTGAAATTCGCACAGCATCGGCCAAAAGCAAATAATCACGCCTGTCTGTGGCCATCAACCTGGCGATGGCTGAGATTGCCGCTGTTGTAGGAGCGACCAGATCTTCGCTGCCGTCTCTTTCGACACCTAGATTCCGCGCGACACTACGGATGTAAAATGCAAAAACCTGCTTCGTGCCATGCAGGCCTCTGGGGAATTGCTTACAACCGTCTCGGGCAAGTGCAACGCACGCGCTGCGAAGAAACAGCGGATTCACAAACTCAGCTGAAAGCCAAGGCGTATCCGGCTGGGAAATGCCTCTCTTGTGCAGGTAGACCTTCGCGGCCCTCGACTGCTCTACATTCGTCACGAAGCCACGAATGGTGAAGGCAACTGTCGTCTCCATCACTTTAGGTGGTACTACATACGGCGTGTACTCAGTACGACAGGTGACGACAAGAACGAGGTTCTCGTAAGCGTTGACTCGGGCAATCAGAGCGGGAAGTTCATTCCTCCATAGTTGCGCACCGGCACCTTCGTTGATGGCATCGATCAGAATGAGTCCACGCTTTTGAGCGGCCTCAGCTGCAGAACTCATGGCCTGCAAGAATACCTCTGGCTCAACTGTCCCCAGCCCGAGTGTTTCTGCCGCTTGCCTCCAAAAACCCTGAGAGCCTAATTGCTGCCCCAAAATCAAAACCACCGGGTGCCCATCTGAAATCGCTTTTTGAGCAACGGTACCGAGTGTGTGCGACTTGCCTGTACCAGCCTTCCCTGTCAGAAGGGCAAAACGGCTTTGCTCAGCGGAATAGAATTTCCCCTCCAGCTTTGAACTCAAGCCGTAGAGAGCATTTGAAAGCTCGTCCAGCTTATGGCTCAGGTAATTCATATCCGAAGAGGAGTAATCCCTTCTGGATTCAGATTTTTGAATATTTTGCCAAGCCCAGCTCTTCAGTTGGTGAACGCTATTAGAGGCGTCTGACAAGGCAGCGACGCAATCGACAATCGGCCAAGGCCCCCAAGAGTCAGAGCAAAATCTGCTGCCGAATGCTGAAGCCTTGGATGTCTCCTGCTCGACACGCTGGATACCAGCGATGAGCCTGGCGTCGGAGTCATCCTTTACGAAGTTGGTAAGCTTGGCTGCCTTTGCTACAGCGGAAAAAGCAGATGTGAGTTCGGTTGTGACTTCTTCATCCCGAAGGAGCACTTTGAAGAGGCTCTCGATTCCAACCTCTACGTGATCTTCCGGGTGATATCGCTCATCGAGTGACTCTACGGCGAGCTCCACATTCTTGCGAAACCATTGCCCAGACATCTCCAGCTCACCAAACCAGAACTTTCGTAGACCCTCAGCGGTAGGGAGTAACAATTTCTCGGTCAGATCAGACGCCGTCCAGGCCACGAACTCAACCGTAGGAATGCCGCTCTGGGCACAAAGCGCTTCCCAAACAAGCTTGTGCGTATCCCAGTGCTCCCATCCTTTCTTCCCTGCGCCTTGCGCCCCGCTGCGATCTGTAAGGTTGCAGGGAATGGCAATCACGTACTGTTTCAGGGCAGGGTGGGATTTCAAAGCCTGCTTTACCGACTCGTCGATTTTGCTCCAATCGACATCCCGTGATCTGAGGTAATACTTGGCTTGGTAGCCGACCTCAGAACCGTCCTGAAGAACCCAATAGCTCTCAATCCCTCCGTCGCCTCCCGAGCCTTCGATCCGCCTGAACTCTTTGGCGTACTCGGGGCGGTCGCGCCTGGCAAGTTGGCAAACGAGCTCCTCGAAAGACAATCTTTGCCCATCGTCCTTCCCGATGATTTTTGAATAGTCCATTGAGTTTCCATCTGAAAGCCGGATTTTTCATCGACAGGGCACCGTTCCCATTAGGGCCAGGTGCTCAGCGGCGAGTATGCGCTGGAAAGATTTGACGATAAATGGAAGATGAATAGCCTCTAGTTTCGTAGACACCACTGAACGGCGGCTTCTGGCCGCTTTTGGGTCTTAGCGGTCTACCAGATACTCGCGACGGAAAGTTGCAACCCATGATCGGCCACGGTGTGCAATGCATGTCGATCGGCTTTCTCGTCGATGAGGAGTCGCCGGTCATCTGGCGAGGTCCGATGATCACCCAGGCATTGACCCGCCTGCTGCAGGAAACCCACTGGGAGAATCTCGACTACCTCATCGTCGACCTGCCGCCGGGCACCGGCGACATCCATCTGACCCTGGCGCAGCGGATGTCGGTATCCGCCGCGCTGATTGTTACTACGCCGCAGGACTTGGCGCTGTTGGATGCTCGCAAGGGGCTGCGCATGTTCGAGAAAGTCAACGTGCCGGTGCTCGGGATCATCGAGAACATGAGCCTGCATGTCTGCAGCGAGTGCGGTCATGAAGAGCACATCTTCGGCAGCGGTGGGGCACAACGCATGGCCGACCAGTACGGTAGCGAGCTACTTGGTGAATTGCCGCTGGATATGCGTATTCGCGTGGGCGCAGACGACGGCGTGCCGGTTGTCATCGCGGAACCGACGGCGACTCTGGCACGGACGTACCAGACGATCGCTCGGCGGGCGGCAGCACGGTTGTCGCTACGAGCGCAGCATGCGGCATCTACCGTATTGCCAGCAGTGATTGAAGCCTGACGAACAGTTTCAAAATGGTATCGCTGGACCGTTCCGAAGCAACGGCGTTAATGCCACCGCACCGCACCGCACCGCACCGCACCGCGCTGCAGCGAGCAGCTGTCGGATTGAAAACATGGCGCACAAGTCTTCGGATGGATCAGCTCAGCCGAAGATCGCCTCGAGGTCCGCCTCCGAGTCCTCGGGAAGCGAAAGATCCAGCGTAGCCTCAACGTGATTAAGATGGCTGAGCATCAATGCAATAGCTCTATCGGGATTACCCTCTTCCATCGCTGCAATGATGTCGGAGTGCTCATGGTTGGGACAGGCCGGAACGTTGGGTGAGTCGTAGAGCAAAATTATCAAGCATGTCAGGGACGCCAGTTCACGCATTAGCCTGATCAATGGCGGACTACCAACCATTTGGGCGATCAGCGTATGAAATTCCCCGGATAAGCGAATTACTGCCCGCTTGTCGCCATCCTCACGGGCGGCCCGTTCCAGGGCCACATGGTCATACAGACGTTTGAATGCACCGCCGTCAGCCTTGGCAACCAACGTACGAATCAGAGCGGGCTCAAGAATGCGGCGCGCTTCAAAAACGTGTCTGGCCTCCTCAACGGAGGGGCTAGCAACGTAAGCCCCACGGTTGGGGATGGTAATAACTACCCCCTCATAAGCGAGTCGCGCCAGTACTTCGCGTACGCGTGTGCGATTCACCTCGAAAACGCGCGCAAGCTTTTCCTCAACCAATTTAGTACCCGGCATTAAACGGTGTTCCATCACCGCATTAAGGATGCGTTCGTAAATGCTATCTCGCTTATCTGCAGTACCAAGAATCTGGCCCGTGCTACGAGCTTTGCGAGGGCCTGTCGGCGAGCTTCCTTCGTTAAGCACGAAAAATTCCTCAGTAATAAGTGCCATATGCTGGAGCAGATTGTCACAAAATCTCAAAAGCTGTCCACACCCGCACTAAAACTTATCACCGGTTAGCGGTTTCGCACCAAGTGCATGCAGCGTATCAGCGCTGGCTTTCGCACTCTCTAACGATTTTATAGCCGGCCAAAATTGTCAGAAATACCCATTTATCAAGGGCTTAGCTAGGATTTCGAGTTGGCAACATTGCTAAGAGCAGTATGACACATCAATGGCACAGCCCTTGCTTTGGATTGCCACAGGCATTTGGTTTTTTGCCACAATCAGAAACGACAACCAACCTCCATTACCCATGGATTGATGCGCCAATGAAAGCCAACGATGTCCCGCAGGCGTTACCTGCAAGGTATCCCCAGCTTTTTGAAGGCTTAATCCAAACCACTTGCGAAGTGACCTACGTAATGAAAAATAAACTGATGCACGTCTTCAAGAGGCCGACAGCTGTTGCCCTTACGTTTTTTTCGCTCTTCAGCATGGCGATGGTTCCGAACGCGCTTGCTCAGGAAAGAAATTCGATCCTGGTAGTGGCGGGGCCGCGAACTCCAGAATCGCTCGACCAGGAATATCCGCCAACTGAAGCGACTCACGAATCCAAAAGGAATATTTACGAGCGCCTGTTGGCCTATGCACCAAAAGAGATGGACGGCGTTCAGACCGAGAACTTTGACAAGCTCGTCGGAGCCTTGGCTGAAAGCTGGGAAGTCTCTGATGACATGACCAGCATCGTCTTTCACCTGCGTGACGGGGTTAAGAGCCCAGCAGGCAACACGATGACGGCTGACGATGTCATGTGGTCGTTCGAGCGCGGCTGGAACAAGAACGCCAACTTCCGCTGGTATATGGGCCAGATCCTCGGCATCCAGAATTACAACGACGCGTTCGAAAAGATCGACGACATGACGGTTAAGGTCACGGTGCCTAAAACCTCGCCGCTGATCGAACGGATCTGGGTCAACAATGACCTGGGTATTCTGGACGCTGAAGCTGTCAAGCAACATGTCACTGAGGATGACCCCTGGGCTTCCAGCTGGCTGTCGACCCACTCTGCTTCGTTCGCCCCCTATCAAGTGACCAAGTTTCGTTCCGGACAAGAGGTCGTTTATGAGGCCAACCCGAACTACTACCGCGGAGCACCACGCCTCGAAAAAGTCATCTTCCGCGAGATGCCGACCTCTGCGAATCGCCTGGCCGCGCTTCAAGCTGGAGCGGTCGACGTAGCGGAATGGCTTTCTCCCCGAGAGCTCACCATGCTGGAAAAGAACCCCCAGTTAAAGATCTGGCAGGTGTTCGGCAACTACATCCAGCGTGTGGAGATGAACAATACGACGCCGCCTTTCGACAACCCCAAGGTACGACAGGCGCTGAACTATCTGGTACCGCGCGAAGACATCCTGAAGGCCGTCTATTACGGTAAGGCACGCCAGACCAAAAGCCCTATCTCGGAGATCTACCCGTCCTATACCGACGAGTACTTTAAATACGAACAGGACGTCGAAAAGGCTAAGCAATTACTGAAAGAAGCAGGACAGGAATCAGGCTTTAAAACCCAACTTGGTTACCGCACAGGCGATCAGATCGAGGAAGAAATAGCCGTCATTCTGAAAACTGCCTTCGCCCGCGCAAACGTCGACCTGGAGCTCGTGAAGTTACCGGCTTCCACGCTCGTCGAGAAGTACTCCACGGGAACCATCCCCATGTACTTCTATCGTGACATGGCCATTGTTCCGGATGCCGCGTACGTCGCAAACCTCTGGTTAAACAGCGTCTCTCTTATCAACTACCCGAAGTTCAAGAGCGAGGAAGTCGATCAGCTCATCAACGAGGCATTGTCCAGTACCGATGAAGCGAAGCGTGATGCCGGCATGAAGCGGGTTCAGCAAATAGTCATGGATCAAGCGCCCTGGATATTCCTGATGAACCCTGGTTATCAACTCGCAACCCGAGCCAACGTGGCCGGCTTCAGCTGGTACACACCAAACAGCAACAGCTGGTACGACTTCTACAAAGAATAAGAAGGCCAAAGGGGGCACAGCTGCTTGTGCCCTCACGCTTCGCGTGATTACAAGGACAACCCTATGAAATTTGGCATGTTGCTAAGGTCACTACCGCGCCCGCTACGTATCGTTCTGGGGAGAATAGGCATACTCGTTCCGCAGATGTTCGGCGTTCTGCTCGCAACGTTTCTGCTCATCCGCCTATTACCGGGAGACCCGGCCCTGCTGATGCTTGGCAACATGGCCACTCCCGATCAGATCGAAAGTCTGCGAGAAAAACTCGGACTGAATGCCAGTGTCTGGACGCAGTTCACCAGTTACCTGTCCACGGTTATCCAAGGTGATCTTGGAACATCCATGTTTACCTCCAACCCGGTGGTGGTAGACCTGCTCGATCGGGTTCCAGCGACGCTTGAGCTGATCACTTATGCAATGCTCGTCACCATTATTATCGCCGTCTCGCTCGCGGTAGTTTCTGTAATCAAGCCCAAGGGGCTGGTTAGCAAGTTCAGTAAAGTATATGGGCTTGCCGCGGGTGCAGTGCCTGACTTCTGGGTCGGGCTGTTGCTCATTTACTTCCTCTTTTATGTAGCCGGCATCGCCCCTGCACCATTCGGGCGCCTGGACCCAATAATTTCAGCCCCTCCTCCGGTTACCGGCTTCCTGACCATAGATACGTTGTTAGCAGGCGACACCGAGGCGTTTGCCTCCGCAGTGGGTCGGCTGTTTCTGCCTGTGCTTACGTTGGCCACCGTCAACGCAGGCGCATTGATGAAAATGACGCAGATGGTCTTTGCAGACAGCTATCGCAGCGAATACATCCGGCACGCACGTGCAAGTGGATTATCCGAGTGGAAGCTGGTTCGTATTGCATTGCGCAATAGCCTGCCGCCGATCATTACGATGGTCGGGTTCCTCTTCGGCTTCCTGCTAGGCGCCGCTGTACTTGTAGAAACGATCTTCGCCTGGGGCGGCCTTGGGCAGTATGCCGTCTCCGCTGTAATGAACAGTGACTATCCAGCATTGCAAGGATTCGTCCTGGTAGCGGCCGCATTCATCCTTATTGTTTACACGGTCGTGGATGTCCTCTACGGCATCGCCGACCCGAGGATTGAAGTATGAAAATATTTCCTGGATCACGCAGAGCAACGGCCAAGGCAACCCTGGCGATCGGATTGATACTGCTCGCTTTGCAGTTCTTGGCAATTGTGTTCGCTCCCTGGATCGCGCCGTATTCGCCTGTAGATGCAAATCCACTGAACGCGCTTCAAGAACCATCCCTGAAGCATTTGTTCGGCACCGATGTGTCGGGCATGGATATCTTTTCGCGCGTTGTTTTCGCTACTCGCATCAACCTGCTGATTAGCGTAACGGCCGTTGCCATCGCATTCGCTATCGGCGTCCCGATTGGTCTCGCGATCGGATACTACAAGGGCTGGATCAGCTCTTTAGCGATGCGCATATTCGACTTTGTGCAGTCATTCCCGGTATTCGTACTGGGCATGGTTCTGGTGTCGGTTATGGGCCAGGAAATCTGGAACGTTGCCATCGTCCTGGCCGTTCTTTTCACACCGGTGTTCGCTCGGCTGATTCGCGCAGAGGTTTTGTCACTTCGTGACCGCCCCTTTATAGCGGCCGCGCGGTGCAGTGGCGCGACAGACCAGACGATCATGTTCAAACACATCCTGCCCAATGCACTCACTCCCGCGATTGTACAAATCTCGATCAGCATCGGTATGGCCATTTTGCTGACAGCGGGTCTCTCCTTCGTCGGCGCCGGGGTACGGATGCCAACGCCTGAATGGGGGCTCATGGTGAGCAATGGTGCTCAGCATATGATTCTCGGAATCTGGTGGGTCGCTTTGTTCCCCGGTCTTGCCATCGTCTTCTCAGTACTGACTTTCGCGCTGCTTGGAGACGCTGCGAAGCAAATATTCGACCCTCAGAACAGGAGCATTTCATGATGGACGCCACGGAACTGCTGCTGGACGTACGCAATCTCTCCGTCCGCTTTGATAACCCTGCAAAGCCGCCGGCATTGAGTGATGTGAGCTTCACTCTAGGCAAAGGCGAGATCCTGGGCATTGTGGGCGAAACGGGCGCAGGGAAGTCTCTGCTGGCCAGAGCCATTATCGATATGCTCCCCGCGGAAGCGCGCATCACCGAGGGCGAAGTCCTGGTGAATGGCCAATCAATCTCCAGGATGACTGATGAGCAGAAAAGAGGGTTTCGCGGGGGTGAAGTCGCGCTCATCGGCACAAATGCCAAGGCCCTTCTAGACCCGGTAGTAACGGTTGGCGAGCAGATCGCCAGAGTCCTGCGCGCACACCGAGGCATCGGTAAAGCCGAAGCCTGGAACGAGTCGATCCGTCTGTTCGAGCAGGTGGGGATTGTTAATCCCGAAAGAAGAGCCCATGCCTACCCACACGAACTCTCGGGTGGCATGGCACAGCGCGTAGTCATTGCCATGGCGCTGATCGCGCAGCCGAAAATACTGCTTGCCGACGATGCAACACTCGGCCTGGACGCAACCATACAGCTGCAAGTGCTGGACTTGCTGGTGCAAAAAGGCCGCGAGCTCGGGCTGGCTGTCGTATTGATTACGCATGATCTCGGCATGGTCGCGAGCTACTGCGATCGCGTAGGGATCATGAAGTCAGGCCAGTTGCTTGAGCTCGAAAGCATTCGCTCATTCCTGACCGATGGCCCGAAACACCCTTACAGCCGCGAGCTACTCGAAGCTGCGAAAGTCCGGCCTCTTCCCATGAGCACAAAGCATGTGCATAGCGAGGTGGATACAGCACCGTTGCTCGAGGTTACAGACCTCGTGAAGACATTCCATATCAAGGGGACATCGGAGGTCGTTCGTGCGGTCGACCACGTGTCTCTTTCGATCCGACGTGGTGAGACGCTGGCGCTTGTCGGCGAAAGCGGATCGGGCAAGACGACCATGGGGCAATGCCTGGTTCGCCTGTTGCAGCCCGATTCGGGATCAATCCGATTCGACGGTACCGAAACGTCTACCTACTCAGACAAGCAGTTCAGGGCGGTACGCCGTCGCATGCAGATGGTCTTCCAGGAACCCTACGTGGCCCTGAACCCGAGGTGGCGTGTTCGCGATCTCGTGGCCGAGCCCCTGAACCTCGGAGAGCCTTTGACGCGCTCACAAAAAGCGACGCGTGTGCTGGAATTGCTGGATCTGGTCGGCATCGCCAGATCGAAAGCTGAGGTTTATCCGCACGAGCTGACAGCCGGCGAACAGAAGCGCGTCGGCGTCGCCAGAGCGTTAGCGGTCAACCCTGATTTTGTGATTTTCGATGAGCCGACAACCGCTCTGGACATCCGTGTACGAGCCCAGATCATCGACCTGGTGCGCGATCTTCAAAAGCGCATGGGGCTATCCGCCCTTTTCATCACACATGACCTCAACTCTGTTCGCTCACTGGCGCATTACGTCGCGGTAATGCGTCACGGCAAAATCGTCGAGCAAGGGCCGACCGAGCAGATTTTCGCTAACCCGAGGGAATCGTACACACGCAAGCTCCTGAATGCGGAGCTCCCCATCGAAATTCGGCCTGACGTGGACGCGCGCAGCCTCCAGACCGCGGAGGAGCTATGAACCGCGATCTCTCGTCGAACAAACCCGTCCTCGTCACCGGTGCGGCTGGCCTTGTAGGGCGCCAGTTAGTGCGCCGCCTATCCGACCAGGGGCGCTCCGTTCTGGCAGTCGACCGGTTTTCTTCAGTAACTGAGGAGGGAATCGAGATTCAGGAATGCGACCTCGGTGACGTACACGGACTACACGCCATAGCCCAACATGGCATCGACTCGGTCGTGCACTGCGGTGCTTATTCGGGCCCAATGGTCGCCCGTGATGCGCCCTACTCAATGGTGCAAGTGAACATCGTTGGCACTGCCAACATGCTTGAGCTTGCGCGCATTCATAACGCTCGAAGGTTCGTTTACTGCTCCTCGACTAGCGCCTATGGCGTTACCAAATCGTCACCGGTTATGGAAGACAGCGCGCTTAGACCAGCGAGCCTCTACGGCGCCAGCAAAGTCGCCTCGGAATATATAACCACTGCCTATGCCAATCAGTACGGACTTTCCGCTGCGAGCATTCGGCTCTCCTGGGTATACGGACCTGGCCGGACCACTCCCTGTGTCATCCGCACCATGATCGAGGATGCGCTAGCAAATCGCCCTACCAGGCTGCCTTTTGGCTCGGACTTCCCTCGCCAATTTATCCATGTCGACGATGCGGTTGATGGGCTGGTGAGCGCACTCGACGCCCCCACCTTGCCAAGGGCGACATACAACATCACCGGCGACACCCGAACGACGCTTGAGCAAGTCGCAGCGTTGGTGCGCGCTGTGTTCAAGGATGCTGACATCGAGTTGCAGCCGGGTCCGGATCCAGTCGACGAACTCCAGGAAAAGTTCAGCATTGAAGCTGCGCGGCGAGATCTTGCATACGAGCCCAGGGTTGCTCTTGAGCAAGGCATACGCGCTTACGCGAACTGGATCACGATGGCTCAGAGTAAGGAATCTGATGACCCAAAAACCGCAAGCTAAAGCCGGGCCGCAGATCGAATCCAATGCGCAGACGTTTTAAAGCCTGAGCGGACGATTCATCTCTGGCACAGCGGGCAACCTACCTATCACCGACTTCACATGCTCGACGATGAAAACTCTCGTCCGTGCGAAGTCGGCCACGATCTCAACCTTAAACAGGTATCGCGCATATGAACGATTCTGAAAGAGATTTCGTCGGCTATGGCCGCAATCCACCAGACCCCAAATGGCCTGGCGGAGCACGCCTCGCTTTGAATTTCGTACTCAATTATGAGGAAGGGTCGGAGCCGTCGATACAAGACGGCGAGAGCTCCACTGAAACCTGGTTTACCGAAAGCAGCGGACTCAACACCGGCGTTCAGGGCCGTGATCTCGCTGCCGAGGGTTTATTCGAGTACGGAAGTCGCGTCGGCTTTTGGAGGGTCATGCGGCTTTTCCAGGAGCGTTCGATGATGGCAACGATATTCGGCTGTGCGCTCGCCCTAGAGCGAAATCCGGATGCCTGCGTAGCCATCAGAGAATCGGGCTTTGATGTCTGTTCGCACGGCTGGCGTTGGATCAAGCATTACGGGTTATCCGAAGAGGAAGAGAAAGAGCATATCCGCCGCGCTATCGACTCTCTTGAACGAACAATCGGCACTCGCCCTCAAGGCTGGTATTGCCGTTACTCGCCGAGCACCAACACACGACGTTTGCTCGTGGAGGAAGGAGGCTTTCTCTATGACTCGGATTATTACGGAGACGAATTACCCTTCTGGACTCAAGTCGGCGGAAAGCCGCATCTCGTTGTTCCCTACTCCCTGACCAATAACGACGGGCAGTTTGCCGCAGGCGTCAGTACCGGAGATCAATGGTTTTCCTTCCTCAAGGATGCCTTCGACATGCTCTACAAAGAAGGCCGGACGCAACCCAAGATGATGTCTGTCGGCCTTCATCTCAGACTTGTGGGCCACCCAGCCCGAGCAGCAGCGCTCGAGCGCTTCCTCGACTATGTCTCGACCTTCCCCGACGTCTGGATCACGCGGCGCATTGATATTGCCAAGCATTGGATGAGCGTTCATCCCGCACCTCACAACTAAGGATGCATCATGACTAACGTATTTGATCTGACGGGCCGCAAGGCCGTTGTGACCGGTGGTAGCCGAGGTATTGGCGGTGCGATAGCGGAACTGTTCCTGGAGCACGGCGCGGAGGTTGCGATCTGCCATCTCGATGACCACGACAATGCTGAAAGCTTCAAAGATCGGCTGAAAACCAGGGGGCTTGAGCTTCATTCCACCGAATGCGATGTATCGGATCCCGCAGCGGTAGCGGCCTTCGCCGAATGGGCGCAGGAGCGCATGGGCAGCGTGGATATCGTCGTCAACTCGGCAGGTCTGGGTGGCGGCGACCGCCCGTTCTCGATGACAGACGACAGCGATTGGGACCGAATCGTTGGAGTGAATCTCCGCGGAACCATGTTAGTCACCAAAGCCTTCTTCGGAGCGATGGTTTCACGCAACTATGGCCGCATCATCAACGTCGCGTCTCAATTGGCCTATAAAGGCGCCCCCGGCCTTGCCCACTATTGCGCGGCTAAAGCTGGGGTCGTGGGCTTCACGCGAGCGCTCGCCTATGAAGGGGCGCCATACAACGTGATGGTGAACGCCATTGCCCCGGGCCCGGTAGACACCGAACTCCTGCGCAACCACAGCAAGGAATGGCTTGAGGCCAAGAAGGCGCAATTGCCAATCGGACGCTTCGGGCATGTAGCCGAAATAGCCCCAACCGCCCTCCTGCTGGCGTCTGCAGCGGGCGCGTTCTATGCCGGCCAGACACTGTCACCAAATGGTGGCGATGTGATGCTTTGAATCCATATCAGTAAATGACTGGCACCGTGCGGCAGCTCCTGGCGGCTTCATGGCGCAACGGCGCATGGGAAAAACTTTGTTCCGCAGTCTGCGGATCGCAGTTTCCTGGGGCCATTGCCGGCGGGCCGGTCACTATTTCAGAGACTTGAATGAATACATTCGACACAGTTATCCGCAATGCCCGCGTAGTCACCGCGGCAGATATTTTTACTAGCGACATTGGCATTCGCGACGGGCGCATTGCGGCGCTGGGAATTGACCTGCCGACTGGCCTCAAGGAAATCGACGCCAAAGGCCGACACGTGACGCCAGGTGGAATCGACAGCCATGTGCACCTGGACCAGCCGACCGGAGACGGTTCGATCATGGCTGACGACTTTCTCAGCGGCACAGTCTCCGCAGCCTGCGGCGGCACCACTACGGTGATCCCGTTTGCCTGTCAGCAAAAAGGCAAGAGCCTGCGCGCCGCCGTGGAGGACTACCACCGCCGCGCCGGTCAGAAGCCGGTGATCGACTATGCCTTCCACATGATCGTTACCGACCCGACGCCGGAAATCCTGCGCGACGAGTTACCGGCGCTGATCGCTGAGGGTTATACCTCTTTCAAGATCTATATGACCTACGACGCCCTGAAACTCAGCGACCGCGAGATTCTGGATACCCTGTCGGTCGCCCGCAGCGAAGGTGCGATGGTCATGTTGCATGCGGAGAACGCCGACTGCATCGCCTGGCTCACCGAGCGCCTGCTCGCCGCCGGCCACACCGCGCCGCGCTACCACGCGACCTCGCGACCGATGCTGGTAGAACGTGAGGCGACACACCGCGCCATTGCCCTGGCTGAGCTGGTCGACGTGCCAATACTGATCGTCCACGTTTCCGGGCGAGAAGCTGTCGAGCAGATTCGCTGGGCGCAAAGCAACGGCCTCAAGGTGTACGCCGAAACTTGCCCGCAGTACCTGTTTCTGACCGCCGACTCGATGGGTTGCGACGACAGCTTCGAGGGCGCCAAGTGTATCTGCAGCCCGCCGCCGCGAGACAAGGCCAATCAACAGGTCATATGGGACGGGTTGGAAAATGGTTCATTCGAGGTGTTCTCCTCGGATCACGCACCCTTCCGCTACAATGGCCCGGACGGCAAGAAAGCACACGGCGAACAGGTGTCCTTCGACAAAGTCGCTAACGGCATTCCCGGTATCGAAACGCGCATGGCCCTGCTTTGGTCCGAAGGCGTACGCACCGGGCGGATCACTCCCCAGAGCTTCGTAGCGCTGACCTCGACCAATGCCGCCAAGCTCTATGGCTTGTACCCGCGCAAGGGCAGCATCGCCATCGGTTCGGACGCAGACCTGGTGATCTGGGACGAAGATCAAACCTTCCACCTGGACAACAATCGCCTTCACCACAATGTCGATTACACCCCCTATGAAGGCATGCACCTCAGCGCCTGGCCAGCAATGACGCTATCGCGTGGCGATGTCGTGTGGGATGGCGAACAGCCGTGCGGCGATGCGGGCCGTGGTCAGTTCCTACCCTGTGCTCGGCCAGACCCGGCCAAGCCACGTCGCCGCCAGACGGAGATTCCGCTGTGAGCGAGACGCTGATCAAGTCCGTGGCCGATCGACTGATCGACAGCTGGCACAGCGGCCGGCGGCAGCCTGTGTCAGGGCTCTCGCTGCCGGACGCGAATGCTGCCTATGCCGTACAACGGCTGGTCACTGAAAGTCTTGGCTGGTTCGAGGGCACCCGCCCATGTGCTTGGAAACTCGGCGGCGCGCCGGGCGGACTGGTCAGCTGCGCCGCCATACCGAGCAACTCGATCCATCCATCGGGGTGGCAGGTCCCTGCGCGTTATGCTGTGGGACTCGGGATCGAAGGCGAACTGGCGATCCGGCTGGGACGGGACCTGTCAGATACGCCGGACATAGTTGAGATTCGTGCTGCCATCGACGCTTGGCTGCCAGCAATCGAGCTGTGCGACACCCGCCTGGAGGAAGACGCCAGGGTCGATCCTCTGCTGCGGTTAGCCGACCAGCAGCTCAACCGCGCGCTAATTCTGGGTGAGCCTTTCCTGCTAGTTGATCTCCCCGAATGGACACGGCAACCGGTTGTGTTGGAGGTAAATGGTCACAAACAGCTCGCAGCCACCGGCTCGCATCCCTTCGTCGATCCACTGGCCTCGTTGCCCTGGCTGGCCCGACACGCTGCCGAGCAAAATACGCCTTTGCGTGCCGGCGACCTGATTGCCACCGGCAGTTGGACAGGCCTCTACTGGGCGAGCTGGGGGCAGCGCATCGATGTCGGCTTTGGCAAATTCGGAAAAGCCACTCTACTGACCTGACGATGAAGCTGTTACGGGAGGCGCTCATGGCACCCTCCGCTTGTGGCCGAAGCGGTCTTTCACAGACGGCTGCTATCGGCCCAGACCGTGTAAAAACGCAGCAAGCGATGGCAATCAACTGCTGAGTGATTTTCTCAGTGTCCAGAAGGCCGTCGGAGGCCCTGTCAGGCGCAATC
>LNAP01002239.1_pt2 | contig 23631 bp, 25 predicted proteins | sample 602601 | NCBI WGS metagenome assembly LNAP01 (sample SAMN02440304, study PRJNA202911) | soil metagenome | biome: Subtropical and temperate rainforests or woodlands; isolation source: soil samples (1 kg each in a 20% v/v slurry with milli Q water) were... ...
CACCACCATCTGGATGGTGGAGCAATTCGGGTTGGCGATGATGCCGCGGTTGCGGTAATCGGCGATGTCGCCGGGGTTGACCTCCGGCACCACCAGCGGGATGTCGTCGTCATTGCGAAAGTGCGAGGTGTTGTCGATCACCACGCAGCCGGCCTCGGCGGCGCGCGGCGCATGCTCCGCCGACACCGACCCGCCGGCCGAGAAAAGACCAATCTGGGCCTTCGAGAAATCGAACGTGGCCAGGTCCTGCACGCGCAGGCGCCGAGCGCCGCAGGTCACCATCTTGCCGACCGACCGCTCGCTGGCCAGCGCGTACAGCTCGCCGATCGGGAAATTTCGCTCGGCCAGCACTTCCAACATGGTCTCGCCGACGGCGCCGGTGGCACCGACGACCGCCACGTTGTACAGACGACTCATATCAACTCCGTTCGGGCACGCCGACAAATCTGCCCGGGATTTCGCTCGGCAGTTCCAGATTCAACAAATCAACCGCCGGCGCACAGCGCCGCCACCACCGCATCGCCCATGGCGGCGGTGGACAGCACCGGCTCGCCCGCCACGGCGATGTCGGCCGTGCGCAGGCCCTGGCGCAGCACCGCGCCGACGGCGTTCTCCACGCCGTCGGCGGCGGCCGCCTCACCCAGGCTGTAGCGCAGCAGCATCGCCACCGACAGCAGGGTCGCCAGCGGATTGGCCTTCTGCTGGCCGGCGATGTCCGGCGCCGAACCGTGCACCGGCTCGTACATGCCAAAACCGGTCTGGTTCAGCGAGGCCGACGGCAGCATGCCGATGGAGCCGGTCAGCATGGCCGCACAGTCGGACAGGATGTCGCCGAACAGGTTCTCGGTGACCACCACGTCGAACTGCTTCGGTGCCCGCACCAGCTGCATGGCGGCGTTGTCCACGTACATGTGGCTGAGCTCCACGTCCGGGTACTCGCCGCCCAGGCGGACCATCACCTCGCGCCACAGCTGACTGGTCTCCAGCACGTTGGCCTTGTCCACCGAGCACAGGCGCCGGCCGCGCCGACGGGCGATGTCGAAGCCGGTGCGGCCGATGCGCTCGATCTCGGCCTCGCTGTAGACCATGGTGTTGCGGCCCTCGCGGCTGCCGTCGGGCAGCGTCTCGACGCCGCGTGGCTCGCCGAAGTAGATGCCGCCGGTCAGCTCGCGGATGATGACGATGTCCAGGCCCGCCACCACCTCCGGCTTCAGGGTCGAGGCACCGGCCAGTTCCGGGAACAGCAGCGCCGGGCGCAGGTTGGCGTACAGGCCAAGCGCCTTGCGGATGCCAAGCAGGCCGCGCTCCGGGCGCAGGTGTGCCGGGCCGCGGTCCCACTTCTGGCCGCCCACGGCGCCCAGCAGCACCGCGTCGGCGTCACGCGCCAAGGCCAGCGTTTCGTCCGGCAGCGGCGTGCCGGTGGCATCGATGGCGCAGCCGCCCAGCAGGCCGCGGGTGAAACTGAAATCGAGGCCGAATTTCTCAGCCACCGCCCGCAGCAACTTTTCCGCTTCCGCGACGATTTCGGGGCCGATGCCGTCGCCCGGCAACAACAGGATGCGGTAACTCATCGGCCTGCTCCGGCGCGATCGGGAAACAGCCACGGCGCCTCGGCGGCGCGGCGCGCCTCGTAGGCGCGGATGGCGTCGGCATGCGCCAGCGTGAGCGCGATGTCGTCGAGGCCGTTCAGCAGGCGATGGCGACGGTCGGCGTCGACGGAAAAGGCAAACACCTCGCCATCGGGCGTGCGCACCTGCTGCGCCTCCAGATCGACCGTCAGCCGGTAGCCCTCGTTGGCGGCCACCGCCTGGAACAGCCGCTCGACGACGTCCTCGGGCAGCGTCACCGGCAGCAGGCCGTTCTTGAAGCTGTTGTTGTAGAAGATCTCGGCGAAGCTCGGCGCGATCACGGCGCGGATGCCGTAGTCGACCAGCGCCCACACGGCATGCTCGCGGCTGGACCCGCAGCCGAAGTTGCGCCGCGCCAGCAGTATCTGCGCGCCGGCGTAGCGCGGCTGGTTGAGCACGAAATCCGGGTTCAGAGGCCGCCCCGAGCAGTCCTGCCCCGGCTCGCCGTGATCCAGATAGCGCCACTCGTCGAACAGGTTCGGCCCGAAGCCGCTGCGCTTGACCGACTTTAAGAACTGCTTCGGGATGATGGCGTCGGTGTCGACGTTGGCCCGGTCAATCGGCACCGCCAGGCCATTGATAGACGTGAATTTTTCCATGGTCGGGCGCTTACTTGGCAGACTTCTCGATGGCCTCGCCACCCTTCTGGATGTCCTTGCCGACTCCCTCGACGGTGTTGCAGGCGCCCAGCATCAGCAGCACACCCGCGGCAAGCAACAGTTTCAGAGCACGCATCGGCTAACCCTCAAGTTGGCGCACATCGACGAAACGACCGGCGACGGCGGCGGCGGCGGCCATCGCCGGGCTGACCAGGTGGGTGCGCCCACCCTGGCCCTGGCGGCCTTCGAAATTGCGGTTGGACGTCGAGGCGCAGCGCTCGCCCGGCTCCAAACGGTCGGCGTTCATGGCCAGGCACATGGAACAACCGGCCTCGCGCCACTGGAAACCGGCGGCGCGGAAGATCTCGTCCAGTCCCTCGGCCTCGGCCTGGCGCTTGACCAGGCCGGAGCCCGGCACGGCGAGCGCCAGGCGCACGTTGTCCGCCACCTTGCGGCCCTTGAGCACCGCCGCGGCGGCACGAAAGTCCTCGATACGGCCGTTGGTGCAGGAGCCGATGAACACCTTGTCGATGCGCACGTCGGTCAGCGCCGTGCCGGGCTGAAGGGCCATGTAGCCAAGCGCCAGGCGCATGCTCTCGGCGCGCGCGGGGTCGGTTTCGGAGGCCGGATCCGGCACGCGGCCATCCACCGGCAGCACCATCTCTGGCGAGGTGCCCCAGGTCACCTGCGGCACCAGGCTGGCGGCGTCGATTTCAACCACGCGATCGAAGCGCGCATCCGGATCGGACACCAGTTCCCGCCAGGCAACGGCGGCTTGCTCGAAGGCCGCGCCCTGCGGCGCAAACGGCCGGCCACGGACGTAGTCGATGGTGATGTCGTCCACCGCCACCAGGCCGACTCGGGCACCGGCCTCGATGGCCATGTTGCACAGCGTCATGCGCCCTTCCATGGACAGCGCGCGCACCGCCTCGCCGGCGAACTCGATGGCGTAGCCGGTGCCGCCGGCGGTGCCGATGGCGCCGATGATGGCCAGGATCAGATCCTTGGCGTACACACCCGGCCCGAGTCGACCATCAACCCGCACCAGCATGTTCTTGGACTTGCGCTGCGGCAGGGTCTGCGTGGCCAGCGTGTGCTCAACCTCGGAGGTGCCGATGCCGTAGGCCAGCGCGGCAAACGCCCCGTGCGTGGCGGTGTGCGAGTCGCCGCACACCACGGTCATGCCCGGCAGGGTCGCGCCCTGTTCCGGGCCGATGATGTGCACCACGCCCTGGCGTGGGTCGTTCATGCGAAATTCGGTGATGCCGAAGGTGTCGCAGTTGCGGTCCAGCGTCTCCACCTGCTCGCGCGACACCGGATCGGCAATGCCGGCACTGCGGTCGGTGGTCGGCACGTTGTGATCGGCCACCGCCAGATTGGCCGCCAACCGCCACGGCTTGCGGCCGGACAGCGCCAGGCCCTCGAAGGCCTGCGGCGAGGTCACCTCATGGATCAGGTGACGGTCGATATACAGCAGCACCGAGCCGTCCGGCTCGGTGTGCACCACGTGGGAATCCCACAGCTTGTCGTATAAGGTCTTGCCGGCCATGGCATTTACCGTGTGTTGCGCAGTGAAGCTCGTGTGCCCGCGGCGGGCTGGTTTAAAGTCCGCGCGCGGTGGACCGCCGGCCGCTCGACAAGCGCTGGGACCACTCCCAGAATAGCGCCGCCGTTCGGGGCGGGTCCCGCACGCATCTGACTCAGGACGATCAGGCCGGGCCGTGCCATGACCTTTCGCGAACTCGCCATCTGGCTCGAAAACCAGCTGGGCACATGCCACCTGCTGGTGAACCGAGCGGCCAAGGAGCCGGCCGATCTGCTGCTGGCCACGGGGCTGCACGACCGACTGGTGAACGAGCTGATGCGGGCAGTATACAAAAGCAACCGCTGCTACCACATCCGGGCCGCCATCCAGGCCGGGCCGACACTGGCCGCCCTGCAGCCGGTGCGCGAGAAGATCCTCGATCAGCCGACTACCGACCTGTCGACGGTGCGGTTTCTGGATGCATTCGATAGCGCCGTGCGGGCCGCCTTCGGGCTGTCACAGATCCGGCGCGGCGAAGCGGGCGACGGCCCCGGCCAAATCATCCCGCTGCCGGGTTTGCGACGCCTGAAACAGGCCGGTTGAGCCAGGCCCACAGCCCGGCCGCGAGCAGCGCGGTCAGCGCCGCCAGTTCATACACCCGCACTGCGCCGGCGGAATCCCACAAAAAGCCGCTCACCACGCCGCCCAGCGCCCCACCGCCGCCCATGCACAGGCCGCTGTAGAGCGCCTGTCCGCGCCCCTGCAGTGCGGCCGGAAAGAAGCGCTGCACCTGCGCCAGCGCCGCCACATGAAAGGCGCCGAAGGTGGCCGCGTGCAGCAACTGCGCCGGCAGCAGCCAGGCCAGACTCCCCGCGCCGTGACCGATCAGCAGCCAGCGCAAGGCCGCCAGCAGCAGGCTGGCCATGAACACGCGCGAGGCGCCGATACGCGGCAGCAGCCGGGTCAGCGCCAGGAACACCCCGACCTCGGCCACCACGCCCAGCGCCCACAGGCCCCCGACCATGCTGCGCGTGTAGCCCTGGTCCTCCAGAAGGATCGAGAAAAACCCGTAGTAAGGCCCGTGGCTGGCCTGCATCAGAAACGCCGCCGCCAGAAAGCCCACTGCCGCCGGGCTGCGCAAGGCGCCGCGCAGCGAGGCCCGCTCCTGCACGGCCGGCGGGCCGGGCCGGTCCGGCACCAGCAGGCTGCTGATGAGCGTCCCGGCCATGGTCGCCAGCAGTACCAGCAGCAGCGTGTCGAGCCCCGACCGCTCCAACAGCCAGCCGCCGCCCAGCACCACGCCGATGAAGCCGACCGAGCCCCACAGCCGGATGCGGCCGTACAGATTGCCGGTGCTGCCGAGGTGCCGCAGGGTGACGATCTCGAACTGCGGCAGCGCGGCGTTCCAGAAAAAGCCGAATGCCGCGGTGACCAGCGCCACCTGCCAGAAGCCCTGCGCCACGAACATGCCGCAGAAGATGAGCGTCATCAGCGCCGCCGCCAGGCGCACGACGACGATGCGCCGCGGCATGCGATCGCCCACCCAGGCGCTGGCCCAGGGGGCGAGGATGCGCGTCAGCGTGCCGACCGCCATTAACTGGCCGATCTCCAGCGCGCTCATGCCGCGCCCGCGCAGGAACACGGTCCAGTACGGCACCATCGCGCCCAGGATGGCGAAGTAGCACAGGTAAAAGGCCGACAGCCGCCAGTAGGGCAGCGCCGGCCGCGCCTCAGTCGTCAACCGCGCCGGGGATGATGGGGGTGCCCGACAGCACGCCCGTGTTTTGCGCCTGCTGGCGCAGCAGGTGGTCCATCAGCACCAGTGCCAGCATGGCCTCGGCGATCGGCACCGCGCGGATGCCGACGCACGGGTCGTGGCGGCCGGTGGTGACGATCTCGGTGTCGGCGCCGTGCACGTCCACCGTGCGGCCCGGCAGGCGGATGCTGGAGGTGGGCTTCAGCGCCAGGCTGACCAGGATGTCCTGGCCGCTGGAGATGCCGCCCAGGATGCCGCCGGCGCGGTTGCTCAGGAAGCCGGCGGCGCTGATTTCGTCGCGGTGCTCACTGCCGCGCTGCGTGACCACCGCGAAGCCGGCGCCGATCTCGACCCCCTTGACGGCATTGATGCCCATCATGGCGTGCGCGATGTCGGCATCCAGGCGGTCGAACACCGGCTCGCCCAGGCCCGGCTGCACGCCGGTGGCGATCACGTTCACGCGCGCGCCGACCGAATCGCCGTCGCGGCGCAGCTGCGTGATGAGCGCTTCCAGCTGCGGCACGCGCGCCGGATCGGCACAGAAAAACGGGTTCTCGTGCACCGCCGCCCAGTCGTTCAGGGCCAGCGCGATGTCGCCCATCTGCGCCAGATAGCCACGAATCAGAATGCCTCGGCCGGCCAGAAACTTGCGTGCCACGGCGCCGGCCGCCACCCGCGCCGCCGTCTCGCGGGCCGACGAGCGGCCGCCGCCGCGGTAATCGCGCAGGCCGAACTTCTGCTGATACGTGTAGTCGGCGTGGCCGGGCCGGAACTTGTCCTTGATCGCCTCGTAATCGCGCGAGCGCTGGTCGGTGTTGCGGATCAACAGGCCGATCGGCGTGCCGGTGGTCAGGCCCTCGAACACGCCGGACAGGATCTCCACCTGATCGGCTTCCTGGCGCTGGGTGGTGAAGCGGGACGTGCCCGGCCGGCGCCGGTCCAGGTCCGGCTGGATGTCGGCCTCGGTCAGCGGCAGGCCGGGCGGGCAGCCGTCGATGACGGCGCCCAGCGCCGGACCGTGGCTCTCGCCGAAGGTGGTGACGGTAAACAGACGACCGAAGCTGTTGCCGGACATGCGCAGGCTCAGGTAACGAAATGCACGGCAACGTCGGCGATGTGCGGCAGGTGCCGCAGCCGACCGCGCAGCTGCTCGGCCAGGGCGCTTGCCGCGGCCGCGTCCGGCGCCAGCGCCAGCGGCAGGTGCAGCTCGACGCCGATTCGGTCCGCATCGTAGTGCAGCACCACCCCTTGCAGCCGATCCGCGCCAGCCAGGCCGGCGATGGTGCTGCGAATCTGCGCCTCCACGTCAGCCCGCAGCGGCAGCGTGCGGCCGCGCTCGAAGGACTGGTCATCCTCGGTGTCGATGTGCACCAGCACGTCGCTGACCTCATCCAGGTCCGCGATCAGCCGCTCGCGGATGTGCTCGGCAATGCGATGCCCTTCCGACACGCTGATGTGCGGATTGACCTGCACGTGCACGTCGACCAGCGCGTCTGGCCCGGCCTGGCGGGTGCGCAGCAGGTGCAGATCCTGCACGCCCTCGATGCCGCGGATGGCCTTGCGAATCACCGCCACCCGCTCGCGCGACAGGGCGGTGTCGGACAGCTCCGCCACGGATTGCCAGAGCAACTCCCAGCCAACGCGGGCGATCAGCACCGACACGCCGATGGCGGCCACCGGGTCCAGATACGGCACGCCCAGCAGGCTGCCGCCCACGCCCAGCAGCACCACCAGCGAGGAGATCGAGTCCGTGCGCTGGTGCCAGGCATTGGCCTCCAGCATGCGCGAGCGCGTTTCCCGCCCGACGCGCAGGGTGTAGCGATAGATCCATTCCTTCAGACCGATGGCGATCACGGCCACCAGCAGTGCCACCGGCTCGGGCGCCAGCAGCGGCTCACCGCTTAGCAGCCGCTGGGCGGCACGCAGGCTGATGCCGGCGGCGGTTGCCAGCAGCACCGCACCCAGAAACACCGACACCAGCGTCTCGATGCGGCCATGGCCGTACGGGTGCTTGCTGTCCGGGGCGCGCGAGCCCTGGCGCGCGCCGTACAGCACCGCCATGTCGCTGAACAGGTCCGAAGTCGAATCGATGGCGTCGGCGATCAGCGCCTGCGAGTGGGCGAAGATGCCACCGGCAAACTTGATCACGGCCAGGAACAGGTTGATGCCGGCCGCGATCAGCGTCACCCGCCGCCCGGCCTGGTAACGGCTGCCGCCTTCAGGCTGGGCGCTGGTCGCCGGCATCGCCGCCCACCTCCAGGATGATGGTCACCACGCCGTCGCGCTCGAAACTGTCGATGTGGCGGTGGCCGTTGATGCGGCACCAGGCGGGAATATCCGCCAGCACGCCGTGGTCGGTGCACCGCACTTCCAGCACGTCACCCGGGGCCAGTTCGCGAATCTTCGCCTGCGTGCGCAGCACCGGCAACGGGCACAGGAGGTAGCGGGCGTCGAGGGTATGATGGGCCATGGTCGTGGAGGGCCGTGACGGCGCAACGGTGCGCCTGCCGCCTCCCCGCAGCGCGCGAAGACAGCGCGAAAGGATAGCGCGTCGGCTCATGCCCGGTCACCTTGCAGCCAGCCCCGAGTCAAAGCTGTCGACGACTGCCGTCACCGGCCTGATCCTGGCCGGCGGAGGCGGCAGGCGCCTGGGCGGCATCGACAAGGGCCTGCTCGAACTCGACGGCGAACCGCTGGTGCAGCACGTGGCGCAGCGCCTCGTGGGCCAGGTCGGCACGCTGCTGCTGAGCGCCAACCGCAATCTGGACCGCTACCGCGCACTCGGCTTCGCGCCACTTACCGACGATCCGTACCGCGACGCCGGCCCGCTGGCCGGCCTGCGGGCCGGACTTATGGCCTGTGCCACGCCCTGGCTGCTGGCGGTGCCCTGCGACATGCCGTTTCTGCCGGTCGATCTGGGCCAGCGCCTGCTGCAGGCCGCGCCAGCCGACGACCCGCGTGCCAGGGTGCCCTGGGACGGCCAGCGCCACCACTACGCCTGCCTGCTGCTGCCGCGCACCGCGCTGGCGCAGGTGGAAACCGCACTTGATTCCGGCCGGCGCAGCGTGCGCGAACTGCTGCACGCAATCGGCTGGATCGGCGTGGATTTTGCTGCATCGGACCCACAGGCCTTCTGCAACATCAATGCGCCGGCCGATCTCGCCGCCCTCGAATGCCCCGCGGAGTCCCCATGACTGTCCAGCGCCAGACCCGCATCGTCGCCACCCTCGGTCCGGCCACCGACCCGCCGGGCGTGCTCGCGCAGATGCTGCGCGCCGGCCTGAGCGTGGCGCGCATCAATTTCTCGCACGGCCAGCGCGCCGACCATGAGCGACGCATCGCCGCCCTGCGCGCGGCGGCCCAGGAAGTCGGCTGCGACGTGGCCGTGCTGGCCGACCTGGCCGGTCCGAAGGTGCGCGTGCGCGGCTTCCGGGACGGGCCGATAAACCTGGTTGCCGGCGCGCACTTCTGCATCGACGCCTCGCTTGGCGAGCAGGACGGCGACATCAACGCCGTGGGCACCGACTATGCCGAGCTGGCACAGGACGTCGCGCCCGGCGACCGCCTGCTGCTCAACGACGGCCTGATCCAGCTGCGCGTGCTTGCTGTGCAGGGCGAGGCCGTGCACTGCGAGGTCGAGGCCGGCGGCGTGCTCTCCAACCACAAGGGCATCAACAAGCAGGGCGGTGGCCTGTCGGCCGGCGCGCTGACCGCCAAGGACCGCGAGGACATCCCCATCGCCGCGGCGCTTGAAGTCGATTATCTGGCCGTCTCTTTCGTGCGCCGGGCACTGGACATCGAGCTGACGCGCGAGTTGCTGCGCGGCGCCGGCGGCCACGGCCGCATCGTGGCCAAGATCGAGCGCAGCGAGGCGGTGGCGGCGCTCGAAAGCATCGTCGAGGCGGCCGACGCGGTGATGGTGGCGCGCGGCGACCTGGGGGTGGAGATCGGCGACGCCGAGCTGCCCGGCGTGCAGAAACGCATCATCGCCGTGGCGCGCGAGCTGAACCGGCCCTGCATCACCGCCACGCAGATGATGGAGTCGATGATCGAAAACCCGGTGCCGACCCGCGCCGAGGTGCTGGACGTGGCCAACGCCGTGATGGATGGCACCGACGCCGTGATGCTGTCGGCCGAGACCTCGGTCGGCGCCTACCCGGTGCGGGTGATCGAAACCGTGGCACGGATTTGCCTGGGCGCCGAGCGCTACCCGGTCACCGAGCGCTCAGCGGCGCAGTTCGAGAGCCACTTCGCGCGTACCGACGAGGCCATCGCCATGGCTGCCATGTACGTCGCATCAGCGCCGCCGTGGCGCTCACCGATTCCGGCCATACCGCACTGCTGCTGTCGCGCCTGCTGCATGGCATCCCGATTTTTGCGATGACCGAACACGCCCGCACGCGCCGCCGACTGGCCCTGATGCGTGGCGTGACGGCAGTCAATTTCGACCGTGGCGCGCGTCCCTACGAGCGGGTGGCACAGGACGCGCTGGAACTGTTGAAAGCCCGCGGCCTGCTCAGTACCGGCATGCGCGTGCTGATCACCAAGGGCGATCAGCCCGGCTCCGGGCGTTCCAATACCTTGCTGTTGATGGACGTGGGCTGAGCGGGCAACGCCGCCCTGGCGCGAGCGACGGGCGCGCCCACACCTGAAGGCATCGAGGGCGCCGGCTCCAGGCACCGCGCAAGACAAGGAGCCACCATCGATCGCCGCAAAGCTTTCGCCCGGTTTCGCACCTGTTCGCCGCCGATGTGGACAATTCGCGGCCGATGGCCAAGAATCCGCGGCCCACGCCCACCGGCAGCCCGCATGGCCAAGATCCTGTTACTGCACGGCCCGAACCTGAACCTGCTCGGACGCCGCGAACCGGCCATTTATGGCCACGACACGCTGTCCGACATCGACGCCCGGGCGGCGGCGCAGGTCAACGAGCTGGTGTGCCGGCAAAGCAACGCCGAGCATCAGCTGATCGACTGGGTGCAGGCGGCGCCCGGCGAGGGCGTGGCAATCATCGTCATCAACCCCGGCGGCTACACGCACACCAGCGTCGCCCTGCGCGACGCGCTGGCGGCGGTGGCGCTGCCGTTCATCGAAGTTCACCTGTCGAACGTGGCGGCGCGCGAGCCGTTTCGCCGACACTCGTATTTTTCCGACCTGGCGCTGGGCACCATCAGCGGTCTTGGCGCGCTCGGCTACGAGCTGGCGCTGACCGCGGCGCTGCGTCGGCTCGGCAACCCAAACTGACAACCCAAGGATCCCGATGGACATCCGCAAGATCAAGAAGCTCATGGAGCTGGTGGAACAATCCGGCATCAACGAGCTCGAGGTGCGCGAGGGCGAGGAGTCGATCCGCCTGAGCAAGGCGCCGGCCGGTGTGATGATGACGCCCGTGGCAGCGCCAGCGGCCGCGCCCGCCGTGGTACCAGCGGCTGTTGCCGCGGCGCCGGCTCAGCCGGCCGGGTACACACAGACCGCCCCGATGGTCGGCACCTTCTACCGGGCACCGTCCCCGGACAGTCCGCCGTTCGTCGAGGTCGGCAAGCAGGTGGCGGCCGGGGACGTGATCTGCATCATCGAGGCCATGAAACTGATGAACCAGATCGAGGCCGACAAGGCCGGCGTGGTGGCCGCCATCCTGGTCGAGGACGGCCAGCCGGTGGAATTCGGCCAGCCGCTCGTCGTCATCGCCTGACGGGCGCGCGCCATGTTCTCCAAAGTGGTGATCGCCAACCGCGGCGAGATTGCGCTGCGCGTGCTGCGCGCCTGCCGGGAGCTGGGCATCGGCACGGTTGCGGTGCACTCCACCGCCGACCGCGAACTGATCCACGTGCGCCTGGCGGACGAATCCGTGTGCATCGGACCGCCGGAGCCGAGCAAGAGCTACCTGAACATCCCGGCCATCATCGCCGCCGCCGAAGTCACGGACGCCGAGGCCATCCACCCCGGCTACGGGTTCCTGTCCGAGAACGCGCAGTTCGCCGAAAGCGTCGAGTCGTGTTCATCGGCCCGCGGCCGGACACCATCCGCCAGATGGGCGACAAGCTCGCCGCCATTGCCCTGATGAAGGAACTGGGCGTGCCGACGGTGCCCGGCTCGGGCGGGCCGCTGGGCGATGACGAGGCCGAAAACCTGCGCATCGCCGCCGACATCGGCTACCCGGTGCTGATCAAGGCGGCCGGCGGCGGCGGCGGGCGCGGCATGCGCGTGGTGCATACGGAAGCTGCACTGAACGGCGCCATCGCCACCACCGGCCGCGAGGCCGGTGCGGCCTTCGGCAACCCCGTCGTGTACATGGAAAAGTACCTGACCCAGCCGCGGCACATCGAGTTCCAGGTGCTCGGCGACGGCGAGGGTGCAGCCATTCACCTGGGCGAGCGCGACTGCTCCGTCCAGCGCCGCCACCAGAAGGTGATCGAGGAAGCGCCCGCGCCGGGCATCACCCAGGAGCAGCGCCTGCGCATGGGCGAGCTGTGCGCCAGCGTGTGCCGGCAGATGCGCTACCGCGGGGCAGGGACCTTCGAGTTCCTGTACGAGAACGGCGAGTTCTATTTCATCGAAATGAACACGCGCATCCAGGTGGAACACCCGGTGACCGAGGCGATCACCGGCGTCGACCTGGTGCGCGAGCAGCTGCGCATCGCGGCCGGTCTGGGCCTGGGCTACCGGCAGGAAGACATCACCTGGCGCGGGCATGCCATCGAGTGCCGCATCAATGCCGAAGACCCGGTCAGCTTCGTGCCCTCGCCGGGGCGGGTGACGCAGTTCCACGCACCGGGCGGGCCGGGTATCCGCTTCGACTCGCACCTGTACGACGGTTACGCCGTGCCGCCGAATTACGATTCGATGGTCGGCAAGCTGATCGCCCACGGCGCCGACCGCGACATTGCCCTGGCGCGCGTGCGCACGGCGCTGCTGGAACTGATCGTGGACGGCATCAAGACCAACACGCCGCTACATTTGCGCCTGGTCGACGAGGGCGATTTCCGCCGCGGCGGGGTCAGCATTCATTACCTGGAAAAGCTGCTGGCCAACGCCTGATTTCGGATCAGGCCGGCGCCCCCCTCAACCTGGGGTGGGCGCTTCCAATTGCTCACCGGCCACCAGCTTTCGCCCGGCCAGGAATTCCCGCGCCGGCAACTTCCGGCTGCACATGGGTGAGCAACAGGCTGCCCGCGCCACAGGCCACCTCAATGCCCGACGGCCCGGCGCTGAGCACCTGTCCCGGCGGTCCGCTGCCAAGGCCCAGCTGTGCCCCGCCGACACGCAGCCGCTGGCCTCGCCACACGGTCCACGCCAGCGGCACCGGGGCAAAGGCGCGCACGGTGCGTTCCAGCACTTGCGCCGGTTGCGTCCAGTCCAGCTGCGCCTCGCGCTTGTCGATCTTGGCGGCGTAACAGGCGCCCTCGGCCGGCTGCGGTGTGGCGACCGCGACACCGGCCTCGAGACCTGCCACCACCTCAATCAGAGCCTCCGCGCCGAGCTGGGCCAGGCGCTCGCGCAGGCTGCCGCCGGTGTCGTCCGGCAAAATGGGCGTCGCGCGCTGCACAAACACCGGCCCGGTGTCCAGACCGACATCCATCTGCATGATGCACACGCCGGTCTGGGCATCGCCGGCCAGCAGCGCCCGCTCCACCGGCGCCGCACCGCGCCAGCGCGGCAGCAGCGAGCCGTGCACGTTGAGCGCGCCCAGGCGCGCCGCGCCCAGGATGGCCGGCGGCAGAATCAGGCCATAGGCCACCACCACCAGCAGATCCGGCGCGAAGGCCGACAGTTCGGCGACGGCCTCGGCCGTGCGCAGGCTGGCCGGCTGACGCACCGCGAGTCCCGATGCCAGCGCCGCCTGTTTGACCGCCGATGGGTGCAGCTTGCGCCCCCGGCCCGCCGGGCGGTCCGGCTGCGTGTACACGGCGCGCACCGTGTGCCGGGCAGCCAGCAGTGCCTGCAGGCTCGGCACGGCAAACGGCGCCGTGCCGGCAAAGACGATGTTCAAGGACGTGCTTCGTCGCGCTGACGCTTGTCGGCCTTCTTGCGCAAGCGATCCTGCTTCAGGCGCGACAGGTAGTCCACGAACAGCTTGCCGTCCAGGTGGTCGATCTCGTGTTGCACGCACACCGCCAGCAGGCCGTCGGCGTCCATTTGCCGCGCCTCGCCGTCGAGGTCGAGACCCGCAGGGCGCGCTCGACGGTGTCATACACGTCAGGCACCGACAGGCAGCCTTCCTCGCACTCCTGGCTGCCGTCGCGGGCGACCACGCGCGGGTTGATCAGCACCCGCAGCTGGTCGTGCTCGGCGCTCAGATCCATCACCACGACACGCTTTGCCACGCCGACCTGGGTGGCAGCAAGGCCGATGCCCTTGGCGGCATACATGGTCTGCGCCATGTCCTCGGCCAGCTGCCTGACCTGCGCATCGACGGCATCCACCGGGCGCGCCCGCTGGCGCAATCTCGGATCGGGATAGGTAAGTATGTCCAGCAGCGCCATGACCGTGGGAACAAGATTTATCTGGGCTACACTGCGCCTGCCTTAAGGGTTTGCCTCAAGGCGATCGCGTGGGAACCGATATTCGGTTGACAGGCCGCGACCGATTCTTGGGTCAGGCGCGCCACCCATCATACTGGCCGGAACTTGCCCATGACCAGACTTTGCCGTTCCCTGTTAGCTGTTCTGGCTGTCTTGCCGCTGCTGGCGCGCGCCGACGATCTTCAGTTGCGGCCCGACCACCCTGACGTTTACGTGGTGGTCCGCGGCGACACGCTGTGGGACATCTCCGGGCGCTTCCTGACCAAACCCTGGTACTGGCCGCAATTGTGGGGGGCAAACCCGCAGATCGCCAATCCCCACCTCATCTATCCCGGCGATCGGCTGCGCCTGGTGATGACGGCGGACGGCCCGCGCCTGATGCGCGACGGTCAGGGCCACGGCTCGGGTGGGATATCGCCGCAGGTGCGTGCGACGCCCATCGATACCGCCGTGCCGGCCATTCCGCTGGAGCACATTCAGGCCTTCCTGGAAGAAGCCGTGGTGCTGCACAGCAACCGGGCGGCTGATTTTGCATACGTTGCCTCGGCCGCGGACGAGCACATCGCGGTGGGCGCGCTACGGCCGCGGTACCGCCGCACAGCCGGGCGAGTCGCTGGACATCTTTCGCATCGGCGAGGCCTACCGCGATCCGGAAAGCGGCGAAGCACTGGGTTACAACGGGCTGTTCATCGGTCGCGGCAACGTACAGCGTGCCGGCGATCCGGCCACCCTGTCCGTGGCACAGGCGCGCCGCGAGGTGCTCGCAGGCGACGTACTGATACCGACCGACGACAGCCCGATGAAGGCGTCCTACATGCCGCATGTGCCGACCACGCCCCTGCGCGGCCATATCATCAGCGTCGTGGATGGTGTTTCGCAGATCGGCCAGTACAGCGTGGTGGTTCTGAGCCGCGGACAGCGCGATGGGGTGGAACTGGGCCACGTGCTGCAGGTGCGCCAGGTACCGCCGCCGATCGACGACCCGGTGACCCGCCAGCGCGTGCAGCCGCCCGGTGATCCGGCCGGCACGGTGATGGTGTTCCGGCTTTTCGAGCGGGTCAGCTATGCCCTGGTGATGACAGCCACCCGGCCCATGCACGTGCTGGACGAGGTCACGCCCCCCTGACACCAACCGCCGCCGGCCTTGCCCTGGCCCGCGTACCCGGGCTGGGGGTTGCAGCCTGGCGTCGCCTGCTGGCGGCGTTCGGTTCGCCGTCGTCGGCACTGGGCGCGCATCGCGCGGCGTTGCTGGACTGTCTGGGCGGCAGGACGACGCTGGTGGACAAGATCCTTGCCGCGGGCGAAATGCCACCGCGCACCGACCTCGACTGGCTGCAGAATGGCCAGGACCGGCAGGCACTGTTTCTGGACCAACCCGGCTATCCCCCACAACTGGCGCATATCGCGGACCCGCCGCTGGCGCTGCTGGTGGAAGGCGATGCCCGCTTGCTGCTGGCGCCCCAGATCGCCATCGTCGGCAGCCGCAATGCCTCGCCGGCCGGCCGGGAGACCGCGTTTGCCATGGCCTCGGCGCTTACGCAGTGCGGTCTGTTGGTAACGAGCGGCCTGGCCGAAGGCGTGGACGGCGCGGCCCATCGCGGCGCACTGTCCGGGCCCGGCCAGACGATCGCCGTACTGGGTACCGGACCGGACCGCGTCTATCCGCGCCAGCACCTGAATCTCGCCCAGGAAATCCGCCAGCGTGGCGTCCTGGTCAGCGAACAGCCGGTGGGCATGCCGCCGCGCAGCTTCAACTTTCCGCGCCGCAACCGGATCATCAGCGGCCTGTCGCTGGGTGTGCTGGTGGTGGAGGCGGGCGCGCAAAGCGGCTCCCTGATCACCGCCCGCCTGGCGGCCGAACAGGGGCGCGAGGTATTCGCCATCCCGGGTGGCATCCACAACCCGCTGGCACGCGGTTGCCACGCGCTGATTCGCGATGGCGCCAAGCTGGTCGAGAACGTATCGGACATTCTGGAGGAACTGCCGCCCTTCGAGCGGGGTCTGAGTCCGTTGTCCGCAGCACCGCCGGCCACCGACCGGCCGGCTGCGGCCACCAATCCGGTGCTGGCCAACATGGGCGACAGCCCGGTCAGTCTGGACCTGCTGGTGGCTCGCACCGGATTGACGGTGGCGGAAGTTTCCACCATGCTCTTGACGCTGCAACTGGATGGCCTGGTGACGGCCCTGCCCGGTGGCCTGTTTGGCCGCTGCGGTCCGCACCCGGCACGCTGAGGGTATCAATGAAGGAATCCGTTCTCGACGTGTTGATGTTCCTGCTGGACAACTACAGCGAGGACGGCGCGATGGACGACGATGACCGCGATGAACTGGCCGGCCAGCTGGCCAGCATGGGTTTTGGTGAAGGGGAGATCGACCATGCCTTCGACTGGCTCGAGAGCCTGGCGCAGGATGATGACACGGCCACCCAGACCGACTGCATACCCTGGAGCGACCATGCGCAGCGCCAGTTCTCGGCCCAGGAGCAATACCGCCTGACGCTGGAAGCGCGCGGCTTTCTGATCCTGCTGGGGCAGAATCCGATGGTCGACAGGCCATCGCTGGACCGCATCATCGACCGCGCCATGGCGCTCGATCTGGACGAAATCGACCTCGACGACATCAAGTGGATCACGCTCATGGTGATCTACAACCGGCCGGACACGGCTCACCTGTATGCCTACATGGAAGAGCTGGCCCAACCGGATGCGCTGCGGCGCCTGCAATAGCCCACCAGCCGCCCACCTGGCGGCTGCCCAGTCCGAATGACAACAACCGCACCGCCACGGCGGGCGCTGCGCGAACCATGAACCCAGCAAAAACCGTCGTCGTCGTCGAATCCCCGGCCAAGGCCAAGACCATCAAGAAGTACCTCGGCCCCGGCTACGAGGTGTTTGCCTCCTACGGCCATGTCAGGGACCTGGTGGCCAAGGAAGGGGCGGTGCAAACCGAACACAACTTCGCCATGCGCTACGAGGGCATCGAGCGCAATAACCGGCACGTCGATGCCATCGCCAAGGCGATGCGAAGTGCCGACCAGCTGCTGCTGGCCACCGACCCGGACCGGGAAGGCGAAGCCATCGCCTGGCATCTGGCGGAGCTGCTGCGCGAGCGCAAGGTGCTCGCCGACAAGCCGGTGCATCGGGTGGTTTTTCACGGGCGATCCAGGATGCGGTCGAGCACCCGGGCGAAATTTCCATGGACCTGGTCAACGCCCAGCAGGCTCGCCGGGCGCTCGACTATCTGGTGGGCTTCAACATCTCACCGCTGCTGTGGAAGAAGATCCGCCGCGGTCTGTCCGCCGGGCGGGTGCAAAGCCCGGCGCTGCGCCTGATCGTCGAGCGCGAGGAGGAAATCGAGGCCTTCGTGCCGCGCGAGTACTGGACCCTGGATGCCACCGTCGCCAAGGGCAAGGCCGCCTTTGCCGCCAAACTGGCGCAGTTCGAAGGCGAGAAGATCGAACAGTTCAGCGTGGTCGACGCCGAGCGCGCCGGGCTGATCCGCAGCACCATCGAGCAGCAGGCCCAGGGCCGGCTGCAGGTAGCCGCCATCACCCGCCGCTCGCGCAAGCGCAACCCCGGCCCGCCGTTCATCACCTCCACCCTGCAGCAGGAAGCCTCCAAGCGCTTCGGCTTCACCGCCCAGCGCACGATGCGCATCGCGCAGCAGCTGTACGAGGGCATCGACATCGGCAGCGGCCCGGTCGGCCTGATCACCTACATGCGCAGCCTGGCGCAGGAAGCGGTAGCCGAGATCCGGGAGCTCATCGCCCAGCGATTTGGCAGCGACACGCTGCCCAAGTCGCCCAATGTGTTCAAGACCAAGAGCAAGAACGCACAGGAGGCCCACGAGGCGATCCGGCCCAGCTCCGCGGCGCGCACGCCCGAGTCGGTGCGCGCGTACCTGAGCGCGGACCAGCTGAAGCTCTACACCCTGGTCTGGAACCGCACCATTGCCTGTCAGATGAACCCGGCGGTGATCGACACCGTGGCGGTCGACCTGTGCCCACCCGGCCATAAGCCGACGCTGCTGCGGGCGACCGGCTCCACGGTGCGCGAGCCGGGTTTCCTGGCCGTTTACGACAACCGCGAGGATGGTGAGCAGGCCGATGCGAATCTGCCGGCGCTGGAGTTGGACGAACTGGTCGAACTGCGCGCGCTCGAGGCGAACCAGCACTTCACCGAGCCGCCGCCGCGCTTCAACGAAGCCAGCCTGATCAAGGCGCTGGAAGAATTCGGCATCGGCCGGCCGTCGACCTACGCCAGTATCATCACTACGCTCCAGCAGCGCGAATACGTGCAGCTCGACGGCAAGCGCTTCATGCCCACCGACGTCGGTCGCGTGGTCAGCCGCTTTCTGACCGAGTTCTTCACCCAGTACGTGGATTACGACTTCACGGCCCGCCTGGAGGACGAACTGGACGCTGTGTCGCGCGGGGAGGCGGAGTGGGTACCGGTGCTGGAGCGCTTCTGGCAGCCGTTCCACGAGCGAGTGGTGCAGACCGAAACCTCGGTCGCGCGGCGGGACGTCACGCAGCAGCAGCTGGACGAGGCCTGCCCCGAATGTGGCAAGCCGCTGGCGATACGGCTTGGCAAGCGGGGCAACTTCATCGGCTGCACCGCCTATCCGGAGTGCAAGTACACGCGCGACATCAAGCCGGCCACCGGCGAGCCGGAGCCGCCACTGGAGCTTCTGGACCGCAAGTGTCCGGAGTGTGGCGGCGATCTGGCCTACAAGCGCGGTCGCTACGGGCGCTTCATAGGCTGCGTGAACTACCCCACCTGCAAGCACGTGGAGCCCCTGAACAAGCCCAAGGACACCGGCATCGGCTGCCCGGACTGCAAACAGGGCACGCTCATGGAGCGCAAGTCCCGCTACGGCAAGCTGTTTTATTCCTGCAGTCGTTACCCGGACTGCAAGTACGCCGTCTGGGATCCGCCTCTGGCCCAGCCGTGCCCGAAGTGCGGACACGCCATCATGACCATCAAGACCACCAAGCGGCGCGGCGTCGAGAAACTGTGCCCCGACAAGGCCTGCGGCTATCGGGAACCGGCGCCGGAGCTGGCCGAAAGCGCCGCCTGAAGGCTGCCCAGGCAGTGATCGGCGGGCATTGCGCACTGGCCACCGCACCGATGGCCAGCGCGCAGTGCCTGGACCTCACACGTCCAGATTGGCCACGGCAAGCGCGTTGGTTTCGATGAACTCGCGCCGCTGCGACACTTCATCGCCCATCAGGGTGGTGAACATCTGATCGGCCGCCACCACGTCCTCCACCCGCACCCGAAGCAGGCGCCGGGTGGCGAAATCCATGGTGGTCTCCCATAGCTGCTCGGGATTCATCTCGCCGAGCCCCTTGTAGCGCTGCACACTGACCCCGCGCTGACCTTCGGCAAGCAGCGCTTCAAGGGCGTCCCCAAAACGCGCCACCGGGCGGCTGGTGTCGCCAATCCGCAGCGTGGCGCCAGGCCCGATCAGGCCAGCCAGGCGCTCTGCCATCACACCGATGCCGCGATATTCGGGCGAGTGCCAGAACGCCTGTCCCAGGGAAAACGTCGTTCGCACGCCGTGCTCGTGACGCTCAACCTGCAGCGCGCCTTGCGCACCCTCGGATGCGATCTGCCAGCGCGCGGTAAAGCGCGTGGAGCCGCCCGCGAGCGCAGCCTCCAGGCCCGCCGCCAGAGCCGTCATCGCGGATGCGTCCTGCAGGCGTTCCTCGGTCACGCGCGGCAACCCCAGAAGCGCATCCAGGATTCGCCGGTCAAAGCGCCGGCTGGCACGCTCGATCAAGGCCAGCGCGGCGGTGTAGTCCTTGGCCAGGGCTTCGAAATCCTCCACCGGCAGGGCTGGCGCATCCTGTGACGGATGAAGGGCCACGTTCTGCAGCGCCAGTTCCAACAGGTACAGGTTCAGCGTGCGGTCGTCCTTGAGGTAACGCTCCTGTTTGCCCTTCCTGACCCGATACAGCGGAGGCTGGGCTATGTACAAATGACCACGTTCTATCAACTCGGGCATCTGCCGATAGAAGAACGTCAGCAGCAAGGTGCAGATATGTGCGCCATCCACGTCGGCGTCGGTCATGATGATGATGCGGTGGTAACGCAGCTTGTCGGGGTTGTATTCCTCGCGGCCGATGCCGCAGCCGAGCGCCGTGATCAAGGTGCCGACTTCGGCTGACGCAAGCATCTTGTCGAACCGGGCCTTCTCGACGTTCAGGATCTTGCCCTTCAGCGGCAAAATGGCCTGCGAACGCCGGTCGCGGGCCTGTTTTGCGGAGCCTCCGGCAGAATCACCCTCGACCAGGTAGAGCTCGCACAGGCTCGGGTCCTTTTCCTGGCAGTCGGCCAGCTTGCCGGGCAGCCCTGCGATATCCAGCACGCCTTTGCGGCGGGTCATCTCGCGGGCCCGCCGGGCCGCCTCGCGCGCCCGCGCAGCATCGATGATCTTGGACACGATGGCGCGCGCCTCGGCGGGATGCTCGAGCAGGAAATCGCTGAACCTGTCGGCGATGGCCGCCTCGACGATGCCCTTGACCTCGGATGAAACCAGCTTTTCCTTGGTCTGCGACGAGAATTTCGGGTCCGGCACCTTGACCGACAGAACGCAGGTCATGCCCTCGCGGATGTCCTCGCCGGCCGTCTCGACCTTGGCCTTCTTGGCCAGACCTTCCTTTTCGATGTATTGATTCAGCGTACGCGTGAGACCGGCCCGAAAGCCGGCCAGATGCGTGCCGCCATCCCGTTGCGGAATGTTGTTCGTGAAGCAGAACATCGTCTCCTGGTAGGAGTCGTTCCACTGGATGGCAACCTCGACCCCCACATCGCCGCGCTGGTCCAGGAAATGGAACACCGTCGGGTGCAGCGGTGTCTTGTTGCGATTCAGATGCTCGACAAACGAGCTGATGCCGCCGACATACTCGAAAACCTCCTGCCGGTCGTCGCGTTCGTCATTCAGTTCGATGCGTACGCCGGAGTTCAGAAACGACAGTTCCCGTAGGCGTTTCGCCAGGATGTCGTAGTGGAACTCGACGTCGGTGAATACCACCGGGCTGGGGCGGAAATAGACCTTGGTACCGGTCGAGTCTGCGTCGCCCACGATCGCAAGCGGAGCCTGTGGCACGCCGTCGCGGTAGATCTGCTCGTGCAGTTTGCCGTCCCGACGGATGGTCAGCTTCAGGTACTCGGATAGTGCATTCACCACCGAGACTCCGACGCCGTGCAAACCGCCGGAAATCTTGTAGGAGTTGTCGTCGAGTGGAGCGTGGTCATGATCACTTCCGCCGCGGAGCAGCCTTCCTCGGCATGGATGTCCACCGGGATTCCGCGACCATCGTCCTCGACGCTGACGCCCCCGTCGCTATGTATGACGACCTTCACGTGGCTGCAGTGCCCGGCCAGGGCTTCATCGATTGCGTTGTCCACCACCTCGAACACCATGTGGTGCAATCCGCTGCCGTCATCGGTGTCACCGATATACATGCCGGGACGCTTGCGGACAGCGTCGAGGCCTTTCAGTACTTTTATGCTGGAGGAGTCGTAAATGTGTTCGTCAGTCATGGGAGTCTCGGAAAGATGCCTGCACCAGCGCGCCCCGTTCCACGTGAAACACGGCGCCGACGTCGGCAGTAAGTTCGGCGTGCAAGACCGGAGAGGTAACGAAGCGCTGCAGCTGATGACTCGCCAGAGCCGCCAGCACGGCGCTCAGGTGACGACCGTCCAACTCGGCGGCAAGATCATCAAAAAAAATGAGGGGTTGCGACTCGGGCTGCAGCTTCAGCAAATCCTCAAGCTGCGCCAACCGCAAAATCAAATAAAGCAACTTGATCTGCCCGGACGAAAGGTGCTCCAGGCCCAGCTTCTGTTCCGTTCGCACGAGCAGATTTGCCCGATGTGGCCCACCGGAAGTGTAGCCAAGACCGCGGTCCCTGTCTTCGGATTCGATCCAGTACTCAGTCAGGTTCACGCCGTCACGCCAGCCACGTTGCAAATCGAGCGTCACACCAAAGTCGAGCTGAAGTCGTTGGCAAACCACGTCGACACAGGCCTGCAGCCTCCGAACATACACTGCCCGGCAGGAACTGATCGACTCGCCGACCTCGCCCATCACATCCAACCACGGCGATGCCGGCTGCCTGCCGCGTAGCGCTGCGTTGCGTTGTGCCAGCGCCGCTTGATACCGCGCCCAGGTCGCGTGAAACCCCGGTTCCACGTGAAACAAGCCCCAATCCAACACCGAGCGCCGCTCGCCGGATCCGCTCCTGAACCGGCGCACCCCATCCTGGGACAGCGCCAGAACCGGCAGCAACCGGGCCAGCTCAGATGCCGCCTTGAGCGGCAATCCACCCAATCGCATCCGCGTACCGGCTGCATCCCGATCCAGACGGACATGCAATTCGCGTCCGTCGGCATGATCAAACCAGGCGCTGACATTCAAGCCAGCGGTCCCCCGCCGAACGATCTGCGTCGTATCACGCGTTCGAAAGGATCTCCCGACTGCGGCCAGATGGATCGCCTCGAGCAAGGACGTCTTGCCGCCGCCATTCGGCCCCACCAGCACGTTGAGCCCCGGCGCCGGGCGCCAGTCGATCGCTTCCAGGTTGCGCACATCGCGAACGATGAGTCGCGACAGCCGCATCGATTTCCTCTACAGCCGCATCGGCATGATGACGTACCTGTTGAACCCGCCGGCCGGCTCCGTCAGCAGGCAGCTGCTACCCGGATCCGACAGATGCAGCCGCACCGACTCGCTGCGCAGGGCCGTCAGCACATCGATCAGGTAGCTGACGTTGAAGCCGATTTCAAGGCTGGCACCGGCGTAATCGACTTCAAGTTCGTCCTCGGCATCTTCGTTTTCCGCATTGTTTGCCGAAAGACGCAACAGATTCGGTTCCAGCTGCAGGCGTACGGAGCGGTACTTCTCGTTCGCAAAAATGGCCACGCGGTTCAGGGCATCGCGCAACGCCAGACGGTCGATATCGAGCACCTTGTCCTGATTGCGAGGCACAACCCGCTCGTAGTCAGGAAAACTGCCGTCGATTACCTTGGATTTGAACACGATGTCCGCGGCCGACAAGGTCAGGTGATCCACACCGACACTGAGCCTCGCAGGGGTCTCGTCATCACTCAAAAGCCGCAGGGCCTCGATGACGGTCTTGCGCGGCACGATGATGCGCCGGTTCAGCTCCGGTGCCAGTTCGATTGGCAACTCCGTTATCGCCATGCGATGACCGTCGGTCGCCACCAGCCGCACCTTGCCGGCGTTGATTTCGAACAGCATGCCGTTCAGGTAATAGCGCACGTCCTGTTGCGCCATGGCGAAGTGCGTTGCCTCAATGGCACGTCGCAGATCCCGCTGCGGCAATTCGAGCGCCAACTCATCGGCCGTGACATCGATACCCGGAAACTCCGCCGCCGGCAAGGTACTGAGACTGAACCGAGACCGACCGGCACGAACCGTGGCCCGATCACCGCTGGCGTCGATCGTCAGCAGCGTGCCGTCGGGCAGGGCGCGGCACAGGTCGAGCAGCTTGCGCGCCGGCAGCGTCGTTGCTCCGGGAGCCACGCATTTGTCGAGCGTGCCGGGAACCGACAGTTCGACCTCGAGATCG
>LNAP01001617.1_pt1 | contig 23625 bp, 13 predicted proteins | sample 602601 | NCBI WGS metagenome assembly LNAP01 (sample SAMN02440304, study PRJNA202911) | soil metagenome | biome: Subtropical and temperate rainforests or woodlands; isolation source: soil samples (1 kg each in a 20% v/v slurry with milli Q water) were... ...
GGGCGGGCCAGGTTGCCGTTGACTTCCTTGCCGTCGCGCCGCGGCGGCTTGCGGCCGCGGGTCGGTTCTTCGCGGATGCGGTCGTAGGCGCGCAGCTCGCGTGCCTCGTCCTGGCCGCCGGTCCAGGCGGTACCGGCACCGCGCTCGGGACGGTATTCAGTGACGCTGCGATTGGCCCGGCGCTGATGCAGCACCGGACTCAGGGTCAGCACCGGTTGCGGCACGCCGAGGCCGGTGGTCTGGCGCAGCTGCTTGACGCTTTCCGCGTCGAGCGCTTCGCACTCGCCGCGGCGCAGGTTGCGCGGCAGTTCGATCCCGCCGTAGCGGATGCGCTTGAGGCGGCTGACCAGGAAACCCTGCGAGTCCCACAGGCGGCGCACTTCGCGGTTGCGGCCTTCGCGGATCACCACGCGGAACCAGCTGTGGCTGCCGCCGCGGCTGATCACGGCGATCTCGTCGAAGCGGGCGGGGCCGTCGTCCAGCTCCACGCCGGCCTTGAGCTTTTCGATGATCTCGTCCGGCACTTCGCCGTGCACGCGGCACAGATATTCGCGCTCCAGGCCGCTCTTCGGGTGCATCAGCGCGTTGGCCAGTTCACCGTCGGTGGTCAGCAGCAGCAGGCCGGTGGTGTTGATGTCGAGCCGGCCCACGGCGACCCAGCGCGCGCCTTTCAGGCGCGGCAGCTGTTCGAACACGGTGGGGCGACCTTCCGGGTCGTCGCGGGTGGTCAGCACGCCCTCGGGCTTGTGGTAGACCAGCACTTCGGTGTCGTCACGGCTGTCGGTGGCGACGACGAACTGCTTGCCGTCCATGACCACGCGGTCGCCAGCCTTCACGCTCATGCCGATTTCGGCGGGTGCGCCGTTCAGTTCGACTTCGCCGGACTGGATGCGCTGTTCGAGCATGCGGCGCGAGCCGAGACCGGCGTTGGCCAGCACCTTGTGCAGGCGTTCTTCCAGGGTGGGGGCGTCGCTGTCGGCGCGCGGTTCGCGCTTCAGGGATAAAACGGATTTTTGCGGCGCATTCATGCGCGGTACTCCTCGGGATCTTGCTCGGCGGTGTCGGGTTCGACGTCCGCGGCGGGGTTCGCTGCCTCGTCGGCAGTGGCAATCGGGTTATCGGTGAGTGGGCTCGTAGCGGAGCCGGGCTCGTCGGACTCGGGGGAAACGGCTGGCGCGTCGGCGTCGGCCGTGGTGTCGGTGCTTTCAGCATCTGCGGTGTCCGCGGATGCGTGGTGTTCGGTGTCTGTTTCGTCGTTGCCAGCTTCGGCTTCGGTGTCTGCCGAGGTTTCCTCGTCCGGGTCAATCGGCAGGTCGCGCACGATGCGGGCGGGCAGGGGATCCGGCTCGAAGCGCAATTGCGGGTCCTCCATGTCGCGGATTTCCGACAGCGGCGGCAACTGGTCCAGCGACTTCAGGTTGAAGTAGTCGAGAAAGGCGCGGGTGGTGCCGAACAACGCCGGCTTGCCGGGTACGTCGCGATACCCGACGACGCGGATCCACTCGCGCTCCTCCATCGTCTTGATGATGTTGGAGGACACCACCACGCCGCGGATCTGCTCGATCTCGGGGCGGGTGATCGGCTGGCGGTAGGCGATCAGCGCCAGTGTTTCCAGCAGCGCGCGCGAATAGCGGCTGGGCCGCTCGGTCCACATCCGCGAGATCCACGGGTGCACGTCCTGGCGCACCTGGTAGCGGAAGCCGGAGGCCACTTCCTTCAGCTCGATGCCGCGGCCATCGCAATCCCCGGCCAGCGCCTCGAGCACCTTGGCGATCTGCTCGCGGTTGACGTCGTCGGCCTCGCTGAACAGCTCGCCCAGCTGCTGCACGGTCATCGGCTGGGTGGAGGCCAGCAGGGCGGCCTCGATGATGGGTTTGAGTTGCTCGATCTGCATAACCTTGGGTCGGATGCCGATTCAGTGGATGCCGTTCATTCGCCGGACGATTCGATCAGTGCCGATTCGCCCGCTTGTGCGTCGTCCGCCGGTGCGTCGACGGGTTCTTCGGAGTGGCTCACCTTCGCCTTTACGTATATCGGCGCCAGTGGCTCTTCCTGGACGATCTCGACCAGCATTTCCTTGGCCAGCTCCAGCATTGCCAGGAAGGTGACCACGATGCCGAGGCGGCCTTCCGCGGGATCGAAAAGACTCTCGAAGCGGTGGAAGCTGCTGTCGTCGAGCCGGCTCAGCAATTCGCCCATGCGCTGGCGCACGCTGAGCGCCTCGCGCTTGATCGCGTGGTGCCCGAACAGTTCGGCCCGGTGCATCACGTCCTTTAGCGCCAGCAGCAGCTCGGTCAGTTCCAGCGGCGGCGGCAACTTGATCACGTTGCGTTCGCCCACGTCGGCATGCACCACCACGCTGTCGCGTTCCTGCCGCGGCAGGGCCTCGATATCCTCGGCCGCCCGCTTGAACCGCTCGTACTCCTGCAAGCGCCGTACCAGTTCGGCACGGGGATCCTCTTCCAGCCCTTCCTCGATCGGTGGCCGCGGCAACAGCAACCGCGACTTGATCTCGGCCAGGATCGCGGCCATCAGCAGGTATTCGGCGGCCAGCTCCAGCCGCATCACGTCCCGCATCAACTCGATGTAGGTCATGTACTGCCGGGTGATCTCGGCGACCGGAATATCCAGGATGTCCAGGTTCTGCCGGCGGATCAGGTACAGCAACAGGTCCAGCGGACCCTCGAACGATTCCAGGATGACCTCGAGCGCGTCCGGCGGAATGTACAGGTCCTGCGGCATCTGCAGCATCGGCTGACCGCGCACGATGGCCAGCGGCATTTCCTGCTGTTGAGGTACCGACGCAAACGCGTCCTGCGGTGCGGTGACCGGGCTCTGTGGCTCGACGGGCTCAGTGCTCATCAATGCATGTCATGGGGCCGTCTTCAGCGGCTGGCAGTGCGTTCAACATGATCGGAGTCATTCACAAGCCGACACGGCATGGGATGTCCGTACTCGGAACACGGCGGTGAGGCGGCATTCCCGGGGTACTGCGTTCTTCACACTTGTTCGGTCGAGGCGCGGCGGACGCCATCGTCACGACGGGCATGACGAAGCCACTCAATGGTGGTTCGGTCAGGCAGGTCGCCAGCGACCATCGCGCGCTCACTGCGGGTTGTCAGCCACGGCAACGACGCCAAGCCAGGGAGGGCGGGAAACGGCGCCACCGGCTGTTCACTGGTCGGTTCGAGAGCGATCGAATGGACGCCAAGGGTGCCGGAAGTGTCGGCAAACATTTTCCATGGAGCCACGCGTGGATCAAGAGTAGCGGTTAGCCGGTGCCAAGTCCAGCGCGGGCCAACCGGCGCTGCTGCGGTTAGCGGTGGTGCCGATCCGGTACGCTTGCCTGTTTCGCGCAGGTATTCTCGACGGGCACAATACGCGGATTGTGCCCGGAGAAACCGATGCGTCCGGTACGGAAAGGGCGGCATGTGACCTAATGTGTCGAAATGAGTCGGGCCAGCACCAGTGGTGCGTCCGTCGACCGTAGATGAAGTGATGGACGATGTCCTGGCGGCGCGAACGTGATGCGGGTTCCGGCCGAACCCGGATCGCGGCGTGGCCGGGTGCGACGGCAGCGGTGCCCGATGAGGTAGCAGGCCTGGATGGCACGACGATTGCTTGGAAACGGTTGGCAACCCCGACCAACGTGGCGCAACGGCGCTGTCGGCGAAGGATGCAGCAGAAAAATTTCAGGATGATGTTGAACACAGCGCTCTTGCCGGGCGCAAGCGCAAACAGGTGGTGGAACCGATGGCAATCGATAAAAACGGGCAGGATGGCGGTGGATCGGAGCAGTTGCGTCCGGCGCGCATGCAGATCGAGACGACGGTGCTGATGAGCAGCAACGGCGAGTCGCATCCGACCGAGCTGGTGGACATCTCGGCTACCGGCGCACTGCTGCGCCGCCCGTTGGGTTGGTCGGGCCATGTCGGGCAGAGTTGGGTGCTCGACATGATCTTCGGGAACAACCTGCATATTCACCTCGAGGCCGTGGTGGCGCGCATCTCCGATCATCACATCGGTTTTTCGTACAGCCGCATTCCCGAGGACAAGCAGGTGCCGCTGTGGAACCTGCTGGGCGGTTACGCCGATATCCTGGAGTACTGGAAGGACGGCTGAGTGAAACGCCGCTGCCGCACATGAAAACGCCCGCGTCATGCGGGCGTTTTCCGTTTCGACGGGAATATCGGACGCAGGCTCAGGCGGACGGTTTCTTCTCGTCGCGCAGTTCGCGGCGCAGGATCTTGCCCACGTTGCTCTTCGGCAGACTGTCGCGGAACTCGATCAGCTTCGGCCGCTTGTAGCCGGTGAGGTTTTCGCGGCAGAACTGCTTGAGCGCTTCCTCGGTGAGGTTCGGGTCCCTGCGCACCACGAACAGCTTCACCACTTCGCCGGAATGCTCGTCGGGCACGCCGACCGCGGCCACCTCGAGCACGCCGGGGTGTTCCATCACTGCGTCCTCGACCTCGTTCGGATAGACGTTGAAGCCGGACACCAGGATCATGTCCTTCTTGCGGTCGACAATGTAGAAGTAGCCTTTCTCGTCCATCTTCGCGATGTCGCCGGTGTGCAGCCAGCCATCGGCGCCGAGCACCTTGGCGGTCTCGTCCGGGCGGTTCCAGTAGCCCTTCATCACCTGCGGGCCATGCACCATCAGTTCGCCGACTTCGCCGACCGGCAGCGGCTGGCCATCCTCCGACCAGATCGCCACGTTGGTGGACGGTACCGGCAAGCCGATCGAGCCGTTGTATTCCTTCAGGTCGAGCGGATTGATGCAGACCGCGGGCGAGGTCTCGGTCAGCCCGTATGCCTCGGCCAGGGTGCAGCCGGTGATCTTCTTCCAGCGTTCGGCCACGGCACGCTGCACCGCCATGCCGCCACCCAGGGTCAGGTGCAGCTTCGAGAAATCCAGCTCGGAAAAACCGGGTGTGTTGAGCAGGCCGTTGAACAGCGTGTTGACGCCGGTCAGCGCGGTGAAACCGGACTTGCGCAGTTCCTTGACGAAGCCGGGCATGTCGCGCGGGTTGGTGATCAGCCAGTTGAGGCCGCCCAGACGCATGAACACCAGGCCGTTCGCGGTCAGCGAGAAGATGTGGTACAGCGGCAGCGCGGTGATGATCACCTCTTCGCCGGGCTTGACCAGATCGGTGCCGATCCAGGCGGCGGCCTGCAGCATGTTCGCCACCATGTTGCCGTGAGTCAGCATCGCGCCCTTGGCCACGCCGGTGGTGCCGCCGGTGTATTGCAGGAAGGCGATGTCGTCGTGGGTCAGCGTAACCGGCTGCAGCGGATGCGCCGCGCCGCGCGCCAGCGCGTCGCGGAAGCGCACGGCCTGCGGCAGGTCGAACGCGGGCACCATCTTCTTCACGTGCTTCAGCACGAAGTTGATCAGCGCCCCCTTGGGGAAGCCGAGCAGGTCGCCGATGCCTGTGGTGATGACGTGCTGCACCTGGGTCTCGGCCACCACGTGCTGCAAGGTGCCGGCGAAGTTGTCCAGCACCATGATCGCCCTGGCGCCGGAATCTTCCAGCTGATGCCTGAGTTCGCGCGCGGTGTACATCGGGTTGGTGTTGACCACCACCAGGCCGGCCCGCAGCGCGCCGAACAGGGCGATCGGGTATTGCAGCACGTTCGGCATCATGATCGCGATGCGATCGCCCTTGCCGAGCTTGAGCACACCGGTGAGGTAGCCGGCGAACTGGCGGCTCATCGCATCGATCTGGCCGTAGCTGAGCTGGCGGCCGAAACTGGCAAACGCCGGGCGGTCGCGGAAGCGGGTGAACGCTTCTTCCAGCACCGCCGGTACCGAAGCATATTGACTGACGTCGATCTGTTCGGGCACACCGGCTGGATAATTCTCCAGCCAGGGACGTTCATTGCTCATGCTTTGGTTCCCTGTTTTTGTCGATGACGATGGATCAGATGATGGAATCAGGATCGCGTTAGCATCCATCATGGGCCATGTGCCAGTGGATTGGAGCATACGCCCGCGTATAGCGGCAAGCCGCACTGCAGCGAGTTCCGTCGATGTTTGCACCGAGAAAAATTGCCTGCCTGTTGATCGCTCTCGCGTTGTTGTCGCTGGCGCTGTCGGCCTGCCGGCGCACACCGGACGAAGAACAGGTGCGCGCAGCCATCGCGTCAACCGCGCAGGCGGCCGAAGCGGGTTCGGCTGGCGATGTGGGCGCCTCGCTGAGCGAGGACTTCGACGGCAATGCGGGGCAACTGGACCGGCGCGGACTGACCGGCATGATCAGGCTGCTGTCGCTGCGCGGCGAGCACGTCGGAGTGACCATGGGGCCGGTATCGATCGAGCCTCGTGGCGAACGGATGGTGGCGACCTTCACGGTCACGCTGACCAGCGGCGGCCGCCTGTTGCCCGACCAGTTGGGCCTGTACCAGGTCGAATCCGCGTGGCGCAAGGAAGATGGCGAATGGCGCTGCTACACGGCGAGCTGGAAGCACGCGCTGTAGGAGCCCGCTCGCGGGCGATGCTTTTGTCCCGAATCCCGAATCCCGAATCCCGGGGAAAAAAAGCATCGCCCGCGAGCGGGCTCCTACAGGGTTCTTGCAAAGAAAAGCGCCCCGATGACCGAGGCGCTTTTTGTTCCGCACGAAGTCCTGCCTGAAGCTCAGGCGGCCTTCTTGCCGGCCAGCTGACGCAGCACGTACTGCAGGATGCCGCCGTGACGGAAGAACTCGCGCTCCTTCGGGGTCAGCAGCATCACGTTCACGCTGAACTGCTTCCTGCTGCCGTCGGCTGCCGTGGCGGTGACGGTGGCGTTCCTGGAGTTGCCGTTGTCGAGGCCGGTGATGTCGAACGTCTCGTTGCCGGTCAGGCCCAGCGATTTTGCGTTCTCGCCATCCTTGAACGTGCACGGCAGCACGCCCATGCCGACCAGGTTGGAGCGGTGGATGCGCTCGAAGCTTTCGGCGATCACCGCCTTGATGCCCAGCAGCAGGGTGCCCTTGGCGGCCCAGTCACGCGAGGAACCGGTGCCGTATTCCTTGCCGGCAAGGACCACCAGCGGGGTCTTCTCTTCCTTGTACTTCATTGCCGCGTCGTAGATCGACATCTGTTCGCCGCTGGGGATGTGGCGGGTGAAGCCGCCTTCCACGCCATCCAGCAACTGGTTCTTGATGCGGATGTTGGCGAACGTGCCGCGCACCATCACGTCGTCGTTGCCGCGGCGCGAGCCGTAGGAATTGAAGTCGATCGGCTGCACGCCGCGCGAGATCAGGAAGCGCCCGGCAGGGGAATCCTTCTTGATCGCACCGGCTGGCGAGATGTGGTCGGTGGTGATCGAGTCGCCGAACAGGCCCAGGCAACGCGCGGCGTGGATGTCCTCGACCGGGGTCAGCGCCATGGTCATGCCGTCGAAGTAGGGCGGGTTCTTGATGTAGGTGGAGGCTTCGTCCCACGCGTACAGGTCACCGTCCGGCGAGGCGATCGAACTCCAGCGCTCGTCGCCCTTGAACACGTCGGCGTAGTTCTTGCGGAACATGTCCGAGGTGACCGCGCCCGCCATCAGGTCGCTGATTTCCTGATTGGTCGGCCAGATGTCCTTGAGGAAGACATCCTTGCCGTCGGCGCCCTTGCCCAGTGGATCGGTGCTCAGGTTCACGTCGAGCGAGCCGGCCAGCGCGTAGGCCACCACCAGCGGCGGCGAGGCCAGGTAGTTCATCTTCACTTCGGCGTGCACGCGACCCTCGAAGTTGCGGTTGCCGGAGATCACCGCGCCGACGGTGAGGTCGCCGTCGCTGATCGCCTTGCTGATTTCCTGCGGCAGCGGGCCGGAGTTGCCGATGCAGGTGGTGCAGCCGTAGCCGACCAGGAAGAAGCCGAGCTTGTCCAGTTCGGTGAGCAGGCCGGTCTTTTCGAGATAGTCGGTGACCACCTTGGAGCCCGGCGCCAGCGAGGTCTTCACCCACGGCTTGGCCTTCAGACCCTTGGCGGCGGCCTTCTTCGCCACCAGGCCGGCGGCCAGCATCACCGCCGGGTTCGAGGTGTTGGTGCACGAGGTGATCGCGGCGATGACCACGGAGCCATCGTTGACGTGGAAGCTCTGGCCATTCATCGACACATGCTGGCCGGGTGCCGCCTCGCTCTTGTCGTGACCGACGGCGGTGCCGCCACCCTCGTTGGCGAAACGCGCTTCGGCGCCATTGCGCTTGCTGATCGTGCTGCCGAGATTGTCGCGATAGTTCTGCTTCACATCGGTCAGCAACACGCGATCCTGCGGGCGCTTCGGGCCGGCCATCGACGGCTTGACGGCGGCCAGGTCCAGCTCCAGCGTGGCGGTGAATTCGGCGTGGGTACTGTTTTCGTCGTGCCACAGACCCTGCGCCTTGGCATACGCCTCGACCAGCGCGACCTGCTCGTCGCTGCGGCCGGACAGGCGCAGGTACTTCAGCGATTCGGCGTCGATCGGGAAGATGCCGCAGGTGGCGCCGTACTCCGGCGCCATGTTGCCGATGGTGGCGCGATCGGCCAGCGGCAGATGCTGCAGGCCCGGACCGAAGAACTCGACGAACTTGCCGACCACGCCCTGCTTGCGCAACATCTGCGTCACGGTAAGCACCAGGTCGGTCGCGGTGGCGCCTTCCGGCAGACGGCCGGACAGCTTGAAGCCGACCACCTGCGGAATCAGCATGGAGGAAGGCTGGCCCAGCATGGCCGCTTCGGCCTCGATGCCGCCCACGCCCCAGCCCAGCACGCCCAGGCCGTTGATCATGGTGGTGTGGGAGTCGGTGCCGAACACGGTGTCCGGGTATGCCCACAGCTGGCCGTCGACTTCGCTGCCCATGACCACGCGGGCCAGGTGCTCCAGGTTCACCTGGTGCACGATGCCGGTGCGCGGCGGCACCACCTTGAAGTCGCTCAACGCTTTCTGGCCCCAGCGCAGGAAGCTGTAGCGGGCTTGGTTGCGCTGGAATTCGATCTCGACGTTGCGCTCCAGCGCGTCAGCGGTGCCGAACACGTCGACCTGTACCGAGTGGTCGATGACCAGTTCTGCCGGCGACAGCGGATTGATCAGGGTGGGGTCGCCGCCCAATGCCTTCATCGCGTCGCGCATCGCGGCCAGGTCGACCACGCAGGGCACGCCGGTGAAGTCCTGCAGCAGCACGCGCGCCGGCATGAAGGCGATTTCGGTATCCGGCTCCTTCTTCGCGTCCCACGTGGCGACCGCCTCGATTTCCTTCGCGGTGACGTCAATGCCGTCTTCGTGGCGCAGCAGGTTTTCCAGCAGGATCTTCATCGAGTACGGCAGCCGCTTCAGGTCGAAGCGCTGGCCCAGCCTGGTCAGGCTGGCAAAGGCGTATTTCTTGCCGTTGACCTCGAGGGTGTCGCGTACGGAAAAGGTGTCTTTCATGATGCTGCTCCTGGCTGATCCTGCGGCTGGGATGATCGAACGATGGCGATGGGGAGGTCGCCGGCCCGGCAAAAACGCAATTATCGCCCAAACCCTGCATGGCCGCGAACCGGTCCGCCGCCGTGAGGGCGGTGCGCATGGCTTGCGGGCGTCTGTCGGGTTGTGCGCCGGCGGGTACACTGCGCCAACTTCACCGCACAGGATGGGCCCGATGACCACCGCACGCAAACGCCTTTGATGACATGCAGCATTCGATGATTTCGATGGGCCTGGCCGCCGTCTCGCTGCGCGACCTCGCGCTGGTGCAGGCGGTGCATCGCCACGGCAGTTTCAACAGCGCGGCGCGGGCGATGCACATCAGCCCGTCCGGGTTGTCGCACCAGGTGCAGAAGGTCGAGCAGGCGTTGGGCGCGCCGCTGTTCGAGCGCGGTGGCCGGAAGATCGTGCCGACCGCCGGTGGCCAGCGGTTGCTGCAGCAGATCGACGCGGTGCTGGCTGCCGCCGAGCACCTGCAGCAGGTCGCCCGTGCCGGCGAAGTCGCCTTCGGCGGCGAGCTGCGGCTGGGCGTGCCGGCCTCGCTGGGGCCGTACCTGTTGCCGCACCTGATCGCGCCGTTCCCGCAGCATTTTCCGGGCGCGCGGCTGGGCATTTCCGAGGGCAAGCCGCGCGGCCTGTTGCGCCGCCTGCATGAAGGCGAACTCGATGCAGTGCTGGCGCCGCCGGCTGCGGCGGTCAGCGGTATCGCCTCGCGCCCGCTGTTCTTCGAACCGTGGGAACTGATGCTGCGCGCCGACCATCCGCTGGCCGGGCAGGACAGCATCGCGCTGGACCAGCTCGATCCGGCCGAGGCCACGCTCATGGCCGAAAGCCACGCCGACGGCCTGCACTGCGAGGGCAACGAGCACGGCCACGTGCAGGACGTCAGCCTGGAAAGCCTGGCTGCCCTGGTCAGCCTGCGCGGCGGCTACGCACTGGTGCCCGCGCTGGCGCACGAGCGGCTGGCCTCAATGCCGAACGTCGCGCTGGCCAAGCTGAAGGGGCCGGCGTCGGGCCGCGAGATCGCGCTGTACTGGCGCGATGCCTCGCCCTGGCACGACGACCTGCAGGCATTCGCCGAACTGCTGCGCAAGCTGGCGCGGCAGCGGCCAGGTTTGCGCGTGATGGGTGCGAAAGCGAAGGCTGCGTCGGCCTGACAGCAGAAGGCCGCCTCGCGGCGGCCTTCCGGTCAATTACAGGAACGACGACTCAACCGCGCGAGGCGCGCTTGCGGTCGTTCTCGGTGAGGTGCTTCTTGCGCAGGCGGATTTCCTTCGGGGTGATCTCGACCAGCTCGTCGTCGTCGATGAAATCCAGCGCCTGTTCCAGCGTGAATTTGATCGCCGGGGTCAGCTGGATCGCATCGTCCTTGCCCGAGGCACGCATGTTGGTCAGCGGCTTGGGCTTGATCACGTTGACGGTGAGGTCGTTGTCCTTGGCGTGGATGCCGACCAGCTGGCCTTCATAGACCGAGTCGCCCTCGGCGGCGAACAGCTTGCCGCGATCCTGCAGCGGCCCGAGCGAGTAGGCGGGGGTGGTGCCGCCGGCGTTGGCGATCATCACGCCATTGAGGCGCTTGGCGATCTGGCCTTCTTCCTTCGGACCGTAGTGGTCGAACACGTGGAACAGCAGGCCCGAACCCTGGGTCAGGGTCTTGAACTGGTTCTGGAAGCCGATCAGGCCACGCGCCGGAATCTCGTAGTCCAGGCGCACGCGACCCTTGCCGTCGGATTCCATGTTCTTCAGCTGACCCTTGCGCACGCCGAGCCTTTCCATCACTGCACCCTGGTGCACTTCCTCCACGTCGACCACCAGTTGCTCGATCGGCTCCATCTTCTGGCCGTCGATCTCCTTGATGATCACTTCCGCACGCGACACAGCCAGCTCGTAGCCTTCACGACGCATGTTCTCGATCAGCACCGACAGATGCAGTTCGCCGCGGCCGGAGACCAGGAACTTGTCGGCGTCGGAACCCTGCTCGACCTTCAGCGCCACGTTGTGCACCTGCTCGCGCTCCAGGCGATCCTTGAGCTGGCGGCTGGTGAGGAACTTGCCGCCGGAGAGATCCTTGTTGCCGGCGAACGGCGAGTTGTTCACCTGGAAGGTCATCGAGATGGTCGGCTCGTCCACGGTCAGCGCGGGCAACGCCTCGGGTGTGTCCAGCGCGCAGATCGTGTCGGAGATGGTCAGGTCGGCGATACCCGAGATGGCCACGATGTCGCCGGCCTCGGCAGTTTCCTGCTCGATCCGCTCCAGGCCCAGGAAGCCCAGCACCTGCAGAACCTTGCCCTGGCGCTTCTTGCCTTCGCGGTTGATCACCGCGACCGGCATGTTCTTCCGCAAGACGCCGCGCTGGATGCGGCCGATGCCGATCACGCCGACGAAGTTGTTGTAGTCGAGCTGGCTGATGCGCATCTGGAACGGGCCGTCCGGATCGACATCAGGCTTGCTGACGTGCTGCATGATCGCTTCGTACAGCGGGGTCATGTCGCCTTCGCGGACGTCGTCGTTGAGGCCGGCGTAGCCGTTCAGCGCCGAGGCGTAGACGATCGGGAAGTCCATCTGCTCCGGCGTGGCGCCGAGGCGGTCGAACAGATCCCAGACCTGCTCGACGACCCACTCGGGACGGGCGCCCGGGCGGTCGACCTTGTTGATCACCACGATCGGCTTGAAGCCCATCGCGAACGCCTTCTGCGTCACGAAGCGGGTCTGCGGCATCGGGCCGTCCATCGCGTCGACCAGGATCAGCACCGAGTCGACCATCGACAGCACGCGCTCCACCTCGCCGCCGAAGTCGGCGTGTCCCGGGGTGTCGACGATGTTGATGCGGTTGCCCTGCCAGGTGATGGCGGTGTTCTTGGCCAGGATGGTGATGCCGCGTTCCTTTTCCTGGTCGTTCGAGTCCATCACGCGCTCGGCCAGCACGGTGCGCTCGCTGAGCGTGCCGGACTGCTTGAGCAGGCAATCGACGAGGGTGGTCTTGCCGTGATCGACGTGGGCGACGATGGCGATGTTGCGCAATTTTTCGATGGACATGGGATCGACTCGGGCGGCTCGGTGGCCGTCACGCAGGTTTTTGAAGGGCGAATTGACCGATTATACGGACTTGTGTGACAACTTGCCCGTCATTTCGATCACCCGTTCATCCGGCCTCACGGCTGCGGTCTGCGGGATGCCGTCGGCGCGGCTACACCACACCGAGGAAATAGTACGCCGCGATCACCACCAGCACCGCCAGGGTCTTGATCACGGTGATCGCGAAGATGTCCTTGTAGGACTGCCGGTGAGTCAGTCCGGTCACTGCCAGCAGGGTGATCACCGCGCCGTTGTGCGGCAGCGTGTCCATGCCGCCGGAGGCCATCGCGGCTACCCGGTGCAGCACTTCCATCGGGATGCCGGCGGCGTTCGCGTTGGCAATAAAGGTCTCGGCCATCGCGCCCAGCGCAATGCTCATGCCGCCGGAGGCCGAACCGGTGATGCCGGCCAGCGCGGTGACGGTGACCGCCTCGTTGACCAGCGGGTTCGGGATCGTATGCAGCGCGTCGGCAACCAGCTTGAAGCCCGGCAGCGCGGCGATCACCGCGCCAAAACCGTACTCCGAAGCGGTGTTCATCGAGGCCAGCAGCGCACCGCCGACCGCGGCCTGGCTACCGGCGGCCAGGTGCCGGGTCACCGCACGCCAGGCAAACACCAGCACGCACAGGATACCGACCAGCAACGCGCCCTCGACCGCCCAGATCGCGGCGACCTTGGATACTTCCTGCACCACCGGCTTGGCGCTGCCGACCACGCTCGGCAGGAACGACTGCGTTTCGCCGTAGAGGCGTGGGATCAGGTCGGTGAACAGCTTGTTGCACACGCCGACCAGCACCAGCGGCAGCAGCGCGACCAGCGGATGCGCCAGCTTGCCGCCTTCAAACGGCGCGGGCTCGTTGACCAGATTGCCGCCATAGCCTTCGCCGGCCGCCGCGGCCTTGCGCCGCCGATGGTTGAGATAGGCCAGTCCGACGATCAGGATGAACACGCCGCCGATCGTGCCCAGCCACGGCGCCGCCCAGGTGTTGGTGCCGAAGAACGACGTGGGGATGATGTTCTGGATCTGCGGCGTGCCCGGCAGCGAGTCCATGGTGAAGGTGAACGCGCCCAGCGCGATGGTGCCGGGGATCAACCGCTTCGGGATGTCGGACTGGTGAAAGAGTTCCGCGGCAAACGGGTACACCGCGAATACCACCACGAACAGCGACACGCCGCCGTAGGTCAGCAGCGCACACACCAGCACGATCGACAGGATTGCCCGGCTGCGCCCGACCAGGCCGATGGTGGCCGCCACGATAGCCTTGGAGAAACCGGACAGCTCGATCAGCTTGCCGAACACCGCGCCCAGCATGAACACCGGGAAGTACAGCTTGAGGAAGCCGACCATCTTGTCCATGAACAGGCCGGTGAACATCGGCGCCACCAGCGACGGGTCGGTCAGCAGCACCGCGCCCAGCGCGGCGATCGGCGCGAACAGGATGACGCTGTAGCCGCGATAGGCCGCGAACATCAGGAAGCACAGCGCAGCCAGCACGATCAGAAACGCCATCCGTGAATCTCCACACCACGACAGGCGCCGAGTATCCCGGACGCACCATGCCGGCGGCACTGTACGAAGGTACAAGTGCCGTCGGTGCACGGCGCCACCTACTCTCCCCTTCATCAGCATTCGCGCGAGCGATGCATTCACTGCAAGGGGACGTCATGAAACGCACGCATCTGAGTTCGGCGATCGGTCTGGTTCTGGGTCTGGCATTCATTGCGCCGCTGCATGCGCAGCAGGCGGGCGAGGATGCCGCGGCCAAGCCGACGGCGGCGAAACAGGCCGAGGCCAAGCAGCTGCAGGAAGTGACGGTCAGCGCGCGTCGCCGCGACGAGTCGCTGGAAAAGGTGCCGGTCGCGATCACCGCGTTCAGCGGCGAGGACATGAAGGACCTGCAAGCGAACAGCGTCGACGGCCTGCAGGGCGCGGTGCCGAACATGAACATCGTGCAGGGCCGCGGCTCGTCCTCGGCGGTGAACATCTTCATCCGCGGCATCGGCCAGCCGGATGCGCTGCAGACGTTCGACCCGGGCGTGGGCATGTACGTCGACGACGTCTACTACTCACGCATCCAGGGCGGTCTGATCAGCCTGTTCGACGTCGAGCGCGTGGAAGTGCTGCGTGGCCCGCAGGGCACGCTGTACGGCAAGAACTCCACCGGCGGCGCGGTCAAGGTGGTGACGAAGAACCCGGGCGAAAGCACCGAGGGCTCGGTCGAGGCCGGCTTCGGCAATTACGGCCGGCGCGAGGGCAAGTTCTATCTCGGCGGCCCGCTGGGCGGCGCGTGGTCGGCCTCGATCGCCGGCGGGGTGACCAAGACCGACGGCTACGTCACCGATCCGTCCACCGGCCACAAGTACAACGACGAGGACACCAAGTCCGTGCGCGGCAAGCTGCGCTACCACCCGTCGGAAAACTTCGATGCGGTGCTCAGCCTCGACTACACCAAGCAGGACACCGGGTTGACCCTGGGCCAGCCGGTCTCCGTGCTGAAACGCACCGATCTGGTGTTCGGTTCGGTGCCGCTGTATACCCCCGATCCGGACCGGAAGTACGACTTCAAGACGCGCACCTCGTTCGACCCGGACAAGGGCCAGAAGCTTGAGCACAAGGGCGCCGCGCTGAACCTCGGCTGGAAGCTGTCCGACCAGTGGAGCCTCAAGAGCATCAGCGCATTCCGCAAGCTCGACAGCAAATCCTACATCGACATCGACGCCTCGCAGTTCGAGCTGGGCGACGTGCTGGTCAAGTTCAACCAGAAGCAGGCCAGTCAGGAACTGCAGCTGCAGTACGACAATGGCAGCAACCTGCAGGCGGTCTACGGCCTGTACTACCTGCGCGAAACCGTGCCGTCGCATCAGGAGGCGTACGCCAGCGACCTGTTCGCGTTGGCCGGCACCAGGATCAACTTCCTGCGCACCATCGACGACGACCTCACCACCACCACCTATGCCGGCTTCGCGCACATGAACTGGGAGTTCGTGCCGAGCTGGACGCTGGCCGCCGGTGTGCGCTACAGCAGCGATCACAAGGATTACAACCGCACTACCAGCACGTTCTGGGGCTTCCCGTTCACCGCGATCAACGAGACCGTGGCGTTCGGCGCGAACAAGCGCTGGAACGCGTGGACGCCTACGCTCAGCCTGCAGAAGCAGCTCGACCCGCAGACCATGGTCTACGCCTCGGCCAGCCGCGGCTTCAAGTCCGGCGGCTTCAACGGCCGCGCCAACACCGCCGCCGAGACGCGCAGCGCCGAGTACAACCCCGAGTACGTGTGGACCTACGAGCTGGGCCTGAAGTGGCGCTCGGCCGACAACAAGCTGCAGGCGAACCTGGCCGCGTTCCACAGCGACTACACCGACTTCCAGGCACGCGTGTCCGAGGTGCAGAACCCTGGCTCGATCACTCCGACCTTCGCGTTCCCGGTGATCAACGCGGCCAAGCTGAAGATGGACGGCATCGAGTTCGAGGGCGCCGCCGTATTCGGCCAGGGCACCCGCCTGTCGGCCCAGGTCGGCTACATGGACGCGCGCTACGCCAAGTTCGTCGACCACCGCCTCAATCCCAGCGACCCGTTGTACAACCCGCGCCTGCACGACCACGTGCCGTTCTCGCCGAAGTGGACCTCGCGGCTTGCCGCCACCCAGGCATTCAGCCTCGGTGATGGCAGCGCGATCACCATCGGCGCCGACTGGTCGTACCGCAGCGAGACCTGGCTGAGCGTGGACAACTACGACGCGCTGAGCCAGAAGGCCTACTCGGTGACCGGCCTGTTCGGCATCTACGATTCCGCCGACGGCCACTGGCAGTTCCGTACCGGCGTGCGCAACCTCGGCGACAAGGTCTACAAGACCGACGGCCAGGAGTTCTCCAGCGTAGGCAACATTCGTACCGCGTATTACGGTATGCCACGCAACTGGTACGCCACCGTGCGTTACAACTTCTGACCAGGCAGCTTTGTGTAGGGCGGGCACTGCCCGCCAGCACTGTGCTTCAGGCCACCAACTGAGCGGCGGGCACTGCCCGCCCTACACCCGACGCCTATGTTGAACCGACCAAACGGAGCGGACCGATGAACACCCGATGGGTAACCCGCCTGCTGTGGCTGGCCCTGCTGGCCAGCGGCAGCGCCTGTGCGAAAGACGCCGGTTCCAGCCTGCCCAGATTGAAGCTCGACCCGGCGCGCACCGCCGTGGTCGGCCTTTCCTCCGGCGCGTACATGGCCGGGCAGGTGCAATTGGCCTACCCGGAACTATTCCCGAACGCGGCCCTGGTCGCCGGCGGCCCATTCGGCTGCGCCGGCGGCAAGCTCGACGTGGCATTGGGCAGCTGCATGAAGGGCACGCCCGCACCGGACGTGGCCGCGCTGGTGGCGACTGCCGCGAGGCGCTCGGCGTCAGGCGAGATCGGCGCGCTGAAGGACCTGGCCCACGCCCGCGTCTATCTGCTGCACGGCAGGGACGACGCGTTGGTCGCACCGGCGGTGGCGGAGGCCGGCGCGCATTTCTACGAGCAACTGCGTGATGGCACGCCGGCCCTGAAGGGCATGCAGGTGCATGACGACGGCCAGCGCGCGTTTGCGCACAACCTGCCGGTGGCCGCCAGCGGCGACGACTGCGACAAGTCGGTAGCGCCGTACCTCGGCCACTGCGGCTTCGACGCCGCAGGCGAGATCTTCGCGCAGATGTTCGGCAAGCCGGCGCATGCGGCGGCCGAGGCGCGCGGCGAGCTGCGCACGTTCGGCCAGGATGTACTGCGCCCCGATGGTGCTGATGCCTTCATGGCCGATATCGGCTACGTCTACCTGCCACCGGCGTGCCTCGCCGGCAAGCCGTGCGGCGTCGTGGTCGCCTTCCACGGCTGCAAGCAGAACGCCGACGCGGTGGGCAAGGCCTTTGTCGAGGACGCCGGCTTCAACCGCTGGGCCGACGTCTACGACGTGGCGGTGCTATATCCTCAGACCCGCGCAAGTTTCGCGCCCTTGAATCCGCAAGCATGCTGGGACTGGTGGGGATATTCCGGAGCCGACTACGACAGCCGCCACGGCGTGCAGCTGCGCTGGGTGGTGAACGCGGTGCGCGCACTGGGGCTGCCGGCGGGGCATTGATGGCCGCTTCTGCTCCTCCCCCTGCTGGCAGGGGGAGGTCAGGAGGGGGGCGCGCAGGTTGGTGTGAAGATCAAGAGCACCCCTCCCCAACCCTCCCCTGCAAGCAGGGGAGGGAGTACGGCCCATGGAGTCCGGCATGCTGAGTGCCAGCGTCATCGCGTTTGCCGCGTTGTGCTGGCTGGGCCTGCTGTTCGGCGTGGCCCTGCTCGGCGAGCGCCGTCCGCAACTGTTCGAAAAACGCTGGGCGATCGTGTATGCGCTGTCGCTGGCGATCCACTGCACCTCGTGGACGTTCTACGGCACGGTGACCCAGGCCAGCCGTTCGGGTTGGTGGCTGCCGCCGACGTTTGTCGGGGCGATCCTGATGTACCTGTTCGCGCTGAAGTTCCTCGGTCGGCTGGTGCAGTTGGTGCGCGAGTACAACGCCGGTTCGCTGGCCGACCTGATCGCGGTACGGCTGGGGCGGCATTCCGGGCTGGCGGCGTTGGTCACCGCCGTGGTGGTGATCGGCATCGTGCCGTACATCGCATTGCAGCTGAAGGCGGTGGCGATGAGCTACGGCATCCTCAGTCACGGCCAGCTGGCCGAATCCAACCCATGGCAGGACAGTGCGCTGTACGTGGCGTTGCTGATGGCGCTGTTCGCGATGCTGTTCGGCACGCGGCGCGCGTCGACGATGGCGCACAACCGCGGGCTGGTGCTGGCGATGGCGTTCGAGTCGCTGTTCAAGCTGGGTGCGATGCTGGCGCTGGGCACGCTGCTGTTCACCGCCTTGCCGGCAGGCTTGCCGAGCTACATTCCGCCGCCGCCGGACAGCGGCGGTTTCCCGGCGCTGATCCTGCTCGGTGCACTGGCGATGTTCACCATGCCGCACCAGTTCTACGCGGGCATCGTGGAGTGCCGCGACGACGGGCAGCTGCGCACCGCGCGCTGGCTGTTCCCGCTGTACCTGCTGCTGATCTCGCTGCCGATCCTGCCGCTGGCGCGGTTGGGCGATGCGTGGCTGGGGTCGAGCGGGGTGTCGTCGGACATGTACGTGCTGGCGTTGCCGCTGGCGCGCGGCGAGCATGGCCTGGCGTTGATCGCGTTTCTCGGCGGCCTGAGCGCGGCCACCAGCATGGTGGTGATCGCCACGCTGGCGCTGAGCCTGATGGTGGTCAACCACTTCATCGCGCCGTTGCGCGTGCGCGCCGGCTGGGGGCGCGACGAGCATGGCGACCTGCGCGGTGAACTGCTGAACCACCGGCGCGTGGCGATCCTGGTGCTGATCCTGCTGGCGTGGGCGTACAGCCGCGTGCTGGCGCGCAACGAGGTGCTGGCTGATATCGGCGCGATCTCGTTCTCCGCGCTGGCCGGGCTCACCCCGGCGCTGCTGGCGGCGGTGTACCGGCCGCAGCTGGGTTCGCGTGCGGTGATGGCCGGGCTCGCCGCCGGCACCCTGGTGTGGATCTACGCGGTGCTGCCGACCCTGTTGCCGGTCGCACCAGCGTGGCTGCACGGCGGTCCGTTCGGCCTGCATTGGCTGGCACCGGATGGCCTGCTCGGGCTGGGCAACTGGAACCGGCTGGGCCGCGCCGTGGTGGTGAGCCTGCTGGTCAACATCGTGGTGATGCTCGCGGTGGCCGGTTCGCGTTTCGGCAGGGCGGCGCGCGCGGTCAGCGTGGGCGATGTCGGCCTGGTCGAGCTGCGCGCGCTGGCGATGCGCTTCCTGCCGTCGGAGCGGGTCGAGTACCTGTTTGCCAGCGCACCCGCTGCGGGGCTCGCCGGCAGTGCGCGCGTGGCCGAGGTCGAACACGAACTGGCTGCGGTGATCGGCGCCGCCTCGGCGCGACTGTTGCTGGAAGTGGTGCATCGGCAGGGTCGCGACGATCTGGACACCGTGGTGGCGATCGTCGGCGAGGCGGCGCAGGATCTGCGCTTCAACCAGCGCGTGCTGGAGGCGGCGCTGGAGAACATGAGCCAGGGCATCTGCGTGGTCGACGCCGAACTGCACCTGGTTGCCTGGAATACGCCGTATGCGCAGCTGTTCGACTATCCGCCCGAGCTGTTGCAGGTAGGCCGCCCGGTGGCCGAGCTGACCCGCTACAACATCGACGCCGGCATGCTCGGTCCCGGCGAAGCAGAGCAACGCGTGCAGCGCCGGCTGGCGCACATGCGCGCCGGCACGCGGCATCTGTCCGAACGGCGTTTCCCCGACGGCACCATCGTCGAGATCCGCGGCAATCCCATGCCCGGCGGCGGCTTCGTGGCCACCTTCACCGACGTCACTGCGTTCCGCCAGGCCGAAGCGGCGCTGAAGCGCGTCAACGAGACACTCGAACTGCGTGTGGAGGAACGCACACGCGAACTGGCCGCTGCCTCGGCCGAGGCGCAGGCAGCGAACGCGTCGAAGAGCCGCTTCCTCGCCGCGGTCACCCATGACCTGATGCAGCCGCTGCACGCGGCGCAGCTGTTCGCCCATTCACTCACCGAGCGCGGCAGCGATACCGTCACCGCGCAGCACCTCAACGGTGCGCTGGCCGCTACCGAAGGCCTGCTCACCGGCCTGCTCGACGTGGCCCGGCTCGAAGGCGGCCGCCTGCATCCGCAGCCGCGCGCGTTTGCGCTGGCCGAGGTGCTCGATCCGCTGGCCGCCGAATTCCGCGCCATCGCGCTCGACCGCGGCGTGCGCCTGGACGTGGTTGGCACGCGTGCCTGGGTGCACTCCGATCCGCAGCTGCTGCGCCGGGTGCTGCAGAACTTCCTGTCGAATGCGTTGCGCTACGCCGAACATGGCCGCGTACTGCTGGGCGTGCGCCGGTACGGCGCGCAGCTGCGCATCGAAGTGTGGGACAGCGGTCCCGGCATCGCACCGGACGAGCAGCAACTGATCTTCCAGGAGTTCCGCCGCGGCAGCGCCGCGGGCGGGCAGGGGCTCGGGCTGGGCCTGTCGATCGCGCAACGCATGGCCGATCTGCTCGGCCATCCGCTCGGCCTGCGCTCGTGGCCGGGGCACGGCAGCGTGTTCGACCTCAGCATGCCGACTGCGCGCGCCGCGATACGGCTGCCACCCGTCGCTGATGCGCAACAGTCATTGCCGGCCGGTCGCGCGCTGGTACTGGACAACGAGCCGGCCGCACTCGCCGCGCTCAGCAACCTGCTGACCAGCTGGGGCTGGCACGTGCATGCCGCGCGCAATGCCGAACAGGCGCTGGCTGCGCCATGGCGGCCAGACCTGCATATTCTCGATTTTCATCTCGACGGCGGGCAGACCGGGTTGGAGGTGTGGCAGCAACTGAGTGCGCTGCACGCCGACGTACCGGCGGTGATGCTGACGGCCGATCGTGACGGCGAGCTACGCCAACGTTTGCTGGAGGCGGGGATAGGTGTGCTTTACAAGCCGCTGAAGCCGCTGGCGTTGCGGCAGGTGTTGCAGCGCGTGGCGACCGGCGCGATGCGTGTGTAGTGCGGCGGTACAACGAAATCGGAGTTGATCGAAGCGTACCTACAGCGTCCGTCCTGGTTCCCCCAACTCCAGCGACTTCAGCAGCATCCCCGCCTGCGTGCGGTTCCGCACCCGCAGCTTCTCGAAGATCGCCGTGACATGCGCCTTCACTGTGCGCTCCTGGATGCCCAGCCGATCGGCGATCTGCTTGTTGAGCAGGCCTTCCGCGAGCAAGGCGAGCACTCGGGACTGCTGTTCGGTGAGGCGGGCCAGGCGGCTGGCGAGGTCGGTGTCGGTGGGGTCGGCCGGCAGGGCGGCGACGGCATCGGCGAGGCCGGACGGCAGCCAGCTGCCGCAGTCGAGCACGCTGCGGATCGCTGCGCCGATCTCGGCAGGGCTCGCGCTCTTGGGAATGAAGCCGGCAGCGCCGTGGTCGAGCACGCGGCGCACGATGCGCGGTTCGTCGTGGGCCGACACCACCAGCACGGCCACGCCGGGATGCTGGCCGCGCAACGCGGCAAGCCCCGACAACCCCAGACTACCGGGCATGTGCAGGTCAAGCAGGACCAGATCGGTATCCGGCTCGGCGGCCAGCGCGTCGAGTACGCCGGGCAGATTCGCGGCTTCGCGCACCACGCAGCCGGGCAGGTTTTCGCTGGCCGCCAGGCGCAGCGCGGCGCGGAACAGCGGGTGGTCGTCGGCGATCAGCAGGCTCGTCATCCTGTTGAAGTTAGCGGGCCGCAGCGGTCACGTCGAGTTCGGCGCATGGACTTTCGTACGATGGTGGCCGGCGATGCGCTTGTTATGGTGGCTGGATGAAGAAATCCGCCCGCAATTCGATGCTGCTGTGCTTGTCCGCGCTGGTATCCGTCATGCTGTCGGCCTGTGCCGGCAACATGACGAGGAAGGACTCTGCCATGCGTGAGGTCGATTACGGCGAAGTGCAGGTGACCGAGCATCGCGGTCACGACGACCTGTTGAGTGCGGGTTTGGGACTGGTGGGCCTGGCCGGCATGCCGTCGCCGTTCGCCCATCCGCTGGATCCCAGTGCGCAGGAACTGCGCCGGCGCGCGATCCAGACCAGTTGGAAAGGTATCGCCGACCTCGGCCCGCTCGGCGGCTACGGCACGGTGTACGGCGGCGTGCCGGATGTGCCCGGACGCGAATATCAGGCCTTTGCGCGCATTCCCGGCGCCCGCTCGCCGCATCGCGTGCTGCTGCAGTTGCCGGACAGCTTCGACCGGCGAAAACGTTGCCTGGTGGTGACGGCCTCGTCCGGCTCGCGCGGCGTCTATGGCGCGATCTCGCTGGCCGGCGCCTGGGGCCTGCCGCACGGCTGCGCGGTGACGTACACCGACAAGGGCACCGGCGCCGGTTATTTCGACTACGCCGACGACAGCGGCGTGGCATTGGACGGCCGTCGCGCGAGACGCGGCGAGGCCACGTTGGAGTTCCAGCCGCCACCGGAGCCAGCGACGGCGGGCATCGCCATCAAGCACGCGCATTCGGGCGACAACCCGGAGGCCGACTGGGGCCAGCACGTGATCCAGGCGGCGCAGTTCGCTCTGGCCATGCTCGACCGCGCGTTCCCCGCCGAGGCGCCGTTCACGCCGCAGAACACGAAGATCATCGCTGTCGGCATCTCCAATGGCGGCGGTGCCGTGCTGCAGGCGGCGGGACTGGATCAGGAACACTTCTTCGCCGGCGTGGTGGCGCTGGAACCGAACGTGCATGTGAAGGAGCGCGGCCGTGCGTTGTACGACTACGCCACCGAGGCGGCGATCTGGCTGCCATGTGCGCTGAGCGCCGAGCATTTCGCTGCGGCTCCGCTGGCGCGCGGACCGGGCAACGTGCCGCTGCCGACATGGCCGATCCGCTGTGCCAGCCTGCGCGCGCAGGGCAAGCTCGGCGGCAACACCGTGGCCGTGCAGGCGGAGCAGGCGCGGCAATACCTGCACGCGCGGGGCTGGACCGACGAGGCGATGGGCACGGCCGCCAGCACGACCGCGTTCGACCTGTGGCGGGGGATCGCCGCGGGCTACGCTTCGGCCTACCTGCGTCGCGGTGCCACCGACATGCCGTGCGGCTTTCACTACGCGGTGATCGGCGTGGGCGGGTTGCCGGGTGTGGCCGATCCTGTCACACGGGCGACCTGGTGGGCGGATGGTTCGGGCATTCCGCCCGGCAACGGCATCGGCCTGTTCGGCGGCGTGAATGTCTCGCCCGACCCCACCCTGATCGGCAGCGAATGCCTGCGCGCGCTGTGGACCGGCGACGACCACGAATCGCAAGCCTTGCACGCTTCGGTGGCCGCCACCGCGGCGCGGCTGCCGCGCAAGGACCTGCCGCTGTGGGTGTTGCACGGCGCCGGCGACGGCCTGCTGCCTACTGCGTTCAGCTCCGAGCCGTACGTGGCGTGGCTGCGCGACGAAGGGCGCCGGCCGATTTATTGGAAGGTGCCGCATGCGCAGCACTTCGATGCGTTCCTGGCGCTGCCCGGTTTCGGCGAGCGCTACGTGCCGCTGCTGCCGTACGGCTATGCGGTGCTGGACCGGTTGTGGGCGCACCTGTACGAAGGCGCGGCGTGGCCGGTCGACGCACC
>LNAP01010561.1_pt1 | contig 23621 bp, 19 predicted proteins | sample 602601 | NCBI WGS metagenome assembly LNAP01 (sample SAMN02440304, study PRJNA202911) | soil metagenome | biome: Subtropical and temperate rainforests or woodlands; isolation source: soil samples (1 kg each in a 20% v/v slurry with milli Q water) were... ...
GAAAATGTTGATTACGATCGGTTGGAGGTTTCCTCGCCGGGGTTGGATCGGGTCGTGAAGAAGTTGGCGGATTTCCGGCGCTTTGCTGGTCGGGAGATTCAGCTGAAATTGCGTGTGCCCATGGGTAATCAGCGTAATTTCAGAGGTGTGATTGAAGCGGTTTCAAATGAAGAAGGCGTGGAGAAGTTTTGGCTGCGCGTTGAAGATGTGCTGCATGAAGTTGCGCTGGTGAATGTGGATCGTGCGCGGCTAGTGCCAGCATTCTGAATTATTGTCGGAGAGTCGCCTATATGAGCCGTGAATTATTACTGTTGGTTGATGCCTTGGCCCGCGAGAAAAATGTTGCTAGGGATGTCGTGTTCGATGCCTTGGAGCAGGCGTTGGCGCAGGCGACTAAAAAGCGCATTAATGATGATGCCGATGTGCGTGTTGAAATTGATCACAGTACCGGTTCTTATGAGGCGTTTCGCCGCTGGTTGGTGGTGCCTGATAGCGCGGTTGAGAATCCTGAGATGCAAAAGGGGTTGGCCGAGGCGCAACGTGAAATTGCCGATATAAGTTTGGATGAATACATTGAGGAGGCTTTGGAGCCTGTCGATTTTGGTCGTATTGGGGCGCAAGCGGCCAAGCAGGTTATTTTGCAGAAAATCCGCGATGCTGAGCGTGAGCAGTTGCTGAGTGATTTCCTGGAGCGTAAGGAATATCTCATTAGTGGTACGGTCAAGCGTATGGATCGCGGTAATGCCATTATTGAGCTGGGTCGGATTGAGGCGTTATTGCCTCGGGATCAGATGATTCCGAAGGAAAATCTGCGTTCGGGTGACCGGGTGCGTGCCTGGTTGATGAAGGTCGATCGGCAGGCGCGTGGCCCGCAACTGATCTTGTCGCGCACGGCGCCGGAATTTATCATGAAGCTGTTTTCGCTCGAAGTGCCTGAGATTGAAGATGGTTTGCTGGAGATTAAGGCAGCTGCGCGTGATCCGGGGATGCGCGCCAAGATTGCGGTTAAGTCCAATGATCCACGCATTGATCCCATCGGTACATGTGTTGGCATGCGTGGCTCCCGAGTGACGGCAGTGACCAATGAATTGTCCGGCGAGCGTGTCGATATCATCAACTGGTCGGCCGATCCGGCGCAGTTCGTTATTGGTGCTTTGGCGCCAGCGGAAGTGCAAAGTATTGTGGTGGACGAAGAAAAGCATGCCATGGATGTGGTGGTTGATGAAGCTAATCTTGCCATCGCCATTGGTCGCGGTGGGCAGAATGTTCGTCTGGCGTCCGAGCTTACAGGCTGGGCAATCAATCTCATGACAGTTGAGCAGTCGCAAGAAAAGTCTGAGTCCGAGTCGGCTTCCATTCGCGCCCTCTTTGTTGAAAAGTTGGATGTGGACGAAGAGGTTGCTAATATCCTGATTGAGGAAGGGTTTTCCTCGCTGGAAGAGATTGCCTATGTGCCGCTTTCTGAAATGCTTGAAATTGAGGCGTTTGATGAGGCTGTCGTGAATGAGTTGCGTGATCGTGCGCGCAATGTGCTTTTAACTGAGGCGATTGTTGATGAAGAACAGGTGGGTAAGATTTCTGAAGATCTGATAGCGCTTAATGGCATGGATGCGTCACTGGCTGCAACGTTGGCGAAAAATGGTGTTACGAATCGCGATGCATTGGCAGATCTTGCAGTCGATGAGGTAATGGAGATGACTGGAATAACTGCTGATCGCGCAAAAGACTTGATTGTCGTTGCACGCGCTCATTGGTTCTCTGAGAAAGAGTGAGGTTAAGGGCATGGCGTTGATGACTGTTTCTGAATTTGCAATCGAGCTGAAAATGCCCGTGTCTGATTTATTGGATCAACTTGCCAAGGCAGGTGTCCAGAAGCAGACGCCGGAGGGTGTGGTATCAGAACAGGACAAGTCACGCCTGTTGGATTACTTGCGTAAGTCTCATGGTGAAGCTAAGCCCAAGGCAAAAATTACTTTAACGCGTAAGCAAACGTCTGAGATTAAAGCCTCAGATGCTGCTGGCCGGTCAAGAACCATACAGGTTGAGGTGCGCAAGAAGCGCGTATTTGTAAAGCGGGATGTTAATGAAAGTGTTGCTGGTGCCACGTCTTTTGCTAGTCCTGTTTTGCCATCTGCGCGTTCCGATTTTGATGTATCCCAAAGTGCTGTGGAACTTTCGGTTATGGATTCTGGGGTGTCAGGGGGGGTGAGTGCTGAGCTGGTGGATTCTTCAGGCATGTCTGCACCGGCAACCGCTGATGTGGCAAAAACAGAGGTGGCTATAAATGCGTTCGAGATTCCTGCTGAAGCGAGCATGGGTTCAGCGGCATCTCAGTCACCTGAAGTTGTCGAGCCAGTGGTTGCCGAAGTGAGTGAAGCTGAAGCTGAAGCGGAAGTTTCTGCAAATTCGTCTGTTGTTCAGCCGGTTGCTGCTGTGACGCCATCTAAAGATAACCAGCCGATTGTTAGTGGAATGGCTGACGAAAAAGCCACTGGCCCGGCTACGCAAGCGGATGAAGTGAAGCCAGTAACAGACAAGGCGGCTGTGGTTAGATCAACAGTCAGGGCTAAGGTAAGATCGGTGATTGATCCGGCTGAGATGGCTTTACGTGAAGCGGAGGCAAGGCGACAAGCTCAATTGGCGGCGATTCAGGCTGCTGAATTTGAAGCAAGAAATGCTTGCTGAGATAGAGGCAAGGGCTGCGCAGCAAAAAGCAACTGCTTTGGCAGCGGAGGCTGCCGCCAAGGCACCTAAGGTTGTGGCGCCTGCAGCAGGTGTTTCTGGCACGATACATAAACCTGCAGGCAAGGAAGTTGAAGCGAAAGCCAAGCCTGCGAAGAAGGGTGTCTGGAAAGAAGATGAAGCTAAACGCAGAGCGATTAAAACACGTGGTGATACAGGTGGGCAGGCTGGTTGGCGTGGTGCCAAGACGGGTGGAAAGCATGGTGGCCACCGCGGGCATGCAGAAGACAATACGCCATCTCAGGTATTGGAATCTATCATTCATGATGTTCAAGTGCCAGAGACTATTTCAGTAGCCGATCTTGCGCACAAGATGACGGTTAAGGCGTCTGAAGTCATCAAGGTGATGATGAAAATGGGCTCCATGGTAACGATCAATCAAGTGATTGATCAGGAAACCGCCATGATTGTGGTCGAGGAAATGGGGCATCGTGCATTTGCTGCCAAACTGGATGATCCGGAGGCATTCCTGGATGATCAAGCTGAATATCGCGAATTTGAGCAGTTTCCTCGTGCGCCGGTGGTGACGGTAATGGGTCACGTTGATCACGGTAAAACGTCTTTACTGGATTACATTCGCAAGAGCCGGGTTGCGCATGGCGAAGCGGGTGGGATCACTCAGCATATCGGTGCGTACCACGTGGAAACACCTCGTGGCATGATCACCTTTTTGGATACGCCAGGTCACGAGGCTTTCTCTTCCATGCGCGCGCGTGGTGCGAAGGCGACAGATATCGTTATCCTGGTTGTGGCAGCTGATGATGGTGTCATGCCGCAAACCAAGGAGGCTATCCATCACGCCAAGGCAGCGGGTGTTCCATTGGTGGTTGCGATTACCAAAATTGACAAGCCAGATGGTAATCTGGAACGTGTAAAACAGGAATTGGTTGCCGAAGGGGTTGTGCCGGAAGAATATGGCGGTGACTCGCCTTTTGTCGGGGTTTCGGCAAAAACCGGTGCAGGAGTTGACGAGCTTTTAGAGCAGCTTTTGCTGCAGGCGGAAGTTCTTGAATTGAAGGCGCCCGTTGATGCACCTGCCAAGGGTATTGTGATCGAGGCAAGGCTGGACAAAGGTAAAGGGCCGGTGGCGACTTTACTCGTTCAGTCAGGTACGCTACATCGCGGAGACTCGCTTTTGTTGGGCTCGGTATTTGGCCGGGTGCGCGCCATGCTGGATGAAAATGGCAAGCCGATTGAGAAAGCCGGTCCGTCCATTCCAGTTGAAATCCAAGGTTTGACCGATGTACCCGCTGCGGGTGATATTGGTATGGTGCTGGCGGATGAGCGCAAAGCACGCGAGATCGCACTGTTCCGTCAAGGCAAGTTCCGCGATGTTAAATTAGCCAAGCAGCAAGCAGCCAAGCTTGAGAATATGTTTGAGCAGATGGCGGAGGGTGAAATCAAAACCTTGCCATTGATCGTGAAAGCTGACGTTCAGGGCTCTCAGGAGGCCTTGGTTCAATCGTTGATGAAGCTCTCGACGAATGAGGTTAAGGTTTCCGTGATACATGCCGGGGTAGGCAGCATTAGTGAGTCTGATGTGAATTTGGCCACAGCGTCCAAAGCGGTAATCATAGGCTTTAACACCCGAGCTGATGCTGGCGCACGCAAGGCAGCCGAGAGTTTCGGTGTGGATATCCGTTACTACAACATCATTTACGCGGTGGTTGATGAAGTGAAAGCGGCATTGTCTGGCATGCTGGCACCCGAGAAAAAAGAAGTAGTGCTGGGTATGGTGGAAATCCGTCAAGTATTCCGTATCTCGCGCGTCGGCTCTGTGGCAGGTTGCATGGTGCTGTCAGGCATCGTCAAGCGCAACGCTTCAGTGCGGGTGTTACGCAACAATGTCGTGATACATACCGGCGAGCTGGATTCGCTCAAGCGGTTTAAGGATGATGTAAAGGAAGTTCGCGAAGGTTTTGAGTGTGGTCTGAGTATTAAAAACTTCAACGAGATCAATGAAGGTGATCAGCTTGAAGTATTTGAGACACAGGAAATTGCGCGGACTTTATAACAGGAAATGGTAAATCAGCGTGGTTTCTCGCGGTCAGATCGTGTTGCAGAGCAACTGCGTCGCGAGCTTGCCGAATTGCTTCGATTCTCTATCAAAGATCCGCGTATCGCTGCCAAATTGACCTTGGTGACGGTTACTGATGTAGAAGTCACTGTGGATTATGCGCATGCCAAGGTTTTTTATACATCCTTGGCCGATGCGGAAGCTAATCGCGAGATAGCTGAGGGTCTGCAGCGCTCAGCCGGATTTCTAAGGCGCGAGTTAGGTCGCAGGATTCGCATTCATCAAATTCCCGAATTGCATTTCATATTTGATACTTCTGTAGAAAGAGGCACTTATTTGTCGGGGCTTATTGATGCTGCGGTTGAGTCTGATAAAAAACTGGGTTCCGATTGAGCGCACCCCGTCGTCTTCCGCGCCGCAAGCTTGATGGCGTTTTGCTTCTTGATAAATCGATTGGTGCATCATCCAATTACGCACTGCAAGCCGCTAGACGATTATTCAATGCAGAAAAGGCAGGGCATACGGGTACGCTTGATCCGCTAGCTACTGGCCTGTTGCCGCTCTGTTTTGGTGAAGCGACCAAATTCTCTAGTGCACTGCTGGATGCAGATAAACGCTATGTTGCAACGGTTCGGTTGGGCATTACCACAGATACCGCAGACGCGGAGGGCGCTGTGCTCGCTGAACGTCCGGTTAGTGTCAGCCGTGAGGACGTCATTGAAGTACTCCTCCTGTTTCAAGGGCAGATTGAGCAAATTCCTCCAATGTATTCTGCTCTTAAGCGGGATGGCAAACCTTTGTACGCTTACGCGCGAGAAGGTGTAGAGGTAGAGCGCGCACCTCGGAGCGTACATGTATATCAGATCGGATTACTCGAATGGTATGGAGAGACCTTTGTCTTCGAGGTGCATTGCAGTAAAGGTACTTATGTGCGAACCCTGGCTGCCGACATCGGTGAGAAACTCGGTTGTGGTGCGCATTTAACTGGCCTGCGCCGAGTGGGCATAGGCGCTCTGGATGTTACCCAGGCGCATACCATAAAAGCATTGGAAGCACTTGATGCTCCCGCCCGGGACGCCTTGTTGTTGCCACCAGATGCACTGCTTGCCATGCTTTCCTGTGCCAACTTGACTGAGTATGATGCTTTGAAAATGCGACACGGTCAGGCGGTGCGGTGGGTAGCGCCCAGTGGTGAGCGATTCAAGGTGTATGACCATTACCAGCAGTTCATGGGGGTGGCTCAAATGACGCCTGATGGATGGCTACAGCCTTATCGCTTGGTGTCTACAACTAATGTTAATGGTGTATTAGATTCAGTAGAATCTGCAAATCCAGCAGGATCTGTAAAGTAAGACATCTCGAAAGTTTTGGGTACTTGGCTGAGATGTAAAAAAACGGCTTGATAAAACATGACGTGAGCCGATATAATAGCCGACTCTTTAAGGGTTAGAACACGTAAGGAAACCACTATGGCAATTTCCACTGCAGATAAAGCAAGTATTGTGACAAGCTATCAGCGCGCACAAGGCGATACAGGCTCTCCTGAAGTTCAGGTAGCGTTGTTGACCGCACGTATCAATGATTTGACCGGGCACTTTAAGGCGCATATGAAAGATCATCATTCCCGTCGTGGTTTGTTGAAGATGGTAAGTCAGCGTCGGCGTATGCTGGATTACCTCAAGCGCAAGAATGTTGAGAGCTATCGCGCACTGATCGAGCGCCTTGGTTTGCGCAAGTAATATCCACTCCTTTTTATTGCGCGATTCGGGCGGAGTAGCTGCTTGGGTCGCCTAATCATCGAATGATGACATGTTATGCCGGCTCAGCCATGTGTGCTGGGTCGGCTTTTTATTTTTATCGAAAGGGATATTTGTGCTGAGTCCAATTAAGAAAAGTTTTGCTTACGGTGACCATACCGTAACCCTGGAAACTGGCGAAGTTGCCCGTCAAGCAGGTGGTGCTGTGCTGGTCACGATGGATGACACGGTTGTGCTGGCGACCGTTGTGGGTGCCAAATCAGCTAAGGCTGGCCAGGATTTTTTCCCGCTGACCGTCGATTATCAAGAGAAGTTTTATGCTGCAGGCAGAATACCGGGTGGCTTTTTTAAGCGTGAGGGGCGTCCTTCCGAAAAAGAAACCTTAACAAGCCGTTTGATTGACCGTCCGCTCCGTCCGTTGTTTCCGGAGGGTTTTTATAACGAAGTGCAGATTGTGTGTACCGTGATGTCATGCAATCCTGAGATTGATCCGGATATTCCTGCACTGCTGGGCGCATCCGCTGCACTGGCTGTTTCTGGCATCCCATTTGCCGGCCCGATCGGCGCAGCACGTGTAGGTTATATCAACGGTCAGTATGTGCTTTGCCCTACCAAGACCCAGCTTGCAAGTACTCAAATGGATCTTGTGGTTGCGGGCACACAAGCCGCTGTTTTAATGGTTGAATCCGAGGCGCAACAGCTGTCAGAAGAGATTATGTTGGGCGCCGTGGTATTCGGCCATGAGCAAATGCAGGTGGCGATTAATGCCATTAATGAACTGGTCGAAGTCGCAGGTAAGCCAGAGTGGGATTGGCAGCCGGCGCCTCGGAATGAGGCATTGGTTGCGCGTGTGGCAGAACTTGCCGAAAATGATCTGCGTGAAGCGTACCGCATTACCAGTAAGCAAGCCCGGACTGAAAAAACGCGTGAGATTACCAAGAAGACTCTCGCGGCAGTGAGTGAGGGTGTAGAGCATCCGCCATCAGACAATGATGTCAATAATTGTCTGTTTGATCTGGAAGCCAGAATTGTGCGTCATCAGATTCTTAATGGCGAGCCGCGCATTGATGGCCGTGATACACGTACGGTGCGTCCCATTGCGATTCGCAGCGGTGTGCTGCCCCGTACCCATGGCTCAACGCTCTTCACTCGTGGTGAAACCCAAGCGCTGGTCGTTGCCACATTGGGAACAGGTCGCGATGAGCAGATTATTGATGCGCTGCAGGGCGAGTATCGTGACCGCTTCATGCTGCATTACAACATGCCTCCCTTCGCTACAGGCGAGACAGGACGCGTGGGTACGCCCAAGCGTCGTGAAATCGGTCATGGCCGTTTAGCCAAGCGCGCATTGATCGCTGTGCTGCCATCGGCAGAGGACTTTAGCTATTCCATGCGGGTTGTGTCGGAAATTACCGAGTCCAACGGTTCGTCTTCGATGGCATCGGTATGTGGTGGCTCATTGGCATTGATGGATGCGGGTGTCCCGCTCAAAGCCCACGTGGCGGGTATTGCCATGGGTTTGATTAAGGAAGGTAACCGCTTTGCTGTCCTGACGGACATCCTGGGTGATGAAGATCACTTGGGTGACATGGACTTTAAAGTGGCTGGAACCGATGCGGGTATTACTGCGCTGCAGATGGACATCAAGATCCAGGGGATCACCAAGGAGATTATGCAAGTTGCATTGGCGCAGGCCAAAGATGCGCGGCTGCATATTCTTGGCTTGATGAAGGACTCAATGGCAGGCCATCGTGAGGAGGTTTCCAACTTTGCCCCGCGCATGCTGCACATGAAAATTAATCCCGAAAAGATTCGTGATGTGATTGGCAAGGGTGGTGCGGTCATTCGTGCCTTGACGGAAGAGACCGGTTGCGTCATTGATATTGCGGATGATGGTGCAATCACGATTTCCTCAGTGAGTGCCGAGGCGGCGGAAACCGCGAAAAAACGGATTGAAGACATTACTGCGGAAGTTGAAGTTGGCCGTGTGTACGAAGGTACGGTGTTGCGCTTGCTTGATTTTGGCGCAATCGTCAGCTTATTGCCGGGTAAGGATGGTTTGTTGCATATTTCACAAATTGCCAATGAACGCGTGAATGCAGTGGCTGATTACCTGAAAGAAGGTCAGGTTGTGAAGGTGAAGGTCGTTGAAACTGACGATAAAGGCCGTGTGCGCTTATCCATGAAGGCAGTTGATGCTGAACTTTCACCTGCGGCTACAACAGAGGTGGCTGAATAAGTTGTTGTAATAGTCCACTGCGGCTAGCGCTTGGTTGCAAAAAAAAAGGACGCTTTAAGCGTCCTTTTTTTGGGTAAAACTTTTCGAGGCTAAATTAAACCGTAAATGCCTACGGGCTTTTACTTGCCAATTTGCTTTTCGCGATGCTCTTCCAGTGTTTTACAGTCAATGCATAAAGTGGCGGTTGGGCGGGCTTCCAAACGCTTTAGCCCGATCTCAATGCCGCAAGATTCGCAGTAGCCATATTCCTCACTATCAATAAGCACCAAGGATTCATCAATCTTCTTGATGAGTTTGCGTTCCCGGTCACGGTTACGCAGTTCGAGTGCAATGTCAGACTCTTGGCTGGCGCGATCATTGGGGTCGGCAAATACGGTCGCTTCATCCTGCATGGTGTGCACCGTGCGCTCAATGTCATCGAGCAATTCTTCCTTGATCGATGACAGGATGGTGCGGAAATGGGCAAGTTGTTTTTCGCTCATGTACTGCTCACCTTTTTTCGGCGTGTATTCGGGGAGGTGTTTCTTGTGCAGCAGATCTTCAGCCATTATGTTGGTCGTCAGAAAAATACGGAGGCTGCTTTATATACGAAACACATGTTTGCTGCAAGTTAATTCTTTGCGTAAAGGCTGCGGAAAAAACGAGAATCTGCATTGACCGGTGTGCTTTGTATTTAGTAGAATCCCCAAATGTTCGGGGTGTGGCGCAGCCCGGTAGCGCGCTTGCTTTGGGAGCAAGATGTCGAAGGTTCGAATCCTTTCACCCCGACCAGTTATTTTCCCGGCTAAGAGTGCTAATAAAAGAAGTTCCACAGAACTTTTGCTTTTATCAACGCTTATTGAAGGTTTTTCAGACTTTCTGATGCGAGTACCCCCATCACCTTCCCGCCCGTAGCTCATCTGGATAGAGCACCGGCCTTCTAAGCCGGGGGTAACAGGTTCGAGTCCTGTCGGGCGGACGACTGGGTTTTATTTTTTTAGTCACATTGTTTGTCACATCGAGCTTGGCCGCTTCGCGCTTGTCATCCTCGGAATCAATCCACTTCGAGTAGGTCTTGAAAAACATTTGAGCGGTGCTGTGGCCAAGCTGTCGGCTTACAAATGAAGGCTTGGCGTCGGCCCTCAGCACCAGGGCGGCGACCGCATGCGACTAATAGCGATCGACTTCAATCAATATCCGGTTGTCCTGAATTTACCCGCACCCCGGCAACTGTCGCGGTGAGTTCGGCATCTGCACCATGATGCATGGCAAATTCATGGGCAAGCGATTCCTGCGCGGCTGTATTCACTTGGGGATTGGTCAGGCCTGCAAGCAGCGGGTGTGGCTAGCCCCGCGAGGGGATGGGGATGGGTGGGGCTACATGCCGCTTTACGCGTGTTTCATCATCAGTGGGTGGCTTTCCTGACCTTGGGCGTCAGCGCGTGTGTTTGAAAAAGCATGTCCCATGCGTTCCATTGAGGCACGCTGGAACGGTGCAGCACGTTACAATCAAGCATATTTGGCAGGCGAGAGAAAACCGGATAAGAAACACGTAGGACAATGTGGCGGGACGACGCTGCGACATGGGGTTTTATGCCCCCACCGAACTCACTGAGATTAAATAGAAGAATATGGGTTATCGACTATCAAAAATTTACACCCGCACGGGTGATGCGGGCACCACGGGTCTGGGTGATGGTTCGCGCACGCTGAAAAATGCTGCGCGTATTGCTGCATTGGGTGATGTGGATGAAACTAATTCGGTCATTGGTGTGCTGCTATGCGAAGACTTGCCAGACGATGTGCGTACATTGCTTTTGGGTGTGCAGCATGATCTGTTTGACTTGGGGGGGGAGTTGTCCATACCAGGTGCCACGTTGCTCAAATCCACCCAGCCTGCGCAGTTGGAGGCGGCAATTGACCATTACAACGCGAGGCTGGCGCCACTGAAAGAATTTATTCTGCCGGGTGGTACGCGCGCTGCGGCGCTCACCCATTTGGCACGTACTGTGTGCCGCAGGGCAGAGCGCGCAGTGGTGGCGTTGGCTGCTACTGAAGGGGTGTCCGAGTGTGGGCGGCAATATCTGAATCGACTCTCCGACTTGTTATTCGTGCTTGGTCGCTGGCTGAATAAAACTGCGGGCAGTGGCGACGTGCTGTGGCAAAAAGGCAAAAACGCTTGAAAGTCGGCGCTGGCGGAACGGCGCAGACGGTACGGCTGCAATGAAATCAACTCAACACAATAGGGCATCCACGCGTATGCCGCACCGCGATTTTTTATAGCATGCCTGCTATGCATTCTCTCTGGTCATCGCACTTACCGCTTGCCCACGCTGCGCGGCCTTATCACGGCTGGTTGTGCGAGCGCGCATCGCTCACGCAGCGTTGGCAAAAGGCCAGCGGTGCGTTTCGTGTGCTGCCGGTTCGTCAGGGCTTGCTGGCGCCTTTTGCGGATGAGTATGCCCCGCTGGACATGGCCCCGCGGCGGCGTGCATGGGTGCGGGACGTTGTTTTGTATTGCGGCGGTACCCCAGTGGCCTTTGCGCATGCCGTGGTGCCGGTGGTGCCGCGTGGTTCGTTGCCGCATTGGTTGCGTCGGCTCGGGTGTCGTTCGCTGGGTACCCTGTTGTTTGCCCATCCGAGGTTTGTGCGTCAGACGATGGAGTATGCCGTGATTGATGCCAGGCATCCACTGCACAGCCGTATTTTCACTCAGCGTGATCCGCGTCAGCGGTACTGGGCGCGGCGTAGCTTGTTTTCATTTGGCGCGCAGCGTGTGTTGTTGACAGAAGTATTTTTACCTGCTGTATTGGCGTTTTAACGGCCGATGTTTTAAGCGCAGAAAAACCGCCAGAGGAGAACATGATGAATTCACGTCTTGCCGCCATACTCGGCGCTTTAACGGCGGACGCCGCAGCCCTGGGCTTACATTGGCTATACGATGCTGAGCGCTTGCGAAATTTGCAAAGCGAGGGTTCGCTGGCTTTTCGCACACCCGATGCCGCCGCTTACCAGGGCGTGATGGGTTTTTTTGCGCATGCAGGCAAAGCCTCGGGCGACTTGTCTTTTTATGGTGAATCCTGCCGCTTGATGCTGGCGCACTTGGCACAAACCGGTGGACAATTTCAGCGCCAAGAATTTCAACAAGCCTGGTTAGCCACGTTTGGGCCGGGCGGGCGCTGGGTGGGTTATGCCGATCGTCCTACCCGATTGACGGTGATTCGTCTATTAAGCCATGATAAGCCCGATGATTATCCCGCCGTGAGCGGCGTGGATGATGATCAGCTGCCTGCCTTGGAATGTATTCCGGCACTGGTGGCAAGTTATCCGGCGAATGGCGCAGCAGCGCTGGATAGCCTGCTGCAGACAGTGCAACAAGCCGTGGCCGTGACGCATGACAATCCGCTGGCACGCGATGCGGCCAAAGTCTGTGTGCTGGCTTTGCATGCGGTGCTTGGCGGGACGCCCTTACCGCAGGCTTTGGCAGAAGCGGCACAGGCGGCTGGGGGCAGCTTGCGGCGCTTGCTGATCGAGGCGCTGGCTATGCCAGTATTGGATGCGCCTGCTGCGGCAGTGCGCTTTGGCATGCCGTGCCATTTGACGCAAGGCTTGCCCTTGCTGTTCCACATAGCAAACCGCGCGAGTGGTTTTCGTGAGGCGGCAGAGGCAAACATTCTTGCCGGTGGCGATAGCTGTGGTCGTGCGCTGATGCTGGGGGCACTCACTGCGGGGTATGCTGCGCAGCAGTTGCGGGCAGGAGTCCCATCCGCAGCGGAGCGTGGTATTCCGTTGGCATGGTTGGGCCAGTTAACCGGTATTGCCGAAATCGTGCAGCAAGCGGAGTTGATTACGGCAAGTTAAGGTTTTCATTTGCGGCGAATTCAGCGTTCATCCGCCTGTTTTGTCAAGCGGGCGTGCTTACTTCATGCGTTGCCACAGCATCGCGTGCGTCACGATGTACTGATATTTGCGGTGATGCTCGCGAATCACCAGCGGTACTTCTTCTTCGCGGCGCAGCTCAAAGCCTTCATGAGTGAAGAACTCGCGCAAGGCGTCTGCCGTCCTGACGGCCTGGCCGTTCTTCTCCTGGCCGCCAAGCCAAGCGCCATGCGGGGTGAATTGTTCGAGCCAGCTGTAAGGCGAAAAGAGGGCGACCAGGCCGCCCACTTTGACCAGACCACGCGGCCCGCCCAGTCGGCCTAATAATGATTTGGGGCTGGGCAGGCGGCACAGCAAATTCGCCATCAGCACGGCATCAAAATCCACGTAGTCGGCGGGTAGCGAGCATGCGTCCGCTTGACGAAAGACGACGCGTTGGCGGCCGATCGCAGGCGCGATATGGGCGCTGAGCTGCGTGCCCAGTGTGCCTTCGTCCTTGCGAAAATAACTGAGCTGACCATCACGTTGCAAGGTGTTGGCGGTGTCAATGAATGCGCGGGATAGATCGACGCCGATGACTTCCTCATAGCCGCGTGCCAATTCAAAACTGGCGCGGCCAACGGCGCAGCCGATGTCCAGCGCGCGTTGCGTGCCAGCGTTCAATGCGGGTGCAGCTTCCAGCAGCCACTTGGCGCAACGCAGCGGAAATTCGGTGGCAGCTTGCGGGCCAAAGGCGTGGGGCATTTGATCGGCCTGGCTGCCATAGTGCAGCAGCAGGTAGTCGTTCACCATCTGCATATCTTCATACACATGATGGGCGTTGTCCTCTGCATTCAATTTCACCGCGCCGCCGTCGTGGTGGGCTTCCACCAAACGGAATCCGGCGTGCTGGAAAAAATGCGGGCGGAAATGAAAGCGTGCCCAAGGGCCGGCTTCTTCACCCGTTGAAACCCATGAGCCGCCCAGGATCATCTGGTGCTGTCCGTCGTAACACGGGCTGCTGAAGTCGTCATAAAACGGATGTACTTCGCTGCCGGGCAGGGGGTTGAAATCATCAGCCACCCATTGCCAGACATTGCCGAAAACATCATAAAAGTCGGCGCTGGTGGGACGGCATGCATTCACCGGCATGGGCGAGCCATACGCGAGATTGAGGTTAATGCCGCGCGCGCGAAAAGCTGCGCCATCACATTGCAAAGCCAGGTCGTCGGCAACCGTTTGCACTGGTGCGCGCAAGGCATGGTGCTCGTTTTCGCTGGGCAAGCGATAGGGCTTGCCGTCTTGTTCAGACTTCCACTGGCAATACGCAAAAGCCTCATGGCCATTGACTTCAGCGGGCCAGTCCCAGGGCATGTCGATCAGTTCAAACAAGGTGCGCAGCTTGTATTGATGCAGGCCAGCCGGGCCATCCTGCACCCAGAAGGTTGGCCATTTGATGTTGCGGTAGCTGCGCCAAGCCCAGCCGGTGGATGACCAGAAGCGCTCTTCGCGATAACCGCCTGTGGCAACAAATTCATAAAATGCGCCATTGCTGATGAGTTGCGTGCTGGCACGAAACGCCTCGACGCGCGCGCTACGCGAACCATATTCGTTATCCCAGCCGTAGGATGGCCAGTCGGCTGGTTTGCCCAGCGTGACACGGGTGGCGGCGACATTGCGCATATCCAGCGCGGGATAGTCTTTCGCCATCTGCTGACGTTGCGCGGTGGCGGCCGTTTTGGCTGATGGATGCAGCGTCGGCCAGGCCGCGGGGCGTTGCACATAATCGAGGGGCAATTCGTGGATTAGCACGGACGATGTTTCCAGATGAATCCGCTCATGCTCAAAACCCATGAAGAGCGCCCAGAGGGGATCGTTCAGCGTGATGGGTGCGTGCCCATCGGCCAGGCCCGGGTGTGTGGCGATGATGCCGCTCACTAGCGCATACACTTGGCGACGATAGTCATGTACCTCAGTGACAGAAGGCCACAGCATTTCGTTTTTGGACATGTCGTCCCAGCGCATTTCATCCACGCCGACTTCGAACAGGCTCTCGAAGTAAGGATTGACGGGTTCGTTGAGCAAGCCCGCCACACGCAGTTTATTGATATAAAAAACGGGTGGATGGCAAAAGTAAAACACCATGGGGTGGCGCAAGCCATGGTATGGCGGGCGATAGAAGGCTTCTTCGCCCTTGAGGCCGGCAAACAGCGTTTCTGTCAGCGTCCAACCGTTATCGAAATAATCCTGCACGTCGCGCCGCGTGCCGACGGCAAGATTCGGAAAGGGCAAGGCGGTAAGCGTACCGTTTGCCATCAAGCCCGGGCAGGTGGCGGGGTGCTTGCCGGTCCACCAGTTGGCGTTTCGATGCGCGGATAAAGCCGCTTCATTACCGCGCAAATTGGCGCGCCAGGCTTCGTTCTCATGGACTGGCATGGGCAGGGGTGAATTCATGTGGCTTGTCTCCTTGCAAAAGACTCGGTGAAATTGCCAGCGGTTTTAAAACCGATGTGCTGCAGGCCTATTTCACAAGCTATCATTTTTGTTTTTCTGAGTCAAGGTAATGTAGCGTATTTTACTAATCAACGGGCAAAGCCGCTACAAAAAATCGGCATCCCCGCAGGAAGTACGGCGGATTTGGCTGAGTTTGGTTGACTGAGGGTTATTTTTCACTGCCGGTTTGACCGCCTGTGCTTGTGTAACAGCCATGCAGCGCGCAGACTCAGCAATAGGGTTAATTCAGCGGCATACATGAGCGGTGTGCGCATGTCCGCTTTGACCATCCAGAAATAATGCAGCACAGCCAAGATGCCTGCGAGGTAAACCAGGCGATGCAGTTTTTTCCAGCGCGGCAGGCCAAGGCGGCGGATAGCGCTATTGGTTGAGGTCATGGCCAGTGGGCAGAGGAGTAAAAAAGTGGCCATGCCGACGGTGATGAAAGGGCGCTTGAAAATGTCCTTGACGATGAAGATCCAATCGAAAAACTGATCGAACCAAAGATAGCTTAAAAGATGCAGGCTGGCATAAAAAAATGCAAACAGGCCAAGCATGCGGCGAATCAGCAACGGCCATGTCCAGTGCACAAAGTGCTTGAGCGGCGTGGCGGCAAGCGTCAGCAGCAAAAAGTTTAAAGCCCAGGTGCCCAAGCCCCGCGTGATGACTTCAATGGGATTGGCGCCGAGGCTATCTGCCTGTATTCCAAAGGCATACCAGCCCAAGGGTATGGCGCTTGAAATGAACACCAGCACTTTTAGCCACAAAGGTTTTAAGCGCCATTGGGCTGGCGTTTGGAGTTGCGGTTGCAAGATATTCAAGACCTGATCAAAAATACTTTTTCAAATCCATGCTTGTGTAGAGTTGGGCTACCTGTTGTTCATAGCCGTTAAAGGGCAAGGTTTTTCGTTTCAGAAATTCGCCAATGCGCCGTTCCGTCGCCTGGCTCCAGCGCGGATGGTCGACATTGGGGTTTACATTGGAATAAAAGCCGTATTCAGATGGGTTGGCTTTCATCCAGCTGCTGTGCGGCATTTGTTCTGTGAAGCGGATGCGCACGATGGATTTGCCGCTTTTAAAGCCATATTTCCATGGCACAACCAGGCGTAATGGCGCACCGTTTTGCTTGGGCAAAGTATCGCCATAGAGCCCCACTGCCATGATGGTCAGCGGATGCATGGCTTCATCCAGACGCAAGCCTTCAACATACGGCCAAGCCAGAATCTTGCGGCGCACGCCCGGCATGGTGTCAGGTTGGACAGCCGTTACGAATTCAACATATTTTGCACTGCCCAAAGCGTCCACTTGGCGCAGTAAAGCCGCGAGTGGAAACCCGAGCCAGGGGATCACCATGCTCCAGCCTTCCACACAACGCAGGCGATAAATCCTGTCCTCCAGCGGGGTGATTTTCAAGATGTCGTCAAGGCCCAGTGTCTTGGGTTTCTTGACTAGTCCATCAATCAAGACTGTCCATGGCGTGATGCGCAGTTGGTGTGCATAGGCGGCCGGGTCTTCTTTGCGGGTGCCGAATTCATAAAAATTGTTGTAACTCGTCACTTGTTTGAACGGTGTAGGTGTCATACTGGCTTTGCCGGGGCCAGGCTTAGCCTCGGCAGGCGGCAGAAAGCCCGCCAAAGTCAAGCCCGCCGAGAGGCGAAGAAATTCGCGTCGGCGGTTATAGAGGTTTTGCGGTGTGATTTCAGATGGCGGGATATGGGTTTCGCTAGATGGCTTCATGGGATTTCTCCACGGCACTTGCATTAAGGAGGAGTGACCAAGAGATAGACGAAAAAAATCGTGATTCCTTACGGATTGGTCAAAAATAAATTCATCGCGATTCTGCCGGTTTGTTGTGGATGATTTCACGGTGCGCTTGATTTCACGGTGCGCTTGATTTGCGGCAGGGGCCAAAGCGCAGATTGCTTGCTTGACGCTTGGAAGTGCGTAACGTTAGAATACCTGATCTTTTTAGTCAATTATTCTTGGAGTGTGTTATGGATACCCAAAAGAAAATTCACGAACTGGTGACAAGTAGTCCTGTGGTGTTGTTTATGAAGGGTACGCCTCAGTTCCCCCAGTGCGGTTTTTCTTCACGTGCTGTGCAAATCCTGAAAGCCTGTGGTGTGCAAAATCTAGTGACAGTGGATGTGCTGGCTGACCCCGAGATTCGCCAGGGGGTAAAGGACTACGCGAATTGGCCAACCGTTCCCCAACTGTATATCGCTGGGGAATTCATGGGTGGCAGTGACATCATGACGGAAATGTATGAGGCAGGGGACCTGCAAAAGTGCGTTGCACTGCTCACGCAAACGAGCTAAACAAGGTAAAAAAGTCGCTCAATAAAAAGCGGAGCCTGGTTTTTTGCGCCGCTTTTTCTCCTGTTCCCGGGCTTTGGAAACAACGGTTTTCAAGGTTCAGGTGTTTTTGATCACCCAGCTTTTGGTTTTTAAATCGACACTAACTGGCGGTTTGCGCTGTTAAGACGTTGGGCGATAACGTCCAGGAATCCTTGATAAAAGTGCATGCGGCATGCATCTGAGCTGTGCTGCAGGGAGAGCGCCGGGATGACCACAATCTTTGCCGTGGTGAGTGCCACAATGTTCGCGCTACGCGTGTGCGTCCCGCGTTGAATGATGGCCATTTCGCCAAAACATTCGCCGGGCAGCAGGGTGTCGAGGGTGTTGTTATTTTTTTCTACCGCCATTTCACCTTCGAGCAGGAAGGCAAAAAAATCACCCTGTTCGCCATCCTGCATGATGATGGTACGTGGGGTGAGCTCACGCCAGCGCGAAAAACGCACCACTTCCCACAGCTCGACATCAGAAAATTCAGCGAAAAAAGGCAGCGTGCGCAGTGTTTCAAATTTTTCGCTATCAGGAAATTCTGCCGCTTGAGCGGAGAGCTGGGTATTGCGAAATGACTGCGCCAGGTCATGGGAAAACGCTTCCCAGCTTTGGTAGCGGCTGGTCAGATCTTTTTGCATGGCGCGCTTGATCACAGCTTCCAGTTCTGGCGGAATGTCCACGCGTATCGTGGAAGGGGCTGGTGGTTCGGTATTGCAGATCTGATAGATCATGCCGAAATTGGAAGACGCCAAAAAGGGCAGCCTGCCGGTCAAGAGCTGATACATCACCACGCCTAAGGAATAAATATCCGTTTGTTGCGTGAGCGGCTTATCGCCTAATTGTTCGGGCGACATGTAGGCTGGCGAGCCGACGCCTGAAACCTGGGTTTGGGTTTGATCGCTGCCTTGAATGAGTGCTGCGCCAAAATCAGATATCTTGATGTCGCCGCCAGCGCTCGAACCCGGCAGGTGATCGCTTGCTTTGCCATCTGCTTGATCAGTTTTTTGTGTGAGTAGAATGTTGGCAGGCTTGATGTCGCGGTGGGTAATGCCGGCGTGGTGGGCATAGGCCAATGCGCGCGTGCATTTGAATATGATTTCAACGACCCGCTCAATCGGCAATAAGGCGTCTGGCTTGCAAAAGGGTTCCAGTGTGCCGCCCGTGACATATTCCATGACGATATAACTTTCTTCGTTATCAATCACCGCGTCATAAATTTGCACGATATGGGGGTGCTGCAGTTTGCCTGCCAGGGAGGCTTCATTGAGGAGCAAACGACGGTATTGCAGGCCATGTTCTTTATCGCGCAAGACATCAATGGCGACTTCGCGGGCGCTGAATTCGTCATAGCCTAAATAAACCGAAGACGTTGCGCCATCCCCGAGCTTTTTGCGGATCTCATATTTGCCAATGCGCTCGGGGTGTTTCATCGCGTGGGCCTTGTGGGTGGCGAGGAGCCGGGGGGGGATTGGACCGGCAATCCGATTTAGCCAGCAATCCGTTGATGCGCACGCGCAATCGCTGCACGCACCTGTGCCGGCGCAGTGCCGCCACGATGGTTACGTGCGGCAAGGGAGCCGGCGACGGTGAGCACGGCAAACACATCCTCGGTGATCAGCGGCGAGTAGGTGCGCAGCTCATCCAAGCTCAATGCCTCCAAGTCGCACTGGCGCGTCTCGCACGCGCGAACGGCCAGCGCCACAGCTTCGTGTGCGTCACGGAAGGGCAATCCTTTTTTGACCAGGTAGTCGGCCAGATCGGTGGCCGTGGCATAGCCCTGGCGCAGCGCGGCGGCCATGGCGTCCGCCTTGACACGAATGCCGGGAACCATGTCCGCGAAAATGCGCAGCGTGTCGGTCAAGGTGTCCGCGGTATCAAACAACGGCTCTTTGTCTTCCTGATTATCTTTGTTATAGGCCAGCGGCTGGCCTTTCATCAGCGTGAGGAGTGCGGTGAGGTGGCCATAGACGCGACCGGTTTTGCCGCGAGCAAGTTCTGGGACATCGGGATTTTTTTTCTGCGGCATGATGGACGAGCCCGTGCAGAAACGGTCGGGCAAGTCGATAAAACCAACACGTGGGCTCATCCATAAGATGAGCTCTTCAGAAAAGCGCGAAATGTGGGTCATCACCAAGGCCGCAGCTGCGCAAAATTCGATGGCAAAGTCGCGATCTGAGACGGCATCCAGTGAGTTTTCGCAAATGCCGTCGAAGCCCAGCTCACGGGCGACCCATTGACGATCAATCGGGAAGGTTGTGCCCGCCAGGGCAGCGGCGCCCAAGGGCAAGCGATTCACGCGGCGACGGCAATCCACAAAGCGCTCGCGGTCACGCTGGAACATTTCAAAATAAGCCAGCAGATGATGGCCAAAGGTCACAGGCTGCGCCACCTGTAAATGCGTAAAGCCGGGCAAGGGCGTGTCACTGTGGGCTGCGGCGAGAGTGAGGAGCGACTTTTGCAGCACGAGCAAGAGTCTGTCGATATCGTCTATCGCATCGCGCAGCCACAAGCGGATGTCGGTGGCCACCTGGTCATTCCGCGAGCGGCCCGTGTGCAGGCGCTTGCCTGCATCACCAATCAGCGTGGTCAGCCGCTTTTCGATATTGAGATGAACGTCTTCATCGTCCAGATTCCAATGGAATCGACCTTGTGAAATTTCCTCGCTGATGGCTGCCATGCCGCGCTCGATTGCTGCCAGGTCGTCTGTGCTGATGATGTTTTGCTGGCAGAGCATGTGCGCATGCGCGAGCGAGCCGCGAATGTCTTGTTGCCACATTCGTTGATCAAAAAATACGGATGCAGTGTAACGTTTTACCAGCTCAGAGACGGGTTCGGAAAAGCGGCCAGACCAGGCTTTTTCTGTGGCGTCTTGTTCGGTGGGTTGTGTTGGTTCTGTCATAATGGAATAGGTTGGCGTGGTTGCTGTACAGGCTGTTATGCGGCGTGATCAGTGGCTGATGCGAGGCTTGCTGGAGTCAAGCGAAAAATTGCAAGCAAAGATGCAAACAAGGACCATGCGCAAAGTTGAAAAATTAAAATTGCAGATGAGAATTTATGGCAAGTATACCGACAAACCTTGATGCATCACGCTTGCCGGACTTTCGGCAGAGCGGGATTTGGTGGCGGACTTTATGGATGGTGAATCTGGCCGCCTTGCTGGGGGTTTTTGCGGCGAATCAAACGCTTGATCATTTGCTATCCGAATGCTTGTCTGTTGTTTCTTTTCTTGAGCCTTTGGTTTTGCTGAGCCTGGTGGTGCTCTATTTGAGTTCAGATTGGCTCGGCTTATTGCCTCGTCACCTGGCCCGCGGGGTGGTTGTTTTTCTGGTTTTGCTGGCCACGGCGGCAGGTTTGCAATGGACGCAAATAGGTTTGGGGCATGCGGCCATTTGGGCTGTGGTCGCAACTTCTTTATTGCTCGTTTGGTTTGATCTCAGCCTGCGCGCGCAAACTCCGGCGTTGGCTGAAGCCCGCTTGATGGCGCTCACCGCCAGGATACGGCCGCATTTCTTGTTTAACACGCTCAATGCCGTGCTGGGCGTGATGCGTTCTGAACCCAAGCGTGCAGAGGCGGCATTGGAAGAGCTGGCGGATTTGTTTCGCGTGCTGATGCGTGAGAACAGAACGCTCGTGCCCTTGTCTGAAGAAATCGCCGTGGCCAGGCAATATCTGAATTTGGAACGTCTGCGTTTGGGCGAGCGAATTCAAGTGACTTGGGATATGACTTCATGCCCACCTGATCCACGAGTGCCACCCTTGATGTTGCAGCCGCTGTTGGAAAATGCGGTTTATCACGGTATAGAGCCCTCATTGACGCCGGGCGATATTTTGATCCGCTGCGAGCGCATTGGAAAAAATGTGCGCCTTGAAGTGTCGAACGCCATTGTGGCCGCAGGTGAAGGTATGGCTGGCCGTACGTCGGGTAACCAGATGGCGCTGGCGAATATCCGTGAGCGCTTGCTGCTTTTTTTTCAGATGCAAGCGGTCATGACAACGGAAATTCGACAGGGGCGATTTTGTGTCATGCTTGAATTTCCTTACCAGACTAACCAGATAAACGATGTGCCATGAGCCAAACACTGCGTTTGTTGTTGGTGGATGATGAGGCGCCTGCGCGTACCAGGTTGCGCAATTTGCTGGACGACATTGCCGCTGAAGTGCCAACCATTGTGGTTGCCGAAACGCAGGATGGTCAAAGTGCGTTGCATGCGATTCAGGCGCAGTCGTGTGACATTGCGCTGGTGGATATTCGCATGCCGGGGATGGACGGCGTTGAATTTGCGCGTCACTTGATGTATTTGCCCCAAGCGCCAGCGGTGATATTTGTCACGGCATTTGATCAATACGCGGTGAGCGCGTTTGAACTTTCCGCTCTGGATTATCTGGTCAAGCCTGTGCGCGCCTCACGCCTTGCCCTGGCGCTGCAAAAAGCCAAGCGGCGTGTCGATGAGACGGAGCGTCTGGAAAAGTCGGCGCTGACGATACGGCGACATTTGCCTTGCATGGAGCGTGGGCGCGTGTTGCTGGTGCCCGTCGCGGATATTTTTTACTTGAAAGCAGAGCAAAAGTACGTCACCGCACGTACGGCGCAAAGGGAATATCTGCTGGAGGAGTCGCTCGTCAAACTGGAGGCAGAATTTGCCGAGCGATTTTTGCGCGTGCATCGAAATTGCCTGATTGCGCCCGATGCGGTGATTGGCATTGAACGCGATCATGTTGAGCGGGATCATATTGAGGATGAGGTAAAGCCTGTCGAACAGGGGGTTGCGTGGCAAGTGGTTTTTCCCGGCATTGAGGAACGGATACCCATTAGCCGTCGGCAATGGCCACTGATTAAAAGCCGATTTATCAGTGGGCAGACTTAAGTAGTCAGAGCCAGCTTCGAGAGTCACTGCAGATGGGGGATTTTTTTAGAGATGACTGGCCTTTTCGCAAGAACATAAGCGTCTTTGCTCGTTGACGTGAGCCGCTGTGCTGCCTAACATGATGAATTTTTCTGCTGATCTGCCGTGAATTTCCCTACTCTATACACTCCCATTGCTGCAGACATGCAGGCCGTAGACCAAGTCATCCGCCAGCGCTTGAACTCCGATGTGGTTTTAATCAGGCAAGTCGCTGAATACATTATTTCCGCCGGCGGCAAACGCATGCGCCCGGCCTTGGTGCTGCTGGCCTCGCGAGCAACGGGTTACACGGGAACAGTCCATTATGAACTGGCTGCCGTGGTTGAATTCATTCATACCGCCACGCTCTTGCATGACGATGTGGTCGATGAATCCTCATTGCGGCGCGGGCGGGACACGGCAAATGCCGTGTTTGGCAATGCGGCGAGTGTCCTGGTGGGGGATTTTCTGCACTCCCGCGCTTTTCAGATGATGGTTGAAATTGGCGATGCCCGGGTGATGAAAGTACTCGCCGATAGCACTAACGTGATGGCTGAAGGCGAAGTGTTGCAGTTAATGAACTGTGGCAATGCCGATTTATCCGTTATGGATTATCTGCAAGTCATCCACTTCAAGACAGCCAAGCTGTTTGAAGCCGCAGCGCGGTTAGGCGGGATCATCAGCGGGGTTGAACCTGCTTTGGAAAATGCCCTGGCAGCTTATGGCATGCACATAGGCACAGCTTTCCAGCTGATTGACGATGTACTGGACTACTCAGGCAAAGAAGCTGAGACAGGCAAGCATCTGGGGGATGATTTAGCGGAAGGTAAAACCACCATGCCGCTGATCCATGTCATGCTGCATGGCACGCCAGGCCAGGCCAAGTTGGTGCGCGAAGCCATTGAATCAGCCGATAAATCACGCTTTACGGAAGTGCTGGCGGCGGTGCATGCCAGCGGTGCTTTAGCCGCCACTCGGCAGCATGGTGTAGCCGAAGCTGCGGCCGCCAAATCCGCTTTGGCAGTATTGCCCGATTCAATTTTCAAGCAAACACTGCTACAATTTGCGGACTTTGCCGTACATAGAGATTTTTAAGCACTGTTTTTTTAATTTTGCTTTAATTCTTTTGTCGGTATTTTTGTCGGTATGCAAGCGGTTGTAACTCAGTGGTTAAGATAATTTAATTATTTCACTAAGGTTTACCGTCATTGCGAGAAGACCACTCACCGTCGGGGTGTAGCTCAGCCTGGTAGAGTACTGCGTTCGGGACGCAGGAGTCGGAGGTTCGAATCCTCTCACCCCGACCAA
>LNAP01001618.1_pt1 | contig 23619 bp, 30 predicted proteins | sample 602601 | NCBI WGS metagenome assembly LNAP01 (sample SAMN02440304, study PRJNA202911) | soil metagenome | biome: Subtropical and temperate rainforests or woodlands; isolation source: soil samples (1 kg each in a 20% v/v slurry with milli Q water) were... ...
TACCGCCGAATCGTTGCGCACCAAGGGTGCAAGCGTCATGTATTTGTCAACAGACGGTCAATTAATAGGCTTGCTGGCCGTCTCTGATCCAATCAAGAAAAGCACACCGGAAGCCGTGAAGGATCTCAAGGCGGCTGGGATCCGCGTCATCATGGCAACAGGCGACGGCATTTCGACGGCTAAAGCTGTGGCACAGCAATTAGGAATTGACGAGGTTCACGGTGAAGTGAAGCCGGCCGACAAGCTGGATTTGGTCAGCAAACTTCAAGCAGAAGGCCGAGTTGTTGCGATGGCCGGCGACGGCATTAATGACGCACCTGCCCTAGCCAAAGCGGATGTCGGGATTGCGATGGGTACCGGAACCGACGTGGCGATGAACAGCGCGCAGGTCACGCTGGTCAAGGGAGACTTGCGCGGCATCTCGATTGCGCGCCACCTCTCGGACAAAACAATCGCCAATATGAAGCAAAATCTCGGCTTCGCATTCGTTTACAACGCTCTTGGGGTGCCCTTGGCCGCTGGGGTCTTGTACCCGTTTGTCGGGCTGTTGCTTTCACCCATGTTCGCGGCATTGGCGATGAGTCTGAGTTCAGCATCGGTCGTTTTCAATGCCCTTAGGCTTCGAAAGTCTACCTGAAGTGCAACGCGTCGCGTGAGTCGGTGGCACTTGAACTTAGCAAGTAGCCAAAGCTGACGTGTTTGGAGAAATAGCAAATCTTTACGTAAAACAGGAGATCAGCCATGCGCCAATACCTTCGGTTTGCCGCCATGGTCGCTACTTCAACGATCGTGATGTTCGGCCTTATGTATCTAAATACGTATGAGCTGGCCGACGTCTTTTTCAGTGAAACGCGCGTGTATATGGCATTCATGATGGGCGCCGCGATGGCAATCATCATGTTGGCCTTCATGCTCCATATGCACCGAAGTCGTCGCGTGAACAGTGCGATTTTTGTCGCCAGTGCAATAGTATTTGCGCTTGCACTCTGGCTTGTGCGAAGTCAGTCAACCATTGAGGATGTTTCCTGGATGAAGGCGATGATTCCGCATCACTCCATCGCGATCTTGACCAGCGAACGGGCGACCCTCTCTGATCCTCGCGTTCGTGAACTGGCCGGTCAAATCATCGAGTCACAGCGCAGGGAAATCGAAGAAATGAAAGCGCTTATCAAGGATCTCGAGAAATAAATCCGCATCTGAGCCGCAAGTGAGCCTGAACGAAGTCACAGGAAAGGTTCTAAGCAACAATACTCATTGACTGCCTGGGTAACTGCACAGGATTGAATGCCGGAAACTCTGCATCAGCCGACGATGCGCTGACCCAGGTCTCCAGCGTCGTGCTGGCCTCAAGCGCTCTGGCAATCGCATTGGCGACTGTGATCACCCACTGCTCATCAATGCAAAGCGAAGTACGCAGGGTGCCGAAGGTAAATGGCTTGCTCAAGCGATCGCTCCATCGTTTCCAAGGACGATGCGGGAGGCGGTCTTCGGTTAGCGCCGGCATTTGGTAGCCGACGCCCCATGAACGGCTCGCAGCGCATCCAAAGCCATCGAAATAGCTTTCTTGACAGCTCTTTGGTTCGAACTCAGATCTCGTTATTGAGGCGAGGATGGCACTTCAAGTTTATCGGCATACTTAATCATGATGTCACCCATGGCACGCATCATCTCGCCATGCATCTGCATCATCACTTTGCTATTGGCGCCGCTGGCGGCACCCATCATAGGGCAACTGCCCATCATCCCCATCATGCCGCCGCCCATCATGCCGCCGCCCATCATGCCGTCGCCCATCATGCCGTGATCTTTCATCCTACCTGGCTTCATCTGGCCCATCTGGCTCGCGTCACCATTATGCATCATGCCTGGTTCAGCTTTCATGCCCGTGGATGTGCCATCGCCGCTGGGAGTCGCTGCTACTCCTGCACCGCTCACGCCCAACAAGAGCGCCGTAACGGGCGCAATAAATAGTGCTTTCATATTCATTTTGATCTCCTAAATTCAGAAAATTGACTTTTCACGAACCGGCTTGAACTTGTGGCGCAAGAGAGATGTAGGTGTGGAGGTGTAGTGTCTTCCAGCGTCAGAGCAGCAAATGCGTACCAATCGTGGCGTACCCGGCTATATCGTTGCTCGTCTGTAGATTTTAGTCCTTAGAAAATGGTTTACCGTTAAAGTCGACAGTAACTAAATTGCCGTCCAGCTCCCCCATGCCCGGCGCATTCAACGGCATGCCAGGCGCCGACACGCCCTTCACCGACGAGTCAGCGAGCAACTTGTTGACTGCATTGGCGGGCACATGCCCTTCTATGATCTGGCCGGTGGCGTTTACCACGCCTGTATGGCACGATCCAAGCTTTGGTGGCACACCGAGTTTTTGCTTGACTGAAGCCATGTCGGCTGTTTTGATCGCCGTAACATCAAAGCCAGCATCCCGCATATGCTCGACCCATCCGGTGCAGCAGCCGCAATTGGGGTCCTGATATACGGTAATGGCCGTGCCGGCAGCCTGTGCAAAGGATGACGCGACAGATAAGGCAGCCGCTGTTAGCCATAGTTTCATGAAACCTGCTCCAGCAAAAATGTAGATCTTGAATGATTCATAGTATAGATAAAGACCACAACCAAGCAGCTTAGTTCTGCCGTTGCAAAGTAACTTCCTTCTGTGCCTCTAGAACTTTAGGAGGCCAAGTGCTTTTGATATAAGTCAGTACCGCAATGATCTGTTGGTCGCTGAGGATGTCGCGATACGCGGGCATGTCGCTTACATAGCCTGGAGGTGCTGTCTTCCCAGGGACCAGACCGTTTTTCACCATATCGACCAACATCGCATCGGGATGGTGCCAGGTATGGCCGCTCTTGTCATGCGGCGGTGCAGGCAGCCTGCCATTGGACATACGTTCACGCCAGTTCGGCTGGCCTTGCAGGGCCTCGCCATGGCAGGCTGCGCAATTGTTCGCATAGATCGCCTTGCCCTGCATCACAAGGGATTGGTCCGCAGGGTCGATGAATGCCGGGCCAGATGGCCGAATCGTGCTGTAAAGGACGGCGGCGGCGCCGATTATGACGACGCCAACCACTCCAAAGACCAATTTTTTTCTCCGTGTCATTTGAATGCGCTAGATCAGCTGACTTTTACCTTGCCGACCATTCCAGCTTCCATGTGACCCGGAATCAGGCAAGCGAAATCGACAGTGCCCGCCTGGTCGAACTGCCACACCAAGCCGCCAATCTTACCCGGGTCCAATGTAATCATATTCGGTTCCGAATGCTGCATCCCCGGCATCTTCTGCATCTCGGCCGCATGGGCCTTCATATCGGCAATGGACCCGATCACCATTTCATGAGGGATTTTCCCCGTATTCTTGATAAAGAAACGAACTGTCTCGCCAGCGCGGACCTGGATGTCACCAGGCGTAAACCGCATGGTATCGTCCATCGTCAGTTCAATCGTGCGCGTAACTTTAGCCGGATCGCCCGGCTGACCAGTTGGCGAAGGTGCATTCGACATGGTAGACATATCGTGACCGGGCATGCCATGCGCCGGTGCGCCATGCCCCCCGCCATGGTTGCCGGCAGCCAATGCGAGGGTCGGCAGTACGCTCAAAGCCAGAATAGAAAGGGTCTTTTTCATATCAATACTCTCTTGAGATTTGTTTTAGCAGGCGGCCCTTTCAAGCTGCCCATGTGAAAAGGTGAAAGGCGACTTCAGAAGCGAAAGCTCAAACCGGCCACAAAGCGAGTTTCCTGCTTGGAGTCGCCCGCTGCCCGTGCGTAATCCGCCGTTTTTCCAAACTTGCTGGACCATTCGACGCCCACGTACGGGACGAACTGACGCGTGACTTCATACTTGAGGCGCAAGCCCGCCGTGCCGTCTGTCAAGCCGCTGCCAATGCCCCAGCGTTCATCGTCCTTGCCATAGAAATTCACTTCGACGCTGGGTTGCAGATACAGCTTCTGAGTCAACAGGATGTCGTACTCGGCCTTCAGCTCCAAAGCGGTACGGCCGCTCGAGCCAACATAGGCGGTGGCATCGACTTCAAACCAGTAAGGCGCTAACCCTTTAAAGCCAAATGCCAACCATTCCCGGTTCGGCACGCCTTGGCCATGATCGAAACGAAAGCCCAGCTCCGTATCCCAAAACGTAGAAACTACATGGCGCCACAAAAGCTGCGTCTCAGATTCTTGCAGCTTACCGCTCGCCACTTCGCCTTCGGCCTTGATCACGGCGCGGTTGTAGGTACTGCCGTACCAGGCCTCGCCCTCATAGGCCGCCCATTCCTCGCCGCGTGCCCTGACGTACTCCAACCGGTCAAAATTGACGGAGCCGAAGTTGTGCATGTCGGACATGATTAGCGCATCTGACGGCGGCAACGCATACTTGCCGGCATTGCGGACGTAGCCATCGGAGTAGGCGTCCGGATCGCGAGCGTCCGGCGGCGGCGAGCCGCCCTGCATCTGCATATCGCCATGATCCATTTCGCCACCGCCACGGTCCATGGCACCCATATTGTGTGCAGGGATTGGCGCATTAGAGTCGGACTGACCGTGCGACATTCCCGGCATGGCGGAAGTGTTCTTGAGCGGGTCAGCCTGCTTCATGGGCATTTTCATGTCGTCATGATCCTGAGCTGGCGCTTTCCCCGCGCCATGGTCCATACCGGGCATGACCATCGAACCGTGATCCATGCTCGGCATACCCGTGGAGCCATGATCCTTATCGGACATGTTCATAGAGCCATGATTCATGCCCGAAGCCGTCGCCGGCGAGCTTGTCGCGGGCGGTGCCGCGGTATGGCCGGCATGACCGGCGTGCGTCTGCGCATAGGCAAGCACGGGCATTACTCCCACTGTAGCGATGGTCGCCGCAAGAAACTTCTTCTTCAATTGATTGTTCATGACCAGGATGCCTAACGTGTCGTTCATTGTCTTCATGCCACCACCACTTCGCGAAACATCCCTGCATCCATGTGCAGCATCAGATGGCAGTGCCATGCCCAGCGTCCGAGCACATCGGCGGTCACGAGAAAGCTGATACGCTGCGCAGGCTGCACCGGGATGGTGTGGCGCCGGGCCTGAAATTGGCCGTCCGGCGTTTCCAGTTCACTCCACATGCCGTGCAAATGCATGGGGTGCGTCATCATGGTGTCGTTATGCAAGATGACCCTGACGCGTTCGCCGTAACGGAAATGAACCGGGGTTGATTTTCCGAACTCCACGCCATCGAACGACCAGGTGTAGCGCTCCATATTTCCGGTTAGGTGCAGCTCGATTTCACGTTCTGCGCCGCGCGGATCCATTGGGCCACCCACGGTGTGCAAATCGGACAGCGTTAGCACGCGTCGGCCGTTATTACGCAGCCCAATGCCGGGATCGTCCAGGTTGGTGCGCGGCATATCGACCCGCATATCAATGCTGGGCCCATACTCGGTCCTGGCGTGGCGTACTTGGGTGCTGGCGCCGGCAGCAGACATAGCGCCATGGTCCATGCCTGACATACCTGCGTGATTCATACTTTGCATGCTGCCGTGATTCATCCCAGCCATTTTGCCGTGGCCCATTCCGGTCATGCCTCCATGGCTCATGCCACCGGACGATTGGCTAGCCGCGCCATGGCTCATTCCTGCCATGCCTCCGCCCATAGCGCCCATCATGTCCGCCATGGTCAACCATTCCACGGGGTCAAGCGCCGGCACTGGCGCTTCGAGACCAGCATGCGTGGCTAGCGTACCGCGCGCGTACCCTGTCCGGTCCATTGCTTGCGCATAAACGGTGTAAGCGTCGTCCTTCGGTTGTACCAATACATCGTAGGTTTCCCCGGGCCCGAATCGAAACTCGTCTACCGTAACGGGCTCCACATTGACCCCGTCGGTTTGAACGACAGTCAACTGAAGGCCTGGGATGCGTACATCGTAGAAAGTATTAGCCGCGCCATTGATAAAGCGCAGCCGCACCCGCTCTCCAGGCCGGAATAGCCCCGTCCAGTTGCCCGCCGGCGTCGTACCATTCATCAGGTAGGTCAGCACGTTCGCGGACAGATCGGCCAAATCCGTGGGGCTCATGCGCATCTCGTTCCACATCTTGCGCTTGTCGATAGCCGCTTTCAGACCCATCTGGGAGGCGTCTTGAAAGAAATCGACCGCCGTAGGCTGGTTGTAGTTGTAGTAGTCGCCCTGCATCTTGAGCTTGGCCAGAACCCGCATCGGATCCTCGTCGGTCCAGTCAGAGAGTTGGACGACATACTCTCGATCAGCCCGTATGGAGTTAGTCTGTGCCGGGTCGATAATGATCGCCCCATAGACCCCGGTGGACTCCTGCATGCCCGAGTGCGAGTGATACCAATACGTGCCGCTTTGCTGTACTTTGAACTGATACGTGAACGTTTCGCCCGGCGGAATTCCCGCGAAACTAATCCCGGGCACTCCGTCCATCTGAAACGGCAGGATGATGCCGTGCCAATGGATTGAGGTGGTTTCGTTCAGGCGGTTCTTGACGCGAATAGTGACGGTATCGCCTTCGCGCCAACGCAACGTGGGCGCCGGGAGCGAGCCATTGACCGTCGTCGCCATACGCGGCGTACCAGTGAAATTCACAGGTGATTCATCGATCTCCAGATTAAATTCGGTCCCACTCAGTATCGCCGCAGAACCCGTACTAGTTCGTCCCGATTGCATTCCAGCGGCACGGGCAAATGGAGACAAGCCCAGCAACACGCCGCCGGCCACAAGGCCTTGCACAAAACGGCGACGAGGTATGGCCGGGAGGGGAACGGCTAGCGTAGTTGAGCGTTTCACGCGGGGAAATCCTGTAATGAATCGTTGATCGGAGCTTCGTCTGCCGCATTCTGGGCGAACCGACAAATTGCTATTCCTAACTTTAATCAAGTACGGCTGTCACACGAATGACGGCTCCATTACTTTTCTGTAATCTGGAATTCGCGGCGGATTTCATTTGCGGACTCTGTTTAGCGTGATACGAGTGGTAGAATTCCGCTTCCTCTTTGGGGAGTAGCCTACTTTCGACTTCGCGCGAAAGGGCTGCGTCAACATTCTTGGCCTTAATGCCATGGCGCAGCCGGCCGAAAGGCATGGCGAGACCATAGACTCTTCCAGTGCGCAGCCGAGCCGTACTGGGAAGTCCATGTGTCGCTCGGCTGGAACACCCCATGAATTTTCTCTCTACCATGGTCTTAGCACTAGCCATGTCAACCGACGCATTTGCGGCCGCTGTGGGCAAAGGTACCGCCCTTCGCAATCCTCGCCTATCGGAAGCGCTGCGCACGGGTATTATTTTCGGTGTGATCGAAGCCGTCACGCCATTGATCGGTTGGGCGCTAGGCTCCATCGCTGCTGAGTTCGTTGCGGACTGGGATCACTGGATCGCTTTCGCCCTCCTCCTGGTCTTGGGCGCATTGATGATTCGCACCGGCCTTCGGGCTGACGAGCCCGAAGCCACTCCTGCGATCCGTCATTCGTTTTGGTTACTTGCCGCCACGGGGTTCGCCACCAGCATCGACGCGATGGCCGTGGGTGTTAGTCTCGCCTTTATCGATAATAATATTCTGATCACCGCCGCGGCCATTGGCTTAGCAACGTTCCTAATGGTGACGCTGGGTGTCATGATCGGCCGGTTGATCGGCAATGTGGCCGGCAAGTGGGCGGAGATTCTTGGCGGATTGGCGTTGATAGGTGTCGGTACCGTCATTCTGTACGAACACCTCACCATGTAAGAACAGATGTACCTAGGCGACGCTGAACGGCTACGCCTGGTTCTCATGTATGCAGCAGGTTTATTTCCACGGTTGCATGGACAAGTTCATCGTGAATGCTCAATTGCTGCCGAATCTGGTCCGCCGTGATCAAGCTTGACGTGGCCAGCGAGACGATACACGCATACTTTCCTTTGCCGTCTGCCGCAGTGAGTGTAGCGACTAGCGTATCGGCGTTGCTGGACCTCACCGCAATTTTGAACGCTTCGTCTGGCGGCAGCAGCTCTTGGTTAGCTCCCTCATCACTAAACCAACCGCGAAATGAATCGAAGATTCCCTGAGCCGGGGACGCAGAGTTTGAGGCGGTAATACTCGTGGAGCTGGCAGCTATTGCAGAGAATTTCGCCGGACTAATTCCAGGTAGCCAGGCCAGTGCCAGTACGAGCAGGGCTGTCAAGAAACGAATAAATTTCACTTCAACCACTCATCATCCAGAACATCATGATGCCCATGAAAACGAAAGCCAAAATAGCGACCAACCCAATTGCCGCTAGTACTAGGATGACTATTCGCGTGAGTCTGGTTCTCACGGTCTGCTCAAGCATCAAAGCGGTTCGCTGGAGCTGGCGGACGTGAGTGCCCGCCAGCATTAGTCCCTTCCGGTATTTGTGCTTGAGTGGGTCCACCGTTCTTTGAATCGCTATCGCTATGGCACGACTGCATGCCTTTCATCATGAAAAGCATCATCAACGGACAGATCAAAAAGAATAAGAATGGGCTCAGCGCAGCGATCCACTCCCGCGCGACAGGCAGGGCCGCGTACGCCACTGCAATCAACGCGGCAAGCCCGAGACCGCCTTTCAACATCGTCTTCACATCGCATTTCATTATCAGCTCTCCTTGCACTTGCGTCGCTTGAACTCTATCTGGCGATGAGCCTACTGTAACGGTCCGTCGCTGTCAGAAAGGTTGCGCGGGCATTACATCTTTGTCATCTTTAAAAAGAACGCCACAGAGGTAATAAATTTGTTGCGATATGTATGAAGCACCACATCGCTTCACCCTGTCCGGGGCAAAGTCCCGTTCTATTTGCAAGAGGCGGCAAAAAACACCATATCCGTTGACATTGCCACTGTGGGAATGTTTATCCTGTAGTTATCCGGCTCGGCGAATTACCAATAGAGGGAAAAAATGATTCAGTTTGAAGTAAACGATATGACCTGTGGGCACTGCGTGGGCGCCGTTACCGCCGCTGTCAAAGACGCCGCACCCGAGGCTATCATTTCGGTTGACCTGCCCGAGCATGCCGTGCGCGTGGAGGGGGTTCCCGACGCAGACGTAGTAGAACAAGCTATTCGCGAGGCGGGTTACAGTCCGTCGCGTAAAGTTTAAAAGGCCAAGGTGCAATGATGCGCCCTGGCCTCAATTTGTTCGTTTGCCCGCACCGCTCGTGCGGGTAGCGATCCTGGTTGCTAGGCCGCTCAGGCCATCTGCGCCATCCGCCTGCACTCTTCAGCACATCTGCGGCAAGCCTCGGCGCAACGCTGGCAGTGATCCATTTGGTGTTTTGCGCATTCATCACCGCAAGCTTGGCAGACATCAGCGCACAGACGGCAAAGGGCTTGGGCGAATTCACTGCCCCTGGCCATATAACTGGCCGCCAGGCGGCAAATTTGTGCGCAATCCATATCCAGCTTTATGCAGCGCGCCATAGCTTTAACATCTTGTTCCCCCAGGCATGAGGCTGCGCAGTGGTCGCACTCCGTAGCGCAGGCATAACAAGCGTCTATGCAGGATTGAAACTTTTCATGAGGCATATCGATCTCCAACAAGGTTGAGGTGTGATCATCATGTGACCGCCGTCATGCGGCGCCACTTTCCTCGTGCAGCAACTTGGATGCCGTACGGGCAGTAATTTGCCTGCAGAAGCTAGCATTTTCGTTCAAACCCAGCTCTACCGGTGACGGCTTCTACCGTAGCATTACAATTTTGTAATGCTGACGTCATGTTGCCGTCAGCGCCATGGCACTAAAGTCTAACAATGGACGGCAAAGCGCTCTTCTTTTCGTGATAACCGATGGATCTACAGGACCGAACCCATGAAATTGCTGTTGGTCGAAGACGAGACCAAAACCGGTGATTATGTACGCCAAGGGCTAGTCGAGTCCGGCTTCGTTGTGGACCTCGTGCGCACTGGCTTGGACGGACATCATTTGGCCCTGACTGGCTCTTATGATTTGATTATCTTGGACGTTATGCTGCCCGATGTGGACGGTTGGCGTATCGTCCAGGCTCTACGCGATGCGAAATCGTCGACGCCGGTATTATTTCTGACTGCCCGGGATAGTGTAGAAGACCGCGTCAAAGGGCTGGAGCTGGGCGCAGACGATTACTTGGTAAAACCGTTCGCTTTTTCAGAGCTCCTAGCGCGTGTACGTACGTTATTAAGGCGGGGCGCCGCTCCCGCCTTCCAGGATCAGTTACAGATCGCTGATCTCGTTCTCGATATTCCTCGACGTCGAGCTCAGCGCAAAAGCGTGCGTATTAATCTTACGAACAAAGAGTTTGCCTTGTTGGAACTCTTGGTACGTCGTCAAGGCGAAGTACTGCCTCGCTCGTTGATTGCTTCCCAGGTGTGGGACATGAACTTTGACAGCGACACCAATGTCATTGATGTCGCGATCCGACGCCTGCGCGCCAAAATCGATGACGATTTTGATCCTAAGCTTATCCACACGGTACGCGGCATGGGTTACATGCTGGACGTGACGCTCCCCGAATAGCTGATGAAAAGACGGCCGGCATCCCTAGCTGTACGGCTTACCGTTTCTATTGGGGCGGTGATAACAGTCGTACTACTCACATTCGGCTGGATCGTAGAGCGGTCAATCAACAACCACTTTATTCAGCAAGATGTTGATGAACTGAATGCGGTCGTTCAGGCCTTAAAGCACACGCTAGCCACGCTACCGACTGATATGGCACGTGCCGAGTTGAATCAGCGGCTTGCCAATGCCGTGTCCGGCCACCATAACGCTCAATATCGTATCTCCTCGGACTCCGGTGCGATGATCTATGCTACGCCGGGATCCAATTTGGACAGGTTTGCTCAAATCGCCCAGCCTGTAGAGAAAATCACTATTGACACGGTTGGCATATGGCAAGATCACGGCGAGACGTTTCGAGGAGCTGTACTACGGACCGGAACGGACAGTTTCCCTGCGCGGAGCACCTTAACCATCGCCGTGGCCACGGGCATCAATTTCCATCTGCACTATCTGGACAGCTTTCGGGACTACCTCCGAATCATCACAGTGGCGGCCTGTCTCATTGCGATTTTGGCTACATGGTTCGCTGTGCACCAAGGCCATGCACCGATACGGCGCATCAGCCGCGAAATCGGAAAAATCAGGTCGGATCAGCTGCATATACGACTCGAACCACACGCCGTTCCTACTGAACTGGTCGGGCTTGCAATGTCTTTCAACGGAATGCTTGAGCGGCTTGAGGACGTCTTCCGCCGTCTCTCCGATTTTTCAGGTGACATCGCGCACGAGCTTCGAACCCCCATCACGAACCTCAAAACCCAAACTGAGGTCGCGCTTTCTCAATCCCGCAGCGTCGAACAGTACCGGGAGATCCTGTATTCGAACTTAGAAGAGTACGAGCGCATGGCCAAAATGGTTGGCGATATGCTGTTTCTAGCTCAGGCCGACAACAATTTACTTAAACCTGAGCTTGTTGAGATTGACCTCGAAGCCGAGATCAAAATGCTATTTGATTACTTTAGTGCCTGGGCCGAAGAACGCGAAGTGCAACTGCATGCTGTCGGCGGCCCAGTACTCGTCCGTGGGGACAGACTCATGATACGCCGAGCGCTGAGTAATCTATTGTCGAACGCCATTCGCTACGCGCCGCGTGGACGCAGCGTTACGGTATTGCTCAATCTCGTCGCCGACAAGGCAAGCGTTTGTATCGCGAACCCAGGGCCGATCATAACTCCGGAGCACCTCACCCATATTTTCGAACGATTCTATAGGCCGGATTCATCGCGCCAGCGCAGCAGTGAAGGCTCGGGACTTGGATTAGCTATCGTGAAAACAATTGTAGAGGCCCATGGGGGTCGAGTCAGCGCCAGCTCGACCGCCGACGCAACCCGGTTCGAAGTAGTATTTCCAGCGGCGCAACATTCGGTACGCTAGCAGCACGCTTGAGCCCCTATGGCTCGTATCGCATCGTGCCGAAAGCGAGTCTATCTCCGCTCCAGAACGGCGGTCTAAAGCAGAAAGCGGATACTCATAACCAATATTTCCATGTGCGTTCAGCTGATTGGCCGCCAATTCGGCACGGCGCGCTGCATGCTGACGACTGGTAATGCGGTCTCCCATAACGAAAGGCCGTTGGCTTTACAATCTTTGCCTCTCATGCTGTGCCGTTAAATGTCACAATGACCCAAGGCGGAGTCAGTCATATGATTAATCGCGCAGTTTTATTAGATATGTATTTTATTTGCAGTCATATATTGATTCATTCTCATGTCATAATGTATCAAACTACTGGAATAACTCCCTGACCCTCCACATCATGAGCATCGGCGAGCGCCTACGTATCGCACGTACGAAACGAGGCCTAACCCAAGAAGCATTGGCCGGCTTGGTTCAGGCTCCCCTGACCCAGGGTGCCATCGCACATATAGAAAGCGGCCGAAGCGAGTCCTCACGCCACATAGTATGGATCGCTGCAGCCCTTCGAGTCCGCGCCGAGTGGCTCGTGACCGGACAAGGGGAAATGTTCGAGGATGAGTGGCCATGGCCAGGAATATCTAGGGACTCCGTATCAAAGCTGCCAATGCTGGTCTTGGAAGACATTGGCGATTACATCGAGATGAAACTTGCGAAGCATGGCAAGGACAACGGCGACGGCAAAACAGAATCGGGCAGCTAAACAGCCGCTGAAGCGAGTCACCGTAGCCAAACGTCGCGGTCGCTGAAAAGCTACACAAAGCCCGCGCACTGCCTTCAGCCCACAAAGGGTCAGAGCGATTCGCTTTGATTCATTCCGGATCACATGAGGCGCCCTCCCTACAAATTCACATGACCCATATGACTCATTTATATTAGTTTTGTATTGACTCTTCTAAATAGATACGTAATGATTGCATCAAGCCTGCTCTTTAACAACGCAACACCGATGAATACCGCGCCCTGCCCCACGACGGGCGGTGCGAGTGCGCGGCTACCCGAGTCGTCAGCATCTTGCGGGGCGACAGGCACCTGGGTAGGAGCAAAACAGGTGAAAAACCATCACTCCTCTGGGCCGGTAGCGACTGGCGCAAACTGGGGGAAGCTGGTGACGATCCGTACCCACGGACGCCGGCACTGCCACTAAAGGCAGGCCACCCTCGACGGATGGCGCGTAATCCGTTGATGACAGCGGCAAAGACCGCAGTTCTCAGCATCCCGCCGAACCGCAACAGCGGGCCAGCGGCGGGCTCCGCCGAGAATGATCGAAGCACGCGGCCCCCATCGCGGCATCTTGGAGGGCCGTCCACGAAGGCGCCAGTCGCGCCTGCTTTGGAAAGCATCCTGAACCCCATTCTCCCAGGGTGCTTCCCAAGGTCTAACGGAGGAAGAAATGAAGGAACAGCAGGTCCAGTCACAATTTTTTGGCCACCCGTCAACCAGATACCATGACCAACAACCGCCCGATCAAGCGCTTGTTTACCGGATTCACACGGCCGAAGCCAAGCTTGGCGTATCCCGATCAACTATCTATCGGCTGGTCAACGAAGGCGAGCTAGTACTGATCAAGATAGGCAAACGGTCCAGCGGCATCACAGCAGCCAGCGTGCACGCGCTGATCGAGCGTAACAAGGCGCTTGCCTGCTGACCCCTCGAGTTCTATGCGCGTTTCATCTGCAGTACCTTGGCGGATTCAGCCTGCTCATGCAGGAAGTCCGCCCACACTTGCATAACAACACGCCGCTCGTCCTCAAACCGAGCCCGGTCGTAGGCGGCCTGAATCTCGTCTGCCTTGGCATGAGCCAGCTGGGCCTCCAGTACATCAATATCGATCTTCAGGCGCTCACGCGCTACCGTGCGCAACATTGCTCTGAAGCCATGGGTTGCGTGCTGTCCTTGAAACCCCATATCCCGAAGCGCCTTACTCAATGCATCGCGGTGCAAATGGGGATTGCCTCGTTTTCCGACGCCTGGAAAGACATATTCGCCACCGCCATACTGGCGCATCTCGTTCAACATTTCCATGGCCTGCTTCGGTAGGCTGACCACATGCTCGATCCGAGTTTTCATCTTGACGGCAGGAATACACCATTCAGCTCGCTCTAGATCCATCTCGGCCCAGCGGGCTGATGCCACTACGCCGGGCCGGCAAGCTGTATAAGCGGCCAGCAGCAACCCCCCGCGCACCACCCTGCCGTCATACCCCTGGATGGCCCGTATTAACGGCCCTACGCCCTGAATTTTAGTGACGGCGGGAATATGGCTTCCTCGGTGCCGGGGCAAGGCGCGTTGCAGTCTCAAAAGCTGGTCGTCGCCGCGAATACCACGCACGATACAGTAATCAACGATGCCATTCAGGCATTGGCGAGCCTTTACAGCAATGGACGGGCTCGCAGTCGCCAGATCAACCAAAACCGGCACCACGTCCTTGCTTGCGAGCGTTCGCATGTCAGCCCGGCCGAGCAGCGGCTGCAGACGCTTCTGAACAATAAAAACCGACTTGTCGTAGGTTGCAGGAGCCCAACCCGACTTGCGATCATCCAACCATGCATCCGAAATGACGGTGAATGAATGCTTCCGTGCCTCTTCGGCGAGACGTTCAACTTCGGCTTCTTCTTTAGACTTGGAGGCCATTTCAGCACGCCGTCGGTCATACATTCCCTCTGGCGGCTCGCCCATGCGGACCCGCTGGCGCAATTCGTCCGCTGCTTTGTGCGCATCGGCGATCCCCATGTCAGGATAAACGCCGATAACGCGGTTGCCACGTTTGCCTTCAGGGGTCTGAAACCTGACCATCCATTGTTTGATGCCTGTCGGCTGCACGAGAAGAAATAGGCCTCGCCCCGAAGGTAAGGTATAGACGATGTCTTTCGACTTGGCCTTGCGGGCCGCCAGATCGGACAATTGCGTAGGGGTTTTTGGCATATCGGGTCTCTAAATGGGCAATCCTATGGTATGTGAGTTTTAACATACCAAAACGCATACCAAAAAAGCGGAGATTTACCGAAGCTCACTGAGACGCTGTGAACGCAAAAAACCCGCATGAGGCTAATGTTCATGCGGGTTTCCGGTACTACATCAGTCGTTATGAAACGGCCTGATTTTATGTCTTGGTGCCGACGGCGAGACTCGAACTCGCACAGCTTTCGCCACTACCCCCTCAAGATAGCGTGTCTACCAATTCCACCACGTCGGCCGGTAAAGAGCGGTATTCTAGCACGGATTTCGATTCGCCTTTTTTGATCTTCGCATACCGCGAAATTCACCACAAATACTAGTTGCTCTTGCTTGATTCGACTGGAGTTGCTGGCTCTTGTGCAGGTGCCGGCTGTGGTGCCGGAGCGGGTTCTTTTGAAGGCGTGATCTCTGACGCCAGCGTCGGCTGTGCGGGAGCAGGTGCGGCGGGCTTGGACGGCACGGCAGCCGGCGCTGCGGGCACTGCCGCACCCGGTGCAACAGGAACAGCTGAGCCGCTGGAAGGAACAGGCGACTGGAACCCTTGCATCACGCCGGCGTCAAGTGGCGATTTGCCACCAGGATGGTGAGCCATATAGGCCAGACCACCCGTCGATACGAAAAAGATGACTGCGGCCCATTTGGTGGCTCGCGACAGAAAATTCGCGGCGCCCGTGGCACCGAACAGACTGCCTGCGGAACCGCCACCAAAGGATGAACCCATGTCGGCGCCCTTGCCCTGCTGCAGCAAGACCAGCAAAATAATACTCAACGAAGATACGACCTGGATCGCCAGAAGAACAGGTGACAACCATTGCATGAAAAAAACTCCGAGGCCTATGAGGCCGCTATACGTAAAAATTCTTCTGCCACCAGCGACGCGCCACCTACGAGGGCGCCGTCGATATCAGACATGGCAAACAAACTGCTGGCATTGGACGCTTTGACGCTGCCGCCATACAAAATTCGAACTTGAGGAACATTCAGTTCGGTCAACTGCGCGCGAATGAAGGCGTGCACGTCCTGCGCTTGCTGCGGCGTGGCTGTAAGGCCAGTACCGATGGCCCAGACTGGCTCATAGGCAATCACCAGCTTGGCGACCGATTCGGCGCCCAGTGCCAGGACAGGCTGCAATTGGCGGCGGATTACTTCCTGGGTAAGTCCCGCCTCTTGCTCGGCCTGCGTTTCGCCTACGCACACCACCGGCGTTATACCCGCGCCTAGTGCCGCCGCCGCCTTTTCCGCAACCAGTTGATCAGTTTCGCAGTGAAACGAACGACGTTCAGAATGCCCAACCAGCGCCCACTGGCAACCAAAATCAGAGAGCATGCTTGCAGAGACTTCACCTGTATAAGCGCCTTGCTGGTGCTTGCTGATATCTTGCGAGCCCCAACCAATGCCGCTACCGTGCAGGCAGCCGCTTACCTGTCCCAAATAGGGAAAGGGAGCGCACACGACCATTTCGCAATTATGAGCGACACCCACCCCCGCGCACAATCCCGTAAGGAGCGTAGCGTTGGTGGGACGAGCGCCGTGCATTTTCCAGTTGCCTATTACAAGGCGCTTACGAATCAGAGCAGTATTCATTAAGCCCAGGATGAAAAAATTGAATAACCCAGCATTGTAGCCTGTAAGCCAGAAATCCGCACGTTACGATGACCTGTGCCTTACTAAACCGTCAGGACGATCTTTCCGATCTGCTCTCCGGCTTCCATCATGGCGTGCGCATCGCACGCCTGGGCCAAGGGAAAAGTTGTATGCACGATAGGACGGATCTTGCCGGCCTCGAGCAAGGGCCAGACATGTTGCTTGAGAGCCCGGGCGATTTCAGCCTTGAATGCCACTGGCCTTGGCCGCAGCGTGGAACCCGTAATGGTCAGACGACGACGCAGGACTTGGTTGCAGTCTATCGTTGCTTTGGCACCACCCAGCAATGCAATGATCACAACACGCCCGTCGTCCGCAAGGCAATCTAAATTGCGGTTGATGTACTCGCCAGCCACCATATCCAGCACGACGTCCACGCCTTTGCCACCAGTGGCCTTCTTGACTTCTTCCACATAGTCCTGAGTACGGTAATTGATACCCAGCGTGGCGCCAAGGTCTTCGACAGCGCGGACACGTTCATCGCTCCCCACGGTTGCATAGACCTCATGACCCATGGCCCTGGCTAGCTGGATTGCAGTCGTACCGATACCGCTGGCGCCACCGTGCACCAGCAAGGACTCGCCGATCGAAAGCCGGCCGCGATCGAAGACATTGCTCCAGACGGTGTAATAGGTTTCCGGTAAACCGGCCGCCTCGACATCCGACAAGCCCTTGGGCACAGGCAGGCATTGCTGCGCCGGTGCGACGCAGTATTCCGCATAGCCACCGCCGGCCAGCAAGGCGCACACTTTATCGCCTATGGACAGCCCTCCGGCGGCGGCATCGCCACCCACGATCTCTCCCACGACCTCGAGTCCAGGCAAATCCGAGGCTCCGGGGGGCGCGGGATAGTTGCCCTTGCGTTGAAAAACATCTGGTCGGTTAATACCCGCGGCCGAGACCTTGATAAGCACTTCGCCCGCTTTCGGCTCGGGTATGGGACGATCAACCAGCACCAGGACTTCAGGACCACCTGGTTGCGAAATTTCAACTGCCTTCATACTGACTCCCTTGGATGTTACGCAAAATCCTATTATCGCTTGTCTAACCAACCTTGGGATCAGGGTCGCCCGTATTGGACGCCCCTTCCTGGATCAGGATGCGACATACCGAGGCGGCCTTGCGGAATTCCGACGCCGCGACGTACTCGGGGTCTTTCAGCCAGGCGTAAACTTTGTCCCGATCGGGGAACTCGAGCAGCACCATGCGCTCGGTGAAGGTGTCGCCTTCATACGTATCTACTTTATCGCCGCGTGTGAGAAATTTTCCTCCATGCCTCGCTACCAGCGGCGGGGTAAGCTCAGTGTATTGCAGATAAGTCTGCGGATCATGAATCACCATCGTTGCTATGACGTATGCAGTCATACTTTCCCCTTTATTTGCGATTATGTTATGAGAAACCGGCAACCAGAAAAATCGACGCATCCGTAAGACGACATCCGGAGCCGCCACGACCATTACATCAGATTAATTCCACAAGTAAAAGATCGCGTAGTCCAAACTCCAAAAATTGCCGCCGACAAGCACCTGGAAAACAGCTGTGGTCGCTGTCCTGCGGGCCAAAAATGCGCCAGTCGAGATAAGGTACAATTCAGCGCAACGGAAGGTTGGCAGAGTGGTCGAATGCACCGGTCTTGAAAACCGGCAGGGGCGCAAGTTCCTCCAGGGTTCGAATCCCTGACCTTCCGCCACTTCTTCGCGCATCGCTTTTCCAATGCGCAACGAAGCAGGCATGATCACCACGACATGCTGATTTGTGTTCTTGCACCCATGGCGGAATTGGTAGACGCAAGAGACTTAAAATCAGTCTTGTCAAGTCTTTTCTATTGAAGTCACATGGGCGGAATGTTAAGAAGGACAAGGCTTTGCAAGCACACAAAGCATTGTTCGATGACTTGTTCTGGTAGTTAGGTGTCAATTAGGCGCCAGTGGAAAATAGAGTAGGTTTCCGTAGTAGTACCCAAAGCCCGGGTGGCGGAATAGGTAGACGCAAGGGACTTAAACAATTTGAGCCTTCGGGGGGAAACGCCCGAAGTGACGCCCGTCAAATTCGGCGAACGCCCTGGATACTTCGGTATCCGAGCCAACGCCGAGCCAAGCCCAAACTTTATAAGGTTGGGAAGGTGTAGAGAGCAGACGGCGGGCACCTACGGCTGAAAAGCTATGGTGAAGGCGTGCTCCAGACCACGAACAGCACATGTGCTGGCGGCGAAAGCCGAAGTGGTAAGAAAATCCCTCGATCTTTGATCGTACCGGTTCGATTCCGGTCCCGGGCACCAATTCAAAGGCCGCTTCTGCTCTAGCAGAAGCGGCCTTTTCCTTTCAGTACGCAATTATCCAATTACTAACTTTCTGCGTCTGAAACCTCTACCCTCTGCTACGAACGCCTCCAGCATATGCGGAATCAGCGTCACGGCATCGACCGCTTCGCCGTAGGCCTACGCATGCAGCGCGGTGTTCTTGGCTAGTCATACATGTCTTTCCAGCAGGCCAAAACGTCCATTGCCTTTCAGACCACTAAATATCTCAATTTGAGCCTGGCCTTGAATGGTAGCTGGTGGGTCAGAGTTTTCGATTACGATAAACTGTACCTTGTCCCTCAAACTAGCAAGATGCTTGTAAAAGTGTTCAGCAAGACTTGTTTTTTTAAGTTCTTTCTCATCGTCTGACAACTCACCATACCGCGAGGTCATCGGTTCACGATAAGTGAGCAACGGAGTATCAAGGACGAGAAAACCAGGATATGGCAGCCCATTATCGATACAAAAAACGACTATAGCTACGTTAAAAGCAGCATGTAGGATTGCTCTAACGCCCTTGCCATTAGCAGCACGGAGTTTTCCGGCAACAGTAATATCCATGGCCTCTGCGTCAAACTGCACCTTGTCTGCGTCGGGAAAGCGCCATTCAACCAGTACCGACTTCACTATCTCTCCAAACTTAAACAGTGTAGTGGTATCTGGGCCAACTGACGGTGTATCGCCTTTGCTGCGCCTAGTTGGTTCATCCTCTATTTCAGCTCTCCGAATGGATAGGTTTGAACGGCGCCTAAAGAGGTCTAAAGCTTTGACGATTTCAGATCGCTTCGAAACGTATACTTCATAGCTTTCCCGTAAAGAGGCTTCATGTGGACGCGCTTTCTCGATTTCACCATCAAGTCTGTCAGATTCCTTTTTCCCCAGATCAATAGTCCGGCGTAGCCCTCCAGCTTCAGCCTCAAGCGAGGCTATCGTTTGGATCAATTCACGTGTTTCACGCTCGATCTTGTGGGCTTCAGCGACAGCAGCTTTATGCGCCATCGCGATCTCTTCCGCGGCATGATTATGTTTTTGAGCCTCAGAGGGAGCACCACAGACCGGACAATCCATATCGGTCATCGTCACGAGCACGAAGCCGCCTTCCTCGATAGACTGTAGACGTTGCAGATCCGAGTTGTAGACTGCCTGTAATTTATTAAAGCGCTCAATCGTTAGCTCAAGCTCTCCTGTCCGTTCCAATAACTCGCTGCGGCGCTCTAAAGCTTTTCGCCTTTCGCTGACGAGATTATCCATGTTTGCCTGGGCATTCTGTAGTCGAGTAACAAGATCACCGGCACTCTGGTCTAGCCGCTCAAGCTGCTCTTCGGTTTCCCTTTCATCCGGCGGATTCTCACCAAGCTCCGCATTGATCTGAGCGATCATCTCATCCATCAGCTCAATCTTCGCAGCCTTAGCCACTTTGCGCTCTGAGGGTTTCTGAACTGTCACTGCATCGGCGTCGTCGACACCGGTTAGCATGAATTTGAACAGGTTCTGCTCGAAGGTACGCTGAGACGGCGATCCCGAGGTAAAGACAGGACTCTTCTCGGCGATAATGTCTTGCTCAGACACTACGACATAAGGCGATAAGAGGTAAATGGACAATGTGTCTTTCTTGCAGTTACCGTCACGGACGATCTTTGTTCCGGCAAACCCCATCGCATCCAGCAATAAGTGCGAAACGGTGTCAGTACGCTTTGAATCGTGCTGCTGACGCAGTTCTAAACCTTCTGTGTTATCGACCTCCTTTAATAGCCCTTCATAGAGCTTAAACTGACCGCCCCGCGTGGATCGATAAAGTGTAACGTCGCGATTGTCAGGCAGTGTTAGGGCTAGCCAAACCGAGTCATAAGCAGCAATTTCTTCGATTTGGGGCAAACTCTTGGATACACCGAGCATGAACAATATGGTCTTTGAGGCGAAGGACTTACCCGTGTTCGAGGCCCCATAGATGATATTGAGCCCTTCATCAAACTCAAGTTCGGCCGGCTCGATACAGGGGCCAGTGAAGACGAGGTGACGCAGCCGGATACCATTCATGCGGCTCCCCCTGATGAGGTATCACCAGCTCTGAATTCTGCTGTCCAGCGTCCTATTCGACCTTCAATTAGATCCCTAATTTCGGCGCTCTCCTGTTGAGCAAAGCGATCTGCCATCCAACGTGCCCGATGTTTTAGAGCGCGAGAATAAGGCGACTGAAGAAGCCGCACGTAACTTGGTGCTTCCTCACTGGCACAAAACTCTATCCCAGCATCTGTTTCAAAAACTTCGACAAGGTGCATTTGTTGCATCATACGTAAACTTCTCTCAACAAGTTGTCGACGGACGAGGAGCTCCCCAGTACGATTAGGTAGATCGGGATGAAGACTTTCTGGCACATCCTGCTCACCAATGTCACTTGTATGCACAACTAAATGATCAAACCACGTCATTTCCATTAAATCGCAGTGACGTGGATAAAACGCTTCAAGCACTACCAAGGCTCGAATGCCGGTTTCAAGAGTGCTATTGAACGGATGTTTGTCCAAAGTGCTATCCTCTAACGATGCCACGGCATACGCCCATCATTCGCGAACTGGTGACAGGTTCCTTGTTTGACCTGGGGACCTGCGTGCTTTCCAAGTATGCCGGATAGTTGCAGAATGGCGGCTTGTTGCATCACTTGACGAAGCCTCGCTAGCCCATTCCTATGATCATCACCATGGATTTCGACCACGCCGTGATAGATTTCATCTTTAAAATTTAGCAAGTAATCCTCAGGGGTAGAGTCACGATAAAATCTATCAAATGCCACCGAATCGAAGAAACGGGTACGCTGGTCACGAAGATGAGTGCCGTACTCCGCGCTGCACAACGCTGCTGTTGCATCAGGGAAAGTCCCCGGGCCCTTTTCTTCGTATAGCTTAAGGAGTTGACCGATATACGAAGATTCGCTGGCATCTATCTCATCTGGAACAACACCACGTGGAGATGGACCTGGATCTTCGTCAAACCACTTAACCAGAGCTGGTTTACACGCGGGGTCTTCAACTAGCTGCGCTGCATCGAGCCAATAGATTTGAGTGAAATCAAACGCTTTAATCGTGGCTTCAATCTCAGGACTAAGCTGTAAAATCTGTTTTTCGACAAGTTTTCCGGCAATATCAGTATTCCAACGTTCGAGAAAAGCGGCCCTAAACCGTTCAGGATGGGCAATAAACTGCTGCACAGCCCTAGCGACACCACGTGGAGCGACAAAAGTATAAGAGCGTGGCAACGAGTACGCACCAGCTGCGGAGTGCATAAATATTTTGCCAAGCTCAACGAAAGCCGAGCTTTCGGAAAGTGACTTACTGAGCTGCTTGCATTGGAAATTGTCCCACGGACCTTCCATGCGCTTAACTGTCACATAACCCGTGACATCGCGCCCCATGTCACCTGTGCCGCGCCAAAGCTCATGGCTATGATAGTCTTTGCAACGCTGGGCCAGCCAGTCATTGACGAAGTCTTCCAAGCGATCCGGTGGAAGCGCACGGATCAGGATAGCGTGATTGATACGCAATGGCTGTCCCCTTAATTATTCCCCAATTCTGCTGTCTCATTAAAATTGAGCTAATGAACAGTGCTGTTTATTATTGCCGCCTTACCTGATTCTTGTGTCCGCACCCGAGGCAATATGCTGAACCCTAGCTGGCAGCGATTATTGTAAGTGTTATTTAGACATATTGTTACCGTTCAAAGGAGACGTCTTCCTAAACCCACGATCCCCCGCCATGAATGCCTCCAGCATGTACGGGATCAGGGTCGCCGCATCCACCGTCTCACCGTAGGTCTGCCCGTGCAGCGCGGCGTAACGTTCAAGATCCGCCTTCAAGCTGGCCGGGCAAGCGAAGGTCAGCTTCGTGACCTCTTGGCGAGGCAACGGCCCGAGCCGTAATTTCTTGGTTGGTGTATTCATCGTGATGTGCCTCGATTGAAAAAGAGTGGCTGGTAGGGCCGCAGCACTAAATCCTTGTTGACGATGATCCGCACCGGCAAGCCGGGCCGCTCGGTCAGCGTGGGCTGGATGTTGAGGTTGCGCCGGGTCATCTCCTGCCCGACCTGATTGATGCTGTCCTGCGCGCTGTCGCGCCCGGCGATGATGATGCGGTCGCCATCTTGGCGGTTCTCCGGCGCGGCTAGTTCTGCACCGACGCCCAGCAAGGTGGTCATGACAGCACCGGCGAAGATGCGGTCCCAGTGCCAATCGACGCCATCCTCCAGACCGGCGTAGCCAGCGGCATCAGTGCCCACCAGGTTGTCGAGCGTGAGCGACGATGTGTCCGGCAGGATGATTCGGTTCCACATCACCTGCACCCGACTCTGGCCGTAACTCACCTGACTGTTGTACTTGCCCAGGATGCGCGAGCCCTGTGGAATCAGCAGGAACTTGCCAGTGGCCGTGTCGTAGACCGGCTCCGTCACCGTGGCGATCACATCGCCCGGCAGGTCGGATTTGATGCCCGTCACCAGCGCTCCGGCGATCACCGTGCCAGCCATGACCTGATACGGCGAAACTGGCATTTGCAGATTCCCGGAATTACGCGTTTGCGTAGAGCCGCCAGCGAGGAAGATTTCTTTCTGGTCTTGCCGGTTTTGCACGGCGGTCGGATCGACTGGCTGAGCCGCCGTCGAAGCGGGGCCAGCCGCCAGCGGGTCGAAGGCTGCATTGGCAGCAAAGCCCGACGCGGCCTCGACCTGCGACTGTGCCACCGGCGCGGCTGTTTGCGTACCCGTGCGGAAGAACACCGAC
>LNAP01001620.1_pt1 | contig 23611 bp, 19 predicted proteins | sample 602601 | NCBI WGS metagenome assembly LNAP01 (sample SAMN02440304, study PRJNA202911) | soil metagenome | biome: Subtropical and temperate rainforests or woodlands; isolation source: soil samples (1 kg each in a 20% v/v slurry with milli Q water) were... ...
AATACAAGCGCCCCTTCGGCGTGCCCAAAGACAAGACACAGGAGAACTTCACCGACCCGGACAGTCGCATCATGAAGCGCGCCGGGGGGGGCTTCGACGCGAGCTACAACGCGCAGACGGCGGTGGACGAGCACCGCCACCTCATCGTGGCGGCGGAGCTGACCAACTGCGGCAGCGATGCGGGCGAACTGCCCGGGATTCTTCAGGCCGTGAGGAACAATGTGGGCGAGTTGCCCAAGCAGGCACTGGCCGACACGGGCTACAAGGCTGAGGCGGTGTTCGAGGCGCTGGCTGAGTGCGGCTGTGATCTCGTGGTCGCCCTCGGGCGCGAGGGCAAGCAGGCGCTGCACTTCGATCCCGAACGCTCGCCGCACACCGCGGCGATGGCCGCGAAGCTGCAATCCGAGGAAGGCAAGGCCGCGTACCGACGCCGCAAGTGGATCGCCGAGCCGCCCAACGGCTGGATCAAGAATGTTCTGGGCATACGCCAGTTCAGTGTGCGCGGGCTGCAGCGCGTCGGGGCCGAATGGAAGCTCGTGTGCATGGCGTTGAACCTGCGGCGCATGGCGAACATGCAGCCTGTATAGCAAGACCAAGGCCCGCCTCCGGGGCCATGGCGGCGCGCTTGGCCGCAGACCTGACCGGCCATGCGACTCATCGCCTCCAGCGTCTACCCTGCAACCGCCGCGCGTGGTGTCAACCGTTGTGGCTCAGCCCGCTCGCAACCGTCTGCCGCCCACACTCCTAGCCCTCTTCGCCACAAGGCCGGCCACAGATCAACCCCCGCTTCGCGGCTGACGATGGTGGCCGTGTGCGCCAGTCGCTCGCGGCATCCTGGAGCTCAGGTCGCCCGGCTAATTTCCTCGTCCAGCGCGCGCTGCACGTCAGGCTGAAATTCCGTCTCGTTCCTGTTTATTCAAGTGTGGTTGCTGCGGCGCAGCAATATCCCGCGGCATTTGCTCGGATCGCTGGCCGTTGGCAAGAACCGAACTTGCGCCACTGAGCGCTTTACCGCCGCATCATCTCGGGCAGCCCCGGCCAGCGTGGACCAAGGGGCAACTCTCGGTCTTTTCGCGGGTCTTCTCGGCGAGCGGGCGTCGGACCTCATCGCCCACGCGGTCGCCGAAGGCGCACGAGCGTACATATTTGTCCAAGAGCTTACAAAATAATTAGATGGCAAACGATCCTAGGGAAAGCCCGGAGGGGAAACCGTTGCCGAGATGAAGGCGGGCCAATAGAATTATTAGGCAACTAACAATAACCGGCCGTTGCCTATGCCGATGTCTGCACTCCCCACCATGAATTTCACCGGATCGCCGGCCCCCGTTTGGTCCGACTCTCTGCTGCTCGGGCACGCGACGATCGACCACGAGCATGAGCACCTTGCCGAACTGATCGAAGGCATGCGGCGTGCCAGCGGGCCGGACATGGCGGCGGCGCTCGATGCATTGCTCGTGCATGCGACCTCGCACTTCTCTGCCGAGAACGAGCTGATGCTGAGAACGGGATTTCCGCCACGCGATTGCCACATCAGGGAGCACGACGCCGTGCTTTCAACCCTCAGGGGCGTGCGCAAGCGCCTGGAGGGCGGCGAAGCCGATGTCGCGCATCGATTGGCCAGTGAGCTGGCCGACTGGTTTCCGGCCCATGTCCAGTACCTCGATTCGGCGCTTTCCCACTGGCTTTGCAAGCTGCAGCACGGCGCGAAGCCGCTGGTGCTCCGAATGAGACGCAAACCTTCGGCCACCTCGGTCGCCTAGTTCAACCTCCCAGAGAAAACATCATGATGACTCACGAAGAAAACGATCTGCTTTGCCGCGTCGAGGGCCAGGCCCCGATGGGGCGGCTGATGCGCCGCCATTGGACACCCGTCTGCCTTCAGGAGGAGGTGTCGGAGCCGGACGGAATCCCCGTGAAGGCGCGCGCGTTTGGCGAGAAGCTTGTGGTCTTCCGCGATAGCGAGGGCCGAGTCGGCGTGATGGACGAGTTCTGCCCCCATCGTCGCGCTTCGTTGGTGTACGGACGCAACGAGGAGGGCGGTCTGCGCTGCCTCTATCACGGCTGGAAGATGGATGTAGAGGGCAACGTGCTGGAGATGGCCTCGGAGCCGGCGGCCAGCGGCATGGTCGAGAAGGTCAAGCACACCGCCTATCCGGTCACTGAATGGGCGGGAATGGTGTGGGCCTACCTGGGACCCAAGGAGACGATGCCCGAATTCCAGCCGCCGCCATGGGCGCCGACCGCGGATACGCGGGTGAGCATCGCCAAGGTGCTGCTCCCGTGCAACTGGGCGCAGATCCTCGAGGGTGCCATCGACTCGGCGCACAGCTCCAGCCTCCATTCCTCCGACATGGTCCCCGCGCGCGTCGACGGCGCGAAGGCCACCGACAAGACCTGGCTGCGCCCCTCTACCGACAAGGCGCCGCGTATGCAGGTGCAGCGCACCGGCTACGGCTTCCGCTATGCCGCGTTGCGCCGTCCGATCACGAATGCCGCGGAGAACGACTATGTGCGCTCGACTGTCTTCGTTGCTCCGGCGACGGCACTGATCCCACCCAACAACCTCTACAACGTCGCCAACATCAACGTGCCGATGGACGACACGAACACGGCGTTCTATTTCATCGCCTGGGGTCATCCATCCCAGACGCCGGAGACTGAGACCTGGCGCAAGTTCCTGCGCCAGACGGTCGGCATCGACCTCGACGAGAGCTACCGCCCCCTGCGGTCCGAGGCGAACAAGTTCTGGCAGGACCGCAACGCCATGAAGGCCGGCAACTTCACGGGCATCACCGGTTTCCCGAACCAGGACGTCGCGATGTGGCTGACCATGGGCGCCATCGCTGACCGCACCCATGACCGCCTGGGCGCCAGCGACCTTGCGATCGTGGAATTCCGCAAACAGATGCTCGAAGCCGTGCAGGCCTTCGATCAGGGCGCTCCCGCGATTGGTACCGGCCCCGAGGCGGCGACGCCGGCCGTCTGCTCCTTCCAGGCCATCGTTCCCAAGACGACCGACTGGCGCACCTACGACACCCGCTATGTCTGGCTGGACGGCCAGGACCATCCCGAGTTCGAACCCTCCTATTCCGTGAAGTCCTGATTCCGTGAGCAAACTCCAACTTTCCGTCGCCATGGGCGACTACGACCGCACCCGTGCGCTGTTCGACGGCCGCGTTCAGATCGACGGCGTCGATCCCGTGTACATGCTCCTCAATCCCGAGGAGATGTTCTTCCGGGCGATGCGCAGCGTCGATTTCGACATCACAGAGCTCTCGTTCTCCAGCTACCTGGTGAAGCACTCGCGGGGCGAGTGCCCCTACATCGCGCTGCCGGTATTCCTGTCGCGGGCGTTTCGCCACACCTCCATCTACGTCCGCAAGGACCGCATCAGCGTGCCCGCCGATCTCAAGGGCAAGCGCATCGGACTGCCCGAATACCAGCTCACCGCCAATGTCTGGGCGCGCGCGATCCTGCAGGACGATTTCGGTGTCCGTCCATCCGACGTGACCTGGGTGCGCGGCGGCATCGAGACGCCGGGGCGTCCCGAGAAGGTTAAGTTACAGCTTCCACGCGACATCCGGATCGAGCAGGCCCCCGAGCACTCGACGATCTCGCAGATGCTCGATCGGGGCGAGATCGACGGCTTCATGGCACCGCGTCCGCCGAGTCGGGCGGCGCTCGAGAACCCGAACATCGGCTGGCTCTTCGACGATCCGACTGCGGTGGCCAAGGACTATTACCGGCGCACCGGCGTGTTCCCCATCATGCACGTGGCCGCCATCAGGAAGGACCTGGCCGCGAAGCATCCGTGGCTCCCGGCCGCGCTCGTCAAGGCCTTCACCCAGTCGAAGGCCGCGGCATTGGAACTGCTCTCGGATACATCGGCCACCAAGGTCACGCTGCCGTTCGTCGAGGAGCAGCTGCAGGCCGCGCGCGAGGCGATGGGCGAGGACTTCTGGTCGTACGGCGTGGCGGCGGCGAGCCAGACCCTGGAAACCTTCGTGCGGAGCCACTACGAGCAGGGCCTGTCATCCAGGCATGTCCCGGTCAGCGAGCTCTTTCACCCGGCGACCTACGAGAGCTACAGCATTTAAGCCGACAAACAAAAGGAGACACCCCCCATGAAACGTAAGATACTCCCCTGGCTCCTCGGCTTGGCCTGCCTCGCCCAGTTCGCTATCGGATCCATCGCGCACGCTCAAAGCTATCCGAACCGCGCCGTCAAGCTGATCGTTCCCTATTCCGCAGGAGGGCTTCCTGATACAGTGGCAAGGTTGCTTTCCCGTGCGCTTGGAGACGCACTGGGGCAGCCAGTCTATGTCGACAACAGGCCCGGCGCTGGCGGCGCAATTGCTGCTGCCGCGATCACGCAGGCCCCGCCCGACGGCTACACGCTCCTGGTGACCGACGGCCCGATGTTGTCGATCACGCCGTTGCTTACGAAGAAGGTCGGCTACGACGCGAGCAGCGACTTCGTGCCGATATCGCTCGTCGGCCAGGCGCCGCTGTTCCTCGCCGTCAACGCGAATGTGAAAGCCAACACCCTGGAGGAGTTCATTGCGCTGGCGAAGGCCAAGCCCGGCGCGCTCAACTACGGATCCGCCGGTACCGGCAGCATCCATCATCTGACGACCGAGGCAATGAATGCCAGCCTGGGTGTCGCCATGACGCACGTTCCGTTCAAAGGCAGCGCCAACTCGGTCCCGGCGATGATCGGCGGCCAGGTCGACATGGTGTTCGCCTCTCCACCGTCGCTCATGGGATTCGTCAAGACAGGACAGGCCCGGATTCTGGCCACCAACGCGTCGGCACGTTCGCCGCTGGCGCCGCAGATGCCTGCATTGGCAGAGAAGATCCCCGGCTTCGACTTCGCGTTCACCGTCGCCGTCTTGGCGAGGATGGGGACGCCGGCCGAGGTCATCACCAGGATCAATGCCGAGATTGACAAAATCGTGAAGAACCCCGAGAACATCGAGCAACTGCGCCGCGCTGGCGTGGACCCCGTGGGCGGTTCGCCTGCGCAGCTGGCGCAGGCACTGGCCAACGAGAAGGCCCGGGTGACCGATGCCGCCGCTCGCGCCCAGCTTAAGGCGGAATAGACGGGCGCCATGACGATTTCTTCCCAGACCCACTCCGACACACAGATGCCGCTGCGCGTGGCACATGTCGTCGACGTTGCCCGGGATATCCGCAGCTTCGAACTGGTACAGGCCGATGGCAGCGACTTGCCGCCGTTCACGGCCGGCTCGCACGTCAAGGTGCAGGCACCGAACGGGTTGATCCGGAAGTACTCGCTTTGCAACGACCCGGCGGAGCGCAACCGCTATGTCATTGCCGTCAAGCGCGATCCCGAGGGGCAGGGTGGATCGCTGTCCATGCATGAGGATGTGCATGAGGGCGACACACTGCCCACGTCGTTGCCCTCCAACGCGTTCCCGCTGGTCGAGAACGCGAAGAGCCACCTGTTCATCGCGGGCGGGATCGGGATCACTCCCATCCTGTCCATGATCCGCTCGTTCGGCGAGTTGCCGCCCGCCCCGTGGAAGCTCATCTACTTGACGCGCTGGCGCGAGACCACGGCCTTTCTCGACGAGCTCGGCGCTGCGGAGCTGAAGAGCCGGGTGCGAATCCACCATAGCCAGGGAGATCCTGACCGCACGTTCGACCTGTGGCCCGTGCTGGAGAAGCCCAACAGCGCGCATGTGTACTGCTGCGGCCCGCGGCCACTGATGGAGGCGGTGCGCGACATGACGGGCCACTGGTCGCCCGCCAACGTGCACTTCGAGAGCTTCAATGAGGGCGGGGAAGTGCGTCCCGATGACCAGGCCTTCACCGTGAAGCTGGCGCGATCGGGCGCAGCGTTTGAGGTGCCGGTCGGGAAGTCGATCCTGGCCGTCCTGCGCGAACACGGCCACAGCGCAGCCTCGTCTTGCGAGAGTGGCACCTGCGGGACATGCCGCACGGGGCTGTTGAGCGGCGCAGCCGACCACCGCGACATGGTGCTCATGCCCGAGGAGATGGAGAGCCAGATCATGATCTGCGTCTCTCGGTCCAAGTCGCCCGAATTGGTGATCGACCTGTGAACGCGGGCCGCGAACTTCGCCTCGGCGTCGCCGGCCTTGGCCGCGCTTTCACGCTCATGCTGCCGACGCTCCAGTGTGACCCTCGTGTGCGGCTGGTGGCTGCCTGCGACCCGCGCGAGGAGGCGCGTACTCGGTTCGCGACGGACTTCGATGCGCCTGTCTACGCGGACATCGAGGGTCTGGCGGCCAACCCGGAGGTCGAGGCGATCTACATCGCCAGCCCGCATCAATTCCACGCAGAGCAGACGCGCGTCGCAGCGCGGCATGGCAAGCATGTGCTGGTGGAAAAGCCCATGGCGCTGTCCCTTGGCGACTGCGATTCGATGATCGAGCACTGCCGTGAAGCCAAGGTGCACCTGATCGTCGGCCATTGCCATAGCTTCGACACTCCCTACCTGCGCGCGCGTGACATCGTTCTCGGAGGGGAGCTTGGGCGGGTGCGCATGATCCATGCGCTCAACTACACCGACTTCCTCTATCGGCCCCGCCGGCCGGAGGAACTGCGGACCGAGGAGGGCGGCGGCGTGGTGTTCAGCCAGGCAGCCCACCAAGTCGATATCGTGCGCTTGCTTGCCGGCACGCGCGTCGAGCGGGTGCGTGCCGTGACAGGGGACTGGGATCCCAGGCGACCTACCCAGGGGGCCTATTCAGCCTTGCTGTGGTTCGAGGGCGGGGCATTCGCCAGCGTCAGCTACAACGGCTACGGACACTTCGATTCGGACGAATGGTGCGGCTGGATCGGCGAGATGGGGGCGGACAAGTCGCCTGAGGTCTACGGTGCGGCCCGTCGCAAGCTGGCGAGCGCGGGGTCCCCGGAGGAGGAGGCGCGCCTGAAGGCGGCCGCCACCTACGGAGGCTCGGGGTATGTCGCCGTTGCCGCTGGCGCGCCGCCGGCTTGGCATCAGCACTTCGGACCGGTCGTGGCCTCGTGCGAGCGGGGCGATGTCCGTCCATTACCTGACAGCGTCTACGTCTACACCGACCTGAAGAAGGAGCGGCGGCCGCTGCCCCGGCCTGCGGTGCCCCGCTTCGAGGTCGTCGATGAGCTGTACGGCGCCGTGCTGCACGGAGTCGCGCCGCTGCACGATGGCGAGTGGGCGCGTTCTACCCTCGAGGTGTGCCTGGCGCTGCTCGAGTCGGCGGGATCTGGCAAGGACGTGGAACTGCTGCGCTGAAGTGCGCCCCCGCATTCACCGCGGTTGGATCGAGTGTCCGATCGACCGCAGCGGACGGGAGCCTCGCCGCGGAGGACGCACTGCCTGCATTTCGGCGGCGTGAGGCTGTCCCGGTGGGGTCGTGGTGGCGGAACGACAGGCGCGCTTGACGCGCGCAACGGCTAAAGCAATACAGGAGAGAGGCCCTTCACGGCATGGACAAGATGCGTCCCTTCGATGAGGATCTCAATCTGCTCGTCATTTTCGAGGCGCTGATGGAGACCCGCAGCGTGTCGAAGGCGGGTGAGCGGCTGCACCTGAGTCAGCCCTCCATGAGCCATGCGCTCTCCAAGATGCGCCGGGCATTCGATGATCCAATGTTCGTGCGCGTCAAAAACGAGATGCAGCCGACGTTGAAGGCCTTGGAGGTTGCCGATCCAATCCGGCGGGCACTTGATCTTGCGCGCCGGCAGATATTCGCCAAGGTGACGCTGGACCTGCGCACGTCGTGCCGGCTGTTCACGATCTGCATGACGGATGTCGGCGAAACCTGCTACTTGCCGATGGTGATCAATGCGGTGCGCAGGGAGGCGCCTGGCGTTCGGCTGCGAACGGTTTCCCCGATCGCGGAGAAGCTGGAGGAAGGCCTGGAATCCGGCGGGGTCGATCTCGCGATCGGGTACTTTCCCGACATCACGAACGGTGGCGTGTTTCAGCAGCGGCTGCTGCGCAACAGCGGATTCCTGTGCATTACGGGAGACAAGCAACTCGCCGCGCGGGGCGAACTGGATCTCGTCTCGTTCCAGTCCGCGCTCCATGTCGCCGTCAGAACGGAAGGTCGCAGCCAGGAGGTGATCGAGAAAGCCATGGCTGCGATGGGCATCCATCGGAATGTGGTCGCCACGATTCCCCACTATCTGGGTTTGTTGACCATCATCCCCCAGACCGGCCTGACTGCCATCATCCCCATGGACCTGGCCAGCGCGTTCGAGGGCAAGGACGGGATTGCGACCCTCCCGTTGCCGTTCGCATCGCCGAGCGTGGAAGTCATCCAGATCTGGCACAAGCGCCTCCACGAGGATCCCGCGCACCGATGGCTCCGGGCATTGGTGCGGGATACCCTGCAAAGGCGAATACTTGACTAGGTCCGCCTCCGCAAAAGCTTGGTGGCCGCCAAGCAATCGCGGTGCCGCACATGGTCTGCGGGAACTCGCGTGCCCAGCGTGCAGCGCGTGCGCGATGCTGCCCCGGTATAGGCGCCCCGGGTTTGCGTGCGGCGTTGCGTTGAGAGCGGCGGATCGGTTGACAGAGCATTCAAGATTGCCTCGGCATATCAGCGCACCCAGAATGCCAAAGGCTTTACGCCGCATCCAAGAACTACGCAGGAGACATCTCGTGAAAGCTCATTCATTGGCGTTTACCGTCCTGGCACTGGCATCCCACCTCCCTCTGAGCGCGCAGGCGCAGACGGCTTCCTACCCGACCAAACCCATCCGCCTGCTGGTGGGCGCGCCGGCTGGCGGGCCCACGGACGTCATCGCCAGGTCCCTCATTCAGCACATGGGGAGTTCGCTGGGGCAGCCCGTCGTCATCGAGAACCGTGGCGGTGCCGCCGGCACGATCGCTGCAGGCATCGTGTCGAAGTCGCCTGCCGACGGGTACACACTGATCGTGACGCCGTCAGCGCATGCCTATGCGCCCAGCATGTATGACAAGCTGCCGTTCGATCCCGTGAAGGACTTCAAGCCGGTGGGACAGATCGGCATGATGCCGCTCGTGGCGATCGCGAACAAGGCGCTGCCCGCGGACACCTTGAGAGAACTGGTGGACCGGGCAAAGGATCGGCCCGACGCCGTGAACTATGGGTCGAGTGGCAGGGGATCTGCCCATCACCTGGCTGGCGAACTGTTCAAGGTCCGTACTGGCATCCAGATGACGCATGTGCCCTACAAGGGCAGTGCGGCGTCCATCACCGACCTCATCGCAGGCCAGATCCAGTTGATCTTCGAACCACTCGTGTCCGCCCTGCCGCAGATTCAGGCCGGCCGAGTAAAAGCCCTGGCCGTTATGGGAGAAAAGCGCTCCCTATCCCTGCCCGATGTGCCGACGCCCGATGAAGGGGGGGTGCCGGGCGTGGAGGCCAGTGCCTGGTACGGCATCATGGCGCCGGCAGGCACGCCCGACATCGCGATTACCCGGCTGAACGCTGCCCTCAACAAGGCGCTGGCCGATCCAGGCACACGTGCGACTTTGCAGGTGCAAGGCGTCGAAGTCACGCCAGGGCCGCCGCAGATGTTCATGGAGCTGATTTCCAGCGAGATCGCGCGGTGGAAGCCGATCATCCAGGCGGCTGGGATCCGTGCAGAGTAGGCGAGGCATCGAGCGCATGCCTTCACATCGCAACTTGCAGCCGCATTCCGTCGCCAACATCGATGACCTCCGCCGGCTGGCCAGGAAGCGCCTGCCCAAGGTGATCTGGGACTACCTGGAAGGGGGTGCGGAAGACGAGGTGACGATGACGCGCAACCGCTCCGCCTTCGACCGGATTCACTTCCTGCCGCAGATGATCACCGGAAAGGGCGCACGCGACCTGTCCATCACGCTGTTCGGACAGAAGCTCGCGGCGCCTTTCATGATCGGTCCGACCGGCCTCAACGGCATCTATGTGCCCGATGCGGATCTCATGCTCGCACGCGCTGCCGCAGCGGCGGGTGTCGGATTCGCACTCTCCGCGGGCTCGAACAACGACATCGAAACCGTGGCAGCAGCGTCGGCGGGACCGAAGTTTTTCCAACTCTACCCGTGGGGCGGGCGCGACGTTTCAGCTCGCCTGCTGGATCGGGCACAACTGGCCGGCTATTGCGCGCTCATCGTCACGGTGGATTCGCTCATTCCGGGGAACCGGGAGCGCGATGTGCGGAACCGCTTCGCTCATGCGCTGCACTTCTCGCCAGGGATCGTATGGGATGCCATGACCCATCCGCGTTGGGTCTTGTCGACCTGGCTTGCCCGTGGCATGCCTCGCTTCGAGAATCTGGCCGAGTTCCTGCCGGCGGGCTCCGATGCCTACGCGCTGGCTGCTTATACCCGCACCCAACGCAATCCGTTCTACAGTTGGGAGGACGTTGCCTGGCTTCGCACGCAGTGGGCGGGGCCCCTGGTCATCAAGGGCATCGGCACACCGCAAGACGCCCGCACGGCCGCAGCGCAGGGAGCCGACGCCGTCGTGGTCTCCAATCATGGTGGGCGCAGCCTGGATGGACTGCCTGCGACAATCGACATGCTGCCGGCCGTCGTGGCGGCCGCCGGCAGCATGCCGGTGCTGATCGACAGCGGTTTCCGCCGGGGTACCGACATCGTCAAGGCCTTGGCACTTGGCGCGCGCTGCGTTCTGTTGGGGCGCGCCCCCCTGTACGGAGTGGCGGCTGCAGGGGAGGCAGGCGCAGTTCGCGCACTCGAGATATTCCGTCAGGAAACCGATCGCGTGATGGGCTTGCTTGGCGTCGGCTGCGTCGATGCGCTCGGCTTGCATCACGTGGGTACACAACGGTGACCTTCCGCTGAAAGCGCGGCTGCGCGTTCGTCATGGAAAGTGGCGCTGCTTCTGCGGTCTTAGGCGAAGCAAGTGCCAGGTTGGGCGAGACCCGCTGCGTCCTGCTGCCCGCCAACGGTTCTTGCGAGTTCCATGCCGCACTGATCTGCTGATCGCGCACCACCGTTGCTCAGCGCGCGGGAGACTGTTCAACCGGCAGAACGGCCGTGCCGTGAGGCGCCGGCCAGGAGAATGAGGGTGCTATATTTGTGTGGCTCCCTTGCTTGGTCAGCGCAAATTGTTATACCTCCCGCCTCTCTGTGCCCTGTCGGCTCGTTGATTCGTTGCCGGTCAACGCCGTGCTGCAGAGGTAGGCCGGGCAAGGTGTCCGTTAACTTGCATCGAGGAATTGAAATTGGCTAAGAAGGCAGCGGCAGATTCAGCGGAGGCAGCGAGCCGGATGCTCCAGCACTGGCAAGAGGGAGTTCCCGACGATCGCTTGGCGCATTTGGTCAAGGACGCGACACGGGCTTTCCTCCGATCGCTCCAATGCCGGCTTGCACGCCACGATGTTCAACTGGGTCATTGGACATTCCTGCGCATTCTCTGGGAGAAGGATGGGCTCACCCAGGCTGAGCTGAGTTCGGAGGCGGGCGTGATGGCTCCCACGACGGCCATCGCCCTGAAGGCCATGGAGGAACTGGGGTATGTCGTGCGAAAGCAGCGGCCCGACAACCGCAAGAGCATCTATGTGTTCCTGACGCCGGCGGGCAAGCGCCTCAAGGCAAAGCTCGTACCTTTCGCCGAGGAGGTCAACGCGCTTGCAGTCAATTCGCTGACGGATGCACACGTCAAAATCGTGCGGCGCTCATTGCTCAAGATCATCGAGAACCTCGCGAACGACGAGTGCATTCAGGGATGACACAAGCCAGCGCGAGGTTAGTGGTCGCACAGGTTCTTCACGCTCCCAGGCAGCATTGCCGGCGGAGGAAGGCTTGGTGGCCGTTGCGGTCGAAGCTTTCGCCGCTGCTCTGACAAACTGGCCGGTCGGCATCCACGAGGCGATCGGCGATGGCGGCCGAGTGACTGAGCCAGACGCGACGCGGGAAAATCAGTTCGGCCGATCCGTTGCAGTGCAGGTGTGCATTGTTGCCCGGCCACATGCGTGCTCGCAGATCCATGCGGCGGCCGTCGGCAAGGTTGATCCAATGCTGGCGCTCGATCCGTTTCACTTCCCGGACGCTGCGGCAGGCGAGCTCGCGGCACCTGTGCGGCGACGTCGTGCGTCATGCCGTTGCAGTCTATGCGGAGCGCATCCTGCGCACCGAACAACGCCCGTTCGTTGACCATCTGTACACGGACCATTGACCGGTCGATGGCAAATCGCATCCTCCCGGAACTACCGCTCACGAGACACTGGCCCACTGACATTTCCGCTGTGGAGGTGGCTGAAAATGGGGCCTGATGCAATGTGCGCTGGGTCGGAGCATGGGCTACGGTCGAGCGACCAGGTCAGTTGGCGGGACTGCCTCGGAGGGTGGATGCTGCTCGCAGTGACGGCGCACCTTGTCGCCAGCGGCAGACAGCGGGCGTTGCCCTGTCGGCCATCCCACCTGAACGCGGATCGCGCAAGCGGCGACGGAGGCCGTGGTTCCGGATTTGGCCTCACCGGCCGGATGCAAGGGCGGCTTCCATCTTCGACGACTGGCGAGCAGCGACCCCTGGACCCAGCCGTGATTCATCCCTGCGACGTCAGGCGGGCAACGCCGACGAACGGGGTATTCCAGGAGACGCATGGCCAGCTCGGGACCTGCGGAGCACTTTCCTGCTAGGCCGGATGTGGGATAATTAGGAGGCTAATAATTATACCGATCGAGACATAGCACGGTTCTGGCATTCCGTGTCAGCGGACGCTGGAATTGTGCGGACCCCACATGACCACACGCCCTGATCCCGCGCCTTCACGGCCCCCGGATTTCCTCGACGCGAAGGCCAGTCTCGCTCTGCTGGGTGTTCGCCCGCAGACGCTCTATGCCTATGTGAGCCGAGGCGCCATCCGAAGCATTCCGCAGCCTGGAACCAAGGCGCATCTGTACAGCCGGGCGGATATCGAACGTGTTGTCGCACGTGCCGCCGCACGTGCGGGGCACGGGGCGGTGGCCGCCGGAGCGATGGACCATGGCCCTCCCATCGTCAGCAGCGGGATCACGGAGATCACCGAAGACGGACCTTCGTACCGGGGGCGCCTGGCCAGCGAGCTCGCGCAGCAGAACGTCCCGTTCGAGAAGGTCTGCGAGTTGCTTTGGGGTTCGCCACTCGACCTTGCTCGGCCGGCCGCGTGGCGGATCCATCAGCGCGACCAAGCGCGGATTTCGGACGCATGTCCAAGGATCCTGCAGGGTGGAGGCCCGCATCTGGTGTATGAAGCACTGGCCATGCTTGCCCTGGAGCTGGGACGAACCCGCCGGCTTGCCGCAGCCGGGGACCCGGCTGCGGACGTCGCGCACGATGCGCGCTTCCTGGTCTGCGCCGTGGCTGAAGCGATCGGATGCGTTGGTCCGAATCGGGTACCGACATTGCCGCATCCCTCGGAGCCCGTTGCTTCAACACTGATCCGTTCATTCGGACGCGAGAGTACGCCGGATCGGCTCCGCGCCATGAACGCATTGCTCGTGCTCCTCGCGGACCATGAACTCCCACCGGGGACGCTGTCTGTCCGCGCAGCTGCCTCGGGAGGTGCGAGCCTGTTCGACTGTATCGCGGTCGGCATCTGCGCGAGCGCCGGAACGGAGATAGCCGGGCACTACGGCGTCGTGGACCGGTTCATCACCGCCAGGCCTGCCGCGCCGGCATTGCGTGAGAAGGCATTGCGCCTCCATGGACGCGGGCAGCGTATCCCGGGGTTCACCCATCCTCTCTACCCGCGCGGCGACCCCCGCGCGAGGTACTTGCTGTCGATCGCTGCCGAACTGTCCGGCAACGCGTTCAACATGAGCCGGGTAGCTGCCTTTCTGCGATGGGCGGAAGAGGAGCTCGGAGAGCATCCAAGGCATGAGTTCGCGGTCGTGTGCCTGGTGCGTGTACTTGGACTGCCGGCCTGGTCTGCTGGCGTGATCTTTCTCGCGGCGCGCATGGCCGGCTGGGCAGCGCATGTCCAGGAGCAGCGCGGTGCGACTGGCCTCTGGCGGCCGCGCGCCCGGTATGTCCCGATGCCCGGACCCGGCCCCTAGCCGGGCGGGAGGTGGACTCGGGCCGGGCAGGGCGCCCTATGGCAGTGCCGTCGGGCATCTCTCTGCTCCTAACGGAGCTTCACGTGGACGTTCTTGAGTTGCGTGAACTCCAGCAGCTCTTCCTTGGATTCCTCCCGGCCGACACCGGACTGCTTGTAGCCGCCGAACGGCGCGCCCGGAATGTGGATCGAGCATTCGTTGATCCACAAGTACCCCGCCTGGATGCGCTTGGCCGCACGCAGGCCGGTGTTGAGGCTGGTGGTCCAGACCGAGGCCGTCAGCCCCAGCTCGATGGCATTGACATCGGCGAACAACTGGTCTTCGTCCTCCCAGGAGAAGACCGAAAGGACGGGCCCGAATATCTCCTCCCGCGCGATGCGCATATCGGGCCGCACGTGGGTGAAGATCGTGGGTTCGATGAAGAGGCCGGCCTGCAGTTGCGCGTCTCGCGCAGCGCTGCCGCCCGTCAGCAGCGTGGCCCCGTCCTCGATGCCCGCCTGAATGTAGTGCAGCGCGCGGTCGTACTGGGCACGGCTGGCCATCGCCCCCATGGTCGTGTCCGAGTGGGTCGCGATGCCGGGCCGGTGCTTTTGCTCGAGTTCCCGCGCGACGCTGTGCATGAATTCGTCGTGGATGGACCGGTGCACATACAAGCGGCTGGTGGATCCGCAGGACTGCCCGCACCACGTGAAGTTCATGCCGCGCACGGCTCCCTCCACCGCGCTGCGCAGATCCGCATCCGGATAGATGACCATGGCGTTCTTGCCGCCGAGTTCAAGAAGCGTGTGCTTCATCGTGTCGGCGGCGGACCTCAGAACCGCCTTGCCCGCCCCGACGCTTCCGATCAACGCGACGGCAGCGACATCCGGATGCGCCGAGAGTGCGGCGCCAGTCTCACGGCCACCCGTGACGCAGTTCAGCACTCCCGGAGGGAACAGGCCATCGAGGATCTCCATCAACCGAATGGTCGACAGCGGAGCCTGCTCCGGCGGTTTGATGATGACCGTATTGCCTGCCGCGAGTGGCGCGGCGATTTTCCCCGCTGCGAACATGAACGGGTGGTTGAAGGGGAAGATCCGAGCCACGGGGCCGAGCGGCTCCCTCAACGTGTAGTTCAGCGCACCGTTCGCGGTCGGGATGGTCTCCCCCTTGATCTCGAGGACCAATCCCGCGAAGTAGTCCAGTTGGGTAGCCGCGATCTCGGCATCCATTTGCATGGCGCGCACCGGGTTGCCGCAGTTGGCGGCGTCCAGCAGAGCCAGCTCACGTGTGTGCTGTCGCACTCGGCGCGCAGCTTCCCGCAGCAGCGCGCCGCGCTGGAGCGGGGGCGTGTCTGCCCACGCTGGAAAGGCGGTCTTCGCCGAGGCCACTGCGGCGCCGACCTCCGCCACAGCGGCGGCGTTCACCTCGGCCAGAAGCTCTCCCGTCGACGGATTGAAGGTCGGGATCGTCTGGCACGATCCCTCTTGCCACTGGCCCGCCCAGAAGAGGCCGCTCGACCGGGGCAGGATGCCCTTGACGTAGGCGCTCAGGTCGCCGCTATCCGGCAGAGCGATCGCATCCGTGCTCATGTCCCGCCTCCTTCCGCATCCTCATGTGATCGTGTCATGCCCGAAGCCATGGCAGCGCTGTAGCCCGGCGTCACCCGCACGTCGACGACCACGGTCGCGCCTTCTCGCACCGCGGCGACGGCGCGGTCCATGACCTGGTCGAGTTCTGCAGGGTCTGACGTTGGCCCGAAGCCCTGCAGTCCCAGCCCGAGCGCCAGCTTCGCCAGGTCCGGGTCCGGATCTCCGATCCGTTGGCCGATCCAGCGGTTCTGGACGGGGCGCTCGCGATCACGCGCGACGCGCTCCTGGTGCAATTCATCATTGAAAAACGAGCGGTTGTTGCAAACGATGGTGAGCAGGGGGATGCCGGCGTTCGCAGCCGTCCAGAGCGCCGTCAGGCCCATCAGGTAGTCGCCATCGCCCGTCATCAGCACGGGCAGGCGATCACTACCGCGCAGCGCCAGCGCCGCACCGACTGCCATGCCCGGACCTGATCCGATGCCCGCACCGCCATCCATGCCTAGGTAGTCCAGCGGATCGCGGAAATGGCCCATCTCGCCGCTCCAGCCCAGCGGCACGCGGATCAGCGTCACGGGTTGGCCGCCGGCCGCGCGGCGCAGGGCATCCGCGACCATCGCGATGCTGATGGTGCCGTCCTCCGGCGTTGGTTGCTTGGCAGCCGCGACCGTCACAGCCTCATGGTGGTGCGGGCGGCTCGTGCAAGCGGCACAAAGCAGCGGGACGGCGACGTCGGGTTCGACCGGCATGAACACGTCGACGGGCGGGAGGCCCTGGTGATCCATGCTCCAGCCGCGATGGCTGTAGTGGTCGAGCGAGATCTGGATCACCTTGGCGTCCACATCCTCGTTGCGCCACGCCTGCTGCAGCGTTCCGTTCAGGTCGTACCAGTCAAGACTCAGGACGACGTCGGCCGCACGCAGCGTGCTGGCCGCGTCCGGGGTCAGAAACACGCCTGGTACGGCCGCGTGCAGCGGGTGATCCGTGGGGAACGAGGCGCCGGCACGCAGATCCGTGAGGACCTGCGCGTTGAGCTTTTCGGCCAGCTCGATGCGTTGGCGCCAAGCCTCGCTCGACCTGGAGACCCGTCCCATGAGAATGACCGGACGCACCGCGGAGGAAAGCAGTTCCGCGGCCCGTGCCAACGCTTCCTGCGCGGGCGCCGCAGGCGAAGGAACCTGATAGCGACTGACGTCTGGTAGCGGAGGGATCGCATCGATCCGCGTTTCCTGGAGGGAGACATCGAAGCACACGTATGTCGGGCCTGCCGGCGCAGTCAGTGCAATCTGCTTTGCTCGAAGCAGCGCTTCGTAGGACGCGGCGACGGAGGCCGGTTGCGCATCCCACTTGCTGAAGTCGCGAATGAGCGCGCCCTGGTCCTGCGCGGTGTGCATCCAGTCGATCCAGGGGCGCCGCTTGGCGGCGTCCACCGGGCCAGTGGCGCCCAGGACCACGACCGGCACGCGGTCGACCCAGGCATTGAAGATTGCCATGGATGCATGCATCAGCCCCACATTGCTGTGAACGATGGCTGCGAGGGGCCTTCCTGTCACCTTCGCGTAGCCATGGGCGATGGCCACCGCATGCTCCTCATGGAGGACCACGAGCATCTGGGGATCGACATTTCCGAGATGGTTCACCAAGCTGTCGTGCAGTCCCCGGAAGCTCGACCCGGGGTTCAGGAGGACGAAGGGGATGTCGAGCGCGCGGATCATCTCCGCGATCGCGTCGCTGGCCCACAAGCTGCCGGCGCCCCGGCCAGGGGCGGGCACGTCGCGTCGCAGGGGGATGGGTTGCCTGGAATTCAATTCAGTGCTCCGTTCATTCGGCTTTGATGCCTGCGCTCTTGATGACGCTCGACCATCGCTCGGTATCCCTCTCGACGAGTTTGGCCATCTCCTGTGGGGTACTGGATCGCGTCTCGATGCCCTGCTCGGCGAGCTTCTCCTTCACCGCGGGCTCCTCAAGGACTTTGGCGACGTCGGTGTTGATCCGCCTGATGATTGCGGCTGGCGTTCCCGCGGGAGCAGCAAGGCCGAGCCAGATCTCGCTTTCGTAGCGGGGCAATCCTGCCTCGGCGATCGTTGGTACGTCGGGCAGGAGGCTTGCGCGCTGGGCGCCGCCGACGGCAAGCGCGCGCAGCTTTCCACTGCGGATGTGCGGAAGCAGCGAGTTGATGGCACCGAACTGCAGGTCGACCTGGCCTCCCAGCAAATCTGTGATCGCCGGAGCGGCGCCTTTGTAGGGAACGTGAACGATGTCGGTGGCCGTCATCGACTTGAAGAGCTCGGCCGAGAGGTGCTGCGGGCTGCCCGCTCCCGAAGAGGCGTAGGACAGCTTCCCCGGTACGGACTTCGCGAGGTCGATGAGTTCCTTCACGGTCCTGGCCTTCACGTTGGCATTCACGGCCAAGACCACCGGGACAACTCCCAACTGCGTTATCTGCGCGAAGTCCCGCGGTACTGCGTACGGCGTGTTCGGCAGGAGCACCGGATTGATCGACATGGTGTTGTTGTTCGTGATCAGCAGCTTGTAGCCGTCCGCAGCGGCCTTTGCCACATGGTCGGTTCCGATGCTGCCCGCCGCACCGGCCCTGTTGTCCACGACGACCGGCTGCTGCCAGATCTGGCTGAGCCGCTGTCCTATCACTCGCGCGATGACATCGTTGCTGCCGCCCGGCGTGAAGGGAACGATGAGGGTGACCGGTTTGCTGGGGTAGGTTTCCTGCGCGATGGCCGTGTGGCCCATGGTCGCGATGAGAACGGATGCGGTCGCAAGCAGCAACCGCCGCAGAGGGTTCGATGGTTTCATGATGTCTCCAATGGCAGGCAACTAGGTGTGCCTTGACGATGCGAATGCTAGAAATAACTTTGACTGTCATCAAGCTTGAATGCGCTCTCAACCTATGAAGGAAGGGGTCGAGACAGCCTGCATCTCTGGCGAGCCAGTCGGTCGCAAGGTTGATTGATGCTTCAATCCTCGTTGTCACCTATGCCTCGGCCGTCACCGTCATCGTTCGCGCGGTTGCTCAGGGTTTCGGAGGCCGCTCTATCGATTGCGTCAGGCACGACTCGTGTGCGAGCGGAGACGCCGCAGCCCCTATCACTCGCAAGGCAGCGGCAGGCACAGGCGCTGCTCCGCGGTAGCGAGATTGTTGCGTGGCAGGGAGTCGAAGGATTGGAGGGCCGCAAGGGCCTTGCAATCGCGCCGAGTAAAAATGGGTTGAACGAACGTCGGCAATTGGACTTGGCGCGCGAGTGGATTGGCGGTCCGAGAAGGCTCGGGCAGCCGAACGCCAGCCTCGAGGCCGCGGCTGGGACCCGCTGCGCGCGATCGCACTCTCGCCTGGATCAGGCTTTTCGTGACCCTCGCTGAGGAAAAGGTCCTCGTGCGCAGCGAGCGCATGCTGGTGCAGCCGGTGATGACCATTGATCGTCCAATCAATCCGGGTTGTTCCGAATGGGGTTGCGCGGTCCTGCGGCGAGCGACCTGCCTGTCGTCGGAATCCGGTCAGTGAGTCGTCGCACAGTCACCACAACATGGTGTTTCCCCTCCCCGTGTTTTTGATTAGGCGACTATCTAAATAATTAGTCGTCTATCTATACTTTGACTGCCAGCAGAACCACGATGAATCTGCGAGTCATCCGACGAGGTGGTCGTTGGCGAGCTGCGCTCCGGCCTTCCCCGTGAGGATCCGGACGCATTGTGAAGAAGAGATTACTAGGGGCCGGATCCCCGAATTCAATGAAGGAGACACAAGATGAACGCACTTCCGAAGCATGCGTTGGCGTGTACGGTGTTACTCAACGTCTGTGGTGCGGTGAGCGCACAGAGCGCCGTTACCATTTATGGGAGGGCGGACGCGGGCGTGGACTCCCTTCATTCGGGGGGGAGCCAGTGTCAATCGGCTGGTGTCAGGAGGAAGCGCCGGGAGCAACCTGGGTTTCCGCGGTACTGAAGATCTGGGTGGCGGGTTGTCCGCCGTCTTCCGTCTGGAGATGGGCATCAACCTCGACGATGGCACCCTCGGTCAAGGAGGTCGTGGATTTGGTCGCGAGGCCTCTGTCGGACTGAGCGATGGCCGGCTCGGCACTTTGCAACTGGGACGGATCCCTACTCCCTACTATTCGGTCCAGAGTAATGTGGATGCCTTCATCTGGGAGGGCGCTGGTGGGCTTCTGGCGCTCACCAGGAACGTCAATGCCACGACGCAGCGGCAGGTTCTGCCCATGGGGGTGTCGGCCCGTCAGGACAACGCAGTCAACTACGTGTCTCCACGTTGGGGCGGCGTCGAGCTCCGTGCTCAGTATTCCTTGGGCGAGGACTCGACGACCATCGGCCGGGGCTACGGCGTTTCAGCGCGCTATCAGGGTGGTGGTTTCGATGTCAACGCCGGCTTCCAACGGCAGGAAGGCGCCGATGACGCCGCGGGCAACGTTTCGGCCATGGTCGTCGGTGGCTCCTACGACGCCCGTTTTGCAAAGTTCTTCGCCGGCTACACCGTCGAGAGGAATTCCTGCGCCACCTGCACGGGCGCTCTTGCCCGCATGCCTGGGGCTTCGTCGAGCGAGTTCAGGCTGACCAACGCCGGCGTCCGCGTCCCGTTCGGGCAATTCACGGCCATTGCCCAATTCACCCGAGTCAACGATCGGTCCGACTACTCCGCGGCAACGGGAAACCGCGACGCAAACTGGATCGCCATTGGTGGGGACTACGATCTTTCCAAGAGGACGCGCCTTTATTTCGGTGTCGGGCGAATCACCAACAAGAACGGATCCCAGTACGTTCTGGGCACCGGGACGGCACAAGGGCCGGCAACGCTGGTCGGCTCGGCCAGCGGGAGCTCCAGGAATATCTCCATGGGTATCCGGCACAACTTCTGATATCCCGCGCGGGGACTGCCCGAAGCTGCGCAGTGCCCCGCTTCACTTTGCAGGAAGGCGGGTGATCCGATGTGAAGTGTCAAGTCACAGTGCCCTGGCCCGTTTTACCAATGCCCTCGCTGCGCTGCGCTGCATCGGAAGCGCCTGACTCGAACGATGAGGATTACCTGCAAAGTGCCTGCGATGCCCGAGGACGGGGGCCTGGGTCGAGCCCGTCCATGCAGAGCATCGGGAGATCCAGGGCCTGATCCGGCACGTACAGTGATGTTGGTCAGTGACTGCAATTGCATGGGCACATTTGCAACAGGTGGGTGACTCGCAGAGCCTGCTCACGACGAGCATGCCTGCGCGCAACTCCGGGATCTGGCCGATCGCACTGGCGTCGATCTGGTGCAGGGCAAGAATCGGGGGATGCAAGGATGATCTTGGCCTGCCCGATGCAATGCAATGACGCCGTGTCTTCATCGCGCGCTACGGCGAACCAATGCCAACGAAAGGCCGAGCGCGCAGCCGGGGATCGCATTTTCCACAATCTGCTTCGACGACTCGATGGGTCAAGCTCCCCTGTGGCCCGCAGTCGTTCACGCGCCCCCGGTGCTTGCCGGGTCGGTCTTTCTTTTGTGCCGCAACAGCCTCCTCAGCGCGTTCGGGCAGCCGCTACCTCGACATCATCAACAACGGGATCGACAGGGCGATACGCACGCGAGCACGAGACAGGGCCATCGCCACCCCGGCGCCTGGCCTCCACCTGGCGCATTCTGGTCGCATTGCCTGCCTGCCTGGGCTGCCATGGGCATGCCCATGGCTCCACGATTGTCCGGCACAGCCCGCTGATCTACCTGCAAGCCAACCATCCCAACGAGTTGAAGTCACCCCGCCTCGGCGAACAACAGCCGGTCACCGCGCAGGGGGCTGCAGGAGTCCGGCGACAGACAGGTCCTGCGGGCCGGCGCTCTCAATGGCATGGGCATACCGATGCAGCTCAACTACATCGTCTACGACGACATCGTGGCGGGCTGGCTGGTCGCCGGTGTCTGAACGGTGGCGCCTGGCTCCGCCCAGCGCCAAGGCGTGCCCGTTCGAAGTCGACGTCTCCGACGAGTCCGCCCCCGGGCATTCGTATTTTCGATACAGCGAATTGGCGCGGCCGCGTTGCCCTGCTGTCTGCCGCCGAACAGAATTGAGCGTGATCAGAAAAAGCGCCCGTGACAACGAATCGCGGACCTAGAAATCAGCCCAGGAGACAACCCGATGAAGACTTTCAAGGTCCCCGCTGTCCTTGTTCTATCGCTGCTTTGTGCGGCCATTCCAGTTCTGGCGCAAGCACAGGCCTCTCGAGACTATCCCAATCGACCCATCAGGCTGGTCGTGCCATTCCCTGCTGGTGGACCTACCGATCTGCTGGCTCGTGTGGTGGGGCAGCGCATGGGCGAGACGATGCGCCAGACGATCGTCGTGGACAACAAGCCAGGCGCCAACACCATCATCGGCGCGGATGCCGTCGCCAAGGCGCCTGCGGATGGCTACACGCTGCTCATGGCTATCGACAACACGTTGGTGATGAACCAGTTCCTCTACGTGAAGCTGCCCTACGACCCCATCAGGGATTTCGATCCCATCGGCAAAGTGGCCACGACCCCTCTCGTGGTCATGACCCATCAGAGCGGCCCCCCGTCGATGCAAGCGCTGCAGGCGCAGGCAAAGGCGACGCCCGCCACACTGAGCTATGGCTTCGGCACTTTCACCTCTCAGCTTTCGGGCGAGCTGCTCAAGCGCACGTTGGGCAAAGAGGTCGTCTCCGTGCCGTACAAGGGAAGTGCGGGTACGACGCAGGGCCTGTTGTCCAAGGACGTCACGTTCACCATCGACGGCATCACGACCGCCATGCCGCACTTCGAAAAGGGCACGCTGAGACCGCTGGCAAGGCTGAGCGCCAAGCCCATCCCGACCTTGCCGAACGTTCCGTCGATGAGCGAGGTGGGTCTCAAGCTCCCCGACATCGACGTGTGGATGGCGCTGCTCGCTCCGAAGGGCACACCTGCGGATGTGGTGCAAAGGCTCAACCAGGCGCTGCAACAGGCGCTCGCTTCCAAGGACGTACAGGACAAGCTCCTGAGCGCCGGTCTGTTGGCCGATGGCAGCTCGCCGGAGGCGCTGCGTCGCTTCATCGCCTCGGAGGCGGCCCGATGGGGTCCCGTCATCGCGGAAGCCGGCATCAAGATCGATTGATTTTCTCACTCCGAAGATATCCACCATGAGCAACACGACCCAACCTAAGAACTTCGCGCCGATCGTCCACAGCGCCGCCGAATGGCGTGCGGAAATGGCACGCCTGTCCAGGCCGGGCCAGCCCAGCTTTTTCCATGTCCGTGCCCAGTTGCCGAAAGAGGGCCGGACCAACCAGGTGCTTGGTGCCTCTCGCTACATGAATGTGGTGCTCAAGACCTACGCCAGCGGTGGCGAGAACGAGATCCACGCGCATTCCAACGAGGACCACGTGTTCATCATTCTGCAGGGCGGCGCGGTGTTCCATGGACCGAACGGTGAGACCCGTGAGGTCGGCAAGAACGACTGCGTCCTGCTGCCGTCCGGGACCTTCTACTGGTTCCAGGCCAGCGAGGACGACGAGCCGCTCGTGATGCTGCGCATCGGCGCGCACATCGATCCCGACAACGATGTACTTGCGCGCATCGACCTGGAGGGAAAGCCCTTCGATGGCTACTCGGAGAAGAACAAGGAGGTGCCGGTGGTACTTCACGAGGATCGGGTCTTCGAGTGACCCGACCGCTTCCCGAAACGACCCCGCGAGAGCCCGCGATGATTCCGCTTTGCCAGCCGCCCGATCCCGCTCCCCGCAAGCCGCGGCTGATCTGCCCGCCGGGGACCGCGGATTGCCATGTGCATGTCTATGGCCCGGCCGACCGCTATCCCGTCGCCGCGACGCGCGCCTTCGACGTGCCCGAAGCCCTGCCTGGCACACTGCGAGCGCTGCACGACACCCTGGGCGTCGGGCGCCTGGTGCTCGTGCAGCCCAGCGGCTACGGCACGGACAACCGGCGGCATCTGGATGCGGTGGCCGAGTTGGGGCGGCCGGCGCGCGTCATCGTCGCGCTGCGGGCGGACGTGCACGACGCCGAGCTGGACCGCCTGCATGAAGC
>LNAP01001621.1_pt1 | contig 23607 bp, 17 predicted proteins | sample 602601 | NCBI WGS metagenome assembly LNAP01 (sample SAMN02440304, study PRJNA202911) | soil metagenome | biome: Subtropical and temperate rainforests or woodlands; isolation source: soil samples (1 kg each in a 20% v/v slurry with milli Q water) were... ...
ATGTGCGGCTGCTGGCCGAGGCGGGGCTGAACCAGGACGCCACGAAGCACATGCGCCTGGTTATCGCCGGCCCGGCGCCGCTGCCGCCCAGCAGCCACAACCCGCGCAACTGGACCAGCAGGTCTTCCAATTGCTGCGCGGTCAATTGCGTCTGGCTCAGCAGCGCCGGCAGATTGGCGGTGCTGCCTTCGACATTGCGGCTGATCGCCGGCAGGCGTGTCGCCGCCTGGTCCAGATTCTTCATCGCCAGTTGCAGACTGGCGAGCACATTATCGGTCTTCTTCAGCAAGGCCGGGATGCCGTCCGGACCGCCGGCCGATTTGGTGAGACTGTTCACCTGCCTGGCCGATTGCTGCAGCTGCCCGATGATCTCGTTGAGACCCAGCACCGATTGATGCGCCGACCCGACCGTGGATTCGATTTCCCGGGCCAGGCTGTCATCCTTCAGCAGGTGGCCGACATTGCCCTCACCCCGATCGATGCGGTCCATTACCTCGGCCAGCGACTTCGTGGCCTGGCCGACATTGTCCAGGATGGGAAAGACTTTGGATCGGACCTCGTCGATCAGGGCGCTGATATTGTCGGTCGCGGCTCGTTCCGTGGTGGCGTCCAGCACGGCATAGGACCAGTTCATTGGCTCGCCGCTGCCGCGGGCGATATCGACATAGGCGGCGCCGGCCAAGCCGAAGCGCCGGCGGATGACGGCAGCGCTGTCGCGCCGGATGAAAGCCTTTGCCTGCTCGTCGATCTCCGCCATGGCATACATCTGCTGCTGGGGGTCGATGACGATCTTGCGGATGATGCCGGCGCGCGTGCCCATGACCTCGATATCGGCACCCACGGCCAGGCCGGCGACGCCGGTTTCCGGCAGGATCAGGCGCAATTCCGAAACCGGCTTGAACCAGTCGCGCAACAGGCCGGCTTGCATGATGGCGACGACCAGCACGCCGACCGCCAGCACGACCAGCAGTCCGATGAATTCATCCGTATGGCGCAAGCGCATGCTCAGCTCCCCCGCTTCGCCGATAATCCATGATAGTCCAGCCGCCAACGCTGAGTCGCGGGAAAGGATCGGTCGCTCCAGACGGCCTTGTTGCGCGTCATCCAGATCGCCGCGGCACCACGGTCGCGGGCAGCCGCAATGCCGTTCAACAGCACCGGGATCAGATCGGCATAGATGCCCTGTATCGGGCTTTCCAATAGCAGGAGCATCGGTTCGCCAAGGAAGGCGCGGACAAAGCCGATCCGGACCAGATCGGAGGCAGAGAGGGTGGCGATCGGTCCGGCCGGCAGGCCAGGCAGGCCGAAGCGGCAGCACAACTCGGTCGCCTCGGCGCGCAGCTGGTCCGCCTCGCGGTGCGTGTGATGCAATTGCGGCAGCATGATATTGGTGGCGGCATCCAGATAATGGATCCAATTGGCGCCGGCGAAGACCCGCCCGATGCGGCCGCGCAAGGCGTCGGCATAGGCCCGCGGCAAATCATGCCAGTCGCGCCCCATGAACCGGGCAGCGCCGGTTTCGGGCGCGATCAGCCCGCAGCAGAGATCGGCGAAGTCACGGCCGAGATCGGAATCGCGGGCATCGATCAGGGCGAAATCGCCGGGCTGCAATTGCAGGGACAGGCTGATCTCGGCGGCGGTGCCGGTCAGCTGCCGGGATTTTGCCGCGTCGATGTCGAGGACGATACCTGTCGCCATGTATCAGCCCGCCAGGCTCAGAATGCCGCTCGTCAGCATGATCGCCAGCAGGCCGCGAACGAAGCCGCGCGGCATCAATCTGTTGCTGCCGAGATGCGACCGGGCATCGAGCGCGGTGAGGCAGGATGTCATCGCCACCAGCAGGCCGATGACCAGCAGTTTGACCGGAAAGATCGCGAAATCGGTTACCCGCATCGCCGTCAGCACATTGTCGAGGAACGCCCAGAGCGACATGCGCACGGCACCGGCCAGGGTGCCGACGATGAAGCCGGTCATGAGTGAAACCAGCATGAAGATGACGCCCAGCGTATAAGCGGCGAGGGCGAAGGCGATGCCGCGCGGCAGGATCAAGGTGGAGAAGGGATCGATGCCTTGTGCCTGAAGGACCCTGATCTGTCCGCCGGATTCCAGGGCACCGAGCTCGGTCAGCACGACCGAACCGCTGCGGCCCAGCAAAATCAAGCCGACCAGGACGGGGATGATCTCTCGCACCAGGATGGTCACCAGAACCACGCCGATCGATTCCTCTTCACCCGCTGCGCCCAGCCAGTATAAGGCCTGAAAGACCATGCCGAGACCGACCAGCATGGCGGTCGGGATGATCGTGGTGAGGGCACCCCCCAGCGACTGGCGCAACACGCGGCGGAATTCCGCGCGCATGGTGCGACGCCAGTTGGAGGGTCGGAAGGCTTCCATCGCCACGCCGGCCGATAACGCCGCCAAACTGAAGATGAAATCGGTCCGGCGGCGCGTCATCCGGCCAAGCCAGATCAGCCAACGGCGCAATCTGTTGACCCGCGACGGCGCGGCCGCTGCGTTCAGCGCATTCATAGCAGCCCCGCGAGGACGAAGGTGCGGGCCTCGCCGATATAAGGCAGATAGAAGCTGCCACGCGGCCGGAAGAGAAAATCCTGGCGCAGTTTTTCATAGGCCGCCTCGGTCACCTGGATGGCGCCCGGCGTTGCGGAATGCGCCATCATATCCGCCGTCCTGACAGCCTCGCCCCAAAGATTGAAGAGGCGCGGCTCGCGGCCGATGGCGCTGCCGATGGCCAGCCCGTAATCGATGCCGATGCGAAAATCGGCCGGCAGGTCGGCATCTTCCAAAAGAGTGGAACAATGATCGCGCATGCCGACCGCCAGATGGGCGATGCGCATCATGGCGGTTTTGTCAGTGGCATCGAAACCGGCGGCGGCCACGGCCTCGTCGCCGACCAGCTTCAGATAGGGGATGTTGTGCTGCTCGGCCATCCCCTGCAGATGGCAGGCGATGGTGTCGACCAAGGCCGGTGCGTCTTCCATCGGGCGCTTTGCCAGGGCCGCCTGATCCGGCAGGCGCAACACCATGACAGCGACATCCTGATAGACCTCGGCCGCCAAAGCCGGCGTATCGAGTGTGCGTACCGTCAGGTCCGCCGAGAAGCTGCGTTCGGCCGCGCCGACGATCGTCCCGATATGGGCCGAACCCGGACCCGGCGCCGATGGCGCGGTCTGTTGATCATCGGCCAGGCGAAGTGCCAGCATGCCGGCCACGGTGCGCAGGAAATCGCGGCTGCCCTCGATCTGGGTCGCGTCTTCCACGCAAATGATGCCGGACACCCGACCCTGAGATCGCATCGGTACGACCAGCAAAGCCCGGCTGCCCAGCGGATGCATCAGAATGCGATGAAATTGCGCGGTCTGGCGGTCGGTGGCGGCATCGGTGATATTGCTTTCCTCGCCGCTCTGCACGAAACCGAAGAATTGCGGCAGTTCGTCACGATGCAGCTCGAATCCGGCGACATGGCCCTGGCTGTCGCGTTCGAAGCTGTCGAGACAGCGCAGCACCTGAGCCGCCGGCAGGAGACGCCAGATGCTGAGGCGGCGCGCCCCCGCGATCTCCGCCAGCGTCTCGGTAAAGACCGGCGGCAGCTGATCGGCTTCAGCCGAGAACAGATCCGTTTCCGCGGCCAGGGCGGCATAAGCGGCGCTGTGGCGGGTGATGGCCCGGCTGCGGTCCAGCAGCAGGCGGGCGGCCCGGTCGGCACGCAGACCTTGCCGCACCAGCAGGATGGCAAAGAGCGCCGCCAGAAAGACGATGACCATCGACATCGCCAGCGCCGTACGATTGTTGCTGGCGACGAAACCGATGAAATCGGATTCCGGTACCGTGATCAGCACCCACCAGTCGCGCCCGGCGCCAGGCAGTGGCGAGGTGGTGGTGATGTATCTTTCGCCGTCGACCGTGATGATGCGGCGTCCCTCTCCCTCGATCCGGAAACGATCGAAGGCGGCGTTGAGAACCGGATCTTTCAAATCGTCGACCTTGGCCGGCATCAGTTCACTGCCGACGACCTTCAGCATGCGTCCCTGATCCGGAAAGGCAATCAGATGGCCGTCGCGATCCATGATCATGGCCTGGCCGTGCCGGCCGATCTGCAGCGAGGCCAGGAACTGCGACAGGTCTTCCAGGGCGATATCGACGCCGAAGGTAAATTGACGCCCGTCCGGATGGAGATAGCGCGTCGAGACGGTCAGGCCGGGCTTGCGATCGGTGAAGAAAATATAGATGCCGGTCCAGAAGACGTCGGTGGCCGATTGGGCGCCGATATACCAGGGCCGCGTGCGGGCGTCATACGTGTCTTTGGGATCTTCTTCGCGGGACAGTTCGCGCCCCTCGGAATCGTAATGCGTCCAGGTGACGCGCCGCCCCGCCGGATCATTGACGATCTCCTTGTAGTCGACCTTGCCATCGGTGGCGCGCCGCACCATCAGGAAATTGCCGTCCGCATCGGCGAAATTGAAATTGGCGATCTGCTTGATCTCGTGCAGGGCGCTGACGGCAAATGATTCGCCGACAGCGCGCTTCGAGCTCAGGGCGGCATCCTGAACCACATCGCGGCTGATACGGAGCGCCCGGACGCACGGATCGAGAAAGGCGGAAACCTGTTCGCGGATGCGGCCGTCGAGCGCCGTCAGCACATCATTCGACAGCGCGAGGGCACCTTTGCGATTGGCTTGATCGGCGTAAATGGCGATACCGAGGATGGCGGCGATGACCAGGACGAGGCCGCAGATCGGCACGCCGATCCGGGCGATGGCTCGCCGTCTTCGCCGCTTCAGATCGAGCGGATCGGCACTGATATCGACCACCTGGTCGGCTGCCGTCATCCTGCATCCCCTGCCCGGAAACGCGCAATCTGGTGAACGATCCTAGGTGACAGCCGCAAGTGTGGCAATGGGCTCGGCACAGCGACGGGGCGCCGCGTTAAGCGGCCGGTCCCGCCGGATGCTGCCGTCGCAGGGCCTGAATAACGCGCTCCAGCGCCTGCAGGAAGGCCGAGCGGTCCTGTTTCGAAAAGCTGGCATTGTGATCCCGGATATCGCCCATGTCGCGCAATTGCGATTTCAATTCCCGCATCGCCAGCGCCATGCCGATATTGGCCGGCGTGAAGGGACGCCCGGTGGGGCCGAGAACCTCGGCGCCCGTCTTCAGACAGCGCGATGCCAGCGGGATATCCGATGTCACCACGATATCGCCTGTGCCGGCATGCTCCGCGATCCAGTTATCGGCGGCATCGAAGCCGTCGGTGACGACGATCTGGCGGACCAGCGGGTTTTCGGGGCTGCGCAGCCAGCGATTGCTGACCAGATAGACGACCAGCCCGTGGCGCCCCGCCACGCGCAGGATCTCCTCCTTGACCGGGCAGGCATCGCCGTCGACATAGATTTCCAGCACGTCAAGCCTTTCTCTCGCAGCGGCCGCATGATCCAGATGCAGATTGCACGGCCGGCCGGCCGGTGCAAGCATAGGCATCATTCGGAAATCAGGGGAGAGTACCGTGAGCGAGGTAGCGAATTTATCTGTCAGTCGGCCGGGCCGTGACACCGCAGCCGAGGAATGGCAGCTCCGAGTGGACCTCGCCGCCGCCTTCCGGCTGGCGGTGGAGATGAACTGGCATGAATCTGTCGGCAATCATTTCAGCGCCGCCGTCTCGCCGGATGGCAAGAAATTTCTGATGAATCCGCGCTGGCGGCATTTTGCACAGATCAAGGCCAGCGACCTGTTGCTGCTGGACGCCGACGACGCCAAGACCATGACCCGGCTGGATGCGCCTGATCCCTCCGCCTGGAGCATCCACGGCGCCTTGCACGCAAACCTGCCGCAGGCCCGTTGCATCCTGCATCTGCATCCGCCTTACGCCACGGCGCTGGCCTGCCTGGCAGATCCGGAACTGAAGCCGATTGAGCAGAACACCGCGCGGTTCTATAACCGCGTCGCCATCGACCAGCATTACGGCGGCATTGCCGATGATCGCGCCGAGGGCGAGCGGCTGGCCGCGGTGCTCGGCAATCGGCATGTCATGCTGATGGGCAATCACGGCGTCCTGATCGCCGCCGATAGTGTCGCAGAAGCCTTCGAGGACCTGTATTTCCTGGAACGCGCAGCCCAGACTCTGGTCCTCGCTTATTCCACCGGCCAGAAGCTCAATATCATGGCGCCCGATCTCGCGGAAAAGACGGCCCGCGGCTGGGACGACTATCAGGGCATGGCCTTCGCCCATTTCGATGCGCTGAAGCAGATGCTGGACAAAACGGACCCGTCTTACGCCCAGTAAGATACTCCCAGTAAGATGCTCCAAGGCAAAACGAGCCTCGACGTTAACTCCAGATTTAGGGATTTATATCCTTAACGGGTGTCGGCATCTGCATGCTGGTGACAGCCTTCCCGCCGGCCTATGCTGAAGGAGGCTTAGGGGAGGGGCGTCATGGAGCAGTTTCAGCACCCATCGGTCGTCATCTGGTTTCTGCCGGCTTTCGCCGTCGCCATCATCATCGAAGCCATCCTCTATCGCCGCGCCAAGGGCAAGGCCTATCCCTGGAAGGAAAGCCTGCTCTCGCTGGTGATCGCCATCGGCCACAATATCGCCGGCGTGATCAATAACACCGTCATTATCGCTATTTTCGGTGCCGCGGTCTGGGAGCTTCGTATCTACACGATGCCGATGGATACATGGTGGGCCTGGGGGCTCCTCTTCCTGCTGGAGGAACTGGCCTATTATTGGTATCACCGCGCGGCGCATCGCGTGCGCTTCATGTGGGCCACGCATAGCGTGCATCATTCGCCGGAGGAATTGACCCTGGCCTCGGCCTATCGCCTGGCCTGGACGCCGATCCTTTCCGCCAGCTGGGTCTTTTTCCTGCCGCTCATCTGGATCGGCTTTCACCCGGCGGTGGTCTTCGGCCTGCTCGGCATAAGTCTCGTCTATCAGTTCTGGCTGCATTCGACCCTGATCCCGAAACTGGGTCCGCTCGAATATGTGCTCAACACGCCTTCGGCGCACCGGGTGCATCACGCCAGCAACGAAGCCTATATCGACCGCAATTTCGGCGGCATCCTGATCGTCTTCGACCGGCTGTTCGGTACGTACCGACAGGAAGATGACGGCGTGACATTGCGCTATGGCGTGATGCCGCCGATGCACTCATCCAATCCGCTGGTGATCGTCTATGGCGAGTTCATCGCTTTGCTGAGGGATGTCTGGCAGGCGAAGAACTGGGGTGACCGCTGGCGTCTGGTTTTCATGCCGCCAGGCTGGTCGCCCGGCGATGCTCTGGGTGAGGAACGGCAACCCACGTCTTATTAGAGATCGGAACGACCGCTCTCCAGGCATGCCTGATCAGATTCGGGCGAAGGGGAAATGACAACGGCGGCATGCAATGCCGCCGTTGTTCCTGTGCCGATCGAAGCCGCCGCCGAACGGCGTCAGGTCATGTTCAGCCGGCGCGTACCTTGGTGATGAAGCCGTCGACTTCCATCATCAGGGACTGCGACTGACGCGACAACTCGCCTGCCGCCGTCAGCACCTGGGACGAGGCGGAGCCGGCATCGTCCGAGGCACGGCTGACGCCGCTGATATTCTGGTTGACCTCATCGGTGCCGCTGGCAGCCTGTTGGGCATTGTTGGAAATCTCCTGCGTCGCGGCAGATTGCTGCTCGACCGCGGCGGCGATGGCCGAGGAGATTTCGTTGATGCGGGCGATCGTCTGGCGGATGCGCGAAATGGCGCTGACCGCCTCTTGGGTGACCGATTGCATGCTGGCGATCTGTCCGGAAATCTCTTCGGTGGCGCGGGCCGTCTGATTGGCGAGATTCTTGACTTCCGACGCCACCACCGCGAAGCCCTTGCCGGCATCACCGGCGCGCGCCGCTTCGATCGTCGCATTGAGCGCCAGCAGATTGGTCTGGCTGGCAATGTCGTTGATCAGCTGCACGATGCCGCCGATCTTGTTGGCGGCATCGGCCAGGGTCTCGACCGTTTCGCCGGTGCGGGCAACCTCATCGACCGCGCCGCGGGCGACAGTGCTGCTATCCGAGACCTGGCGGCTGATTTCGCGGATCGAGGAAGACAGCTCCTCGGCCGCCGCAGCCACCGTCGTCACATTGGCCGACGCCTGGGTCGCGGCGGCGGCGACCGCCGTCGCCTGGCGCGAACTCTCTTCTGCCACGGCCGACATCGATTGGGCATTGGCTTCCAATTCGGTCGCGGAAGACGACACCGCCTGCACGATTCCCTTGACGCTCGCTTCGAAACCGTCCGCCATATCCAGCATCACGCGGCGGCGCTCGTCGGCGGCGCTGCGTTCGGATTCCTCCTGGCGCTCGCGCAGCTCGTTGACCTCGATCAGCTTCTGGCGAAAGAACTCGACGGCCTTCGCCATCACGCCCAATTCGTCGCCGCGACCGGTCATCGGCACATCGACATTGGTGTTGCCGTTGGCCAGATTTTCCACCGCTTGGGTCAGATTCTTGACTGGCTTGGCGGCGACGAAACGAACCAGCACGAAGATGACGATGGCGAGCAATACTACCACAATGACGGCGATGATGGTATTGGCCCAGGTCACTTGCTTGATCGGTGCCAGGATCTTGTCCTCGGGCAGATTGACCATCACCGACCAGGGCTTGGTTACCTTGCCGATTTGCATCGGTACGAAGATGCGGGTGACATTGGTCTGCAGCCCGTCGGACCAGTCCTGCAGCGAGAAAGTTTCACCCTTTTGCATGCGCGGCAAGGCAGCGGGGAAGAGCACGCTTGCATTGACGAACGGCGTCCCGAGATTCTTCGCAACGGCCGAGGCGGCATAGGTGCCGCCACTGGAAATCACCGAGACCGAGCCGGTGCCATAGGGGCGCACATTCTTCAGGTCTTCATTCATCTGGTTCAGCGACATATCGATGCCGATGACGCCGATCACCTTGCCATCCACCTTGATGGGCGTGGCGAGGCTGACGAGCAGCGTGTCCTTGCCGGCTAACGGATAGATATAAGGTTCGAGGACCGTATCTTCGCCGGCTTTGAAGGGGATCTGGTAGAAGTCGCCATCGCTCTTCTGACTGTCGAGCAGGACCATCGGATCGAGTTGGACGCCACCATCCTTGGGATAGATGTAGGGCACGAAACGGCCTGTCTTATCGGCGCCTTCCGACCCTACCGCCGCGGCATCCTGACCGTCGAACGCGTTGGGCTGGAAGCCGGCCCAGACGCCGACCAGAGTCGGATTGGCCTTGATCGCGGCGCGCATGGCGGCAACGAAGGCTTTGCGGTTGAGAACATTCTCCGATCGCATGCCGAGATAGGTGTCGCGCAGACCATAGGCGATCTCGTAATTGGCATTGAACATCGCCTGCATCTTATTGGCGCGGGATTCCGCCATTTCCTGACCCAGCGACATGGCCAGGTCCCGGGAGATTTCGCTGCTCTTCTGCGACGAGATCCAGGTCGATGCCGCATAACCGACGGCCACGGCGGCCAGAATCGGCAGCAAGATCTTCATCGAGAGCGGTAAACGCGTAAATATTCCCGGCAACCCCATAATTCGTACCCCCACATGCTGGCAAATGTTCACTGCCCATAACATATGACCAGTTAATGAAGTCTTGCCTGCGACGTCAGCTAGACGTCTTAACCAAGATCGGGCTGTCCGTCGGCTTCTCCCGCAGCAGCAACGCCATCATTCCGGCAAGCAGCGCCAAGGCGAGCGAAGTCGACCAAAGGCCGTCATAACCGCCGGTTTTTTCCGCCAGCCAGCCTCCGAAGAAGGCGCCCAGCGCGCCGCCGATCGCATGGCCGGCAGCGATCAGGCCCATCGCCAGGCCCATGATCCGCAGGCCGAGATGGCTGGCGACCAGACTGGCGGTCACCGGGACTGTGGCGTAATCCACCAGGCCGAAGAAGACGGCGAAGAGTGTCAGCAAGCGCAGATCGCCGTCATTGTTCTGGGTCACGAAAAACAGCACCACGAAGCTGATTGCCCGCAGGATGTAGATCAGGCCCAGCAGCAGCGGCCGGTTCATGCGGTCGGCCAGCCAGCCGGCCAGGATCATGCCGGTGAAATTGACCGCCGATAGCAGGCCGTAGGCCGTGGCGCTGGGTAAAGGCGGCAGGCCACAAAATGCTGCAAAAGGCAAAAGATGCGTCTCGATCGCTCCCGTGGTGGTGAAACCGCAAATCAAGAAGCTCCAGAACAGGGCGTGGAAGGCAGGCTGGCCCAGCAGGAAACCGAGACGATGGCGCAAGCTTTCATCGTGCCTGGCGGCGGTCCGCGGCTCCGGGCTCCGGGGCGCACCACCTTGCTGCGGCAGCAGATAGATGAATCCCGCCAAGGCCAGACCGGCCAGCCCGAAAGCGAAAAAGCTCCAGCGCCATCCCCCTTGCTGCATGAACATCGCCAGCAAAGGCACCAGCAGCAATTGGCCCGCGGTGGAACCCGAGGTTGCGACTCCGCTGGCCAGGCCGCGCTTCTCCCGCATCACGCGGATGATTGCTGTTACAACCACATGCTGCGCCACCATGCCGAAACCGATTGCCGCGATCAGGCTGAAGCCGACCAGCAGGGCCCAGCCGCGAGGCAGCAAGGCGACCAGCGTCATGCCGGCGGCAATGGCGACCAGCCCCAGCGCCAGAAGACGACGCGGACCATGGCGGTCGACCAAGTTACCGGCGAAAGGTGCCACCAATGCCATGACGATCAGGGCTGCGGCGCCGGCGAAAGAACTGAAGCTGGTGCTCCAGCCGAGATCGCGATTCCAGACCGGCATGGCCAGGCTGAACGCGGCTCGAGCGGAGAATGAGACGGCCAGGGCGAAGAATCCGATCCCCACCAGCAGCCAGCCTGCGATCGCCGGAACGGCTTGCTGTGTTGGTGATGCGGCCCCCTGCTGGCTGGCGATCTCCGAATCGGTCATCATCATCTCCCCGCATTGCTGTCGGCGCCATCGTCGGATGCCGGCATGATCGGCTGGGTGCGTGGCTGCCGGCAAACCAGTTCCTTGCCGTCTCGGATTAGCTCAGCTAATCTGAAAAACATGACATCGTTTCTGCCTTTGACGGCCTTGCGGGCCTTTGCCGAGACGGGCCGCCTCGGCAGCATGAAAGCGGCGGCGGCTGAACTCGGCGTCACGCCCGGTGCCATCAGCCAGCAGATCAAATCCCTGGAGGCGCGGCTGGAAGCGCCGCTTTTCGAACGCCACAATCGCGAATTGCGCTTGACGCCGCTGGGCCGGAAGCTGCTCTTGCCGCTGGTCGATGGGCTCGGCCGGATCGAAACGGCGTGGAGCAGCCTCAACCGGCGACCCGCTCGCCGCAACACGCTGACCATCAGCACCACATCCGCCTTGGCCACGGCTTGGCTGGTGCCGCGTCTCGGGCGGTTCAGCACCCTGCATCCCGAGATCGAGTTGCGGATTCAAACCAGTTCGCGCTTGGTTGATCTCAAGCGCGAGGGTATCGATATCGCGCTGCGTCACGGTCTCGGCGATTATCCGGGCTATACCGCGATCCGTTTCCTGACGCCGCGCTTGATACCGGTTTGCAGCCCCGCTTTGCTGCTGACCCGGCGCGGCCGGGTCGCCAGGTCATTGCGTGGCGCGGCCGATTGCCTCGCCTATCCCCTGCTCCAGGATGCCGACCGCGCCGATTGGCCGCTCTGGCTGCAGGCCCATGGGGTCAGCGATCCGCGTGCCGCCCAGGGACCCAGTTTCGAGGGCGACTTGCTGCTGGTGCGGGCGGCTCTGGCGGGGCAGGGCATTGCGCTGGTGCGCGACATCTTCTGCCGGGCGGAAATCGATCAAGGCAGTCTGGTCCAGGCGCTCGATCTCGATTGGCCGGTCGGTTTTGCTTATTATCTCGTGGTCCGGCCGGAGGCGTTACGGCAGCACAAGATCACCGCCTTTCGCGACTGGCTGTTGGTCGAGGCAGCCTGCGAGGCTGAAATGACGCAAGCTGCGGCAAGCTCGACCGGCGCGACCCGCCTGACGATCGTCGCCGGCTAGGGCTGGCCGGATGCGCAGGCGGCAAAATGACCGGAGTGAGGGGAAGATGAAGATGCGCCGATGCTCTGCTCCGTCTCTCACGGCGCTGCCGTTGCTGGCCGGCTTGCTGGTCCCCTGCTGCTGGCCGGTTGCAATCATGCCTCGGTGGCAACCACGCAGGATTATGCCGGCGCCGCCTTGCCGCGCCCAAACCTCGTCGTGGTGCGCGATTTCATGGTGACGCCGGGTGAGGTGACCCTGGATAGCGGGCGCCTGGCCGGTATTCGCCGGATGCTCAGCGGCCAGTCCGACAGCCAGCAGCAGATCGCCGCCGCGCAGGGCGTGGTCGCCGCCATCGGCGATACGCTCGTCCGGGAAATCCAGGCCATGGGCCTGCCGGCTGAGCGTATCGCCGCGGATGCCAGTGTCCCGCCGGATGCTCGCGTCGCCCTGGTGGATGGCAATGTGCTCTCGATCGATGAGGGCAACCGCGCCAAACGTGTCGCCATCGGTTTCGGGGCAGGGGCCAGCGAGGTCAAGACCAGCACCGCCCTGGCCTATCTCGCACCTGCGACCGCACCCCGGGAACTCGCAAGCTTCCAGGCATCGGGCAGCAGCGGCCATACACCCGGCGTGGTGACGGCCGGTGGTATCGGCGCGGCGGCGGGCGTTGCCGGTTCGGCGGTGGTCAGCGGCGGTGCCCAGGCCTATCGCGAGAAGACCGGCGCGACGGTTTCCGCCGATGCCGATGATATCGGCAAGAAGATCGCCGAAGCGCTCAAGCAGCAGTTCCAGCGACTGGGCTGGGTGGCTGCCAATTAGGCGGAAGACTGAGATGGAGTGTCGATAGGAATCTTGACCGTCATATCACATTAACAATTCGGCAAGATCGCCCGTGCCAAAGATACGCAGATGATGGTATGGCTCAACTCGCCTGTTATGTGGATGGGGCCCCGCGAACCGGGATGGGCGCTAAGGAGTGACGGGATGAGCAGGGCCTGGCCCGAGGCACAGACAATCGCCGGCGTGAAACTCTCGCAGGAGGCCTTGCGCCGGGTGGCGGAGTTGCATCTCGATTGGCGCCGCCAGCGCCGCGAAGGTCGCCGCTGCATGCTGCAGAAATGCGATCTGACCGGCCTCGATCTCAGCCTGCTCAATCTTGAAGACGCCATCCTGGTGGAATGCGATCTCACCCATGCGCAGCTCCGCGGGGTTAACCTCAAAGGCGCCGATCTGCGCGGCAGCCGCTTCGACGAGGCCGATCTCGCCAATGCACAGTTGAGCCGGGCCGATCTGCGCGGCGCCCGCTTCGCCGATGCCGATCTCAGCCAGGTGACGGCGGACGGCGCCGACCTTTCGGAAACCTATGTGACCCTCAGTCCCGATGCGCTGCCCGGTGCTTTCCGCGGCGCCTGGATTCGCGACGCGGATTTTTCAGAGGCGAGGCTGCGGGGTGTCGATTTCTCCGGCGCGCAGATCGCCAATGCTGCCTTCCGCAATTCCGACATGCGCAATGCCTGCTTCGACAGCGCCGAGATCGCCAATGTCGCCTTTCTCGGCGCGCGGATGGCCGGCGCCAGATTCGTCGGTGCCACCATGGATGCGACCAGCCTGCAATCGGTCGATCGCCTGACGGTGGAGATCGATCCCGCCCGTGCGGTGCCGGCGACAGAGTTGCAGGCCCGCCTCACCGCCCATGCCGAATGGATCGACAGCCTGGGCCAGAAAGGGGTTCGCCTCGATCTCAGCCATTGCGATCTGCGCGGCCTCGATCTCAGCGGTGCCAATCTTTCGGCCGCGGACCTGCGCGGTGCGCTGCTGGCCAATGTGACCTGTGCCAAGGCTCGCCTGCTCTACACCGATCTCGCCGGCGCCAATCTCTGCGGTGCCAAGCTCAACAGCTCGGACCTCCGCGGCGCCAATTTCACCGGCGCCTTCCAACGCGACCTGGCCTTGGAGGAGGCACGCATCGGTGCGATGCCCTATGTAGACGGGGTGGAGACGCGCGGGTTGCGGGGCGGACACTAAAGGCACCCGTATGCCGACGACATTTCTGCCGTAAGCGCAGATTGGGGCAAAAAGCGCTCGCGACGAGCCGCAAGACCGCGTTGGTCTTTGGATCAATTTTCGATCACCCCCTATGTGAACCATCTACGAAATTCGTATCCAAGCTGACATCGACTGTGACGTCAGACAATTAAGACGTAGCAACTCAAAAAGACCTCGACCCTTCGTTCGATTGGCTGAACGAAGCCGCGAAGCGGAACACGGCAGAGAGGAGATATCTTGGCTTTGCAGTATCTTACGATGCTGCAAGTCCGTTCATCGCACGGCCGCCATATCTGAAGTTTCAGGGACGTCTGGGCTCGCGGCCAGCTTCGATCGCAGGAATTCATATCTAAAACAATTGCGGTCGATCAGGGCGAAAGCTCCCGATGGCAATGTGGCTTTGCCGGTGAAGATTGGCAGAGATCGATATGCGAAACGGCCGGCCTCATGATACCGTTCATGGCCTCGTAGGGGAGAGCTAAGAAACATGGGAGGAGCAAGTGAAGACACTGTTGCTTTCATCTATTGCCGCAGGGGCGATTGCCTTTGCCGGCGCTGCCTATGCCCAATCGACTGAGGCCACATCGGCCGAGAACATGCAGAAACTTGAAAAGATGCAGCCGACCGGCACGGGGATGGCAGCATTCCAGCCCGTGCCCCAAACGGGCGAATATGCCGACCAGCTCCGCAAGAATCTCGAACACATCAAGCTGCCGCCGGGCTTCAAGATCACGCTCTATGCCGTGGTTCCGGACGCCAGGCATATGGCCGTCGGACCCCAAGGCGTGGTGACTTTCGTCGGTACCAGGAAGGATGCGGTCTGGGCCGTCACCGACCGCAATAAAGACGGCGTCGCCGATGAGGTTAAACGCTTCGCGCCATCGCTCGTCTTCGCGATTCCGAACGGCGTCTGCTTCTCGAAGGATGGATTTCTCTATATCGCCGAGCGCAACCGCATTCGTGTCTTTCCCGCGGCGGAATTCTTCTATGAGAGTCCCGACGTGGCCACCGGCGATGTGGTGAAGGAGGGCGAGCTCATTCCCGGCGCGGACGAATCCTATAATCACACCGCGCGTGTCTGCGCCGTGGGGCCTGACAAGAAGCTCTATGTGCAGATGGGACAACCCTTCAACGTGCCGCCGGCCGATAAGCTGGACACGTTCAAGAAATACGGCATCGGCGGCATCATCCGCGTGAACCAGGACGGCTCCGACCGCGAGGTCTTTGCAGACGGCCTCCGCAACCCGGTCGGTTTTGATTTCGATCCGGCGACCGGCGATCTTTGGACCAACGACAACCAGGTCGACGGCATGGGTGACGACATTCCGCCGGGCGAGTTGAATCATATCACGAAAATGGGCGAGAATTTCGGCTTCCCGTGGTATGGCGGCGGGCATATCCGGACCAACGAATACAAGGACAGCGAGCCACCGGCCGATATCGTCTTTCCGGTGGTGGAAACGACCGCGCATGCGGCCGATCTCGGGATGATATTCTATACCGGCAGCAAGTTCCCGGATCGCTACAAGCAGGGTGTCTTCACCGCGCAGCATGGTTCGTGGAACCGTACGGCGCCGGCTGGCGCCAGGATTCTGTTCACGCCGCTCAACAAGGATGGCACCGCCGGCCCGCAGGAGGAATTCGCTGCCGGCTGGCTGACGGCGGACGGCGAATATATCGGCCGGCCGGTGGCCCTTTCGCAATTGCGTGACGGCTCACTGCTGGTCTCCGACGATTTCGCCGGGGCGATCTATCGCATCACCTATAGCAATTAGTCGAATACGGGCCACGGTGACGAGCCGTGGCCCGCCTCAGTCGGAGCGTTTCTGATGATATTGCGTCATATCGTTTGGGGTTGCGTGCTGCTGGCCGCCGCTCTCGCGTCGAGCCATGCTTCCGCCGCCGATGCGGGAGCAGGAAAAAAGAAGGCCGCCGGTACCTGCGCCGTCTGTCATGGCCTGGACGGCCTCTCCAAGAACCCCGAAGCCCCCAACCTTGCCGGCAATAACGCGACCTATCTCATCAAACAGCTGAATGCCTTTAAAAGCGGCGAGCGCAAGCAGGAGCAGATGTCGATCATCGTCCAGGATCTGACCGCCGACGACATGGCCAATGTCGCGGCCTGGTATTCCAGCCTGAAGGTTACGGTGACGATGCCACAGTAGCGGCGCGGCTCTTTTTGGGTGATAATTAGCCGGCGATCCTTGGCCCAACCTGAGCATTGAGATGACCTCCTCCCCGGTTTCTTGCACCGGCCTGACGGTGGCTTTTAACACCTGTTAACCTTACGTCGGTTAGGTACCAATTTCATCTTTTGGGGGATGTTCTTGTTGAAGACCTTGCAGACCTGGTTCGTATGGAAGAAGCGTAAAGACAATCCGGCATTTGTCTTTCAGCGTTTGCCGATCTGGATTTGCACCTGGCTTGCCATGAAACAGCAACAAAGCGCGGATCATGTGCAGCGCCCGGACATCCTTGGGGACCTGCCGGCGGCAGGCGGAAATCCTGTCATCATGGCATGTTGCGATGACGTTTATTTTGCCAGGTTTGCAAATAAATTCGTCAAGAGCATCGTGAACACATGTCCAAATCTTTACGTCCATGTCCACATTTACCATCCGTCGCGCGAAACGCTTGAGGCGGCCGCGATTCTAAAGCGGGAGGTTGGCCATCAGGCGAGCTTCTCGCATGAGCTTCGGGGGCGTAGCCCCTATTCTGCCGATAACCCGTATTTCTTCGCGGCTGGCCGCTTTGCCGTTGCCGCCAGGATCCTGGCGGCGATCAATGCACCGCTGCTGATCCTGGATATCGATGGCGTGATCCGGCGAGATCTTGGGCCGGAGCTAACCCAATTGGCGACCTGGGATATCGGTTTGATTCGCCGTGCCAGCAGGAGATATCAATGGAGAAAAATTCTTGCCGGCGCAGTCCTTGTTAACCCGACGCCGGCAGGAAGACTGTTTGCTGCCCGCCTGTCCTCCGTTATCGAACGGGTGTTGCGCTGGGCGCCGCGCTTTCATGTTGATCAGATTGTCATCTTCTATCTTTGCCAATTTTATGGTCGCCAAAGCGGCGAGCTGAAGATAGCCGATCTGGGTATGAATTGGGCCGATCATTTGTTTAAGAATGATAGCCTGATCTGGAGCGCAAAGGGGATGACACGTAAATTCGATTTAGAACAATTAGGATCGACCTCTGATTTGACGGGGCAGGTCCCTTAGCAGCTCGCTGTCAAGCTTTGGAGCTAGACTCATGCTGCGCGCAGGGCCGTTATTTCCTGACGGATCAAGACCGGGGCCAGGCCGAAAGATTGAAGCTGCAATAATCCAACCGGCAATATCTGGCCCATCGCGACTCCGGCAAGGAATGACAGCCACTTGACTTCTCTCGCTTCGCAATACGACCGATCATCCGAACGCATCGCGGCACCGCTTTTGGCCGCATGTCTGACCTATGCCTGGCTGGTCGCCAATACCCAAATCGGATGGTTACGGGGCGCCGCCTTATTGGCTGAATTGGCGATCCTGGCCCTGCCTTTCAGCCTTGTGCTGCGCCGCGTGACGGGGCGATTGGGGTTTGCAGAGATCATCACGGCGGCCGGCATCGGCTTGGCCAGTTTGGGCGGCCTTGGCGTCGTCTTGATCCGTCTCGGCCTGCCGGATTACGCGGCCGAGCTGATCTTCCTCCTGGTCGGCGCAACGCTCCTGGAACTGGACCGGCGGAGCCCGGGTGCCAAATCGAGTTATGATCTTGAAGCCGGCCCTGCAGAGAGCAGTCGGGCAAGCCCGACATCAAGCACATTCTGGTGGCGCATCGCGGCCATCTGTGCGCTGGCGCTGCCGCCGAGCTACATATTCTTCTGCGCTTGGTTAGGCGGCCGGGGCGCCTTCCCCGGTTACATGCTGACGGCCGATTTGTCGTCAGACCTCGCCTTGATCCAGTCACTGCTGGCGTCGCATCAAATACCGCCGCTCATGCTGCCGTTTGCAGGCGGTACGATGGGGTATCATTACGGATCCCTGGAGGCCGTCGCACATCTGGTGCGGCTCACCGGCATCCCGCCGCATGTCGCGCTGCTCTACGTCGCATTGCCTGTCTTTTGCAACGCATCGGCCGCCGCCGCCTGGCTGATCGCGCGGCGCCTGACATCCGGTGGCGTCGCGCTTTTCGCCGCAGCCGCCTTGTTGGCTGCCTGTCTCTTCATGTCCCATGACCGGCTGGAGCTGAAGGTCAGGCCCATCCTGTTGCTTGCCCGCTGGTTGACGGGCCACGCGCTCGATGAGCCGCCTTTCATCAGAATCAGCCCATTTCATGCGTCGATCTCGGCGGGGATCAGCATCTCCTGGATCTGTCTCATGTTGCTCGCCTATTGGCAGCAGCGGGCCGCCCGCTGGCTGGTCGCCTTTGCCACCGGTTTGACAGCACTCCTTGATCCGTTTTTCTTCGCCTCGGCCGGGCTCATCCTTGGCATGTGGTCGCTCTGGCAGGCTTGGCGCACCCGGCATATACGAGTGCTCATCATTCCGGCCTCGGCCCTGGCCTTCGCCCTCGTCCTTCAACGCATCACGGGCTCGACTGAGGCAGGCTATCAAATCGCTCCCTCTCTGTTTCACAACGCCTATGTGAAGCGCTTCGCGCTGAACACCTTGTGGCACGGTGCGGCGCTCATCGGCATCATCGGGCTTGGCTGCACCATTTCCGCTGCCAGGGACACACGGCGTCTGGCGCTCGGCATTCTGATCATCGCCGTCATGCTGTTTGGTGTCGCCAACCTGACCGAAATGCGGATGGGCGGCGAGGAGGACAGCAATTTCAACTGGTATCGCTGGATGTTTATCGTGCCGGCCTTGATCGGCATCGGTGCCGCGGCGGCGATACCGCCGCTCCTGGCGGAGACCTCAAGCTGGCGGAAATATGCCCTGCTTCTGCTGCTGCTCCTGGCGGTGCCGCTGCAGCTCCTGAGTTATCCGGTGACGGGCATTCAATCGCTTGCCGCACCCACGTTGCGGCACGATGAAACCTTGGACACGGCGAGCCTCGCCGAAGCGCTGTCGCATATTCCCGTCAAGGACAGCCTCGTCGTCGTCAGCGATCTCCGCTATCCCAGCACGGATGACCCGGATAACACCCCGGTCGTTTCGGCGATCTATGGCCATCGCTGCTATCTCTGCGTTCTCTGGCCGAGCCAGAGCTGGGCCGCCGAAATGAACCAGCGTTACGCCGACGTCAAACAGCTTCAGGCGAGTACATGGTCGCCGCAATTGACGGACCTCGCCCGGCAACGTCACTGGACGCATCTGCTGGTGCGCAAGGCTGGCCCGCATCCACGGACGATCCCGCTGGCGCTGGTCTTCGAGAATGAGGATTACGCCGTCTATCGGTTTTGATGACAGTCTCGCCTCAAGCCGAGCTTTCGGAGTCGATAGTGGGAGCGGGAAGCAGAGGGGCGTCACTTGCGGATTTGGTTTGGATGGTTTGCCGAGAATCTCAAAGCCGTATTGATTCCGGAATATTTGATCGGCTGCTATCTCAGTTGGGATGATTAGCCGCCAGCAGATTACACCCGTAGTGCTTCGTAGGGCTGAGCTGGCCCCAGCGGAATATCGCGCAATCCATTGCGCACGCGTTCGGAATTCAACGCTTGCGTGCTCATGGTTGGATGGGCGGCAGTGCGTTTCGCATGAATTCGCAATGGGGCGCCTGGCCTCGCGAATCGTTCGGCTCGTGATTCAGGATGTGACCTATCGTGAGTGGCTTCGCTGGATGGGAGCTCCGCAAGAGCAGGAGCAATTCCTCGACCAATTGATCACGGTCGCAGAGGAAGCCGCTGCAGAGCGGGGTCAGGTTTTCCAATTTATGGAGCGTTGCGAAGACTTCGAACGAGATGAAAAGATGGGGCTTTGGCGGACACCGGCACTTTGTCCAAACTCGGCAGCGTCGGGCAAGAAAGCACCAGATTTCACAAGTGCACACGACATAGAATTCCAGTAAGGAATTGTTTTATATTGATAAAAGCAAAACCTAACTAACGCTTGTCCCGGAAGCCTATATAGATACCGCGCGGGGCGGCGATGAACAGTGGTAGGAGGCTATTAATGTCGCGTGCCCCAACTGCGTATGTATTTATGGACGCCAACGTGGCGCTGCATTTCAAGCAGCCTGACCAGATCGACTGGCGCGCGCTGACAAATGCCAAAGAAGTTGTGCTGATTGCAGCTCCAGTCCTGCTACGGGAGCTGGAGAACCAGAAGGTGGTTAATGGCTCCGCGAAGTTGAGGGCCCGGGCCGCGGACTATATCAAATGGCTCCACCCATTCGTACGGGATCCCGAGACAGAGGTCCGGACCGGTGTTAGGTGGTTATTTCTTCCTGATGAACCGCAACTCGATTTCGCCGCCGAGTGCTTGTCGCAAACAATTGCCGACGACCATCTTATCGCCAGCGTTTTGCACTACACCCGTCAATCCGCTATGCGTGCGCTCGTAGCAACGGTTGACCTCGGCCTTGAGGTCAAACTCCGAGCGCGAGGGATCGGAGTTTTGGAGCTTACCGACGACCTGCGTTTGCCCGTCGAACTGGATCCCCTGGAACGTGAAAACAAGGACCTCAAGAAGCAACTTGCACGTCTACAGGCACGGATGCCGAAGCTTTCGGTCGTGTTCAAGGGTGGTACTCAACACCATGTCCTTTCTTTCCGCGATCCAACTGCCTTCACTGTGGTATCTCTTGAACAGGTTCGAGCAGATAACCCCTATATTTCCGGGCTGCAGGCGCCTGTGCGGTCCCAGGCTAGCATTGCCGCACTTTCCAATATCCCCCGCCTTACGCAGCAGTTCGGTCTGTCCGCCGAGCGCAAGGACCAATACAACGAGGAATTGGATCGGTATTTCGAACTGTATCAGGGCTATATCGACAGTCATGCCGCTTGGTGCGAGACGGTCAGTCTCCATCATCTGATCAAATTCATCGTTAACAATGACGGCACTGCTCCCGCGTCCAACATCGACTTAGATCTATTCTTTCCCGACGGCATTCAGCCAGTTGATGGAGACGATTTACCAGAGGAACCGAAGCCGCCTCGAGCACCGAGAAGACCGCAGGGTATCTTGGACTATTTTGGCAATTATGGGGTGGGGGCGGATTATCTGCCATCCCTCATGCGGACGAATCAGCACCAGTTGATCAACCGGAATGACGACGGAGTCCCGATAATTGGCGATGGCAGAGATTCAGTTCGTATCGGCTATTCGAACCTCAAGCACGGGTTCAATTTTACTAGCGATGAGTTAATATTTCGGTTCACAGAGGCAGCCTCCGTCAGAGCCTTCAGCGTAGACTATTGCCTGTCAGCCGATGAGTTGCCCGAAGCCTTGGAAGGAAAGCTTCACTTCCGCATCGATAACGCTGAAGCTTGACTACCGCACCGTTTCAATTCGGGTGCTAACCCAGTTGCGGCCAAAGCACACAAGACGGCTATTCAGGGCAGCTGCCTCTGATCTCGGAATACATTTTTATGGTCTCTTCGATATCTTTTTCGGAGACGCCGCTCCGTTTTGCTGCGTCCCGGATCGACCGCTAGTTTAAAAATGCCGCGAACACCTTGACCCGCTCACGCTCTAGTTCGTCAGCGTGATCCATTGCGGCCTGCCAGTTGGACCGCAATTCCGCGTCGGAGCGGCTAGCTTGCAACGCAGCGTCTAGCTCCAAAAATTCCTTCTGCGCCTCGTCGGCGGCACGTTCGGCGACGTGGTAGCGATCTTCTAACTTTTCTATGTTTCATACTCCGAATGAAGAGCTTCGACGCGCTCTGGTTCCTTCTTGCGCCGAACAATCATTTTTAAGAGAGTCGGAGCATACACCACCTCGCGGAAAACTTTTGGCGCTCCTTCGAGCGGATCAAAGGTCACTTCGTATCCTGGCTGGAAGTGGCTAACCGCCGTCGATGGCACATACCACGCTGTCTTGATCTGATCACCGTCGCTGTAGGAGATCGCTGCGCGCCCCATGGCATTAGTGGCGAAATCATGATCGCTGACTCTGATCTGCCGCAGGCTCTCAAGCGCCTTCTCATCATCAAGGGCGGCGGCAACCGCTTGCCTAAATGTCGCAGCACCAGCAAACCCGGCCTCAGGGCCGCCGACCGGCATCAATCGACCTAGGACGATGATTCGCTGACCCGCAAAGCCCGGTTTCTCAGCAACGATGCTCAGAAGGGCGTCGACGATATCGATTGAGGACAAGAACTCCGCATTTCGGCCTCGGCCCTTTGAGAGTAATCCGTTGTCCCTCAATTTTTGGAAGCGCTGCAACATTTCTGCGCCACCGATTTCCAGTTGCTGAGCCAAAAGGACCTCAAGCTGCTTGCTCTTCATGTTGCATCTCCAAATTCTGAATTACTAATTTAGAATTCAGAATTGAAAAACTGTCAAGCGCTCACATTTTCAGGCCAGGTTTTGGTTCATCATCCTCGGGTAGGGGGCAGCATTAGGCCGGGAGAGGGAAGCAGCGTATTGACCGGTAGAAGTTCGACTTCGACCTCAGGTACGTTTGGGTACTGCAGGCGTTCAGCGAGAGCCTCTATCGCAGGCAGATCACCGATATCCTTGTCGCGGAAAATTTGGAATCGAGGACACGTCAACGCCCTTCTCACGGCGCGCTATCTCCTTGAGCAATGATGGGGCGTCTACACGCGCCAACTCAATTATCGCAGCTGCCGTAGGAGGATATCGCAGCTGCCGTAGGGAGGACATGCAGGTGCCTAGGCACTCGCTGCCGAGAATGCCAGACATTTCCCTGGCGAACTAAGAAAGGCATCGCGTCACCACAATTATGGGGTAGCCGCGTGGGGGCGCAGATCGATGTTAACAAATTGATTTATTTGGAATATTTGGCTGGGGGACTAGGATTCGAACCTAGGTTGACGGAGTCAGAGTCCGTAGTCCTACCGCTAGACGATCCCCCAGCAGGGAGGCGGTCCCCGCTGAAGGAGCGGGCCGCCATCGGCAGGCGCCCATAGCGGCGCGGGCCGGAATGTACTGAGGGCGCAGGCTCGTTTCAACACTTTTTGTCGGGCGGTCCTGTCGCGTCAGGGCAATCGCCCAGGCCCGGCCTGGCTGATCCATTTCGCACCGCAATACGGTGTGCTTTATCTCACCTGACGATCCATGTAACATGTGGCGTGATGATCACCGGCTGCGGGCGCTGGCGAATCGCAGGAATTCAGCGTGATTCCAACGGCTTGCCCGACCGGTCATAGGAGATGCGTGTTTGCTGGATCAACTTTCCCCGGCAGGCGGCGATGTGCGTCTTGGAGCACGGGCCGCGCGGCCGGGACAGGTCATGGCGGCCCTGGATCTGGGGACCAATAACTGCCGGTTGCTGATCGCCCGGCAGAGCGCTGGCGGATTCCAGGTGATCGATGCTTTTTCCCGCATCGTCCGGCTGGGCGAGGGGGTGTCGCAAAGCGGCCTGCTGGCCGCCGAGGCGATGGACCGCACCGTGGACGCCCTGAAAGTCTGCGCCGCCAAGATGCAGCGCCGGGGCGTCAGCTTGGCGCGCGCCGTGGCG
>LNAP01005926.1_pt1 | contig 23599 bp, 24 predicted proteins | sample 602601 | NCBI WGS metagenome assembly LNAP01 (sample SAMN02440304, study PRJNA202911) | soil metagenome | biome: Subtropical and temperate rainforests or woodlands; isolation source: soil samples (1 kg each in a 20% v/v slurry with milli Q water) were... ...
CTCTTCTGCGAACTGATCGGCATGTGCTCACCGAACAGCGAACTGGTGGCCAGCGTTTCGGCGATGTCGCCCTGTTCAGTCGCGGTGCCGTGACCGTTGACGTAGCCGATGTCCGACGGCTGCAAACCGGCGTCTTCCAACGCCAGTTCCATGGCCCGGCGCATGGTGGACTGCTCTGGACGCGTGGTGTGCTGGCCGTCGGCGTTGCTGCCGAAACCGACGAGCTCAGCGTGAATGTGCGCGCCGCGCGCCAGTGCGTGCTCCAGTTCTTCAAGCACCAGCATGCCGCCGCCTTCCCCGATCACCAGGCCATCGCGACCGCTGTCGTAGGGGCGCGGGGACGTCTGTGGCGCATCGTTTTTCAGGCTGGTGGCGTAAAGCGCATCGAAGACCATGGCTTCGGTGGGGCATAGCTCCTCGGCCCCACCGGCAAGCATCAAGGGCAAACGCCCGAACTTGATCGATTCGTAGGCATAACCGATGCCCTGGCTGCCGCTGGTGCAGGCGCTGGAGGTCGGGATCAGCCGGCCGGTGAGGCCGAAGAAGATGCTGATGTTCGCCGCCGTGGTGTGCGGCATCATGCGCACATAGGAGTTGGCGTTCAGACCTTCGGCCACGGAGTTGAGCAGCATGTTGCCGAACGCCTTGATCTCGTCGGTGCTGCCCGTGGAGGAGCCGCAGGCGACGCCCATGCGGCCGTCCTTGATCGACTCGTCACCCAGCAAACCCGCATCGGCCAACGCCTGCTCCGCCGCGCCGACGGCCAGGCGCGAAACCCGGCCCATGCTGCGCAGTTGTTTGCGGGTCCAGTGGCTCGGTACCTTGAAGTCATCGATGGGCCCGGCCAGGCGTGTGTTGAGTTCGGTAAAGCGATCCCATTCGTCCATCCGGCGAATGCCGCTGCGGTTGGCCGCGAAGTTGGCGGCGATGGTCGCCCAATCGCTGCCCAATGAGGTGATGCCGGCCATGCCGGTGACGACGACGCGTTTCATCAGCACAGGCCTCCGTTGACGGCCAGCACCTGCCGGGTGATGTACGACGCTTCCGCCGACATCAGGAAATTCACCGCGCCGGCCACCTCTTCCGGGGTGCCCATGCGCTGTGCGGGGATCATTTTCATCAGTTCTTCCACTGGCACGTTTTCGTCGAGCATGGCGGTGTCGATCAAGCCCGGGGCGACACAGTTGACGGTAATTTTGCGCTTGCCCAGTTCGATCGCCAACGCTTTTGCCGCGCCGATCAAACCGGCCTTGGAGGCGCTGTAGTTGACCTGCCCGCGATTGCCGATCAACCCCGAAACCGACGTGATACAAACGATGCGTCCGGCGGCGCGACGACGGATCATCGGCATCATCACCGGGTGCAGCACGTTGTAGAAACCGTCGAGGTTGGTGCGCATCACCACATCCCAATCATCCTCGCTCAGCCGCGTGTCAGGCCGGCGTTGAGCACCACGCCGTAGTAGGCGCCGTGGCTTTCCACGTCGGCTTCGAGAATGGCTTTGCAACTGGCGCGGTCGGACACATCGAATTGCAGGATCCGTGCGTTGCGGCCCAAGGCTTCGACTTCGATCTTCACGGCCTCGGCGTCTGCAAGACCACTGCGGCAATGCAGCACGATGTCATGCCCGGCCCGGGCCAGACGCAAGGCGATGGCGCGGCCGATGCCACGGCTGGAGCCGGTGACCAGTACGGATTCAGTCATGACCGGACTCCTGGGGTTTCATTAAGGTATTGGGCGGCTTGCGGCGGACGAAACACGTTCAGACGAGCGGTGGCGTGAATGCCGGGGGCGTTGATGTGGCATTCGAACACGCCCATGCCGTTGTCGTCTTCCAGCGAACGCATCCCGTGGATGGTCAGCTCGGTGCCGGCGGGAAAATATTCGACGTTGCATTCAAATTTACGGGTGCCGAGCAGGAAGCCCAGCTCCACACCGTCGCCCCGCTGGCGCGCATGGCAACCGGCGAAGGCGGCCACGCTCTGCGCCATCAATTCGATGCCGACCCACGCCGGCAGGCTGCCGTCGGGCCGGTTGAACAAGCCATCGGGCTTGACGGTAAGGCGGGTGTGGATCTGCTCGTCATCGAACGCCAGGATCTGATCGATGAGGATCATGTCGCCAGCGTGCGGCAGCAGTTCGGCGAGCGGCCAGTCAATCATGGGGCGTCTCCGATAATCAGGCTGACGTTATTGCCCCCGAAGGCAAAGGAATTGCTCATCAGGTAGCGAGGTGCAATGGACGCCAGGCGATCGGCCGGGGTCACCCAATTCAGGGCCGGCAGATCGGGGTCGGGCTGGCCGTCCCAGACATGTGGCGGCAACGCATGGTGTTGATTGTCAGCGCTCAGGCTCAACCAGCAGAACGCCGCTTCCAATGCGCCGGCCGCACCGAGGGTGTGGCCGGTCATCGGTTTGGTCGACGAACAGGGTACGCCGGCCGGGAACAATGCCGACACCGCCAGGCTTTCCATGGCGTCGTTGTGCTGAGTGGCGGTGCCGTGCAGATTCAGGTAACCGATCTGTTCAGGTTGCAGGCTCGCCCGGCTCAAGGCTTTGCGCATCGCCTGCAGGGCGCCACGGCCGGTCGGTTCCGGTGCGGAAATGTGGTGCGCATCGGAACTCGCCCCACTGCCCAACAGGGCAATCGACGGTTCGTCGCCAGCCACTTTCGTCATCAGGAACAGCACGGCGGCTTCGCCGATGTTGATGCCATGACGATTTACCGAGAACGGGTTGCAGCGTTGTTCGGACACTGCCTCCAGCGCCGAGAAGCCGTTGAGGGTCAGCTTGCACAACGTGTCGACGCCGCCGCACAGCACCGCGTCGCACAGGCCCAGGTCCAGCAGGCGTTGGGCACTCATCAGCGCCCGGGCGCTGGAGGTGCACGCGGTGGAAATCACATAGGCCGGGCCGCTGAGTTGCAGCCAGTCGGCAAGAAAATTCGCCGGTGCGCCGAGTTCCTGTTGCTGGTAGTCGTAATCGACAGGGAACTGATCCTCGCGGATGTAATGAGCCAACCCATGACTGGCTTCATCGATGCCGGAGGTGCTGGTGCCGAGGATCACGCCGATGCGATCACGGCCATAAGTCTGGATCGCTTGATCGATGTCGTCGCGAATTTGCAGCGCCGCTTCCAGCAGCAATTGGTTGTTGCGGCTGCTTTGTTTCGCCAGTTCCACAGGGATCGGCGCCAGTTCGCCGCGCACCGCGGCCACCGGCAACGAGCGTTCCGGCACCCAGCCGGCCTCGCTGCGCATGCCGGAGCAATCGCCGGCGAACAGGTTGTGTGCAACTTCCTGCTTGCTGCGGCCCAGGGCGCAGATCACCCCGAGGGCGTTGAGGTAAGCGGTCATGGCGTTTCACCGGTCAGGGGCGTGACTTGATACGTCGGACCTTTGGGCACGTTCAATTCAAAGCTCATCGGTTGTGAGTAACGGACTTCCCAGTGCGACGGCAGGGAACGTTGTGCGCCATGCTGCCAGGCGCCGGGATAGTTGCCCTGTAATTCATCTTTGGGCGTGAGCGCAAACAGCAACGCGGCGAACAACTCACGGGCTTCCGGATTCGGTGGCAGCAAGCCGTCAGCCTGCCATTTGCCGTCGATCAGTTTCTGACGTGCCTGTGGAATGCCCAGCAAATCCATCATCGACCAGCGAATGCCCGGGCCTTCACGCGCAATCACCAACACCCAATCCTGACGCTGGCCGTCCAGCAGCCGCTGGATGTGCAGTTGCTGTGGCAACGGCACGCTCGGGGTTTGCTCGGGCAAGGGCGCGTGGCTGGTGCAGGCGCTCAGCAACACGACCGCGCCGAGCAGCAAATATCTCAGCATGTATTTTGAGCGACTGGCAATGAACATCACACAACACCTTCAAGCGGTTTGCGCGCCACCACATTGACCAGGGTTTCTTCCCGTTGGCCAACAGGTTTTGGCTGGCGCAGGCCAAAGCGTTCAAGCAGGCCGAAATCCTTGGCGCGACTCCACCACAAGTATGGATAAGACACGTTCTGCGCGCTGAATTCGAACCCTTGGCGACGAATCATCTCAAGGTACTCGGCGGCGCTCTTTTGCACGTGCATCGGATGGCGGAACAGCCAGCGAATCACCCAGGTATCAATGTAAGCCTCGGTGGATTCGGCGAACAGCAGATAACCGCCGGGCTTGAGCACGCGGTAGAACTCGGCCAGTGCCTTGTCCTGCTCCACCAGATGGTGGAAGGTCTGGTGACAGAACAGCAGGTCGACGCTGGCATCCGGCACGGCAAGCGTGGCGCAGTCGCTGCCGACCAACTCCACGTCCATGCCCTGACGGGTGGCTTCTTCGCCGCTCAAGTCGAGGCTGTGCGGGTCGGCGTCCACGCCAATCAGGCGCTGTGGCGCAAAGGTCTGGCGCAGGTACTGGAACGACTTGCCCTGACCGCATCCGGCATCCAGCAACACCGGGTTGCCTGGCAACGGTTCGCTGAACAGGCCGCGCAGGTCATTGATCGCGACGCGCAACACATGGTGCTGCCAGGTGTGGCTGCGCAGGAACCAGAAACCGAACCGGGTCTCTTCGACGTAGTGTTCGCTCAAGTAGCTCACGTAGCGTCACTCGCGCAAATTTCCGAAAGCATGCGCAACCGGCGCTTGGCTTCGCTGACGAACGGATTGCGCTCGTCCCACGCATAACCGGCCAGGATCGAGCTGATCATGCGGCGAATATCCGCCGAGCCGCCCTCGTGATAAATCACGTCCTGGAACGTTCCGGCGTACCAGCCTTCGACATAGCAACGAAACGTATCGACGCCACGCTTGAGCGGTTCGGCGAACTCGGCCTGCCAGTCGACGCTTTCCCCCTGCAACTGACGGTGCAGAACCCCGGCGGCCATGCTCGCCGAACGCATGGCGATGGTCACGCCGGAGGAGAACACCGGATCGAGGAATTCCGCCGCGTTACCGAGCAGTGCAAAACCGGGGCCGTGCAGGGTTTTGACGTTGGCCGAATAGCCGCCGATGGTGCGCGCCGGCGTATCCCACACAGCGTTGCCCAGCACGCCGGAGAGGCTTGGGGTTTCAGCGATAAACCCCCGCAGGCACTCGTCCAGATTGTCCATGCGGCCTTCATAGTGTTCGGCTGCCGCGACAACCCCCACCGAGCAACGGCCGTTGCTGAACGGAATGGTCCAGAACCAGATATCGCGCTGGGTCGGATGGGTGGTGATGAGGATCTTTTCCCGTTCGAATGCCGGGCTGTCGATATGGTCTTCGATGTGCGTGAACACGGCTTGGCGCACTGGAAAATTCGACGGTGCCTCAAGGTCGAGCAAGCGCGGCAGGACACGGCCGTAACCGCTGGCGTCGAGCATGAAGTCCGCTTCGATCGCGTACTCGCTGCCGTCTTCACGACGCACGCCGAGCTGCGGTTTCGCCCGGTCGACATCGACGCTGACGATGGCTTCGCCGTAGCGGATTTCGACACCCTGCAGCGCGGCCTGATCGGCCAGCAGTTTGTCGAAGTCGGCGCGCTGGACCTGGAAGGTGGTCGGCTTGCCGTCACTGAACGTGTCGCCGAAATCGAAAGCGCTATAGCGCTCGCCCCAGGCAAATGCTGCACCGTTTTTCATCTGGAAACCGGCGGCGTTGACGGCATCGAGCATGCCGGCCTCCTCGACGAAATCCAGGCAGTGCGACAGCAGGCTTTCGCCGATGGAAAACCTTGGGAAATGCTGGCGCTCGATCACCAGGACATCATGCCCTTTGCGCTTGAGCAGCGCGGCGGCGATGGCGCCCGACGGGCCGGCGCCGATGATTACTACCTGACGACGTTCCATTTCAACGATTGGCATGGGGGCTCCTTGCCGGGACGGCAGCTTTCAAGGGGATTCGATGCATGCCGACCAATGCCGGCAGCAGTGTCGCGATCAGGCCCATCAACATCAGCGCAAAGTACAGCGGCGGGCTGATGAGCTGTTGTTGCAGCAGCAGGTTGAGAAAGACGATCTCGCTCAAGCCGCGAATATTGAGCAGCACACTTTCGCGCCAGCGGCTGGCGCCGGCAAACGAAGCGCCGGCCCAGCCGAGCCCCAGCCAGTTGCCCAGCAGTTTGCTCGCAATCGGCAACAGCAGGAGCGCGGCCAGTTGCGCCCAGCTCAGGCTGTCCATGGCGCTGTGGACATTGATCTGCACGATGCCGAACGTGAGGATCAGCGGGATCGCGACCCAGGTTTGCAATCGATTCATCCAGATCGCTTGCACCGGCAACACCAGCGGCACCTTCAGCGCGGCCATGCACAGCAGATAGCCGATGCCGACAATCAGCGCGTTGAGTTTGTAGTGTTCAGCCACCACCAGCAGTGCAAAGAAACACCCGCTGTAGAGTCGTGGCTGGCGCAGGCCGGCAACCCACAACAGTGCGGGCACACAGGCGCAGGCCAAGGGCAGCAGCAGACTGCTCAGGTGCAGGCTGCCCTGGGCAATGGCAAACAGCGTCCAGCAAGTGAGGTCGATCAGAATCGCCGTCTGCACCAGTCGCCGGGTGGCGGTGGTCGGGTAACCGATATGCCGCAAGTACAGATACAACACCGGTATTGCGGTGATGGCGAACAGCAAGCCCACCGCCAGCGAACTGATCCACGGCTGGGGCGGCAGCCACCAGATCGCGGTGGCCAGGCCGCAGGCAAACGGCACGCAGAAACTCGGCAGGGCTATTTTCAGGCTCTGGCGATCAAGGCGCAGGTCGATCACGTCGCTGAGGATGTAACCCAGCAACAATGCGAAACTCAGGCTGTAGAGGTTTTTCAGCCAGATCGGTGCGACGAGCGTCGCGCCGCTCAACTGCCAGTCGGGTTCGATCCAGAAGTACATCAGCAACGGCAGGCCGACGGTGGCCAGCAACAATTGGCTGACGATCGGGATCAAGCCGAAGTGACGCCCGACACGGGTGGCCACGGCGAACAGCGCCAGGGCCATTGCCCAGAACAGCACGACCATCATGCTGCCGACTCCGCGACGCTGGTCGCCTGCACGTGTTGCCCGGCCCACGGCGCGAGCAGGAAGCTGAATGCCAGGCCCAGGCTCACCGACAGTCCGAAGTTGCTCACCGCCGGCGTGCTGGACACCGCCAGCAAACCGAACGACAGCCAGGTGGTCAACGCCGCCAGCAAGGTGCCCAGCAGGCTGACGGCGGCGCCGCCGACCTGTTCGCGCATGAGGATCGCGTAATCGACGCTGATCGCCGTCACCAGCAGCAGGCCGAACAGGCTGAACAACGTCAGTGGCTGGCCGAGCCAGCCAAGACTGGCGAGGCTGCACAGCGCCGCCAGAAGCGGCAGTGAGACGATGCGCAACGCGCCGCCGAGGCCGAACGGCAGGATCAACACCAGCACGATCAGCACGCAGGAGGCGAGTTTCAGTTCGGCGGCGCTGATCTGCGTCTCGGCGAAAACCTGGTTCAATTCACCCAGGCGATCCACCAGCTCCACACCCGGCAAATCCAGCGCCTGAACCCGCAGCAGCGCGGGGTTGTTCAGGCCTTGCAGGCTGACCATCGCCGCCACGCCGTCCTCGGTCGGGCCCAGCCACAGTGTGCGATAGGGTTCGGCCAACGGACCGGTCAGCGCGCTGTCGATGTCTTCAACCGGCAATGCCTGCAACTTCGCCAGCTCTGCTTTCAGTGCTTCAAGCGGCACGCCGACGTCGAGCAGCGGTTGCCAGAATTGCGGCAACCTGTTCAGCGCTTCGCGTACCAGATCTTGCTCGCGGGGCTGACTCACCAGTTGGTTGAGCGACAGGTAGCCCTGGAGTTTGTCCAGGTTGACCAACTGATCCAGGCGCTCGCTCAACGCGGTTTGGCGTTCGAGCAGTTCTTGCTGATTGGTGGCCCGTACCAGGAAGAACTGGCTGGTGGGTTGGTAACCGGTGATGCGCGCAATGGTCTGGGCTTCGTCCGTCAATTGCTGCGGCGCGCCGACCCATTGGCGAATGTCGTTTTTGCTGTCGAGCTGCAACAGACCGCCGACGCAGAAGGCAATCAGCAGCGCCAGCAGCACTGGCGTACGGGCGAAGTTCAACAGCCTTTCGCGCAGTGCCAGCAAATATTCGGCGACGCGCAACGGCCACTGTGCCGGGCGCAAATCCGCACCCTTGAGCAGTGCCGGTAGCAGGCACACCGCTGACAGGTAGGCGCCGATCAGTCCGGCGGCGGAGAACACGGCGATCTGGGTCAGCGCCGGGAACGGCGTCCAGGCCAGCGCGAGGTAACCGATGCAACTGGTGATCAGGCTCAGCGTCAGGCCAGGCAGCGTCAGGCGCAATGCGGGCCAGCTGTGCCAGGGTTTCAGGCTCCAGCTCTTGGACAGATAGTGCAGCGGGTAATCGACCGCGACGCCGATCAGGCTGGAGCCGAGCACCAGCGTCATCACATGCATATGGCCGAACAGCGCCACACACGCCACCGCGCCGAACAGCATGCCGACCAGAACCGGAACGAACGCCAGCAACACGCGCCAGCGGCGGAAGGCCAGCAGTAACAGCAACAAAATACCGACGGTGGCGCCGCCGCCTACCCAGGTCATTTCCCGAGTCGCCTGTTGTTGACCGGCGGCGGCGTAGAGCAAACCGCTGGCGGCCAGCAGTTGCACGTCGCTATGAGCTGCTTCTTCGCGGCTGTGCTTGAGCAGTTCGGCCACTTGCAGCGGCAGGTTCATGTCGAAGGCATTGCCGGTGGTGCGCGCACGGAGCATCACCCAGCTCTTGCCGTCGGCATCGGCGACCAGTGCGCCGCTGCCGATGTCCAGTTGCACCGAACCGTGCTGCGGCTGGCTGTTCTGGATGCGCCCGGCCAGGCCCAGCCAGTCATCCTGGCTCGGCACCAGGCTGAAACCGGTGAACGGGTCGAACAGCGCCTGCACCCGTTGCTGGATAAAGGCGTCGGGGTGCTCGATCAGTTGCTGTCGATCCGTTGCCGAAAGCATCGCCAGCCGGCCTTGCAGCAATTGCGTGCGCAGCGCCGGCAAGTCGGCTTGCAGGGTCCATTGGACTTTTTCGAACAAACCACTGGCCTGCCATTGCTCGCCCAGTTTCTGCGCCATGGCGACGGCTTGCTGACGATCCTTGTGACCGACCAGCACCAGCATTTCGCGGTTCAGCGGTTCTTGCATGCGTTGCTCGGCGCGCAGCTCCAGCGCGTCCGGTGCCGTGCCCGGCACCAGTTCCATCAGGTTGGCCGACAGCGGTGCGCCGTCACGCCATTGCCAACCGGCAAGCGCGAGCACTGCCAGCAGCAGGATCAGAAACAGGCGTGGAAGCGTGCGTTCACTCGGCAAAGTCATGTTGCTCCGCATCGCTCAACGGTTGGGCGCTGGTGCTGTCCTGCATGCGTAACAGGGTACTGTCGCCCTGGGTTTCCAGCAGTTCGATGCTGTGCACCAGTTCACCACCGGTGATGTTGATCTGATTGAACACTTGCTTGAGCAACAGCGAGCGCGGAATCAGGGTCAGTTTCCAGTTCTGCGCCTCGCCGCTCAGGGACAGTTCGAAGTCCCGTTGCAAGCCGCTGCTGTCGCCTTGCAGCACGGCGAGGAACAAGCGGTTCTGCTCGGCACCGGCACTCTTGCCCGGCAGCATCTGCCAACCGCTGGCGTCACGTCGCGCGATGCCTTTGTCGGTGATGCGGTAATCCTGTTGCAGCGGGGTTTTCAGTAGCCAGAGGAGGCCGTGGTTTTTCGCCAGGACGAAGGTGCCCTTGCTGGTTAACGGCTGGGGCAGGGCGCGCAGGTGTTTTTCCTGGATGAAGTCGCCGTGGATCACATCGGGTCTGGCCAATTGATCGCTAAGCTGTTGCAGATCGAAGGCGTGAACCATCGATGACAACCCGAGCAGCGCCAAAGCAGCGAGGTATCGAAACACCTGCGGCGAGCGAGCTTGCTCGCGCTGGGCTGCGAAGCGGCCCCAAAAACCTGCCAGCCATGGCCCTGTTTGTGAGTGCTGCGCACTCAAGCGCGAGCAGGCTCGCTCGCCACAGGAAACGGGGTTGGCCTCAGAAGAGGTGTCGATATCGGTGTTCATGGCAGCATCCTTTCAACGGCGTCGGTGAACACTTTCGGTGAGGCCATCTGCATCTCGCGGCTGGCCATGTCGACAGCCACCTGCACGGAACTGGCCCGGGTCAAACGTTCACCGGTTTGCAGATCGCTGATCAGGTAATTGATCTTCAACCGGTTCTCCCACTCCACCAGATTCGCCCGTACATTCAGCTTCTGGCCGAACACCGCGCCGCGCACGTAGCGCAATTGCAGGTCGATCACCGGCCAGGCGTAGCCCGATGCAACCATGGCGTCGTAGTTGTGGCCGATCCTGTCCAGCAGCGCGCAGCGAGCGACTTCCAGGTATTTGACGTAATGGCCGTGCCAGACGACGTTCATGGTGTCGACGTCAAAGAACGGCACGAGGATTTCCGTATCGGTGTGAAGCACTCCCTTGCTACGCATGCAGCCTCCAGTGTTGTTCGGCAATCCGTTTCAGGCACAGGCGCAATTCGCCTTCCAGTGCGCGGTCTTCGATGACTGGCGGGAAGTCCTTGGCCAGCGCTTCGTGCATGGCGGCAAGGGCGGGTGGCAACGGGCGGGCATTTTCAGCTTTGCTGCGCAGCCACACACCCTGATTGGCGGCGAGCAGCGTGGCGGCGGCGACCTGTTCGGTCAGCTCCAGCACACGGATCGCATCACGGGCGGCGATGGTGCCCATGCTCACCTTGTCCTGGTTGTGGCATTCGGTGGAGCGGGAGAACACGCTGGCCGGCATGGTGTTTTTCAATGCTTCGGCGGTCCAGGCGCTGGTGCCGATCTGCACGGCTTTGAAGCCGTGGTTGAGCATCGCGCGATCCGCCGTGGCGCCGGACAGATTGCTCGGCAAGCCATGGTTGTAACGCTCGTCCACCAACAGTGCGAGTTGACGGTCGAGCAGGTCGGCAACGTTGGCCACCAGGTTTTTCAGGCTGTCCATGGCGAACGCGATGTGGCCGCCGTAGAAATGCCCGCCGTGCAGCACGCGCTCGGCTTCGGCGTCGATGATCGGGTTGTCGTTGGCGCTGTTGAGTTCGATCTCGATAAACGAGCGCAACCAGTTCAGGCTGTCGGCCAGGACGCCGAGCACGTGGGGCGCGCAGCGCAGGGAATAGCGGTCTTGCAAGCGATGCAGCGGCGCGGTCGGTGCGTCGATCGCCAGGTCCTTGCGCAGCCACGCGGCGACTTGCATCTGCCCCGGATGCGGTTTGGCGGCGAACAGGCGCTCGTCGAAGTGCTCCGGATTGCCTTGCAGCGCGACCACGTTCAGCGCGGTGATTCGGGTGGCCAGTTGCAGCAAATAATCGGCGCGGGCGTAGGCCAGGCAGGCGAGGCCGGTCATCACGGCGGTGCCGTTCATCAGTGCCAGGGCTTCTTTCGGGCGCAGAACCAGCGGTTCCCAACCCAGTTCGCGATGCACGTCTGTGGCCTGGCGACGTTCGCCGCGGAACATCACTTCGCGCTCGCCGGACAAGGTCGCCGCGACATAGGACAGTGGCGTCAGATCACCGCTGGCGCCTACCGAGCCCTCTTCCGGGATCAGCGGCAGGATGTCGTGTTCGAGGAACGCTTGCAGGCGCTCCAGCAATTCCACGCGCACCCCGGACACGCCGTGGCACAGCGACTGCAAACGCGCTGCGAGCACCGCGCGGGTGGCCTGGGCGTCGAGCAGTTTGCCCAGCCCGCAACCGTGGAACGTGTACAGATGACGCGGCAACGCCTCGACGTGATGCAGCGGCACCGCGACCACGCAGGAATCGCCGTAACCGGTGGTCACGCCATAGATCACGCCTTCCTTGTCCAGCAGGGAATCGAGGAATCGCGCACCCTTGGCGATGCGCTCGCGGTACGCAGGATCGTCCTGCAACTGCGTCGGCACCTGACGGTTGGCCAGGGCCAGCACGTCTTCGATGCGCAAAGGGAGTTCGCCGAAGGTTACCGGCTCAAGCGTTGGCGTCGTCAAGGGGTAAAAGTTGAACCATTGTTGAGGTGCTTCGAGGCAATAGTGACCCAGGCGTTCGGCGTAGCGGGTCGCCCACTGATGAATGACCTGTTCGCGGTCGCTGCGTTTCCAGGTGATCGCGTCAGCGAACGGTTCCAGGGTCAGCCGGTAATCACCGTCGGGTTTTTTCAGGCACAGCAGCAGGTTGACCGGGCATTTCAACAGCCCCGCGAGCAGCCACGGCCCTTGCGGAAACTTTGCCGGCTGGCCAAGGAAATCCACGGTCACGCTGCGCCCACCGTGCAACGGCACGCGATCACCGGCAATCGCCAGCCACTCGCCGCGCTCCAGGCGCTCGTGCAGTTGCAGCATGATCACCGGGTCCAGTTCGCTGACCTGGATAAGCCGCAGATTGGTCGCCCCGGCTTCGCCCAGCAAACGGTTGAACTGCTCGGCGTGCTTGGTGTGCACCAGCACGTTCATCGTGACCTTTTCGCCGATCTCCGCCAGCGCGCGACACACCTCGAGGTTGCCCAGATGCGCGCCCACCAGCAGTTGCCCGCGGCTGCCGCGCAGCTGATTGCGCAGCAATGCCGGATCGATGATTTCGATCTGCTCGAGGCTCAGCTTGCCGTTCCACACGTCGAGTTTGTCGAGCATCGAATCGGCAAAGGCCATGAACTGACCGAATACGCGCCAGTGGCTGGGGCGTAATTCCTCGCGATGACTCCAGTCGGCGAGGCGCTGCTGGTATTGCCAGGCACTGTGCCGGGCACTGCGACCGAACAGGAAAAAGTACAGGACGATGCCGTACAACAGCGGGCTCAACAGTCGGCGGCCGAGTACCTTGGCGCCGAACGCGGTGAGCTTCATCAGCCAGAAACTGCCGCGCTCCTGGCGGTCGGCCCAGTGTTCCTTGTCTGCGTTGCTGCTCATGCTCGCCACCGTCGCCAAAGGATCACCGGGGCTCGCAGCAACATGCCGAAGAACAGCCGGGTGTGCATGCTCGAAATCAGCACGTTGTCGTGGAACATCCGGAAGTGTGAGACACCGTCCAGCGGGTAGTGCACCTTGGTCGGCAGCCACTGCATCGGCTGATTGCGCCAGGCCAGACGCACCAGAATGTCCGAGTCGAAGTCCATGCGCTTGCCGATTTTCGCCGAGTCGATCAGCGCCAGGGTCGGCGGCAATGGATAGACGCGGAAGCCGCACATGGAGTCGCGAATCTGCAGCGACAGGGTGTTGATCCAGACCATTATGTGCGTCAGATAGCGGGCGTACAGACGACCTTTCGGCACGCTGGCGTCGTATTGCGGATAGCCGCAGATCACCGCGCGCGGATGGGCGCGTGATTGTTCGATGAACGTCGCGATGTCTTGCAGGTCGTGCTGACCGTCGGCGTCTACCTGCAAGGCATGGCTGAAGCCCAGGCGCGAGGCTTCGCGCAGGCCGGTCATGACCGCGCCGCCCTTGCCCTGATTGGCGGCGAGGCGGATCAGGTAAACCATCTCGCGTTGGGCCAGTTGATCGAGCACCGCCGCGCAGGCCGGGTCGCTGGCGTCGTCGACCAGAATGCATGGCAAGTTGCTTGCGATCACTGCGTCGACCACGGTGGTGATCGCGGTTTCGTGGTTGTAGACCGGGATGATTGCGCAGGGTTTATGCATGATGTGGAACCTGCGCAAAACCCCTGTGGAAAGAGCGCTTGCTCCCGCTGGGCTGCGAAGCAGCTCCAAAACTGATTAGTGCTGACATCAAGGCGACTGCTGCGCAGTCGAGCGGGAGCAAGCTCCCTCGCCACAGGTTAAGCATTGCCTGCAGCCTCCAGCAAAATCCGCCCGCTGGAGCAGGTGGCGGTCTCGTTGCGATAGGCGAAATACAGCTTGCTGCGCACCGGATCGAAGCGCAGGTGTAACTGGATTTCATCGCCCGGACGCACCAGTTGCTGGAATTTCAGCACTTCCATGCCGGCGAACTTTTCCGGCAGTTTCATCAATTGCTGACCAAGGTTCAGAGCCCATTCCACCTGCACCACACCGGGCAGAACCGGCGCCTGGGGGAAGTGGCCACTGAAGTAGGCGAGGTCCGGTGGTATCGCCAATTGCAGGCTCCACTCGCCATCGACTTCGACCTGCTCCAGCACTTGCGGCGCTTTCGGGCGCGGCGCCAGCAGCAAGGCTTCCACCTCGGCCTGAGGCAGTTTGCCTTGAGTGTTGAGCGGCAGTTGCCGCAGCAAACGCCAGCGTCGTGGCAGGGCGAGGGCTTCGCAATGCTGGCTGAGGTGTTGGCGCAGTTCCTGAGTGAGGGTGCGTCGGCCCTGATTGCGCAAGGCATGCAAACCCGATTCGCTGAGCACCAGCAATGCACCCAGCGAGGCACGATTCTCCTGAACCACGCCGAGGCGCGCTTCCGCGATCCATTCGTGGGCCATCAGCGCCTGCTCCAGCATCGGCAGCGAGATACGTTTTTCTTCCAGTTTGACGATCCGGTCCAGCCGCCCGAGCAGTTCGAAGCGGCCGTCGGCGGCGATTCGCGCCGCATCCGCAGTGTGTTCGATGTGACCGGGCGGCAAGTATGGCGACGCAATGAGCAGCGCGCCGTCGCTGTCCTGGCTCAACTCGATGCCGGCGAAGGCTTGCCAGAGAGTGTTGCCCTGACGCCAGGCGATGCCACCGGTTTCCGAACTGCCGAAGATTTCCGTCGGCCACTGTTGCAGCCGTTGTTGAAGGCTTTGCGCTGCCTCGGCGGGTAAAGCGCCGCCAGAGGAAAACACCCGGCGAACCGCGCTCAGCGCCGGCCAGTCAAGGTTGTCGCCCATGCGCTTGAGCAGCGCCGGGCTGGCAACCCACGCAAAGGTCGGGTGTTTGCGGCTGGCGCGCTGCAAATCTTCTGGAAAGGCCAGTTGCTTGCGCACGAATGAGCGCCCGGCGCACAGCGGCCACAACACCCGAAACAGCAGACCGTAGATGTGCTGGGTGGCGACGCTGCCAATCAGGCACGCCTCGCCCAGATCGGCACCCCAGAGCTGCTCCAGCGCTTCGACTTCATTGGCCAGTTGGCGCAGGGTCTTGTCGATGCGCTTGGGTTCGCCGCTGGAGCCGGAGGTGCACAGGCTTAGCGTGCAGCGATCCAGGTCCAGGGCCGCGGCGGTCAGTGACGCGTGGCGATAATCGCTGAGGTGCGCATCATCGGCCTGATCCGTCAGCCACAGGTCGACTTCGCTCGACCAGCGTTGACGCGTTTGCGGTTGCAGGTCGGCAGGCAGCAGCACGCTGACGCCGGCGCGCCAGGCACCCAGCAGCGCAATTGCCAGGTCGGCGGCATCCTCAAGGTGCACGGCAATGCGCTGCACGCCCTGCGTTTGCAGGCCGGCGGCCAGACTCAGGGCCTGTTCGCACAGTTGTGCGTGATTCAGCACCGGATCAGCCGTCACAGCACGTTCCGGTTGAGCCTTGAGCAACAATTGCTCAAGTTTTATCCAATTCATGGGTGGCCTCGTACCCGTTGTCGTATAAGCCATTCAATGGCAAACATCAGGCCGATCAATCCATAGGAGATCAGGCCGGTGTACAACATCCACCAACTCAGCGGCGCCCAGAGGGTCAGGGCTGCAGCGCACAAACCGTTGCAGAGAAAAAACACACACCAGGCAATGGTGACCTGGCGGGTATAGCGAATTGCCTTGGCCGGCAAGCGTGGTTCACGCAGGCGGGCAAGGCGTTCGATCATCGGCGGGCCGTATTTCAAACTCAACCCGAACAGCATCAGCATGAAGCCGCTGATCAGCACGGGGTACCAGCGCAGCATGGCGGGGCTGTCGAACAGTGCGAGCAACAGGCAAAACACGATGGCGATGGTGGCCATCCACCGGTTTCCCGGTCGGCGCACGCCCGTCAGCGCCCGAGCCAGCCACAGGCTGCCCAGCAGCAGACCGAACTGCCACGGGGCAAAATGTTCCATGCCGAAATACACCGCAAAGGGGTACAGCAGGCCCGCCAGCAGCAGGCCAAGGCCGATCACTCGGCTCATGCGGCGGGTTGAACCAGACGGTAGACCGCCTCGACCACGTCGCTGACGGTACGCACCGTTTTGAATTCTTCAGCGGCGATTTTCTTGCCGGTCTGGCGCTTGATGTGGTCGATCAGGTCGACCGCGTCAATGCTGTCGATTTCCAGGTCCTGGTACAGGTTGGATTCGAGGCTCACACGCTCGGGGTCCAGCTCGAAGAGTTCTACCAAGGCATCGCGCAGGGTGTTGAAAATGTCATCACGAGTTTGCATGGTCCGGTCTCAAGCTGCCTGTTTTGCGGTGCTCGCCACGTTGCTGAAGTGATTACGGGTGTCCTTGGCGTCGGCGTCGATTTTGATGCCGTATTTTTTCTGGATCGCCAGGCCGAGCTCCAGGGCGTCGACGGAGTCCAGGCCCAGGCCTTCGCCAAACAAAGTCTGGTTATTGCCGATGTCGTCGACGCTGATGTCTTCGAGGCCCAGGGCTTCGATAATCAGTTCTTTGATTTCACGGTGCAGATCGCTCATCTTCGGCGAGCTCCTTAATAAAGTAGTGATGCAAGTAATCATTGAGCTTGCGCGAGGCTTGAGGCGCGGGCCCTTGCACGGCGAAGGCCTGTGGGTCTATATCGGCCCCGACCCGAAAACTGAAGTGCACGCGGCGTTTGGGGATCCGATACCAGGGTTCGGCCTTGGTCAACGTGGTCGGGCTGACCTTGATGACCACCGGGGTGAGAATTTTCGCACCGCGCAGTGCGATCGACGCCGCACCCCGATGAAAGGAGGGCGTTTCACCGGGCTGGGTGCGGGTGCCCTCCGGAAAAATGATCAGGGTCTGGCCGCTTTTCAGTGCGTCGGCCGCCGCATCGAGCATGTCCATGCTGCCGTCGTTGCTGATGTATTCGGTGCGGCGTAGCGGGCCGCGGGTAAAGGGGTTTTCCCAAAGGCTGCTTTTGACCACGCAGTTGGAATGGCGTACGAGGCCGATCAGGAACACCACGTCGATCAGCGACGGGTGATTGGCGATGATCATCTGCCCGGGGCGGCCGAGTTTTTCCGCGCCCTCAATGTCGTAGGTCAGCACGCCGGTACGGGCCATGAACCGGACGAAAAACCAGAAACAGCGACTGACGGTTTGCCGCGCGCGTAGCCGGTGCGTCTGTGCGCTGCCGGGCAGGCAGCCCAGCACCGGAAAAACCACCAGGCGCAGGCACAGCCCACCCAGTCCGAAGAGGGTGAAACTAGCGGCGGTGGCCAGCAAACGCCAGTAATAGGCGTCGCGGTTTTTTTCACTTACAGGTTGCGTTGCCAGGTCCATACACGATTTTTCCAGGCATGTTGGCAGGTGGTCTGCTGGCCTAGCAGGGTACGCAAGAGATTCAGGGCATGGGGCCAGTGGGCTTTGGACAACTCATCCGAAGTGCTGTTCAGGGACAACTGCCAATCGTTGCCGGGTGTCAGCAACAAACCCACCGCGTAGGGAAAGGGCACGTCGTCGATCCAGTCCGAATAGGCTTCGGGTGGCTGTTCTTCGGTGACCACCAGCAGAACCGCGGGCGCGCCTTCGGCAAGCAGTGCCGCCGCCTCTAGCATGCCGTGTTCAAGGCCATCGCCGGCGGCGGCCAGGGCGGTCATTTCACTGGTTTCGCCACGCATGATCGACCACAGGCCGATGACCGCGTTATGCACGGACAGGCTGAACTGGGTCGGCGACAGTGGCTGATCGGCGGCCAGATCACTGAGGATGTCGAAGGTGCGCGGGGTTTCGCCGTGGCGGGAAATAAAGACCAACGGTAGATCAGGGCGACCATCGGCCAACGGCCAGCCGACACTGAACGCCATCCGCGCAAGACGGCTGAGCCGCCGCCGCTGCATGGCCGGCAGAAACGAGACGTCGGGGGCAGCATCGCAGCTTGGCAGCGCGACCGGTTGTCGGCTCCAGGCCTGCCAATCGTCCACGCTTTCGAGCCCAGGGGCCCACGCGCGCCATTGGGCGATGTTGAAGTTGATCACAGGCATTCATCCCGCCCCTGCGGGCTTTCTTGACGCGACGAGGCGCGAAAACGCGACTCACCTTACGTGACGCTTAGCGTCGAGTGGCGCGCATTATCCCGGTGCGGCGGGCGTGTAGCAAATGCTGGTTACATTTTGCACAACGAAATGTACCGATTGGTCCGTGAGTGGATGTCGTTTGGCCATTATCCACATCGGGTCGTGGATGTCTGTCGGCTCCGGGAGCCTTTTTCTTGACGAGATGGCGGCTTTTTCAGTGAGCGTTTGCACCTGACTGTGTAGTCCCTGTGCCGGCGAGGTAGCTAAGCGACGCCGTGGACTACTACACTCGGTCATTCTTTGATACACGGAGGTTTTGACATGCGGCGCGTGGTATTCAATCAGAAAGGCGGCGTAGGCAAATCCAGCATTGCCTGCAATCTGGCGGCGGTCAGTGCCAGCGAGGGCTATCGAACCCTCCTGGTGGATCTCGACGCTCAGGCCAATTCTACCCAGTACCTCACCGGGCTCACCGGTAATGACATTCCGATGGGTATTGCCGACTTCTTCAAGCAGACACTGTCTTCGGGGCCGTTCTCGAAGAAAAACCAGGTCGATATCTACGAAACCCCGTTCGACAACCTCCATGTCATTACCGCCACTGCCGAGCTGGCCGACTTGCAGCCCAAGCTTGAGGCGAAACACAAGATCAACAAGCTGCGAAAATTGCTCGAGGAACTGGACGGCGATTATGACCGGATCTACCTCGACACCCCGCCAGCGCTGAATTTCTATGCGGTTTCAGCGTTGATTGCCGCTGATCGGGTGCTGATTCCGTTCGACTGCGACAGCTTCTCGCGTCAGGCGCTGTACGGCCTGCTGGCGGAAATCGAAGAATTGAAGGAAGACCATAACGAAGGGCTGGAGGTCGAGGGTATCGTCGTCAACCAGTTCCAGGCCCGTGCCAGCCTGCCGCAGCAGATCCTCGATGAGCTGATTGCTGAAGGTCTGCCGGTGTTGCCGGTGTATTTGGCGAGTTCGGTGCGCATGCGCGAATCGCATCAGGCCAACACACCGCTGATCCATCTTGATCCACGGCACAAGCTGACCCAGCAATTCGTCGAGCTGCATAACCTGCTGGAAAACGCCTGATTCGCGCAAACGACGCCGGCCATTGTGGTGATATTAAATCCCCTGGCTACGTAGCCAGCTCATCAACTGCGGCAACGGAAAGGCCCCGCTCTGGCGCGCCACTTCCCGACCGTTCTTGAACAGAATCAGGCTCGGAATCGAGCGAATCCCCAACTGCGCCGACAACTGCTGGTTGGCCTCGCTGTCCAGTTTCGCCAACCGGCACTTGCCCGCCAGCTGAGTGGCCGCCTGCTCGAACACCGGCGCAAACGACTTGCACGGCCCGCACCAGTCCGCCCACACGTCCACCAGCAAGGGCAAATCACCCTTGATCTGGCTGGCGTAATCGCTTTGTTTCAGCTCGAACGGTTTGCTCAGCAGGACTTCGCCCTTGCAGCGGCCACATTTCGGATGGTCGCTGAGGCGCTCGGCGGGTATGCGGTTGAGGCCGTTGCAGTGGGGGCAGGGGATGAGGAGTGGGGCGGTCATGAGGGTGGTCCTTTTAAGAAGCCGTCCCCCTGATTTGGAGACGTTTGCTCATATTTTCAACCGTTCGAACAATCGCAGCGAATCTACGCTAGGAGAACGCTGGCGCGCCGCCGGTCGGCTGAAGATTATCGCAACTTGCGATATTCACTCCCTGTGGTTAACTCATCCATAGCCAATGCGATAAGGAAATTGCATGCGTGTGTTTTCTGAAAAACGAATATGGGATTCAAAGGAAAAATGGCCAAATTCAGCAACTGCGCTTGACCATTGGTATCGACTGCTCAAGCGAAATAGTCCTTGTGATTTTGCCGCCATGAAGTCGTTGTTTTCTGCGACCGACAAGGTTGGGGAGTTACATGTATTCGATATCGGGGGAAATAAGCTGCGCTTGATTGCATATGTCAGGTACCGGAGCCAAAAGCTGTACATCAAGCACGTACTGGATCATCGCGAATATGACCGAGGAAAATGGAAGGAGGGAAAAGAATGAGTGCATTGATCAAACAGGCGGCTGAGCACTGGGAGTTTGTTTCACCCTTGTTGCGGAAGCCGAAAAACGAAGACGACTACGACAGGCTTGTTCTTGCGCTCGATGAGTTGCTCGAAATAACAGGTGATGACGAGTCGCATCCTCTAATGAGTCTTGTCGACATCATCGGAGACTGGATAGAGGAATGGGATCACAAACATCACCCTATGCCCGAAGCCAGTGGTGCTGATGTTCTTGGTTACATGATGCGCGAGCACGGTTTGACTCAGAGCGATCTGCCTGGTGTTGGCACTCAATCGGTGGTGTCCGAAATCCTCAGCGGCAAGCGTCAGCTCAACCTGCGACAGATCCGTTGGTTGGCCGAGCGCTTCGGTACGTCAGTGGAAACCTTTATCTAGCCAGGTTCAGGAAGAACAACTGATCTCCAAATGCTTCCCCCACTCCGGCGGCCGCTCGGCATAGCTTTCCATCCCCGGCTGCTCCTCGAATGGCTTGCTCAGTACCGCATGCAGCCGGCGAACTTCTGAGTAGTCGCCGCTTTCCGCCGCGTCGATGGCTTTCTGCGCCAGGTAGTTGCGCAGGATGTAGAGCGGATTGACCGCGTGCATCCGTTGGCGGCGCTGTTCCTGATCAGCTTCACCTTCGCGTGCAACACGGGCGACATAGCGCTCGGCCCAGGCATCGAAGCCCTTGATGTCGACGAAGTCGTCGCGCAACCGGGCCACGGCCGGTTCCGGTGATTCATCACCGAGGCGGCGGAAGAACAAACTGTAGTCGACGCCGCTGTTCTGCATCAGTTGCAGCAGCTGTTCCAGCAGTTTCTGGTCGTCGTCTTCGGCGGTGGTGAACCCGAGACGGCGGCGCATCAGGTCCAGATAGTGAGCCTGGAACAGCGGCAGGTACAGGCCCAGGGTTTCACGCAGGGCCTCGACGCTGATGAACGGCGTCAAGGCTTGAGCCAAAGCGCTGAGGTTCCACTGACCAATCGGCACCTGGTTGCTGAAGGAGTAGCGGCCCTGGTCATCGGAGTGGTTGCAGATGAAATTGGCGTCGAAATCGTCGAGGAAGGCGAACGGGCCGAAATCGAAGGTGATGCCGAGGATCGACATGTTGTCGGTGTTCATCACGCCGTGGCAGAAACCATAGGCCTGCCATTTGGCGATGAGCTCGGCATTGCGCTCGACGATTTCGCGGAACATCGCCAGATAAGGTTCGGGCTGTTCGAGGCATTCGGGGAAGTGCATGGCCAGCACGTGCTCGCCGAGTTCTTTCTGTTTCTCTGGGCGTTTGGTGTAGTAGAAATATTCGAAATGCCCGAAGCGCACATGGCTCGGCGCCAGGCGCAGGACCATGGCGGCGCGCTCCTGTTTTTCGCGCCACACCGGCGTGTCGGAGCCGATCACGCACAACGCGCGAGTGGTCGGGATGTTCAGTGCATGCAAGGCTTCTGAGGCGAGAAACTCGCGGATAGACGAACGCAGTACCGCGCGTCCATCGCCCATGCGCGAAAAAGGCGTCTGGCCGGCACCTTTGAGGTGCAGGTCCCAATGTTCGCCGGCCTCGTTGTAGACCTCGCCCAGCAACAGGCCGCGACCATCGCCCAGCTGCGGGTTGTAGGAACCGAACTGATGCCCGGAATAGACCATCGCCCGAGGCACCGCATCGGCCCAGAGCTTGTGGCCGCTGAACAGCTCGGCAAACTCCCCGGTTTCGGCCACGGCCGGATCAAGGTCGAGCAGCGCCATGGCGGCAGGGCTCGCGACTACGAGGCGCGGGTTGTCGATGGGCTCGGGCAGCACGTGGGCGGAAAACGTATCGCCCAGGCGATCGAAGCGGTTATCGAAGGTCAGTTCGTCGAGGGCTTTCACCGGCCATCTCCAGCAGAATGTCCGAGCATTCTGCTAGGGACGGGGCGGTTAGTCGAGCTTGGCGGCTGGTGGCTCTTGCGGTGGTTTGCCATCCACCAGCGGCACGATGGTTTTGGTTTCCGACTCGACCGGCACCATTTTGTATTCCTGGCCGTGCAGGTTCTTCAGGTAAACCTCCATCTGCCGGAACGAGATGTTGATGTGCTGTTTCTTGAACTCGCGGTTGATGAAGCGGTTGACCTCATCGAGCACCGGGTTACGGTCACCGAGGTCGCGCACATGCATGCGTAGCTCGTGGTCGAGGGTACTTTCGCCGAAGTTCAGGAAGTACACGTGGGGTTCGGGGTCTTTCAAGACACGCGGATTGTCCCGGGCAGCCTTCAGCAGCAGTTCTTTCACCAGGTCCAGGTCCGAGCCGTAATCGACGCCGAGCTTCAAGGTCACCCGGGTGATGGTGTCGGTCAGGGACCAGTTGATCAGTTGCCCGGTAATGAACGTCTTGTTCGGGACGATGATGTCCTTGCGGTCGAAGTCGGTGATGGTCGTGGCGCGGATGCGAATCTTGCTCACCGTGCCCGACAGGTTGCCGATGGTGATGGTGTCGCCGATCCGTACCGGGCGTTCGAACAGGATCATGATGCCGGAAATGAAGTTCGCAAAGATCTCCTGCATCCCGAAACCAAGACCGACCGAGAGCGCCGCCACCAGCCATTGCAACTTGTCCCAGCTCACGCCGAGGGTCGACAGGGTCGAGACAAAACCGACGCCGGCGATCACGTAGGACAGCAACGTGGTCGTGGCATAGGCGCTGCCCTGGGCCAGGTTCAGCTTCGACAACACCAGGACTTCCAGCAGCCCCGGCAAGTTGCGCGCGAGGGCGAAGGTGATGCCGATGATGATCAGCGCACCGAGCATGTCGCCGATGCTGATCGGCACCATGCTCATGTTGGCGCCGGTGCCGCTGGTGTATTCGTAGAGGGTGATGTTGTCCAGGTACGAGAACACCGAGATAAGGTCAGACCAGACCCAGTACAGCGCGGCCATGAACCCGCCGAGTAGCGCCAGACGAATCAGGCGCAGGGACTGTTCATTGACCTTTTCGATGTCCAGGGTCGGCTCTTCGATCACTGCTTCGCCGTCGCCAGCCTCTTTGGCGGCCTGACGTTTGGCCAGCGCCCGCTGATAGGCCAGGCGCCGTGCGGCAACACTGAGCCCTCGGACAAAGGTGGCTTCGATCACCAGCCAGAACATCAGCAGGTAAAGGGTGTTGATCAAGCGGTCGCTGAGTTTCAGCGCGGTGTAGTAGTAGCCAAAGCAGACGGCGACGAACAACGCGATGGGCAACGCGGTAAACAGGATGCCCACCGCCTTGCGGAACAGTGAGGCGTTCTGGTGCGTCGGGCTGCTGATCAGCAGGCGACTGAGCAACCAGGCCATCAGTGCGTAGCAGGTCAGCACCACCGGCATGCCGAGCACGTCATCGGCCAGTGCTGCCGGTTGCAGCTCGGCAACCGCCACCACGGCGACCAGGGCCATCACCACCAGACCCAGTCGGCGGACCCAGCCCTGGAGGAATTCGACCTGGGGTTTTTCCCAGCGGAAATGCAGTTCAGCGACGCCGCCCGGCGCGAGGAT
>LNAP01002172.1_pt1 | contig 23587 bp, 21 predicted proteins | sample 602601 | NCBI WGS metagenome assembly LNAP01 (sample SAMN02440304, study PRJNA202911) | soil metagenome | biome: Subtropical and temperate rainforests or woodlands; isolation source: soil samples (1 kg each in a 20% v/v slurry with milli Q water) were... ...
GCGCTCAGGGCGCTTGACCCCCCGCATCGTGACCCTTAGCCTTGCCCATCACCGCCCCGCTGCCGCCCGTGTAGGGGCCACACCAATTAGGATGATTAGCATGCTGCGCAGACTTTCCCTGGCACTTGCCGTGGCCTCAGCCGCTAGCGGCGCTGCCCTGGCAGCGGAAGCTCCCCTGTCGACCAAGACAGACCTGGTTAGCGTCTATCAGGAAGCGGTGAACAATAACGCCGACCTGGCCGCCGCCCGCGCCGATTACCAAGCCCGCAAAGAAGTGGTGCCGCAAGCCCGCGCCGGGCTGCTGCCGAACATTTCCGGTGGCGCCAATATGAGCGACAGCGAAACCAAGGTGAAAACCAACGCTGGCGACCCCACCCTGAACCGCAGTGGCATCGTTTACCAGGCCACCTTGAGCCAGCCGGTGTTCCGCGCTGATCGTTGGTTCCAACTGCAAGCCGCCGAAGCCACCAACGAACAAGCGGCGTTGGAGCTCTCGGCCACTGAGCAGAACCTGATTCTGCAAAGCGCCGAAGCCTATTTCGCCGTGCTACGTGCGCAAGACAACCTGGCCAGCACCAAAGCCGAAGAGGCCGCCTTCAAGCGTCAACTCGACCAAGCCAACGAGCGCTTCGATGTTGGCCTCTCCGATAAGACCGATGTACTGGAAGCACAAGCCAGCTTCGACACCGCCCGCGCCAACCGCATCCTCGCCCAGCGCGAGGTGGACGATACCTTCCAGGCGCTGATCACCCTGACCAACCGCGACTACAACTCGGTCGAAGGCATCAAGCACACCTTGCCGGTGTTGGCCCCGACGCCAAACGACGCAAAAGCGTGGGTCGATACCGCCGCCCAGCAAAACCTTAATTTGCAGGCGAGTAACTTCGCCGTCGACGCCGCCGAAGAAACCCTGCGCCAGCGCAAGGCCGGCCATGCGCCTACCGTTGATGCCGTGGCGCAATACCAGCGCGGCGACAACGACAGCCTCGGTTTCACTAACAGCGGCACCCCAGGCAGCCCGCGTTACAACGGTGATGTTGAGCAGCGCAGCATCGGTCTGCAGCTGAATATCCCGATCTTCAGTGGCGGCCTCACCAGCTCGCAAGTGCGTGAGTCCTATCAGCGCTTGAACCAGGTTGAGCAGCAGCGCGAAAGTTTGCGCCGCCAGGTGGTGGAAAACACCCGCAACCTGCACCGCGCGGTGAACACCGACGTGGAAACCGTGCAGGCGCGCAAGCAGTCGATCATCTCTAACCAGAGCGCCTTGGAAGCCACCGAAATCGGTTACCAAGTGGGTACGCGCAATATCGTTGACGTGCTCGACGCCCAGCGTCAGCTGTACAGCTCGGTGCGTAACTACAACAACGCCCGTTACGACTACATCCTCGATAACCTGCGGCTCAAACAAGCGGCCGGCACCCTTAGCCCGGCCGACCTGGAAACCCTGGCGCGCTTCCTCAAGCCTGACTACAACCCGGATAAAGACTTCCTGCCGCCAGATTTGGCGCGCTCGGCTGAGCAGAACCTGAGCGCCAAGCCAGATTATTGATCGCTACGTTTAAACAAAAAGCCCGGCATACGCCGGGCTTTTTTGTGGGGCTGAGTAGGGGGCTGCAGCGAGCTAAACGCCAAGCAGCTTGGCCAGTCCGAGCGCAATCGGCGTCGGTTCCGCCACCTGATAACGCCCCAGCATGCGCTGATTGTTGGCCCGCGAATGGCGAATATCCCCAGCCCGCGCCGGCCCATAGCTAACCGGCGGCAAACCACCGACCACATCGCCAATATGCTGCAGCAACTGGTTCAGGCTGGTCGCACGGTTCAGGCCAACGTTTACCGCGCCCTCTTGCGCGACTGGCAGCTCCAAGGCCTGTACCAGCAGATCAATCAGGTCGCCCACATAGAAGAAGTCGCGCGTCTGCTCGCCATCGCCAAACACGTTGATCGGCAGCCCTTGCTGGGCGCGCTGAATAAAGATGCTGATCACGCCGGAGTAGGGCGATGACGGATCTTGGCGTGGCCCGAAGATATTAAAGAAGCGAAATATCGCCGGTTCCAGGCCATGCTGGCGGCGGTAGAACTCCAGATACTGCTCGCTGGCCAGCTTATCCACGGCATAGGGGGTCAGTGGCGCTTTAGGCGTGTCTTCATCGATCGCCACGCCATCGCCATTGTTGCCATACACCGCCGCACTGGAGGCAAACAGCACGCGTTTTACGCCGTGTTCACGCATCGCCTCGCAGACATTCAAGGTGCCGACGAAATTGCTCTGATGGGTAGCAACCGGGTCATCCACCGACGCTTGTACGGACGCCACCGCAGCCAAATGCACAACCGCGTGACAACCCGCCACCGCCCGCGACACCAGCGTCGCATCAGCGACGCTGCCCACCAATAATTCCAGGTGCGGATTATCCAACGGCAGGTTGCTGCGCTTGCCCATGGACAGATCGTCCAGTACGCGCACCGCATAACCCTTGGCCAATAGGCAATCGACCAGGTTGGAGCCGATGAAGCCGGCGCCCCCGGTAACCAGAACGGGAAGATCAGGCATGGCGGTAATAACGATCCAAAAGACTCGGCAAGCCAGCACGCCAGGCGCGTGGTTTGATGCCAAAGGTATGCAGGATTTTCTTGCAGGCCAGCACCGCGTGCTGCGGCTCGTCGGCTACATCGGGACGTGCGGCGTGGGCTTGGGCGCCGACTTCCTGCACCGCTAACTGGCGGAACGCTCGGGCTTCGGTAAGCACAGCCTGCCCCAGCGCCAGCGAGGTCGTCGCCTCGTAGCCGCCGTAGTGGTAAGTGCCCCACAGCGGCGCTTGGCAATCCAGCTGTTTAAGTACGGCGATCAGCACGCGGGCGGCGTCGTCGATGGGGGTTGGGTTGCCGCGGCGGTCGTCGGCTAAGAACAGTTCGGGATCATGTTCGGCGCGGTTAAGAAAGCGCCCCAACAGCCCTTCAGCGCTGGCATCCAGCAACCAGCCAAAACGAATCAACACATGCCGCGGGCAGGCCGCACGCACGCTTTGCTCGATGCGCCATAACGCCTGGCCGCGCAGGCCCAACGGCACCTGCTCTTCCTTTTCGCTGTAGGCAGTAGCTCGCGAACCATCGAACACGCGATAGCTGGAAGGCTGCACCAGGCGAATGGAATGGTGTTGGCAGAGCTCAGCGAGGCGCTCGACGGCGCGCTCTTGCGGGGCAAAACGCTCGGCAGTTACGGCCTCGGCCTGAAACCAGTCGAAGTAGTAGGCGAGGTTGACCACCACGTCGGGCCGGGTTTCATCCAACAGCAACGTCAGGCTGGTAGCGTCCCAGCCGCCTTCGGGCGGGCGAGGGGCAAGGAAGCCGATATCATCTTCGGCTCCCAAGCGGATCAGCGCCTGCCCAAGGGCATTGCCGCCGCCCAGTAGCATCAGGCGCATATGCATACGTCAGCGATACCCGATCAGAACGGGATATCGTCGTCGAAACTGTCGTAATTCGGCGCTGGCTGGGCCGCCGGTTGCGGAGCCGGACGCGCTTCACGCGGCGCCTGTTGCTGCTCGCGCTGCGGTTGCGGGCGCTGTTGACGCGGGGCAGAGTCGCCGCCGCCATTGTCTGGACGGCCGCCCAGCAGTTGCATGGTGCCCTGCATGTCCACCACGATTTCAGTGGTGTAACGCTTGATGCCGTCTTTTTCCCACTCGCGGGTTTGCAGCTTGCCTTCGATATACACCTGCGAACCTTTACGCAGGTACTCGCCGGCGATTTCGGCGACTTTGCCGAACAACGACACGCGGTGCCATTCGGTTTTTTCGACTTTCTGCCCGCTCTGCTTATCGGTCCACTGCTCGCTGGTAGCCAGGCTCAGGTTGGTGACCGCATTGCCGTTAGGCATGTAGCGTGTTTCCGGGTCCTGGCCGCAGGTACCGACCAGAATGACTTTGTTAACCCCACGGGCCATAACGTTCTCCTAAGTATCGGCACGCGCTGCGAGTATTTCCTCGAGCGCCGAGCGATTCAATTGTTCGGAATCCAATTTGATATAGATGGCGGCTTCATCGGCCACCACCACTGCATCTGTTACTCCGTGCACCGCCAACAGGTGCTCCACCAGGCCAGTATCACCCACAGCGGCGGGTGACAGGGGCAAGCGGAGGCTCGTGACATACGGAGGTTCGCGCATAGTAACAGCAATAATTAGCCAGAGCCCACAGAGGGCTGCACAACCCAGAAAGACCGTATCCAGGCCGCCATGCTGGAACAACCAGCCACCAAGAATGCCGCCCAATGCCGCGCCAAGGAACTGGCTGGTGGAGTAAACCCCCATCGCCGTGCCTTTGCCGCCAGCCGGCGAAACCTTGCTGATCAACGACGGCAACGAGGCCTCCAGCAAGTTGAATGCGGTAAAAAATACGATGGTGCCCAGCACCAGCTCATGCAAGGTGCCGCTGGTAAGCCAGAAGAACACCTCGCAGCCCAGCAGCACCGCCACCGCACCGGCCAGCACGCGCTTCATCTGGCGTTTTTTCTCGCCATAAATAATGAAGGGGATCATGGCGAAAAAACTGACCAGCAGCGCCGTCAGGTATACCCACCAGTGCTGCTCTTTCGGCAACCCGGCGCGCTCGACCAGGGCCAGCGGCAAGGCGACAAAACTCGACATCAACACCGCGTGCAATACGAAGATGCCCACGTCCAGACGCAACAAGTCCGGGTGGCGCAAGGTGCGGCCGAGGGCTTCTTTGGCTACACCCGACTCGCGGTGCTGCAACGGGCCGGCCGAGCGCGGCACCCACCAGGCCACCAGCGCAATGCCTACTAGCGCCATGGCCGCCGTGCCGTAAAACAAGCCGGATAGACCAAAAGAGCGGGTAATCAGTGGCCCCACCACCATGGCCACGGCAAACGACAAACCAATGCTCATGCCGATCATGGCCATTGCTTTGGTGCGGTGTTGTTCGCGGGTCAGGTCAGACAGCAGCGCCATTACAGCCGCGGAAATCGCCCCGGCGCCTTGCAGCACACGTCCGGCAATCACGCCCCAAATCGAATCGGCGTTGGCCGCCAGCACACTACCGGCGGCAAAAATAATCAGGCCCACATAAATGACCGGGCGTCGGCCAATGCGGTCGGAGATAACGCCAAAGGGAATTTGCAGCACGGCCTGGGTCAGCCCGTAAGCGCCGATAGCCAGACCAATCAGCGCCGGGGTGGCGCCGGCCAGGTCCATGCCATAGGTGGCCAGCACCGGCAGGACCATGAACATACCTAGCATTCGAAACGCGAAGACCAGTGCCAAGCCGCTTGCCGCGCGGGTTTCACTGCCACTCATGCGTTCGCTGTGCGGATCGTGCATGGAAGAACCTCAAGAAAATGCGCGCCGATTCTATCAGCCCCCATTCAGCGCCGCACAGACGTGACGCTTTGCCGCTGGCTTGACAAGGCCCGTATACTCGACGGTTTTCGCCCGCCAAGCGAGGCAGCAGTGGACAAGATTTTGATTCGTGGGGCTCGGACCCACAACCTGAAGAACATCGACCTGACCCTGCCACGGGACAAACTGATCGTTATCACCGGCCTTTCCGGCTCCGGCAAATCTTCCCTGGCCTTCGACACCCTGTATGCCGAAGGTCAGCGCCGCTATGTGGAATCGCTGTCGGCCTATGCCCGGCAGTTTCTGTCGATGATGGAAAAGCCCGACGTCGACACCATCGAAGGCCTGTCGCCGGCCATTTCCATCGAACAGAAATCCACCTCGCACAACCCGCGTTCTACCGTCGGCACCATCACTGAAATCTACGACTACCTGCGCCTGCTTTATGCGCGCGTTGGCACGCCGCGTTGTCCGGACCACGATTTACCGCTGGAAGCGCAGACCGTCAGCCAGATGGTTGACCAAGTATTGGCCTTGCCCGAAGGCAAAAAGCTGATGCTGCTGGCGCCGATTATTCGCGAGCGCAAAGGCGAGCATTTGGCCGTGTTCGATGAACTGCGCGCCCAAGGTTTTGTCCGTGTGCGGGTCAACGGCAAGCTCTATGAGTTGGACGAGCTACCGAAGCTGGATAAACAGAAGAAGCACTCCATCGACGCCGTGGTCGATCGCTTCAAGGCCCGTGGCGACTTGCAGCAACGCCTGGCCGAATCCTTTGAAACGGCGCTGAAGCTGGCCGACGGCCTGGCTTTCGTTGCGCCGATGGACGACGAAGAAGGCGAGGAGATGATCTTCTCCGCGCGCTTCGCCTGCCCTGTATGCGGCCACTCCATCAGTGAGCTCGAGCCCAAGCTGTTCTCCTTTAACAACCCGGCTGGCGCCTGCCCGACCTGTGATGGCCTGGGGGTTAAACAGTTTTTCGATATCAAACGTCTGGTCAACGGCGAGCTAACCCTGGCCGAAGGCGCCATACGCGGCTGGGACCGGCGCAACGTCTACTACTTCCAAATGCTCGGCTCTCTGGCCAGCCACTTCGGCTTTAGCCTGGACGTGCCGTTCGAGGAGCTCAGCGCCGAGCACAAGAAAGTCATCCTGACCGGCAGCGGCACCGCCAACGTCGACTTCCGCTACCTGAACGACCGTGGCGACATCGTCAAGCGCGCCCACCCGTTCGAAGGCATCGTGCCCAACCTGGAACGCCGCTACCGCGAGACGGAATCGACCACCGTGCGCGAAGAGCTGGCCAAGTTCCTCAGCACCCAGCCATGCCCGGACTGTCGCGGCACGCGCCTGCGCCGTGAAGCCCGCCATGTATTCGTCGGCGAGCGCAACCTGCCGGCCGTCAGCGGTATGCCGATAGGCGATGCCACCGAGTATTTCGGCACCCTGGCGCTGACCGGGCGCAAAGGCGAAATTGCGGAAAAAATCCTCAAGGAAATTCGCGAGCGTCTGCAGTTTTTGGTCAACGTCGGCCTCGACTACCTGACCCTCGACCGCAGCGCCGACACCCTGTCCGGCGGCGAAGCGCAGCGTATTCGCTTGGCCAGCCAGATCGGCGCCGGCTTGGTGGGCGTGATGTACATTCTCGATGAGCCGTCAATCGGCCTGCACCAGCGCGACAACGAGCGCCTGCTGGCGACCCTGCGTCACCTGCGCGATATCGGCAATACCGTGATCGTGGTTGAGCACGACGAAGACGCCATTCGTATGGCCGACTATGTGGTCGACATTGGCCCGGGTGCCGGCGTGCATGGCGGCCGCATCGTTGCCGAAGGCACCGCCGAAGAAGTGATGGCTCACCCGGATTCGCTAACCGGCAAATACCTGTCCGGTCGGGTCAAAATCCAATACCCCGCCAAGCGCACGCCACGCGACAAAAAGCTCTCGCTCAAGCTCAAAGGCGCACGCGGCAACAACCTGCGCAATGTCGATCTGGAAATCCCCATCGGCCTGCTGACCTGCATCACCGGGGTATCCGGCTCGGGCAAATCGACGCTGATCAACAACACCCTGTTCCCGCTCAGCGCCACCGCGCTTAACGGCGCCACCACGCTGGAAGCGGCAGCGCACGATAGCATCGACGGTCTGCAGCACTTGGACAAAGTGGTGGATATCGACCAAAGCCCGATCGGTCGTACCCCACGCTCCAACCCAGCGACCTACACCGGGTTGTTTACCCCGATACGTGAACTGTTTGCCGGCGTGCCGGAAGCCCGTTCACGCGGCTACGGCCCGGGGCGCTTCTCCTTTAACGTCAAGGGTGGGCGCTGTGAAGCGTGCCAAGGCGATGGCCTGATCAAAGTGGAAATGCACTTTTTGCCGGACATCTACGTGCCCTGCGATGTGTGCAAGAGCAAGCGCTATAACCGCGAAACCCTGGAAATCAAATACAAGGGCAAGAGCATCCATGAAGTGCTGGAAATGACCATCGAAGAAGCTCGCCCGTTCTTTGATGCCGTGCCGGCACTGTCGCGCAAGCTGCAAACCCTGGTCGATGTGGGGCTTTCCTATATCAAGCTGGGGCAGTCGGCGACCACCCTGTCAGGCGGTGAAGCGCAGCGGGTCAAGCTGTCGCGCGAGCTGTCCAAGCGCGACACTGGCAAAACCCTGTATATCCTCGACGAACCCACCACTGGCCTGCACTTTGCCGACATTCAGCAACTGCTGGATGTACTGCATCGCCTGCGCGACCACGGCAACACTGTGGTGGTGATCGAGCACAACCTGGACGTCATCAAGACCGCCGACTGGTTGGTGGACTTGGGCCCAGAGGGTGGTTCACGTGGCGGGCAGATCATTGCCTGCGGCACGCCCGAAGAGGTCGCCGAAATGCCGCAATCGCACACCGGCTACTTCCTTAAGCCGCTGCTGGAACGCGACAAGGCCTGATCTCCAGGCCATAAAAAACCGGGCCATGTGCCCGGTTTTTTTATGGTTGGCGCAATCCCGTAGGTTGGGTTGAGCCGAAGGCGAAGCCCAACGGGTCCAATGATCTACACGCGGAGCCCGCTGGGCTCCCTGTTGGGCTTCGCTTTGCTCAACCCAACCTACGAAAACGGCAGAGCGGGCTACGCTTGCCCGTCGCGGTCGCGATAGCCGAGCAGGTACAACACGCCATCCAACCCAAGCGTCGAAATCGCTTGCTTGGCCGACTGTTTCACCAACGGCTTGGCGCGGAATGCGACGCCCAACCCGGCAATCGCCAGCATCGGCAGGTCATTGGCGCCGTCGCCGACGGCGATGGTTTGTTCCAGGCTGACGCCTTCCTGTTCAGCCAACTGGCGGAGCAAATCGGCTTTGCGCTGGGCGTCCACAATCGGCTCTATGGCGACCCCGGTGAGCTTGCCGTCTTCAATCTGTAGCTCGTTGGCAAATACGTAGTCGATGCCCAGCTTGGCTTGCAGCTGTTTGGCGAAGTAGCTGAAACCGCCGGACAGAATGGCGGTTTTGTAGCCCAGGCGTTTCAGCTCGATAAACAGCGTTTCTGCGCCTTCGGTCAAACGCAGCGAGGCACCGATGGCTTCCAGCTCGCTTTCCGGCAAACCTTTGAGCAGCGCCAGGCGCTCTTTAAAGCTGGCACGAAAATCCAGCTCGCCGCGCATGGCGCGTTCGGTGATTTCCGCGACCTTTTCACCGACGCCCGCCACCTTGGCCAATTCGTCGATTACTTCTGCTTCAATCAGCGTCGAGTCCATATCGAACACGGCCAGGCGCCGGTTGCGGCGGAACACCGAGTCTTGCTGGAAGGCGATATCGACGTTCAGCTCCTGCGCGACGCTGAGGAACTCGGCACGCAAGGCGGCAGGATCTGCAGGTTCGCCACGTACGGAGAACTCGATGCAGCCTTTGCTCTGCTCGGCCGGGGTGTCCAGTGGCATACGCCCGGAAAGACGGTCGATATGGTCGATATTCAGGCCGTACTTGGCGGTGATGGAACTGACGCGCTGCAATTGCTCAGCCGTAACGCGACGGGTCAGCAGGGTGACGATGTGTCGCGCTTTGCCCTGGCCGTTTACCCAATGCTGGTAGTCCGCTTCGGAAATAGGGGTAAAACGCACCTGCTGATCGAGCTTGTAGGCGGTGAACAGTACGTCCTTGAGTACCACCGACCCCTGCTCGGTGCCGGGAATTTCGACCAAAATGCCGAACGACAATGTGTTGTGGATAACCGCCTGGCCGATGTCGAGGATATTTACCCCGCCTTGCGCCAGCACGCCAGTAATGGCAGCGGTCAGGCCTGGGCGATCTTCGCCGGTGATATTGATCAGAACGATTTCGCGCAAGGCGGACCTCCAGGGGCACGACAAAAACTTCGGCAATGGCGCTGCACGGGGCAACGGCAGGCGCCGCGGGCGGGGAAAAGGCGCACATTCTAACCACTTTCGCCGCCATACGGGCACGCCCGCGCTTTGCCCACCCCCCTGCCATCGTTATACTGCGCGGCAATTCAATTCGAGAAGAGCCGAGCTCTGTGAACCGGCCCGCGCCTGTAAAACCCGATAATTTCTTTCTGCTCATCTTCCACGCGCTGCGTCAGCGTCGCGTGCCGCTGGCCTTGCGCATTGCCAGCCACAGCCTGCTGCTCGTCGCTGCTGCCCTGGTGATCTACGCCCTGGTGATGGGCATGCAGTTCAAGCAGGCCATGCAACAGCAGGCCGATGCCCTGGGCCAGAGCCTGACCACCCAGACTGCCGCGTCGGCCACTGAGCTGCTGGTGTCCAACGACATACTTAGTCTTAACGTGCTGCTCAATAACCTGGTGAAGAATCCGCTGGTCGCCCATGCGGCTATCTATAGCGTGGATAACCGCATCCTCGCCGAAGCCGGTTCGCGCCCCAAGCAAAGCATGCTGGGCGAAACTGAAGGCCTGTACTCCACGCCTATTACCTTTCAGGAAGTGATTGCCGGGCACCTGCGCATCAGCCTGGATATGGAGCAGTTCCAGCAGCCTATGACCATCAGCCTGCAGAGCATGGGGTTGCTCAGCCTGATTCTGCTGGCGCTGACCTTGACCCTGAGCCTGCGTTTGGGCCGGCATATCTCCACGCCCCTGATGCAACTGCGCCTGTGGCTGCGAGACCCGGATGACCCGGCACCGGGCGCTGGGCGCAACGATGAAATCGGTGATCTGGCTCGCCAACTGCAATCGCGGTTGGTGCCGGAAAAACCAAAACCGGTCGCCCCGCCAGAAGCTGAATACGAAGAAGACGACTACGAAGACGACGAGCAGCCTTTCGCCGAAGACCAAGATCCAGACTTCGAAGAGCAAGACGAGCCCGACTTCGAAGTACGTGACTTGCGCGACAGCAGCTACGACAGCGAAGAAGATGACGATTACCGCGAGCCGCCACGGCGCGTGCAATCGCCGCTGCGGGTCAAGCCGATTCAAGCGCCGTTGGACGAAGACAACCCCTTTGCCGACCTGCAGCAGCCGCCAGTCGAGCTCGACGATAGCGATGACTTCGCCGTGCAAGTCGACGACGAACCCGACTTCGACGAACCGCAATACAGCGCCGTATTGGCCATTCAGCTCGGTGCTCAGGAACAACTACGTCGTCTGCCTCGCGCCCGCTTGATGGACCTGCTGCAACGCTACCGCGATTGCCTCGATCAAGCCGCCGCCTTGTACAACGGCGTGCTGCACACCCTGAAAGACGGCAGCAGCTTGATGCTGTTCAACAGCCACGATAGCGGCGAGGACTACCTGACTCATGCTATCTGCTGCGGCGAGCTGATGCGTGCCCTGGGCCATGCTTTGCAAATTGAAGTGGCCGACAGCGGCATCACCCTGCAGTTGCAACTGGGCCTGACTGCTGGTGAAGACTTGATCGACCTAAGCCAAGGCGAGCTGTTGCTGAGCGACACCGCGCTGGACGCCCTGGCCCTGTCGCAACATAGCCGCAATCTGCTGCTGGTCGAGCGCAGCATTGGCGACGACCCGTTGCTGCGCCAACGCGTACGCATCCGGCCGATTGCCAGTCCGGAAGGTGCCTGCTGTGTTGAGCGCTTGCTGGAGCCCTACCCATCGCTGCTGGAGCGCCAACTGGCGCGTATGCACGAACAGCCCGCGCGCCCTTGAGCACTCTTCTCTGACTACGCTGATCACCCACCCGCTGCCCGTATTAGCCATTGGCCTGGTACTGGGCAGCGGGGTAATTCCCGCGCGCTTATTAATTGCCGGGATGCTCGCGGCCTGCATGCCGGATGCAGACGTCATAGCCTTTAAATTCGGTATCGCCTATGCCGACGACTTCGGCCATCGCGGTGCCAGTCACTCCCTATTATTTGCTGCCATGGTTGGCTTGTTCGGCGTGCTGTGCGCGCCACTGTTGCATAGCAGTCGCGTGAAAGCTGGGCTCTGGCTTGCCCTGGCCTGCGCCTCCCACAGCGTATTGGATGCTCTCACCAACGGCGGCCTGGGCGTGGCCTGGCTGTGGCCCTGGAGCGAACAGCGCTTTTTCTTGCCCTGGCGGCCGATTGCCGTTTCACCGTTTATTAACGGCTTTTTTAGTGAGCGTGGATTGGCGGTGTTGGCATCGGAAGCACGCTGGGTATGGTTGCCGTGTGCGGTAGTTGCGGCAGTTGGAGTCGTCACCCGCAAGACGATCCAGCGTAGGGTGGGCCAGGGCGCATAGCTGAGCACAGCGAATGTCAGCAAGTATTGGCGCCGCGTGTTGCCGTTGGGCTCAGTTCGCGTACCGACCCAACCGACCAATATGTGCGGTTGTAGTGGCGGTCGAATCGCCACCCTACAGACGAAAAAAAGCCCCGCACTTGGCGGGGCTTTTTTATGGAACTCAGAATTTGTAACCGAGACCCACCATGTAAACCCATGGATCAACATCCACATCGACCTTAACTTTATCGCCTGCCAGGTGAGTGGTGCCGGTAGTGTCGATATCGATGTAACGCACTTGGGCGTTAACCATGATGTTGTCAGTCAGCATGTAGTCCATGCCCAACTGAGCCGCCAGGCCCCAGGAGTCCTTCATGCTCAGGCCGCTGAAGCCTTTCTTTTCGGCTTCACTGCTGAGTTTGTCGTCGAAGAACCAGGTGTAGTTAATACCAGCGCCGACATAGGGTTGGAATGCGGACTTGGTATCCATTGGGTAGTACACCAAGCTCAAGGTCGGCGGCAGGTGTTTCAGGCTGCCCAGTTTGCCGTTCAAGCCAGCAAAGGCGCCTGGCATACCTTTTACGCCAACGTCATGGCTGAAAGGGGTAGCAGCCAACAGCTCAATGCCCAAGTGGTCAGTGGCCATATAAGCGAAGTTCAGACCCAGTTGGGTGTTGCTGTCTAGCGTGGCTTTTGTGCCTGATACTTGGCCCAATGTGGCGTGGTCGATATTGCCGCTTTTTTCGTGTGGATCTACGGTAATGGCGCCAGCACGCAGGATGATATCGCCGGCCTGGTAGGCGTTAGCCACTGGGGCGACAAGTGCAACCGCCAGCAAAGAGGCGGCGAAGAGGGCCTTGGACATTTGGGTGCTCCTTGATTACTAACGGTTTGAATGGCGTCAGTATCAAAGGATGCGTAGCTGCCTATCTTGATCTACAGCAACAAATTTGCAGGTGCGGTTGCACCTGTTGCAATCGGACGGATAACGATCAGCTCGCGGGGCTCTCGTACGGGTAAATCTTGCTGGCGTCCATTTGATAGCCGGCGTCAGCCAGTTCGCTGGTGCTGTTTTTTACTTGCAGCGGACCTTCAACCCAAAACGGCTGATACAGCGCGTCCATCAGCACACCCAGTTCGCTTTTCACATGCACGATCTGATTGGAAGGCGGCGGCGGCACATGGATACAGGCGCCGAAGTAGGGCACCAGCAAGAACTCCGTCACCCGGCCTTCCTCGCTGACTTCCAGCGGCACGATATAGCCTGGCAGTTTCACTTCCTGACCATCGAGCGCCTGCACCACGGGGGCTGCAGGTGATTGTTGTTTGGCGGCGGGCGCCTGCTCCGCCGCCAGTGCGTCGGCCAGTTGCGATAGGTTGTGCATCGGCGCTTGTGGCTGGGTGGCCACTGGCGCGTCGGGTGGCACCATTTCCGACCAAGTCAGCTCGCGCACATCGGCGGCCAAGGCGCTCAGAGCCAAGCAGGGCGCCAACAACAGGGCAGTGATCAACGGGCGCAGCATGTTCAAGTCCTTAAAGTTTGGCGGTGTCGGGCTAGACGCGAATGGACAGACCGTCGGCCAGCGATTGTCGATAAGCCCGCCACGCCGGAATTGCGCCCATTAATAACGCGGCGGCGAGAATGCCGCCCAGTAGCGTCCACTCATATGCGCTCGGCAATGCCAGCGGCAGAAAAATTCCGTAGTTGGCCTGCACAAAGCTTTGCGCGGCGGCGATGCCGGCATATAGCAGCAGCGTCCCCAGTACGACGCCGGAGAATGCCAGAGCAAAGGCCTCGAGCACCAGCAGACTGGCGATATGCCAAGGCCGGGCGCCGACTGAGCGGAGAATTGCCATCTCCCGACGGCGCTCGTTAAGGCTGGTAAGAATCGCCGTAAGCATGCCGATCAGCCCGGTAATCACTACAAACAACGAGACCACAAACAGTGCCTGTTCGGCCGTGCCCATGAGGCTCCACAGCTCTTGCAGCGCCACCCCAGGCAGAATCGCCAGCAGCGGTTCGCCGCGAAATTCGTTAATTTCTCGCTGCATGCTAAACGTCGCGATCTTGTTGTTCAGGCCCAGCATAAACGCGGTGATGGCTTGTGGCGTAAGGTCCATATTGCGCGCTTGGTCAGCGCTGATACGCCCGGCGCCGCGGGCCGGCGCGCCGCCTTTCCAGTCGATATGCAAGGCTTCCATGCCGCCCAGGCTGATATGCAGGGTGCGGTCCACCGGCGTACCGGTGCGTTGCAGAATGCCAACCACGGTAAAGGGTTTGTCGTCGTGTTTGACCAGGCTGATGGCGGCCACACCGTGCGCCAGTACGATCTTGTCGCCGAGCTTGTATTTCAGCGCTTCGGCCACTTCGGCACCCAGCACCACTTCAAACGGGTCGCTATCAAACGCCCGGCCAACGGCCAATTGCAGCGCCTGACCACGGCCATAGTGGTAGTGCTCGAAATAGGCGCCGGTGGTGCCCATCACTCGATAGCCGCGATGGGAGTCGCCGAGGGACATGGGAATTGCCCACTTCACCTGCTTGCTGTTGGCAAAATGCTCAAAGCTGTCCCAGCGAATATTGTTCGTGGCGTTGCCGATGCGAAACACCGAGTAAAGCAGCAGGTTGACCGAGCCCGAGCGCGCGCCAACGACCAGGTCGGTGCCGCTGATGGTGCTGGCGAAACTGGCGCGCGCTTCGGTTCGCACGCGTTCGACGGCGAGCAGCAGGCATACCGACAGGGCGATGGCGAACACGGTCAGCAGCGCGGTAAAGCGGCGGTTGGCCAGACTGGCCATGGCAAGACGGAACAAGTACATCAGACCTCCGCAGCGGGCTTGGCCGCGCGATTGAGTTCTGCCAGCGACAGGTGGCGGTCGAACAGCGGCGCCAGGCTCTGGTCGTGGCTGACAAATAACAGGCTGGAGCCGGCCTCGCGGCATTCGGCAAACAGCAACTGCAAAAACGCCTCGCGAGCATCGGCATCCAACGCCGAAGTCGGTTCGTCGGCGATCACCAGTTCCGGTTGCCCAATCAGCGCACGGGCCGCCGCCACCCGTTGTTGTTGGCCGATAGACAGCGCGTCGGCGCGCCGCTCAAGCAGGTCATCCTTTAACCCCAGATGGGCGAGCAGGGCCCCGGCCGCCTGCGGCACACTGCCATGGCGTTGCTTGGCACGGCTGGTGCGAAGCTTGGAAAAGTGGCAGGGCAATTCGACATTTTCCCGTACCGATAGAAACGGCAGCAGGTTGAACTGCTGGAAGATATAGCCGGTGTGGTCGACGCGAAAATGATCGCGCGCGCCGGCCGACAATTGCGTCAGCTCTTGCCCCAATAACGTAATGCTGCCGCGACTGGGCTTCTGCACGCCGCCCAATAAACCTAGCAAGGTGGTCTTGCCGCTGCCACTGGGGCCTTTTAGAAACAGGGTTTCGCCCTGGGCCAAATGAAACGCGGGAATGTCCAGCAGTTCAGCATGGCCAGGCCAGGCGAAACCGAGATCACTGAGGGTCAAGAGCGGCGCAGTCATGGAAGGTATCTTGAGGTAGGCGAGGAATCGATGCCGCCCAAGGCTATTTGTGTAGCGGCTTGGGCGACCACGGCTGGCAGTTAGAGCGTGGCTAAATCAAAAGTTCAGGCGTGGGCTTTTTTCCGTCAGCTCGGCGCCTTGCTGACCATTCGGGCCGATTAATTGCGCTTGTACCTGATGCAGCGAAGGGAAACGCTTGAACAGCGGCGCCAGGTCCAGGCCTATGAGTTTAGTCGGCTCGGTGCAGGTCAATTGGTAGCTGGCGTGGATCTCGCTGTGGTGGTGCTCATACTCGTGATCGTCTGCATCGCCTTTGGCGTGCTCTTCGCCATCGTGGTCGTGATCGTCGTCTTCATCGGCCTCTGGCTTATCGCCGAACAGCGGGCTGTGCAGCTCTACTTTGCCCACGGTGCAATTGGCTGCAGCTGGCAGCGCGAACAGACTCAAGGGCTTTTGCAGATCGGCCTTGGCGGCTGCCACGGTAGCTTGGTCGACAGCTGTGTTGGCGGCGTGCTCAAAACCCACCAGGTTCATCGACGGGTTTTCCAGTTCCAATTCCAACTCAGTGCCATCTAGGGCTGCATTTAAACGTCCGACGCCGTGTTCATGGGTGCCGAGGCTGGCGTGTTCTTCAGGGTGATCATGGTCATCGTGAGCCTGGGCAACGGCAAGCGGCAACAGGGCAAACGGCAGAGCAAGCAGCAAACGGCGCATGACTGGAGAACTCCGGGCAGGTCAAAAAGAGATGTTATGTTATAACTCAATTTGGCTGCTTGCCTAGTCCGCTTGGCGAACATCTTTAGCCATGGGAGCATGGCCGCACTTTTACCGGAGGGCGTGTCATGGTGCGTATCAAGGGAACGATTGGCGCATGGCCAGTCGATCTGACCATCGAATTGGATGATCAAGACTGGGCGCAGCTCGCCGCACAGTTGCCCGTGCCAGCGGTTGCCCCGCCAAACCAGGCAGCCGCTTCTGTTGTCGCTGCCTCGCAGGACGACAAGCAATGGCAAGTGGTTCAGGAGCTCGTGCGCAGTGCGGGCAAAATCGAAGGCCCGACCTTGCTCGGCGAATTGCAGGCGCTCACCGGCAGCGCGGCGGCGGCCAAACGTATGCTGGTGCGCCTGCGTCATTCGCAATCGATAGAAGTCCAAGCCGGCGCGGATGCGCCGGTTTATCGCTGGGTAGGCTAGGCCCAGCGAATCAATACAGTGCCTGATACAGCTTGCGGCGGAACAGGGTGACCAGTGCGTGCTCATTGCCCAGTAGTTCAAATACCTGCAGCAGCGTTTTGTGCGGCAGGCCATCGGCGTAGGTGCGGTTGCGGATAAACAGCTTTAGCAAAGCCTCCAGCGCCGGCTCGTATTGTTGCCGGGCCAGTTGTTGAATCGCCAACTGATACACCGCTTCATCATCGTCGGGGTTCTGGGCCAAACGTGCTTTAAGGGCGGCGGCATCCGGTAAGTCGGCGGCCTGAGCCAGAAAGGTGAGCTGGGCGCGGGCGCTGGCCAAATCCTGTTTATGGCCATCGCTTTTCACTGCATCCAGTACGGTTTTCGCCTCACCTAACTCGCCTCGTTCGGCCAGGCAGCGGGCATACAAAATCAGTGCGGCAGGTTTCTCGCTGTCGACGCTCAAGATTTCCCGCAACAGATTTTCTGCATCGCCAATACGCCCCTCGGCAAACAGCGCGTGCGCGCTTTCCAGCGGGTCGGCAGCCAACGGTGGCGGGGTTGGCACATGGGGTTCGAGGATGGCGCGAATCGCCGATTCCGGCTGCGCGCCCTGGAAGCCATCTACCGGCTGACCATCCTTAAATAGCACCACCGTTGGCAGGCTGCGAATACCAAAGCGAGCCACCACGTCGGGCTCCAAGTCGCAGTTAACCTTGGCCAGCAGCAGTTCACCGCGATAGCCCTCGGCAATCTGCGCCAGCAGCGGCATCAGCGCTTTGCACGGCGCGCACCACTCGGCCCAGAAGTCCACCAGCACTGGCTTGTGGAAGGAGTTCTGGACAACCAATTGGTCAAAGTTGGCCGTGTTGACGTCGAAGATATAGGGCGTGTCTTGGCTCATGCGGGTTCTCGAAACGCGGAAAAGGGGCGGCCGGAAAATCCCGGCTCAGGCTCGCAACTATAGGTGGGGACGACCCCGGCTGAAAACCAGGGCTGCTTATTCTGATTGGCTAATTGCCCGTGGCCATTTAACAAGAGATTCACATTCGGCTGGTTAAAGTGGCCGCCATCCGCGCACATGCAACCGGCTAACGGCTGGCTGGCGTAATGAAATCTGGACTCGCTTATGTCTATGAGTAAATCGCCCTTCAGGTTTGGTCTGTTCGCTGCTGGCGAACAGACGTTGCGCAAGCGCGGGCTATTCAATTTTGTCGGTATGGGCAAGGCCACGATTCTGGCTTTGGTGTTGCTCATTGTCGCCAGTATGTTCTACAGCCGTGCCCATGGCTTGGGTCTGGATCTGGCCCCAGGTCTCTGGCTGTCTGCGTCCATTGCCCTGGCCAGCATTGCGCTGTACAGCGGCCTGCGCTGTTCTTGGGCTGTTTCGCTGGCGACCTTAGTACCGATTGCGCTGGAGGTTCTGCTGATTGCAGGACTGGCCACCGTGTTAAGCCTCGACGGCAACGGGCTTTTCAGCGCCGCGGTGCTGACGATCATTGGTTACTCGTTCAACAGCAAGCGGCGGCTGTTCGAACGTACCGTTGCGAACCTCAATAGCGCCGCGGTCGGCCAACCACTTTCGCTATCGGCGTTGGTTAATCAGAGCATTCACCAGACCCTGGGGTACTTGTTGCAAACCCTGCTGGTGTTGATGACTGCCGTCGTTGGGGTGTTTTTGTTTGAGGGGGCGCCGCTGCCGATGTTTGCCTTGGCGCTGGTGCTCGGGTTACTGCTGGCGACTGCCTCGTCGCTGTTTATATCCAGCGCGCTTTGGCTGACCGTGCAACAACGCCACACCCGTACGCTGGTGCCGACCACCTACCGGGCGGCGTTGGATAACAAGGCGTTTCTAGCTACGTTGTTAATGCTCAGTGCGCTGGCCGTTAGCGCATGGTTTTACGGGGCGGGTGCTGCCTAAAGCCCCGGGCGTTGCGCGTGGTACAGGCTCACATGGCGGAACTGCGCTGGCTCGGCTAAATCCGGCCAGGTGCAGGCTTCGATGATGTCCAGGCGTCGGTACTGCGGGTGGTTGAAGTCGCGTACGCGAGAGTCGGCCACCAACGCTTGACGACCACGGCTGAGGAAGTGATCCAGCAGCGGCAGGTTGGCGCGATCGTAAAGCACGTCGGCGACAATAATCAGGTCAAAGCGATCGGCTTCGGCGAAGAAGTCTTCGGAGTAACTCAGCTCAACACCATTGAGTTCGGCATTCGCCCGGCAAGCTGCCAGGGCCAACGGATCAAGATCGCAAGCCACCACCTCGGCGGCGCCGGCTTTGGCAGCGGCAATCGCGGCAACGCCAGAGCCAGCACCAAAATCCAGTACCCGTTTACCGGCGACCCACTCAGGGTGCTCGGCAAACCAGCGTGCCAGCACCAGCCCGCTGGCCCAGCAGAAGCACCAGTAGGGTGGCTCTTCGAGAATGCGCCGGGTTTCTTCAGGGCTAAAGGCGCGGTCCATATTGTTGGCGTCTATCAGCCACAGCTTGAGGTCTGTGCCGGGCAGGGGTTCGGCTACCAGTTGCGCGTCGCCCAACAATTCGCTGAGCGCCGCTTGCAGGGCCAACGGCGGGGTCATGGCGCGGTGTCGAAACGCAGATTGCCGACCAATTGCGTTGTGGCCGAAGTAATACGCTGCGGGCTCAAGCGCAGGATCAACTGCGCCGACTGGGTGACCCGGCCATGCAATTCCACACGCGCATCGGCGGGGAAAGAGTCCGGGTTAAACGGCAGGTGAAACGGCAGCAACTGACCGGTGCCTTGCAGGGTGATATTGCCCAGTAGCTGCTGCGGGCGGTCGCGTTCGTCAATCACCAGCAAAGCCAGTTCGACGTTGGCACCGGCCGGCACATTGACCAAGTTGCCGGTCAACTCGCGCAGGTTCGCCGGCAGCGGTGCGGGCGCTGCGGCGACCGGTGCAGAGGGTTTACTGACAACGGGGGCGGCCGGCGCCGGCGATTCGTTGGCGCAAGCGGCAAGCAGAGCAAAGGCACAAAGCAGAGCGAGTGGGCGAAACATAGGGAAGTCCGTCACGAGTGCAGCGAATTTAAGGCGGGCGTTTGTATACCGCAAAGTCGCTGGGTTGTCTTGCCAGTGGGATGCGCTACCATGGCCCCTCCTCAATTTTGTTGCCATTTATTTTATGCACTGTCCCTTCTGCGGCGCCAATGACACTCGCGATTGGTCGCCGAGGGCGAGCAGGTTCGCCGCCGCCGCGAGTGCCTGGCCTGCGAAGAGCGTTTCACCACCTTTGAAACCGCCGAGTTGGTGATGCCGCGCCTGATTAAACAGGACGGCAGCCGCCAACCCTTCGATGAAGAAAAGCTGCGCGCCGGCATGCAGCGTGCCCTGGAAAAACGCCCGGTCAGCATCGAGCGCCTGGAAGCAGCCATTGCCCATATCAAGCACAAGATGCGTGCCACCGGCGAGCGGGAAATCAAATCCCGAGTGCTTGGTGAGCTGGTGATGATTGAGCTGCAAAAGCTCGATGAGGTGGCTTATATCCGTTTCGCGTCGGTGTACCGCCGCTTCCAGGATCTCAACGAATTCCGTGAGGAAATCGACCGCCTTTCCCGCGAACCGGCGCAAGACTAGGTATGTCGACTCCCGAACAAGCCGCCGCTGACCCGCAGTTTATGGCCCGCGCGCTGGAACTGGCGCGCAAAGGCATTTATTCCACCCACCCCAATCCCCGCGTCGGTTGCGTCATCGTGCAGGGCGGCAAGATTGTTGGTGAAGGCTGGCATGCCCGTGCCGGCGAGCCGCATGCCGAAGTGCATGCTCTGCGTCAGGCCGGCGACAAGGCTCGCGGCGCCACCGCTTACGTCACCCTCGAACCCTGCAGTCACCACGGCCGTACCCCACCGTGTGCCGATGCGTTGGTGAATGCCGGTGTGGCCCGCGTAGTGGCGGCGATGCAAGACCCTAATCCCGAAGTGTCCGGTCGTGGTCTGCTGCGTTTGATGCAGGCTGGTATCTCGGTAAACAGCGGCGTGCTCGAAGCCGAAGCGCGGGCTCTGAACGCTGGCTTTATCAAACGCATGGAAAAAGGCCTGCCCTTTGTGCGGGTGAAACTGGCCATGAGTCTGGACGGCCGCACCGCCATGGCTAGCGGCGAAAGCCAATGGATTACCGGGCCCGATGCCCGTGCTGCCGTGCAGCGTCTACGTGCCCAGGCCAGCGTGGTGCTAACCGGTGCCGACACGGTATTGGCCGACGCCGCTCGCCTGACCGTGCGCCCTGATGAACTGGGTCTGAACGCCGAACTCACCGCTCTGGCCATGACTCGTCCGCCCTTGCGCGTCTTGGTTGATGGCCGTTTGCGCGTGCCGCTGAGCGCGCCGTTTTATCAGGCCGGCGCTGCCTTGGTCGCCACCTGCGCCGCCGCCTCGGCCCGTGATCGCTTTCTTGAAGAAGGTCATACCTTATTGGCGATTCCCGGCAGCAATGGCCATGTGGATTTGCGCAAGTTGCTCGCCGAGCTGGGCAGCCGAGGCGCGAATGAAGTGCTGGTGGAAGCCGGTCCGCGCTTGGCCGGTGCCTTCGCCCGCTTGGGCCTGGTAGACGAGTACCAGCTGTTTATGGCCGCCAAGTTCCTCGGTTCCAGCGCCAGGCCGTTGTTGGATATGCCCCTTGCGCGCATGGCCGAAGCCGCGCCGCTGAAAATTACCGAAATGCGTGCGGTGGGTGATGACTGGCGGATTATCGCGGTTCCCGATAGATCCAGCTGAAACGCACCACAAAGCCCGATGAATACGCCTACATAGATGCATTCCATTTGTCACTTGTGGTAAAAACGCAGCCCAGCCATGCAGATGGCTGAACGTTCTCAGGGCGGGGTGCGATTCCCCACCGGCGGTAATGGCGCGCAATGCGCTTAGCCCGCGAGCGCTTGGGCAAGCCGACAACGGCACGCGCAAGGTCAGCAGACTCGGTGTGATTCCGAGGCCGACGGTCATAGTCCGGATGAAGAGAGAACGGGATTGCCTGCCAGGGCACGCGCTTGCGTGTGCTCGCTCGACACATCCCTTTCGATCCAACACGCCCTGTTTTTTATTAAACAGGAGTTCGATCCATGCTTAATCGTGTCAACGTCAAGGCACCTTCAGCCATGAAGGAGGCGCCATGTTCACTGGAATAATTGAAGCCCTCGGAACCATTCGCGCCCTTAGCCCGAAAGGCGGCGACGTACGTGTGTACGTGGAAACCGGCAAGCTGGATTTGGCCGACGTCAAACTCGGCGACAGCATTGCGGTTAACGGCGTCTGCCTGACCGCCGTGGAGCTGCCAGGCGATGGTTTCTGGGCCGATGTAAGCCGCGAAACCCTGGCTTGCAGTGCTTTTATCGATTTGAAAGCCGGTAGCAAGGTCAACCTGGAAAAAGCCCTGACCCCCAGCAGCCGCTTGGGCGGTCACCTGGTGAGTGGCCATGTTGATGGCGTCGGTGAAGTGATTGCCCGTGAGGACAACGCCCGCGCGGTGCAATTTCGCATCCGCGCCCCGCGCGAGTTGGCCAAGTACATCGCCCTTAAAGGCTCAATCACGGTCGATGGCACCAGCCTTACGGTCAACGGCGTCAACGGCGCCGAGTTCGAGCTGACCATCGTGCCGCATACCCTGGGCGAAACCATCATGGCCGACTACCGCCCTGGGCGGCAGGTCAACCTGGAGGTCGACCTGTTGGCGCGTTATCTCGAGCGCCTGCTGCTGGGCGACAAGGCCGCTGACCCCAAAGCTTCTGGTCTGACCGAAAGCTTCCTGGCCGAACACGGCTACCGCTAACCGAATTTAAGGCACGCCCCATGGCTCTCAACAGCATTGAAGAACTGGTTGCCGATATCCGCGCCGGCAAAATGGTCATTCTTATGGATGACGAAGACCGCGAGAACGAAGGCGATCTGATCATCGCCTCCGAATGTGTAAAACCTGAACACATCAACTTTATGGCCAAGCACGCCCGTGGCCTGATCTGCATGCCCATGAGCCGCGAGCGTTGCGAAACGCTGAAGCTGCCGCTGATGGCGCCGCGCAATGGTTCGGGTTTTGGTACCAAGTTCACCGTTTCCATCGAAGCCGCTACCGGCGTGACCACCGGCATTTCTGCCGCTGACCGCGCCCGCACCGTGCAAGCGGCGGCGGCTAAAGATGCCAAGGCTGACGATATTGTCAGCCCCGGGCATATTTTCCCGCTGATGGCCCAGCCTGGCGGCGTACTCGCCCGTGCCGGCCACACCGAAGCGGCCTGCGACCTGGCGCGCCTGGGTGGCTTTGAGCCGAGCGGCGTTATCTGCGAAATCATGAATGACGACGGCACCATGAGCCGCCGCGCCGAGCTGGAAGAGTTTGCCCAGCTACATGACATCAAGATCGGCACCATCGCCGACCTGATTCACTACCGCCTGATTCACGAGCACACCGTTGAGCGCATTTCCGAGCAGCCGCTGGACAGCGAGCTGGGGCACTTCAACCTGGTGACCTACCGCGACTCGGTGGAAGGCGACATTCATATGGCGCTGACCCTGGGCACCATCTGCGCGGAAGAGCCGACCCTGGTTCGCGTGCATAGCATGGAGCCGTTGCGCGATTTGTTGATGGTCAAGCAGCCGGGTCGTTGGAGCCTGCGCGCGGCGATGACCAAGGTGGCCGAGGCGGGTAGTGGTGTGGTGTTGCTCTTGGGTAACCAGTTGGCCGGTTCAGATTTGCTCGCGCATTTGGAGCAGCAACTCGGTGGCGAGCAGAAAGCCACTGCGGCGACTTACAGCACCGTCGGTGCCGGTTCGCAGATTCTCCGCGACCTGGGCGTGCGCAAAATGCGCTTGCTGAGCTCGCCGGTGAAGTTCAACGCGATATCCGGC